>WNGL01001250.1_pt1 | contig 31682 bp, 30 predicted proteins | sample 5400591 | NCBI WGS metagenome assembly WNGL01 (sample SAMN13153377, study PRJNA577476) | soil metagenome | isolation source: 80 cm soil or saprolite under Garry oak tree replicate 1 | place: USA:California | collected 2016-06-15
GCATCGCATCGAGGTCGTCTTCGCTGTAGATCCACGGCATGAAGGCGCTCTTTTCCAAACCGATTCCGTGCTCGCCCGACAGCGCGCCGCCAAGCTCGACGACCGCGCGAAGCATCTCCTCCCCGGCCGCCTCGACCTGGTGCAGCACGTCGCGATCGCGGAGGTCGAAAAGGATGTTGGGATGCAGGTTGCCGTCTCCCGCGTGAAACACGTTCGCCACCGGCAGCCTGTAGTGCTCGCCGATCTCGCCGACCGCTGAGAGCACCTGCGGCAATCGCGACCGGGGCACCACGCCGTCGTGAAGGTAGTAATTGGGCCTGATGCGCCCGAGCGCGCCGATCGCGCCCTTGCGGCCGGCCCACAGCAGCTCGCGCTCCGCGGGGTTCTGCGCTTCGCGCATCGCATAGCCGTGGTTGTCCACCAGGATCTTGCTGATCGCCGCGGTGAGCTCGCGGGTCGACTCCGCGATGCCGTCGACCTCAACCAACAGGACGGCGCCCGCGTCGGTCGGATAACCCGCGTGGTAGTGCGCCTCGACAGCGCCGACCGTGACGTTGTCCATCATCTCCAGCGCAGCCGGCACGATCCCGTGTCCGATGACGGCCGACACGGCCTGGCTGGCCGACTCGATGCTCGGGAAGGCCGCCAGCAGGGTCGCGATGCTGGGCGGGATGCGAAGCAGGCGGACCTTGATCTTGGTGATGGCGCAGAGCGTGCCTTCGGAGCCCACGAGCACCCCGCACAGGTCGAGGCCGACGCGGTCCGGCGCGTCGCCGCTGACCCAGTGCACGCTGCCGTCGGCCAGCACCACCTCCATGCCGAGCACGTGGTTGGTCGTCACGCCGTAGTAGAGGCAGTGCGGCCCGCCCGAGTTTTCGGCCGCGTTGCCGCCGATGGTGCAGGCCTTCTGACTCGAAGGATCGGGCGCATAGAACAGCCCGTGCTGCGCGGCAACCAGGGACAGCTCCTGGTTCACGACGCCAGGCTCGACCAGCGCGGTCATGGCGACCGGGTCGATCTCCAGGATCCGGCGCATTCGGGTGACCTGCAGCGCGATTCCGCCGCGGATCGTCACCGCGCCTCCCGACAGCCCGGTGCCGGCTCCGCGGGGCACCACCGGGATGTGGTGCCGGGCCGCGACCTTGATCACGCGCGCCACATGCTCGGTCGACGACGCGAGGACGACCGCGTCCGGCATGGCTCCCTCGATCGAGCCGTCCCTCTCGAAGATGCGCAGGTCGTTTGGCGCGTCGATCACCGATTCGCGTCCGACGACGCTGCGCAGCTCTTCGACCACGGACCTGGGGAGTGGCATCAGGCGATCGGCGCCTCGAGCTCGGGATTGCGCTCGAAGGCCTCGAAGCGCCGCGTCACCGCGCCGGGAAAGCCGGGTGCTTCGGTCGCCTTGGCTCCGACGATGAGCAGGTCGAGCCAGCGCCGGCATTCCTCGTCGGACGGCATGCGGTCGCCGCGCTCGAAGATTGCCTCCTGGATGCGGCTGTGCGGGGAAACCTGGATCGTGTACCAGACCGAAAGCCCGTCGGGCGTGACCGCATGATGTGACTCGTCGACCTTGCGATTGACTGGAAGCCGCATAGGCCTGGCTTCGGCCGCGGCGCGGAGGCGAACCGCCTCACATTCGATGTCGGTCACGAAGTCCAGCTTAAACTCGAACTCGTGAATGGCCGGGGTCGGATCGAGGCTGCGCTCGCAATGGATGTGGCCGACCGGCCGCCAGTCGGGGCGTGGGGTCACACGTATCACGAGGAGTGGTCGCCCGAGGCGCTGGCCGCGATCACGGTGGAGCGGGCGCGGCGATTCGGTTGGGACTTCGTCAAGTTCCAACCGCGCGCGAGCTGCTTCGCGGAGGCGTTCGGGTCGGTCTATCATCCCTCCGGCCACCGCCTGCGGGCGCCAATCCTGGTCCAGGCGGCCGTCCCCGACCTGGAAGCGTGGACCTCGGTGAAGCTGGTCAATCCCAAAGCACTCGACGACCAGGTCGGGGCGATCGGGATGGTCATGCGTGACCTGGGTCCCGATATTCCTGTGATCCAGACGGTGTTCAGCCCGATCACCGTCGGCGGCTACCTCGTCGGCAAGTCGCAGTCTCGCGTCGTGCGAGAGCTGCGCAAGCACCCCGAAACCGTCGGGCCCGCGCTGGACCGCATCGCGGCCGGTCTGCTCGATTTCAGCCGCCGCTCGGTCGAGGCTGGAGCCGCCGGAATCTTCTATGCCATCTCCGGTTACGCCGGTGGGAACGTCATGCGCGAGGACCTCTACCGCGACCTCGTCCTGCCCTACGACCTGGCGGTGCTGCAGGGGCCGCCGAACAAGGCGTGGTTCAACGTGCTCCACCTGTGCGGCTCGAACCTCAACTTCGGGCTGGCGCGTGATCTGCCGACCCACGCCGTGAGCTGGTCGATCCACAACCAGGGCAACCCGTCGCTTGCCGAGGGACGTGAGATCGCCGGCCGTGCGGTGATGGGCGGGCTGAGCCAGCGCGCAACGCTCGTCTACGGTCCGCCGCCGAAGATCGAAGCGGAGGCGCGCCGCGCCGTGGAGGAGACCGGTGGCCGGGGGTTGCTGCTCGCGCCCGGCTGCTCGGTTCCTCCGCGCGTGCGGGAAACCAATCTGGCGGCGATTTTCACGGCGGTCGCGGCATGAGCCGCGTGGAGGGGCTCGCGGAGATCGTGCTCTGGGTCGCCGACATGGAGGCGGCGCTGCAGTTCTATCGCGACCAGTTCGGCCTGGAGATCATGTCGCCGCCCACGATGCCGAACAAGTTCCTGATGGTGGCCAAACCTGGCGGGATCCCCGAGATGATCGTGCTCGTCCCGCATCCGCATCCAGCCGACTATTTCCCGCGACACAAGGAAAAGCGGGTCCTGCACCACCTTGCGTTTCGCGTCGACCGCCGCTCGTACGACGAACTGGAGACGCGTTTCATCGAAGCCAGCGTCGAGGTGCGGCACGGCGTGCATCCGGTGCTGAAGGGCGTCCGTACCTTTTACGTGGACGATCCGGACGGGAACGAGGTCGAGGTGATCGGCCCGGCCTGAGCCGAAACTGTGATCCCCACAAGCACTCGCCCGGCGTCCTGTTCGTTTTAGCGGACACGAGCGAAATCTGGATTCCACTGGGACAAATGTCTCCTTGTTGACGACTTGCCTGATTGATACCTTGGGTGGCTGCCGCGAATTGGCCATCGGCGTGGCCATTGAAAAGGGAGTCCGCGATGATCAGGTTTCGTGTTCTTGCTGCAGCCGTGGGAGCCGCGGCCGCCCTCGCCGCCCCGATCGCAGCTCAGGCCAGCTCTTGCGCCAATTTCAGCCGTCCCGCGCCCGCGTGCAACTTGACCTGCGGCGCGCCGGTCATCGACGGCAACTGGGTTTGGCTGCCGAGCATCGGAGCTCCGATAGCGGCTTGGGGCTTTGCGCCTCCCGGCAGCTTCGACTCTCAACTTTTCGGTTTCCCGGGAGCTAACGGCAATTACACCAACGGCCAGACGGCCTCGCTTCTTGGTATGAGCGCTCTCTGCACAAACGGCGCGGGCGGCGCCATATTCAAGCGGCAGGACGGCGTATTTGTGATCGTTGTCATCAACGGGGGAGATCCCAGTCTGCTCAAGGGCGTCTGGAGCGGCTGCGAGTAGGAATAAAACCCGATGTGAGAGGGCTGGGCTCGAGCCCAGCCCCTCACTGCGATCGGGTTGGCTTATCAGTCCAGTAATGGGAGGCAAGAATGCCCACGTTGGGGATCGAACATTCAGTCCCTGACGTGTCCGGGCGCTGTCGCCGCGGCGAGCAGAAGTTCGGCGCCGCGCCCTGACCTAAGTGACCTGTGGCTTGTTCTCAGCGACCGACTCGGGCGCGCGGGTGAGCAGTGCAACCGCAACGCCGGCGATCACGAGGACAGTCACGACGATCACCGAAATGGGCTCTGGGAAGCGGATGCCCAGGTCGGCGTCCAACGAGTAAGCGCCTGGCCCGGTCAGGCCGAGAGCAGCGACACTGGCGAGGATCGCAAGGTTGAACTCGTAGCCCCCCTTGGTGACGAAGAAACCCTTGGGGAGGTGGACGATGATCATCGCCACAAGCATCGAGCCCGCGATGGCGGCGCTGGGCAGAGGGAAGAGGAGGCCGAGCGCAAGCCCGATCCCACCGAGGAACTCGGCCAGGGCCGACATCCAGGCCCATGGCGTGGCCGGCCGGATCCGCATCCGGTTCATGGCGCCGGTCCAGCCCGTCATGCCGGGCCCGCCAAACCATCCGAAGAGCTTCTGCGCGCCATGCGCGGCCAGGATCAGACCAATGACCAGACGAAGGATCAGCAACCCTAACGCAACCACTTACGAACTCACCTCCTTAGCCGACAACATGTGTCGATGCATGGAAATTCCACGTAACCATGGGGGTTAAACCTGGCGCGCCTGAGGATGGTCCGATTCGGTCTAGATAGACTCAGCCCTCAGGGCCCGTAGCTCAGTTGGTCAGAGCGGCCGACTCATAATCGGCTGGTCGGTGGATCGAGGCCACCCGGGCCCACACGTTTTCAAGTTCATCTCGGGCCTCCTTGGTGGAATTGACCGGCGTCGGCGGCCGGTCTGACAACAATTCTGACAACAGTTTGGCGCGCCTTCGCCAACTAGACTGCCCGCCAATGAACGAGTGGACCAACCTCCGTGCGTTGGGCGCACTCTTGGGAGCTGCGTTGGGATCCGCGCTTGGCGTCGTTCTCGTGCTGCTTGTCGTGTTTCTCACGCCAGCCTTCGGAATCAAATGGCCAGTGGCACACTCAGCTGTCCTCTTGGCTGCTCTCGCGATCCCAGTTGTCCTGACAGCGTCGATCGGCGCACTTTGCGGGCCGTCGATTCCCGCATGGCTGCGCGCTACCTCGATCGCGGCACGCAGCCTCCAGACCAGCACCCAGGGCTTGCCAACTGATTCTGGTGACAGGCTGGCCCTTCATATTTCCCGCGGATTCACCATGGTCTACGTTGTTCTCGGGTTAGCGATGACGGCCGCAGGCGCATTCCTGATCGTGGCTGTTACCCCGACGATGGGCGTGCTCGCGGCACTGGTCGGTTGGGCAGCGGTCTTGTTCTTCGGCGGCATCACGCTGTTGTTCCTCGTGCAATTGATTTGGGCTAAGCGTTTTGGCCTTACGCTGGACACCGAGGGCTTCACAGTGAGAATGAATCTCGGGAGCCGACGCTATCGGTGGGTCGACGTAGAGAGATTCTTTCCATACCACACGATGGCGCTCCAGCCGGTGGTTGCCTTCAAATACCGAGGCAAGGCTGAGATTCATGGGCTCCAATGGACGCGCGGCATCTTCGGAACGTTTGACGGCACACTGCCTCAGAATTTGCCGATCCGAGGGCTCGCGTTGTTGGACCTAATGGAGACCTGGCGGTCTAGAACAACCACATCAGGTCGATGACTCCGATGACGCCCAATTTGCGCCCTTGAAGACAACCTCGAAGATTTCGCTCGGATCCGTGAATGAACCGTCTGGTTTGATGGCAGGGACAACGCGTGAGCCATAGAAGCTCGACAGCTGCGACCAAACGGCGTCGATGGAGGCCATTTGATTGTCTAGCGCGCCAACCGATACAGTCCCTCGCGCGATGAACTGCCTACGGGCTGCTTCGCGATCTCCGTCGAACCACCACGCCGTCACGCCAGCAGCATGCAACGCCTGCACCAGCGGAAGGAATGCCGGCGGGCTGTCGACCACTCAGAGGCCACACCGGCAGCTACGACACCGCCGTACTCAGGGTCGACATGCAAGAAACCGTGATTGTTCGACGTCAGTCCGCGATCAGAACCAGCTGCCATACGTCGAGTCGAGCACCCGACCGCAACTCGCAAAGGTTCTGGCCATGCCATGGCCGCGCGCAGACTGCGAGGGATTACTCGACCACGTCTGGAGTCGGACCGAAACCTAGCCATCCTAGCGCTCGTCTGGCCGGTGGATCGTGGCCACCCGGGCCAACGCAAGCCTCACGACTGTCCGACCCGTAGGCATACAACGGCCGTTGATACCCGCCTTTTCGGACAGTCGTGACCCAGATGGGATCGGAGATGGCGTAGGCAGCGACCGATCCGCCGCGCTTGGGTTGAGCTTTAACATCGGCTGGTGATCCGCGCCGTCTTCGGCGACGCTCTCCTCGATCCCGCCACCGGTGAGGTGACGCGCCAGGCGGTGGTGCTCATCGAGGACGGGCACGTCACGAAAGCCGGCCGCCGCGAGGGGATGCAGGTGCCGCGCGACGCCGACACAATCGATGCGGCCGGACTCACCCTGCTGCCCGGCCTCATCGACTGCCACGTCCACCTGACGTCGCTTGGTGAAGGCCTTGATTTCGCCCGCGAGCTGACCACGCCGCCGACGCTCGAGCTGATGCGCGCCGTGCGCGCGGCCAAGCGAACCCTCGATGCAGGCTTCACGGCCGTGCGGGACGCAGCCGGCTCTCCCGCCGGCATCCGCATGGCCATCGACGCCGGCTATTTTCCCGGACCGCGCATGTTCGTCACCGTCAGCGCGCTGAGCCAGACCGGCGGCCATACCGATTCACACTTCATGTGCGGCGCCGACCTCGACATTCCCTTGCCCGACCGGCCCTACATGGTGGTCGACGGGGTTGAAAACATGCGGATGCGCGTGCGTGAGGTCATCCGCGCCGGTGCCGACTGGATCAAGCTCTGCACCTCCGGTGGCGTGCTGTCACCCGGCGACCAGCCGCATCACTCCGCGCTGACCCTGGAGGAGATCCGGGCGGCCGTCGAGGAGGCTCGCGTACAGGGCCGCAAGGTGATGGCTCACGCGCAGGCCAATGCGGGAATCAAGAACGCACTGAAGGCCGGCGTCGCCACCATCGAGCACGGCATCTGGCTCGACGGAGATGCGATCGAGATGATGCTCGACGGCCACAACGCGCTCATCCCGACCCTGGTCGCGCCCCACTGGGTCATCCGCCATGCCGAGGCGGGGAAGATGCCGGCTTACGCGATTGAAAAGGCCCGAGCTGTGATCGACGACCACAGGGCCAGCATCAAGCAAGCCATCGAGTCGGGCGTGAAGATCGCGTTCGGCACCGACACCGGAGTCGGCCCGCATGGGTCGAACGGCGAGGAGTTCTTGCTCATGCGCGACCTCGGCATGGAACCGCTCGACTGCATCCGCTCCGCGACGACGGTGGCGGCGGAGACGATCGGCATGAAGGGAGTCGGAAGCCTCGAGCCCGGCGCTTGGGGGGATGTCATCGGTGTGCCGGGCGACCCGGTTGCCGACCTGCCGCTGCTCGCCAAACCCGAAAACATCAAGCTGGTCATCAAGGGCGGCGAAGTCGTCAAGAGCGCATCGGCGTGAGGCTCGACTGGGCGCTCCTCGCCAACGCCGCTGAAGCACCGCCGAATGGGCTTGTCTACATCCTCGGCGCGGGCTTCGACACGCTGATCCGTGATCAGTACCCGACTCCTTTCGGCGGCGTGATCGTGCTCCGCCTCCAGACCACGCGGCTCGAGACCGAACGGCCGCACAAGGTCGAGGTCCACTGCGCCGATGAAGACGGCAAGCTGGTCCTGCCCAACCCGATCGTGCTGAACCTGCCCGCGCGCCAGGTGCCGGCCGACTATCCGCACGGTTGGGACCTCTCGGCGAGCATCGTGATCAACCTCACCTCTGTGCCAATCGAGCGGCCCGGCTTCTACAACTTCGAGATCATGATCGACGACCAGCAGGTCCGGACCCTGCCGTTCAGGGCGGTAAAAGCAGCCGCGGTCCAGACCGTTTGACCGCCGCCGTCAGCAACTTCATCGCGGGCTACGGCCTTCTGGCCGTGTTCGTGCTCATGGTCGGCGAGAGCTGCGGCTTTCCTTTTCCGAGCGAGGTGATCATGCCGACCGCCGGCCTGCTAGCCGCCACTGGTCACATGAACCTGATCCTGGCGATCACCGCGGGCGCCGTCGCGAACCTGGTGGGATCCCTCATCGCCTACGGCGTGGCGGCTCGCTTCGGCGAACCATTGCTACTGGGCCCAGGCCGCTACATCGGCATCCGCCGCCACCACCTCGAGATCGCGGACGGATGGTTCCGGCGATGGGGCTTGATCGCCGTGCTTGTCGGGCGCGTGCTGCCCGTGATCCGGACCTACATCTCGTTCCCCGTCGGACTTGCGCGCATCGACCTGCTGAGGTTCTCGATCCTGACTTTCGTCGGCGCCCTGCCCTGGTGCGCCGCCCTCGCCATCGTGGGCTACGTGCTAGGCCGCAACTACGACCGGATCAGCGGCCCGCTGGAGAAGGGTGCGATCGCGATCGCGGTGTTAGTCGTGCTCGCCGTGATCGCCTGGTACGTGCGAGGCCGCGAACCGGTAAGCAGAGAAGTGTGAGATGTCGCGTTTCGTTCCGCCATCGCAAACGAGGTCGGCGGCGATATCGCCGATCACAGGCGCGAACTTGAACCCGTGACCTGAGCACGCGCTGATCACCACGACTCGACTGTCGTCCGGGCTGAAGTCGATGACGAAGTGACCATCGGGCGTGTTGGTGTACATGCAGGTCAGCGTTCGAGTCACGTGTCCGCTTACGCCGCGCAGATAGGTCGAGGTGAGCAGGCGCAGCGGGTCGATGTCGGAATCGTCGACACGACGGCGGATGGTTTGCGGTGTCGTCGTCTCTCCATCATGGTGCCGCCCGACCTTGACCGTCTTGCCGTCCAGGCTGGGGATGCCGTACATGAAGCCTGACTCGCCCGTTTGCCGGACGAAGGCCGGAAATCTCTCGGGGCCGAACCAGTCGGCATCGCGCGCGACGGAGAACCATCCGTGCACCTGGCGCTCGACGCGAAGCGGGATCCAATCGATCAGCTCGGGAGTCCATGGCCCTGCGGCGACGACCACCGCATCGAAGCTCGACCGCAACTCGGCGATCGACTTCACCTCCGTGTCGCCGACGACCTGCGGCACCTGGCCGAGCATCGCGTTAACGGCCGCTTCGGGGTTGAGCACGCCCGCCTGGCGGTCGAGCACAGCGACGTCGCCATTCCGGACGACATGCCCGCGATATCTTCGCCGCAGCGAGTCGGTGTCGAGGAGCTCCGCATCCAGGCCGTGCTCCCTCGCCGAAGCCTGCGCGCCGACGACCGCATCCGACGCCGCGTCGCCGATCATCAACGCGCCGGTCATGGTCAGGAGCTGTGCGCCGCTGGTCGCCTCCAGCTCTCGCCAGAGTGGAAAGACCTCCTGGAGGAGCGGCACATACCAGGCTCCTTCGAAATAGGCGGTGCGGATGATCCGCGATTCGCCATGCGTCGAGCCGTGGGCGTGAGGAGGCGAGTGCCGGTCGAAGCACACGACCTCGACTCCGCGCTTGGCGAGCCTCCATGACGACGCGGCGCCCATCGCGCCGCCGCCGATGACCGCAACTCTCAACGGTCCGGCGTGATCCGTGCGATCGGCTGTCCGGGCACGACCTTGTCGCCGACCTCGAGCAGCAACCCCTCCACGACGCCCGCGACGGGAGACGGGATCTCTGCGTTGACCTTGTCGGTGTGCACTTCCATCAACGTCTCACCCTCGGCGACGTGCTCGCCTTCCTGTTTGCTCCACGCCCCGACGGTGATCTCTTCAGCGCCCTGCAGGTCCGGCATCACGACTTCCTGGATCTCGACACTCACCCAACTATTGTCGCTCCGCCTGAAGCGCATCTCTGGCGTCAGTCGTGCGGAATCCATCGGCTTGAGGCACACGGCTGACGCCAGACGTGCGGAATTTGGGCGATCGGCTCCTGGCGTCAGGCCATGGAGACAACGTCGAGCAGGTCCTCGTCCCAATAGTCGAGCCGGCCTTCGGGCATGAACAGCACCCGACCTGGGTGCAGCGCCTCGACAAACTCCGGGTCGTGGCTGACGATCACCATCGTCCCCGGCCACTCCGCCAGCGACCGCGCGACCCCAGATCGAGACGGCGGATCCAGGTTGTTCGTCGGCTCGTCCAGGAGCAGCAGGTTGTGGCGCCCGGCGACCAGCTGGGCGAGCGCCAGCTTCGTCTTCTCGCCGCCGGACAGCGTACCCGCGTCCTGCCGAGCGATGTCGCCGGTCAGCCCGAACATGCCCAGCAGCGCCCGGAGCACCCGCTCCTCGGCGTCCGACTGTTCCCGCATGTGGGCCAGGACGGTGACCCCAGACCGGATCCCCTCGTGCTCCTGCGCGTAGTAGCCGAGCGAAACGCCGTGACCGAGGCGAAACGACCCTGCATTCGGCTCGCTCTGTCCCGCCAGGATTCGCAGCAAGCTCGTCTTCCCGGCGCCGTTCAGGCCCATCACAAGGAGCCGCTCGCGCCGCTCCACCTCGAAGGAAACGTCGCCAAAAACGAGCGGACCGCCGTAGCCCTTGGCGAGGCCATTGGAGTGCAGGACGATGCGACCGCTGTGCGGTGGGTCGGGAAAGGTGATCTTGACCTTGCGTTCGCGCCGGGGCGCGCTCACGCGCTGCGCCTTCATTCGCTCGATGCGGGTGAAGATCGAGTGGGCTTGCTTGGCGCGCTTTGCCGTCTGCCGGCGCATCACCTCCGCGAGAAGGCTCAGTCTCTGGATCTCCGCCTGCTGGCGGTGGGCGAGCGAAGTCAGCCGCTTCTCCTCGAGGCGCCGCGCCGCCTGGTACTGCGAGTAGGTGCCCCGATATTCGATCAGGCGGCCCGAGTCGAGGTGCAGCACCCGGGTGATCGAGGCGTCGAGCAGCGCCAGGTCGTGGCTCACGACGATCACCGCGCCGCGATACTCGCGCAGGAAGTCCATCAGCCAGGTCTTGGCGTCGCTGTCGAGGTGGTTGGTCGGCTCGTCGAGCAGCAGCAGGTCGGCGTCCGCGAAAAGCACGCGCGCCAGCTCCACCCGCCGGCGTTCGCCACCTGAGAGCACGCTGAGCGGCAGGTCTACCCGGTCGAGCCGCAGGCCCAGCCCGCCGGCGATGCGGCGTGCCTCCGACTCGCCGGAATACCCGCCGTCCATCCGGTAGCGCTCCTCCGCCTCGGAATACTTCTCGATGCTCGCCAGAGAGTGGTCGTGCTCGAGCTTCTGGTGCAGCTCGGCAAGGCGCGCCGCCGCGCTGTCGAGCCCACGCCCCGACAGGATGTGGGACAGCGCAGTGTGCGCGGCCTCGGTGCGCGGCCGAGGATTCTGTGGCACGTAGCCAAGGGTTCCCCTGCGCAGCACGAGCCCGCCGGCGGCGTCGTCCTCCGCGGCCAGCACCTTGAGCAGGCTGGTCTTGCCCGCGCCGTTGCGCCCCACGAGGCCGACCTTGTCCCCCGCGGCAACGGTGAAGCTCGCGTCTGACAGCACTCGGCGCGCTGCGACGTCGATGGCGAGACCTCGGGCCTGAATCATGAGCGCCAATTGTTACGTGACGGCCTACCCGACGTTCTGTCAATCAAATCTCGCCCAGGAGGCCGGCTCAAATGAAGAAGGTCCTTGTCATCGTCAGCATCCTCGTGGTGGCGGGCGCCTGCGGCGGGGGGAGTGGTTCCGGCGGCGCTACGTCCTCGAACGACGGCACTTCTCTCTCCCAACCCGCGGCGGGGGGCGCTCAACAGCCTTCGAAGGCCGTCGGCCAGCCAAATGGAACGACCGGCGGCACGACCACTCTGCCAGGCGACACCGTTCCGACCCTACAAGGCCCGCCGGTGATCCGGCAGGCGCAGCTGAGCATGACCGTCGGCAACGGTGCGTTCGACTCGAAGCTGGCGCAGGTGCGCACGCTGGTCGAGTCAGAGGGTGGCTACATCGCCGGAACCGACGCCCAGGCGAATCCCGCCACCAGCTCAGAGGACAGCCAGATTCGTACGGGCGTGATCAGCTTCATGGTCCCGGCGGCGCACTTCGACGACACCATCGACCAGCTGTCGAAGGTCGGCAAGGTGCAGAGCGAGCACATCACCGGCACCGACGTGAGCGCCCAGTACGTCGACCTCCGTGCTCGCCTAGCCAACGCTGAAGCCCAGCACGCGGCGATGCTCGCCCTGCTGACCAAGGCGCAGAACATCAACGACATCATCGCGGTGCAGAACCAGATCGGCCAGATCACCGCGCAGATCGAGCAGCTGAAGGGTCAGATCAAGTACCTGGACGACAACACGTCTTACAGCAACGTGTCCGTGACGCTGACCGAGTCCGGCGCGCCCGCCCAGGCCGCGTCCTCGGACAACTGGGGCTTTGCCACCGCTCTCAGCGGGGCGGCCCACAACTTCGTGACCACGATCGACTACTTCGTCACCGGCCTCGGCGCGGTCGGACCGTTCATCGTGCTGGCCGGCATAGGCTTCCTGGTCTGGCGCCGACGCCGGACGCCCCAGCCGAAACACGCGTAACAGACAGAGCGGGTCCCGCGTCAATCCGGGACCCGCTTTAGTAACCTGCAGCAGTAATGCCAAGGACATGGTTCGCTCTGGCCGTAGTCGCGGTTTCCGCGATGGTGTGCGGCGGCCGGTTAGCCGTGACCCCTTCGCCTTCGCCCACCGGCGGCCCGGACATGCAGGGGTCGACCGCCTCCTATCTGCTCTGCGGCAACCTTTGACCGCGCCATGACGTCAGAAGAACCGGCATCCGAGCCGGGCCAGGTTCTCCAGCTTCCCACCTCTGCGCGCGCGACCGACATCGCGCTCAACGAGCTGGAGCTGGTTTACGCGTTCATCTACGCGCGGGTTGGCAACCGCGCCGACGCAGAAGACCTCACCCAGCAGGTCGCGCTCAAGGCGATCCCCAGGCTTCGCGAGGGCGCACCGGCAAGCGCCATCCGGGGATACCTCTTCGCCACCGCCCGATCGGTGCTCGGCGCGTTCTGGAGCACGCGTCTTGGGCTGTCGGAGTCCGAGCTCCGCGAAGACCTCGCCATGCCGGTCGCCCCGGGGCCGCCATCAGGCGAAGGGACGGAAACGGTCCAGCAGATCCTGGCCCAGCTCTCCGACAACTACAGGCGCGTCCTGGAGCTGCGTTTCCTGCACGGGTATTCGTTGAAGGAAGTTGCCTCGGAAATGAAATCGACGGTCGGCGCCATAAAGGTCATGCAGCTGCGCGCGCTGAGGGCGGCGGCAAAGGTCCACCCGGAATGAACGGCAAGCGCGAGAACCGGATCGACAAGATCGTCTCCGACCTGCTCCGCGGCCGCCGCCTGAAGCTGCGCGGGGGCGATGCGGAGGAAAAGGCCGCCATCACAGCGGCGGCGAGGCTCGCAGCTGCCCGCCAAGGCCCCCAGCGCATGCACCCCGCTTTTCGGAAGAGGCTCGCCTCGGTGCTGGAACAGGCTCCGAAGCAAGCCCGCGTCACTCGACGCGCCGCGCTGGTCGCCGGCCTCGGCATCGCAGCGGGCGTCGCGGGGGGGACATTGCTTGGCCGGGCCACGCAGCCGGGCATCATGCCGGTGGCGGGCGCCACGATCGATCCTGTCAACGGTCGTTGGATCGACGTGGCCGCGATGAGCGACCTCGTGGAGGGCCATGGCAAGCGCGTGAAGGCGGGTGGGGTCGGCGCGTTCCTGTTTCGGCGCGGCCAGACCGTGACCGCGGTCTCGTCCATCTGCTCCCACCTGCCGTGCGAGCTGTGGTGGGATGGCGGCAACAGCCACCTGGCGTGCCCGTGCCATCCAGTCTCGTTCCGGCCGGACGGCAAGCCGGCCGGCGGCTATGCCCTTCCCGCGCTCAACCCGGTGCAGGTGCGCGTCACCGCGGAAGGACGCATCGAGGTGCTGGGGACGGAATGAACGTCCGGGCGCACAGGTCGAGGCAGATTGCCCTGGACCGGTGCCTTCAGCTACTCGAGGAGGCGCAGGTCCGCGGACAGGGGCGCATCGATGGGCCGCTCGGCGCGTCGCTGCGGCGTCATCTCGAGCGGGCGGGGGTCATCGCCGACCACCGGCTCGAGGGTCGCCGCATCGACCGCGTGCTCGACGACATCTTCGCCCTGCAGGCGCACCTGCTCGGGCAGGACCCGGAGGACAGCCGGCACCACAACGGGTCTTAGTTGCCCCTCCGCCGGGCGCCGCCCGGCACCTCCCCATGAATGGGGAGGACACTATGATCTGCCTTTGTGACGACAAGCTTTAGCTCATCGCCGTCGTTTTTGCTCACGTCCGAATCGGTTACCGAAGGGCATCCCGACAAGATCTGCGACCAGGTCTCGGACGCGGTCCTCGACGGGATGCTCGAGCAGGATGCAAACGCGCGGGTCGCGTGCGAAACAGCGATCACCAAGGGTCTCTGTGTCGTCATCGGCGAGGTGACCACGCACGCAGACCTCGATATCCAGCGCACCATCCGCGACACGATCCGCTCGATCGGCTACAACGATGAGCAGATCGGATTCGATGCTGACCATGCGCTGATCCAGGTCTATCTGAAAGAGCAATCGCCGGACATTGCCGCGGGAGTCAATCACTCACTCGAAGAGCGCGAAGGTTCGTTGGAAGACGACCCGTTCGAGCTCCAGGGCGCGGGTGACCAGGGCATGATGATCGGCTTTGCCTGCCGTGAGACGCCAGAGCTGATGCCGCTCACGATCTCGCTCGCCAACCGGCTGGCCAAGAAGCTCGCCGAGACGCGAAAGAACGGTTCTCTGCCTTTCCTGCGTCCCGACGGCAAGACGCAAGTCACGGTGGAGTACGAATACGGCCGTCCCAAGCGCATCGAGGCGATCGTCGTTTCGACCCACCACGCTGCGAGCGCCACGCAGAAAGAGATCGCCGAAGGCGTGCGCGAGCTCGTGATCAACCCGGTTCTGAAAGGCCATATGCTCGACGCCGCGACCAAGATCATGGTCAACCCGAGCGGCCACTTCGTCCTTGGCGGCCCGGCGGCGGACGCCGGCCTGACCGGACGCAAGATCATCGTCGACACGTACGGAGGCGTAGCGCGTCATGGCGGCGGCGCCTTCAGCGGCAAGGACCCGAGCAAGGTCGACCGGTCCGCCGCGTACGCGGCGCGGCACGTGGCGAAGAACCTTGTCGCGGCTGGTCTCGCGGATCGCTGCGAGGTGCAGGTCTCGTACGCCATCGGTCGCGCGCACCCGACGTCGATCGCGGTCGAGACGTTCGGCAGCGGCACCAAGTCGGAAGACGAGCTGCTCACGCTCGTGCGCCGCCACTTCGACCTGCGACCCGGGGCGATCATCGCGAACATGGACCTGCTGCGTCCGATCTACCGCCAGACGGCCACTTACGGCCACTTTGGTCGCGACGACCTCGGCGTGCCTTGGGAGGCGACGGACAAGGTCGAGGCCCTGCGCGCGGACGCAGCCGTCGTAGCCCGTCCGAGCTAGAACGAAACCTCTTCGCGTCCGCGACACGCTGACGGAGCGGAAGGTTCGCTTCGACTTGGTCCGCCGGCCGCTCACCTTGTACGTGTGCGGCGTCACGCCCTACGACTCGGGACACATGGGCCACGCCTTTACGTTCTCGATCTTCGACGTGCTCGTGCGATTCCTCGAGGCCGGCGGTCAGCGGGTCAAGTACGTGCAGAACGTGACCGACATCGACGACCCGTTGTTCGAGCGCGCGCGGCGCGACGACATCGGCTGGCGCGAGCTTGCGGACCGCGAGACACAGGTCCACATCCGCGACATGACCGTGCTCGGATGGCGACCGCCGGACGTCATGCCTCGCGTCTCCGACGAGGTCAAGCGCATCGTCTCGGCGTCTTCGAAACTGCATGCGACGGGCTACGCGTACCGAACGGACGCGCTCTATTTCGACGTCAGCAGATATCGCGGCTACGGCCGGTTGTCGCACCGGACGCGGCGCTCGATGCTGCGCAAGCTGCGCGACGAAGGGCTGCTCGGCAGGGTCGGCTCGAATGCGAAGCGCGATGCGCTCGATTTTGCGCTGTGGCGCTCCTCAGCGCGGGACGAGCCCGCGTGGCCGTCGAAGTTCGGTGAGGGCCGCCCCGGATGGCATATCGAGTGCTCGGTGATGGCCATGCACTACCTCGGCGAGCAGATCGATATCCACGGCGGCGGACGCGACCTGCAGTTCAGCCACCACGAGTCGGAGCGGGCGCAGTCCGAGTCGTTGACCGGCAAGAGGCCTTTCGCGCGGGCCTGGATGCACACGGGGATGGTCCGCTACGAGGGCCGCAAGATGAGCAAGTCGCTCGGCAACCTCGTCAAGGTCAGCCAGGCTCTGCAGCGCGCGCCGGCCGCTGCGGTGAGGCTCTACCTCGTCTCGCATCGCTACGGCCGGGATTGGGACTTCGACTGGCAGGGGCTGGCGCGCTCGGCGAGATTGGTCGAGCGGATGCGCAAGTTCCTTGCCGACGACGCGCGTGTGGGTACGCGCAACACGCTGCCCGGCCGGGCGTTGATGGCGGAGTTCAACGCGGCGCTCGCCGATGACCTGGACACTCCCCGCGCAGTGCGGGCGCTGCGGGCGGCGCTGCGTCAACGCGACGCGGCAGCGCTGCGGGCGATGAAAGAAATCCTGATGGGAAGCGCCGCCCTCAGCTAACTTCCAGCGGGGACCCGCAGTTCGGGCACTCCATGTTCGCGTCGAGCTGGACCATGGTCTCGCAGACAGGGCAGAGGACGTCCGCGAGCGTGGCCGCTGCGGCTTCCTCCTGCTGAGCCTCCGCCTCCAGCTCGGCCGGCACCGCCGCGAGGTCGACCGCCGGGGCGCCGCAGTTGAGGCAGATGTAGCTGGGCTGGGTGACGCGGTGGTCCTGGTACAGGCCGGCGGCGTCGACCTCGACCTCGGCGAAGAGGGCGCGAAACAACCGTCCTCCGCACCGGCTCGAGCACACAAGCAACATTCCGCATCCAGACTACGGTCAGCCGAGACGTCGACGTAGGGTTGCCGTCCCGGCCGCAATCAGTAGGACGCAGAATCCCGCGACCACCGCCGCATCAAGCTGCAGCGAAGACCATGTAAGGTCTGCGCCTTTGACCATGATGTCCCGCATTCCATTCACTGCATAGGTGAGCGGCAGGACGTCGGACAGCCACTGCAGACCCCTCGGTTCGGTGGAGACCGGGAAGATGATGCCCGACAGCAGGACCTGCGGCACCACCACCAGCGGTATGAACTGCACAGCTTGGAACTCCGAGCGCGCGAACATGCTCAGAAAGATGCCGAGGTTGACGGCGGCGATCGCCATCAACGCCTCCATGCCAAAGATCAGGAGCACGCTGCCCTGGTTGTGAATGCGGAGGATCGCAAGCGCGAAGACGAGCACCTCGGCCGCCTGCACGAGGGCAAGCACGGTGAAACCGAGCATGTATCCGACGACAATCTCGCCCCGGCGCAGGGGGCTAGCCATCAGCCGCTCGAGCGTGCCCTGTGACCGCTCGTTGAGAAACGACACGATGGTGATCACGAAAACGAGGAAGAACACGACCAGGCCGACGAACGCCGCGCCGAAGTAATCGAGCGTGTCGTAGCTGGCGCCTCCGTAGAGGTATTTGATCTGCGGTTGGAAGTTGACGCTGCGACCGCCGACGCGTGAGGCCAGCGTGATCATCGACTGCTGCAGCGCCTGGATGACGGGCGCGTCCTCGCCAGGCTGCGATCCCTCGAGGTGGACCTCCGGCGCGACGGTGCCCGCCTGCGCCTGCTGGCTGAAGTCGGACGGTAGGACGATGTAAGCGACGAGCGACCCGTCCTTGAGCTTGGCGTCGCCGTCGGCGGCGTTGATCTCGGTCGCCCTGATGTGGCGCGAGCTCATCAGGCCGTCCGCTACGATCGCCCCGAGCGGACCCGAATCCTGGTTTGCGACGCTTACCTCAGGCGCGCTGGTCGATCCGCGCATCAGATAGCCGAGAAGGCCGAGGATGATGATCGGCGCGACAAACAGCAGGGCGAGAGTGCGCCGGTCGCGACGGAAACCCTGCAAAAGCCGTCGGGTGATCGCGGCGATGCGATGCCCGCTCATGACTCTGTCCTGCCTGCCAGTGCGAGGAAAGCTTCCTCGAGATTTTGCGAGCCGCCCTGCGTGCGGATGTCGGCGGGGGAACCCTCGGCGAGGAGCCGGCCGTACTGGATCAGGCCGAGCCGCTGGCAGCGGTCTGCCTCGTCAATGACGTGGCTCGAGACGATCATGGTCGTGCCTTCCGCCGCCATGCGCCGGAAGGACTCCCAGAACTGCACCCGGAGTTGAGGGTCGATGCCAACGGTCGGCTCGTCAAGCAAAAGCAGCTCGGGACGGTGCACGAGTGCGCACGCCAGCGAGCACCGCTGTCGCATTCCTCCGCTCAGCGTCGCCACCACCGAGCCGCGGCGGTCATAGAGCTGCACCAGCTCGAGCGCCTCTTTGACACCGTCCTCAGCACCGTTGATGGCCGCGAAGAACCGCACGTTCTCTTCGACTGACAACGCGGGATACAGGGCAGCCTGCTGGGTCATGTAGCCGATGTGCCTCAGGACCGCGACCTGGGGCATTCGCTGTCCTAGCACGGTGACCGTGCCGGCGTGAGCCTCGAGCAGGCCGCAGATCAGGCGGATGAGGGTCGTCTTGCCCGACCCATTGGGACCGAGCAGGCCGTAGATCTCGCCCTGCCGCACGCGCAGGGTCACGCCGTTGAGCGCTTTGAAAGCACCGAAAGACTTGGAGACGTCTTCCACGTTGACGGCATAGGTTTCACTCATTGCGCTCCTCCTCGGTGGCCATGGCGCGGAGCCAGGTCTCAGCGAGCTCGGTTACTGCGCCTTCGCCGTCGATCTCGATGCCAAGCACTCGTTCCGCCGCGGGACGGGTCATCAGGTGAAAGAAGATGGGACCCACGAACGACTGCAGCGCGAGGAGCGGATGCATCCGACGCAGCCGGCCGGATGCCATTTGACTGGTCAGGTACATGACGAGCGACCCTACCAGGGCGGAGATCACTTCGCGTGCCGCGTCCTCCGTGTCGGGCGCCAGGCTGCTGACCTCGAAGAAAAGGGCCCTTAGGAGACCGGTGCGGTTTTCGCCGCCCACGTATACGGTGCGGTAGACGGCGCGTCCGACCTCCGGCATCACGACCTCCGGCGGCTGATCTCGCATCGCCGTGAGAACCCTGGTCACCGGCTCGAGTGGGGAGAAGGCCCGGACGAGGGCCGTGAAAAGTGCGCCCTTGCCCGGGAAGAGCCGGTAGAGCGAAGCCCGCGAAACGCCCGCCTTGCCCGCCAGCTCGTCCATGGAGAGAGAGCTCAGTCCGCGCTCGCCCACCATGCGGAACGCTGCGGCAAGAATCCGGTCGCGGGCGCCAGGCTCGGGAGTTCGGTGCAGTGCCTCGAGCAGCGCTTGCCGGGATTTGAACATGCGGTAAAAGCTGGCCCGGGACAGGCCCGCCGCGGTCGCGAAATCGGTGATCGTCGGCTTGCCGCCCATCGCCAGCACCACTCGTGCTCGGTTCAGCACGCGATCTCGAGCCTCTGGGCTCGCCATGAGACGAAACTAGACGAGACGTCGCGTCTTGTCAAGTGTCACGGCCCGACGGCGGAATTGGTTGGACGGGGGCATGGTCGATCCGGGCGGTTCACGGCTTAACAGCCGGGGTTGGCGCGCTGGCGTGCCATGCCTAGGCTGGGGACCAGCCAGACATGCGCTCGATCGAAATCGCAACCACGGGGCCGCCGGGCCGAGCGCGCCCGTATTGCGCGTACCGGCCCACGAGTAGGTCGATCGCCCGGCCGGCCTCCGCCGCGTCGTCGACCACGTGCGCGGCGCCGTCGACCCGCACCCACCACAGCCTGTTCCAGTCGTCCTCGTAGTGGTCGAAAAGCACCGACACCGCCGGATTGGCGGCGATGTTGCGCAGACGTTTGAGGTCGGAGGTTCGCTTCGGTTTCGCGTCGACCGCGAAATAAATCGTGTCGCCGTCGACCACAAAACAGATCGGCACGACGTGCGGACGGCAGGCTGCATCGACTGTCGCCAGGCGCGCCACCGGCATCTCCGAGATTCGCCGCCTCATCGCCGTGGCGTCCATCGAAGGAAGTATCGTTGAGCCGTGCAGAGGCTCCGCACGTACACCGTCGACGAGGCGAACCGCGAGCTGCCGCGGGTCCGTCCGATCGTGGCGCAGATAGCGGAGCTTTCAGCCCTGAGGCCCGACCTCGAAGAACAGATGCGCATGGCTGATTACAAGGTGCAGCGTCCAGGATCGAACGGTGAAGACCGCGAGCGGCTGCAGCAGGCGCGAGACGCGGTTCATGGAGCCGAGGAAGAGCTTCTCAAGGCCGTGCTGAACCTCAACAGCATGGGAATCCAGCTCAAGGGTCCGCTCGAGGGCTTGATCGACTTTCCGTCGTATCGCGACGGTGAGCTGATCGAGCTTTGCTGGAAGCTGGGCGAGGAGCGGGTCGAGCATTGGCACCGAGTCGGAGAGGGCTTCTCCGGAAGGAAGAGGCTCTAGCCCTCCGTCTTCTCCGGAATGCGGCCCATGACCGCCTCGTAGACGGACCGCGCGACGCCTGCTGCGTCGAGGCCGTGCTGCTTCAGGATGTCCGAGGCCCTGCCCTGGGGCAGGAATTCGTCGGGCAGCGCCAGCGTCCGCACCCGGCCTGCGAGCCCCTGGGGCGCAAGCGCCTCGAGCACAGCGCCGCCGAAGCCACCGGTCCCGACATTGTCTTCGACCGTCAGCACGACCTGGTGGCGTCGCGCCCAATCCGCGATGCGCGGGTCGACGGGCTTCACCCATCTCGCGTTGACCACGGTGCAGGAAACGCCTTGCAGCTCGAGGCGCTGGGCCGCTTCGCCGGCGACCTCGACCATCTTTCCGACGGCGAAGATCACAGCGTCGTCGCCCTTGCGCAGCTCCTCCCAGCGCCCGACCGGAAGCGGCTCGACCGGTAGGTCGGGGATCGCCGGCACCGGGCCCTTCGGATACCGGATCGCGACCGGTCCGTCATTCGCCAGCGCGGTCTCGAGCAGCGCGCAGAGCTCGGTGGCGTCCTTGGGCGCGGCAACCTTGAGGTTGGGGATCATGCGCAAGTACGAGAGATCGAAGATGCCGTGATGCGACGCTCCGTCGGGACCCGTGACGCCCGCGCGGTCGATCACGAAGACGACCGGCAGCTTGTGCAGCGCGACGTCCATGATCGTCTGGTCGAAGGCGCGCGCGAGGAAGGTCGAGTAGATGCACACAACTGGATGCATGCCCGCCATGGCGAGGCCGGCGGCAAAGGTCACCGCATGCTGCTCACAGATGCCGACGTCGAAGAATCGGTCGGGGAACTCCTTGGCGAAATTCAGGAGCCCGGTCGATGAGGCCATCGCGGCGGTGATCGCGCAGACCTCCGGCCGCCTTGCCGCCGCGCTCATCAGCGCGTCGCCGAAGATGTCCGTGTAGGTGACCTCGGTCGAGCGCGGGCGGCCCGTCAGCGGGTCGAACGCGCTGACGCCGTGGAGCTTGTCCACCTCGTCGTCGACCGCCGGCCCGTATCCGTGGCCCTTCTCGGTCACCACGTGCACCACAACGGGCTCGCGCAATTTCTTGGAGCGGGTCAGGACTTCTTCCAGCGCCGGCTCGTCGTGGCCGTCGACAAGTCCGGCGTACTTGATGCCGAGGCTCTCGAACATCGTCGAAGGCTGCAGCAGCTGCTTGAGTCCTTCCTTCACGCGGTAAGCGGCCTGGTCGGCCGAGTGGCCGACCAGCGGCAGCTCACGCAGCAGGCGCGAGATGTCGTCCTTGAGGCGCTCGTATCGAGGGTCGACGCGCAGCTGCGAGAGGTGGCGAGCGAGGCCGCCGACCGTGGGAGCGTAGGACCGACCGTTGTCGTTGATCACGATGATCAGGTTCGGCGGCTGAAGGTGGGCGATCTGGTTCAAGGCCTCATAGGCCATGCCGCCGGTGAGCGCGCCGTCGCCGATCACCGCCACGACAAAGCCGCCGACTCTCTTGCGCAGCCGCGCCTCTGCAACGCCGAGTGCGTAGCTGAGAGACGTCGAGGCGTGGCTGTTCTCGACGAGGTCGTGCTCCGACTCTTTGCGTGATGGGTAGCCGGAAAGGCCGCCCGCCTGACGGAGTCCGGTGAATTGCGCGGCTCGGCCCGTGACGAGCTTGTGCACATACGCCTGGTGGCCGGTGTCCCACACGATGGCGTCCTTCGGGCTGTCGAACACGCGGTGGAGGGCGAAGGTCAGCTCGACCACTCCAAGGTTCGGCGAAAGATGCCCGCCGGTCCGAGACGTCTGCTCGACGAGGAAGGCGCGAACCTCGGCCGCCAGCTCGGTCAGGCGCGCCTGGTCCAGCGCTTTCAGGTCAGCGGGCGAGTGGATCGTCTCGAGGATCGCCACTCTTGGTTAACGCTCACCACCGGCCATGAGTTCCGCCAGCTCGATGCAAAGGCGCGTGCCGGCTCCGCTCGGCCCGCGCAGGACTGTGGTCAGCTCCAGATTCGTGTTCCAGGCCGCGGCGGCGATGTCGATGTGCGCCCATGGCTTGCCGCCCGCGAACTCGGCGATGAACATGCCTCCCATGATCGTGCCCGCTTCGCCGTACTCGGCGTTGCGGAGGTCGGCGATCTGGCTGCGCAGCAGGATGCGGTAGTCGGCGTACATCGGCAGACGCCACACGCGATCGCCCGCCTCGCGGGACGCCTGGTCGACGAGCGACCAGAAACCGTCGTCGTTGCTCACGGCGGCGCTGGCCGCGTGTCCGATCGCGATGGTGGCCGCACCTGTGAGCGTGGCGAGGTCCATGAGGTGGGTCGCGCCATTGCGCAGCGCGTGGGTCAGCGCATCGGCGAGGACCAGCCGGCCTTCGGCGTCGGTGTTGACGACCTCGACCGTCTTGCCGTCCGCGCTGACCATCACGTCGCCCGGGCGCTGGGCTGTGGGGCCGGGCATGTTCTCGGCTGCCGCGACGACCGCCATCACGTCAAGCGGTGGCTTGCGGGAGGCGATGACGTCGATCGCGGACAGCACCGCGGCCGCTCCCGACATGTCGGCCTTCATCTGGCTCATGTTCTCGGGGTTCTTGAGCGAGATGCCCCCGGTGTCGAATGTGATGCCCTTGCCGATCAGCGCGAGCGCGGCACCCTTGCCGTTGCCCTTGTCGTGATTACCGTGATAGCGGACCCGAATGAGCCGCGGAGGTTTCGCCGATCCGGACCCGACGCCCAGCAGGAGGTTGTAGCCGCCGGACTTCAGCTCCGGGGGTCCCAGGATCTCCACCTCCAGGTTGTGGCGCTGCGCGATGCGCGTCGCCTCCTGTGCCAGCGCATCGGGGGTGAGCTCGTTGGGAGGCGCGTTCTGCCACTCGCGGGCCCGGTTGGTGGCCTCGCCGTTCTCCTGCGCGGCCACCACCTCGCGCTCACGCCCCGCGCCGAACCCGACCAGCACGAGCTCGTCGATCTCGCGCCGCTCCGGGGCTGCACCGGTCTGTCGCGAACGGCGCTCGAACGTGCCCATCACGCAGCCTTCGATCACCGCCTTCAGGCTGTCCATGCCGAGCGGCTCCGCCCGAAGCACGGCCACGCGCTTGTAGCCCCAGGTGCGCGAGGCGCGCACGAGCTCGTGATGGGCAGAGCGCACGCGCTGCCCGTCGATGTCGTGGAGGGCGCCAAGGCCGTAGAGGATCACGCGGCGCGGCCCGATCTTGCCCAGTGCAGGGATGGGCAGCACCTCGTGGATGCGCCCGCGAAACTCGGCGTTGACCACCATCTCAGAAAGCACTCCGCCCATCGCGCGATCGAGCTCTCCGGCTGAATCGGCGAGTCGCTGGCCGGTGGCGACCGGGATCGCGAGCGCGTCGACGTTCAGCTCAGCGGCGCCCGCCGAGACCAGGCTGATCTTCACGGCGCATTAAAGGTTAACGATCACCGCCTGGCGTTAAGCGAGATGCTCCGCCACAAGCTCCAGCACGTGCGCGACGCGTAGGTCGATACCGCGCTTTCGAGCCGCCGCCGCGATGTGGATCAGGCAGCCTGGATTGTCCGATGCCACCACCGCGCAGCCCGTTTTCGCGATGGCGTCGAGCTTCCACTGCGCGAGGCGATCCGCCACGCCTGGCCACTCCAGGCTGAACGATCCTCCGAAACCGCAGCAGCTCGCGATGTCGGGCAGGTCGACCACCTCGTAACCGGCGAGCTCGAGGACTCGCCGCGGCTCACTTTTCAATCCGAGCTGCCTCAACGATTGGCAGGAGTCGTGGTACGCGATCTTCAGGCTCATCCGCCCCGGCTCGACGAGCCGGCGATTCGCCTCCAGGAGCTGGAGGACGAACCGCGTCGAGTCGCGCATGCGGTCGCGCACGTTGCCATCTGGACTGGCGCCCCAGTCCGGGGCGTCGATCGTGAAGGCGCCGAAGCACGAGGCTGAGGGCGTGACGATCAAACCCTTGGAATTCCGAAGGTTTGCCGATAGGTCGCCCGAGAGCTGGGCCCCGGTTTTGAAGTCGCCGGCGTTGGCCGCGATGAGGCCGCAGCACCATTGCTCCTTGGGAAATCCAACCTGGAAGCCGGCTGCGGCCGCGATCTGCTCCAGCGCCACGGCGGCCTCCGGCCATATCCGGTCGGCCAGGCAGGACGCAAAGATCGTCACGGGCTCCCCGTCCACCTGGGCCGGCCGCACGCGGTCGCGGTACGGCGTGCGGGCCAGCCGCGGCGTGCCCGGCACGAGTCCGCTGAAGGGCGCCGCGGCACGCATCAGGGTGTCGGCCAGCTTCGGCCGTTTCCACAGCCCGACCACGGCCTGCTTGCGCAGCGACTTGCGCCCGGCGCGGCGGTGTTCGAGGATCTGGCGCGGCAGGGGGATGTCGACGGGGCAGATCTCCTGGCACGCGTTGCACTGCACGCAAAGCGTGTTGGCCAGGTCAGCATCTTGCAGGCCGTGATGGAACGGCGTGAGCACGAGGCCGATCGGTCCGTTGTAGATGTGACCACCGAACTGGTGGCCGCCAACCGCCATGAACGGCGGGCACGCGTTGGAGCAGGCGCCGCAGCGGATGCAGGTCAAGGCGTCGCGGAAGATCGGGTCCTCGAGCATCTTCTCGCGGCCGTTGTCGAGGATCACGCAGTGCAGCTCGCGCGGTCCGTGCACGCCGATGGTGAGCGATTGCTCGATGTCGGCCGAGCGCGACGGCCCCGTGATCCAGTTGACGTAGCTGCTGATCAGCTGGCCGGTTCCGCTGCGCGGAAGCATCCGCAAAACCGCCACCGCATCGTCAAGTGTCGCGACCAGCTTGTCAATGCCGAACACCGCGATGTGCACCGGGGGCAGCGTCGTCGTCAGGTCGGCGTTGCCTTCGTTGGTGACGAGCACGATGGTCCCGGTCTCGGCGATGGCCATGTTCGCGCCCGATATGCCAACTGTCGCGTCGATGAACTTCTGGCGCAGCGTCTCGCGCGCGTGCAGCTGGATCGCTTCGACCGTCGCCTCGGTGCCGAACACCGCTGCCGCGTCTTCTTTGGTGAGGTGGATCGCCGGCGCGATGAGGTGGGACGGGTGCGTGTGGGTCAGCTGCACCATGCGTTCGCCGAGGTCGGTCTCGACGACCTCCATGCCGAGACCTTCGAGATAAGGGTTCAGCTCGATCTCCTCGGTGGCCATCGACTTGCTTTTCGTCACGACCATTCGCGTGCCGGCGGGAAGTCCGCTGCCGGCGTTCCAGCACAGCTGGCCGACGATGTCGCGCGCCTCCGCGGCGTCGGCGGCCAGATGCACCACGCCTCCAACGGCGGCAAGGCGTTGAGTGAACTGATCCAGCAGCTCGGGGAGACGGTCGAGGTTGGCTTTGCGCCTGCGCTTGAGGTCGGCGCGCCCTGCCGCGAAATCGAAGCTTTCGAAGGCCACGTTGCGACGGCCGCGCAGGCCGGTCATGGCGTGGATCAGCGCTTTCTGCAGCTTGGGGTCGTCGAGCGCCTTGTTGACGCGGCGCGAGAAGTGGCTGCGGCTTTCAGGCACGCGTTCGCGACGCTTCTCTGATGGCCTCGGCCAGCTCGGTCGGTGTCGACACCGGCGCCAAGCATATGGTCCCGGAGCAAACCACTGCCCGCCCATCACCGGTGGGGTCGATCACGGCGTACGGATGCGCGGCCACCGCAGCCCGCGCCAGCTCGGGGTTCTTGGTCGACACCTTCAACGCGTGACCCAGTCGGTTCAGCGCGCGGGCGAAAACCGCTGCCATCAATCCATAGGACTGCGGCAGCGCGGCCACGGATTCGAGCGCTTTGCGGGCGCGCTCGCGATAGGGCGCCGACGGATCACCCGTCAGGATGTCGAGCTCGATCAGCGCCATCGCCGCGACCGAATTTTCGGCGAGCGGTTTGATGCGCTCGCCCAGGCGGCCCAGCTCGTCACCTCCGGCGTGGTCGAAGTAACCGCCAAGCTGGGAATCCGCGTACAGGTCCTCGAGGTGGGCGGCGAGGTCGAGGGCGATCGACATCCACTTTTCGCCCAGTCCCTGCTGATACGCGCGGAGCGCCGCCCACAGCGACCAGACCTGGTCGCCGAGCTGGCCGCCGACGCCCTCGGCATGCGTCATGCCTTCGCCGCGGCGATATGCGCGCTTGAACAGAGCGTCAAGAAGATGGCCCGATCGTTCGCCGTAACTGATCGCGAGCGCAGCGTTCCACGCCGTGTAGACGCGGCGGTCGACGAACGGCGCGGTGGACTGGCCCCGCTCCTCGGCGTCCATCGAGTAGTAGTGCTCGTCGGCGTCCTGGCTCCCGGCATAGAGCCTGGTCTTCGGGTCGCGGAGCACGCGGTTCAGGTAGCCGGTGGTTTTGTCTAGCGCGCCGGACATGCCGGCGAGGGCGAGCGCCTGAACCAGCCCGGCGTGGTCCTCGAGCATCTTTTCGTAATGAGGGACGCTCCAGTCCTGCGTCGTCGAGTAGCGGAAGAAGCCGCCCTCGATCTGGTCATACGTCCCGCCGGCGGTCATCCGCTCCAGCGTGTGCTCGGCCATGCGCCGTAGATCTGGATCGGAGCGCACCACCGACTGCTCGAGCAGGAGCAATATCGCGTCGGTCTGCGGGAACTTCGGTGCGTTGCCGAAGCCGCCGTACTCAGGGTCGTATGCCGACTTGACCGCGTCGAGGATCAAATCGACAAGGCCGCTGTCGAGCTCGCCCGCGCTTCGCGCGACTCCCGACGCCGCCCGCTTGCGCGCCTCGAGGACGCGGCTCTCGATCTCCGCCTGGTTGCCGCGGTAATAAGTCGAGATTTGCGTCAGGGCGGCGGCCATCTGGTCGGGAGGCAGATACGTCGCGCCGGTGAGGATGTCTCCAGAAGCGGTGAGGAAAGCCGTGCTCGGCCAGCCGCCCATGTTGTAGCGCTGGTTGATGTCGGGCCGGACGTCGTTGTCGACACGCACCGGCACGTACTCGCGGTTGATCAGGTCGATCACGCCCGGATGCGAGTATGTGGTCTCGTCCATCACGTGGCACCAGTGGCACCACACCGCCGAGATGGACAGCAGGATGGGACGGCCGGTCTGCCTCGCCTGCTCGAATGCATCCTGTGACCACGGACGCCAGTTGATCTCCGAAGCGCGGTTCGGGCGCGGCGAGAAGTGGAATTCCTCTGCTGCCTCGACCATCGGGACAAGGTTACGATTTGGCTGTGATCTCAACGAGCGCTGTCGACGCGTACATCGAGAAGCATTCGCGCCGATTCGTCGATGAGCTCAAAGAGCTCTGCTCCTTTCCCAGCATCTCCAACCACGGGCGCGACGCCGTCCAGCCCGCGCGCGACTGGCTTGCCGACCGGCTCGCGCGCTACACGGATCGGGTCGAGACCCTCGAGGCGGGCGGCATGCCCGCGCTCTATGCCGAGGTCCCCGGAGCAGGACGCCGCAAGCTGCTGCTGTACGAGCACTACGACGTGCAGCCGGTCGACCCCGTCGACCTCTGGGATTCGCCTCCGTTCGAGCCGTCGGAGAAAGACGGCCGGATCGTCGCCCGCGGCGTCGCCGACGACAAGGCCGACGTCATGGCGCGCATCCACGCCCTCGAGACGTTGAAGGAGCTCGGCGAGGTGCCGGTCACGCTTCGCTTCCTCATCGAGGGCGAGGAGGAGATCGGCTCGAAGACATTCGAGAAGATCGCCCACGATCACGCCGCGAAGCTGCGTGCGGACGGCTGCCTGTGGGAGTCGGGCACGTCGTTCGACGACGCGGGCCGCCCGACGCTGCAGTTTGGATGCCGCGGCCTCGTGTATGTGACCTTGCGGGTCAAGCTGCTCGACTTCGACCAGCACTCGGGCTTCGCGTCCATCTATCCATCGGCTCCGATGTACCTCGTGGGCGCGCTGGCGAGCCTGCGCGACCAGGACATGAACATCAAGATCGAAGGCTTCTACGACAAGGTCGTCAACCCGACCGTGACCGACCGCCGGATGATGGCGGGCATCGACCCGGAGGTCGAGAAGCGGCGCAAGCTGGTCGGCTTCGAGAAGCTAGTCCGCGATCCGAAGCCAGACCAGGTGATCGAGCAGATGCTGTTTCTGCCGACATGCAACATCGCGGGCGTCACGACGGGCTACCAGGGCCCGGGATCGAAAACCGTCCTGCCGGCGGAGGCGACCGCGAAGCTCGACTTCCGCCTGATCCCCAACCAGGATCCCGACGAAGTGCTGGGGCTGCTGCGCAAGCACCTCGACCGGCACGGCTTCGAGAAAGTCGAGATCCTCGCGGGCGAGGGGGAGAAACCCGCACGCTCGGACCCGGCATCCGCCGTCGCGCGGACGGTCATCGAATGCGTGCGCGAGATGTACGGCGAGCCCGTGTTGTGGCCGTTCATGCCCGCCACGGGGCCAATGCACCCGGTCGTGGCGGACCTCGGCATCCCGACCGTGCTGCCGGTGGGCGTTGGCCGGCCGGACAACCGCATCCACGCGCCGAACGAGAACATCAGGGCCACCGACTACATCAACACGGTCCGCCTGATGTGCCGGATCTGGGAGCGTTTCGGAGCCGGTTGATGGAGAAGCTGACCGACAAGCTCTTCACCGTCAAGTACAACGAGGACACCGGGAAGCCGCACATCGAGGTGGTCGACCAGAACGTCTGCCTGTCCGAGTGCACGGGCAAGTACTGCAACCACTTCTGCCCCGCCGGGGTCTACGAGTGGAACGAGGAGCAGAAGAAGAACCTGGTCAGCTTCGGCAACTGCATCGAGTGCGGGGCCTGCTCCATCGGGTGCCCCTTCGACAACATCTCCTGCCGCCCCCCCCGAGGTGGCTACGGCGTCCGGTACCAGCACGGCTAGGCGGGTTAGGAATAGACCTCACTCCGGGAACAATTGTTGTTAAGGCAGTGAGCAAATACGACGTGATCATCGTGGGGGGTGGCCCGGCCGGCCTGGCGGCCGCGCTGTACACCGCCCGGATGAACCTGAAAACAGTGATCCTGGACCGGGGGCCGCTGGGCGGCCAGCTCCTGAACACGGAGCTGGTCGAGGACTACCCCGGCTTTGACTCGATCCTGGGCTCCGAGCTTGCCATGAAGATGGGAGAGCACGCGCGGCGGTTTGGGGTCGAGGTCCGCGACTTCGAGCCCGTCAAGGAGATCGACGTCGAGGGCACCGCCAAGGTGGTCCGGCTCGAGTCCGACGAGGAGCTCAGGGCGCCTGCCCTGATCATGGCCGCCGGCGGCCTGCCCCGCTACCTCCAGGTTCCGGGGGAGAAGGAGTTCTGGGGCCGCGGCGTGAGCTACTGCGCGGTGTGTGACGGCGCCTTCTTCAAGGGCCAGGAGCTCGCGGTCATCGGTGGAGGGGATGCCGCGGTCGAGGAGGGCGACTTCCTCACCCGCTACGCGTCAAAGGTCTACATCCTGCACCGCCGCAGCGAGCTGCGGGCGCAGCCGATCCTGGTCGGGCGCGCCATGGAAAACAAGAAGATCCAGTTCATCTTCGACGCACAGGTGAAGGAGATCAGCGGTGACGGAAAGGTCCAGTCCGTGTCCTACGAGCAGCACGGGAAGGAAAAGGAGCTGAAGGTCGGCGGCGTGTTCGTCTTCATCGGCTTCGTGCCCAACTCCACGCTGTTCAAGGTCCACGTCGACCACGACGCCGGGGGTTACATCCTGACGGACCGCAACCTCCAGACCTCGGTCGAAGGGGTCTGGGCCGTCGGCGACGTTCGGGCGCAGCTCACCAAGCAGATCGCCACTGCGGTGGGGGATGGCACGACGGCGGCGGTCGCCGCGTCGCAGTACATCACCGCGCTGCAGGACGCCGCCCGGACCTAAGGCGCTGAAGCGCCGACGTCGACCCGCAGCTGAAAGGTGTAACGCCCGTCTGTCGAGGTTGCGTCGACGCGAGACGCGCCCGTCTGATGGGCGGTGAACTTTGATATCGGCTTGCCATCCGCGCCCGGCGCGGCGTCGAGCGACAGGACGCTCGGGTTGCTCGTCTTGAACTGGACGCCCGGCCATTCGGTCGACGGCCACCCTGAGAGGTCGACGGTGAGGTCTCCGCCGGCTGTCACGTAGGTTTCGCCTCCGTCGTCGGAAGTGGTTGCGGTGACGTGCAGGTACTGCGTTTGGCCGGCACCCACGTTGTTCGGGTTCACGGCGCTCGGCACCGCGCTCTGCGCCACGATCAGACTGACCATGGCGACGACATAGCCTCCCCACGCCAGGTTGCGTGTTCGGGACACCGGGCTGGAGAAGCCCGGCACCCGGAAGGCGAGGTTGCCAATGTTGAGAAGGACGCCGATTCCGAGAAGGATCCCCGCGAGGATCAGGACGCTGACGACGAGCGAGCCGACCTCGGCCAGATTTCCGGAGGCGATTGCGCCAGGCAGGGCGAAGAGGCCGAAGACTCCTCCCAGTCCGTACCGCAAGGCGACCAGGATCAGACACAAGCTCAGCGCCCCGCCGACGATTCGCGGCACGCCGACGGTCCTGACCTGCATCACGTTTCGCTCCGCGAGATCAAGCTCGCCCAGGGAGGGCACCGGAGCGCCCCGCAAGATCGCCGCCGCGGCACGCTTCACGTCGCCCCCCGAGGGGGATCCCGGCGGATTGCCCGCGACCGCGACCCGACCGCTCTGCCCGGCGGGCGTCAGCTGGTTGCCGAGCGCGACATGAACCACGACCACGCCCGGCCGAACCCGCCGCTGGATCGCGTTCGGGCGCCAGTTGGCCTCGGCCCACGTCGCCGCCGCCGCCGCGGCTGCGTGAGGATCCTGGCCCGACCCGCAGAAGAGCAGGAAGGCCGGGGTCGCGCCTTGCTGGCGGTACGCGATTCGCGTCGTGTTGCCCGCGAAGGACTGGAAGCGCGCGTCGGTCTGCGCGGCCAGGCGGTAGCGGCTGCGCGGGAGGATGCGGACGAGGGACGTGCGCGCGAGGTCTTCGACTGCAAACGGCAAGGCCCGCAGATGATAGGTTGCCGGCCTCGCTGCGTAACACCAGTTATTAGGACAAATGTCTCAAACCGCCCTCGAGCGGCTCTGGTTAAAGTTCTGAGCGAGAGAGGAGGGTGCCTTTGAAACGCGTCCCAGCAAATGTCGCAGCCACTGCCGTCGTGACGTCACTGGTTTTCTTTGTGATGTCGACGATTCCGGTATACGCGGAGGCCAACCCCAACAATCACGGTCACCACTACGGCCAGCTCAAGCACCCTAAAAATCCGCCGGTGCCGGCGCCGAGCCCCGTCGCAACCCCCGCACCGACCAGCCACCCGGTGAGCGTCAGAGCTTCCCAGGGCGCGACTCCCGCGGCAAGCAGCTCCTTGAAGCTTCCTGTCGTGAGCCCGATCCCGATCGCGGAAGCGCCGGCCGC
>WNGL01004431.1_pt1 | contig 31661 bp, 22 predicted proteins | sample 5400591 | NCBI WGS metagenome assembly WNGL01 (sample SAMN13153377, study PRJNA577476) | soil metagenome | isolation source: 80 cm soil or saprolite under Garry oak tree replicate 1 | place: USA:California | collected 2016-06-15
GTGCGATCTATCTGCTCTGCCTCGAGGCGCAAAGAAGCGGTCGGAATCTGAGAACGCTGGGCGTTCAGGTCGTCTTCGTCACGGGCGAGGTGCTGTTTCCGCACCAGCGGGAGCTGATTTCACAGACGCTGAATTGTCCGGTCGCTGACGGATACGGCGGTCGCGACAGCGGTTTCATCTCGCATGAATGTCCCCAGGGCGGCATGCACATCCTCGCCGACGCGGTGATTGTGGAGATCGTGGACAGCCGGGGTGGCCCCGTGCCCGCAGGTGAGGCGGGCGAGCTCGTTGTGACCGACCTCTACTCCGAGGAGGCTCCCTTCATCCGGTACAAGACGGGCGACATTGGCGTGGCGTCGACACATGCGTGCGCGTGCGGCAGGGCGCTCCCGCTGCTGGAACGGATCGAAGGCCGATCGAACGACTCGGTCGTCGCGCCGGACGGGAGGCTGATCAATGCCCTCGCGCTGGTCTATCCCCTTCGCGAGATCGAGGGGATCGAGCAATACCGCATCTGCCAGAAACGCGTCGATAGTTTTCAGGTCCAGATGGTCTGTAATGACGGTTTTCAGAAGGAAGCCGAGGAGCGGATTCGCGCCAATTGGCGTCAATTGCTGCGCACGCCCGTCCAGGTCACCTTCGAGTATTTGTCCCACATTCCTGCGGACGCGCGGGGCAAGTTCCGGCATGTGACGTCCGAAGTGGCAGCCTCCGACGGCGTGGCGGCGAAGTCGTAGACAACTTAGGAAGGCTGGAATGGATAAACGAATTGCAATCATTGGAGCCGGCTACTGGGGCGCGAACCTCGTCCGGGTATTCCATCAACTCGGGGCTCTGTACCGGGTCTGCGACTTCAGTGCCTCACGTCTGCAGGAGCTGTCGGTGAAATACCCCGACGTGAAGATGGACGGCCGCTGCGACGAGGTGCTGACGGATTCGAACGTGGACGCCGTCGTGATCGCCACGCCCGCCGAGACACATTACGACCTCGCCAGCCGGGCTCTGCTTGCGGGCAAGGACGTCTATGTCGAAAAGCCGTTGACACTGCACTGCGAGGAGGCTGAAAAGCTCACGGCCCTTGCCGAAAGCCGCGGGCAAGTTCTCATGGTGGGACATCTGCTGGAGTACCACCCCGCGATCACCTGCCTCGACAAGCTCATAGAGCAGGGAGAGCTGGGACGGCTCGAGTACATCTACTCGAACCGTCTGAACATGGGTAAGGTGAGGCGCGAGGAGAACGCGTTGTGGAGTTTTGCGCCTCACGATATTTCCGTCATTCTTCTCCTGCTCAAGCGGATGCCGATTCAGGTCGCAGCCACCGGAGGCACGTACCTGCAGCCGAACGTCGCCGATGTCACGGTGTCGACGATGCTGTTCGATCGCGGCGTGCGAGCTCACCTGTTCGTCAGCTGGCTGCATCCCTATAAGGAGCAGAAACTCGTCGTCGTCGGAGAACACCGGATGGCCGTGTTCGACGACGTGCGCAAGACAGAGAAGCTGCAGATCTACGACAAGAAGATCGACCTGGTGAACGGCCAGTTCGTGACGGAACGACCGGCGGCGCGGACGATCGAGTTCCCCGCGGACGAGCCGCTCGTGCTCGAGTGCCAGCACTTCCTCCTCTGCGTGACGACGCGTCAGACGCCCAAAACCGATGGCCGCGATGGCTGGCGCGTGCTGAAGGTGCTCGAGGCGAGCCAGCGGTCACTTACGATGAACGGCGAGCCGGTGCAGTTAGAGCCACTTCGATCCCTAGCCCTTGGCAGTGCGTGAGCCTAACATTCGCCCTGCCGGCTGGTTGGCTGCTTCGCGCTTATTGCTGACGCCCGCTGAAATGCGGTCATCTCGCACCACAGGTCGCGCTGATTCACCCGCGATCCAGTCATATTTCGGACGAGGCGCCGGACGCGCATCAATCAGCGGAGCCTTGTCCTTGTGAGTTTCAGACGCGTCCTGCGCAACGTGGTCTCCAGCTGGGTCGGCTATGCCGCCACACTGCTGGTTGGCTTTTTCCTGTCACCGCTTGTGGTTCATAGTCTGGGAGCCGCCGGGTACGGTGTCTGGACGCTAGTCGTCTCTCTTACGGGGTACTGCGGTCTTCTTGATCTGGGTCTGCGCTCGTCGGTGGTCCGATTCGTCGTGCGCTATGTCGCACAAAACGATCACAAGAAGGTGAACGCGACGCTCAGCAGCGCTCTGGCTATGCTGACGGGCGCTGGGATCCTGGCATTCGTAGTCACTGTCGTGATCCACTTTACATTCGGGATGTCCACTATCGACCCAGGGTTAAGATCAGCCGCTCAAGTCGCCCTCCTCATTACGGGCCTGAACGTCAGCCTGATTCTGCCGTTGAGTGTGTTCAGCGCAATTCTTCCGTCAATAGAACGGTTCGATGTAATGAACGCCATTACCGTCTGTGGAGCATTGCTCCGGGCGGTGCTGGTGGTTACGGTTCTCAAGTCCGGTCACGGCATTGTGGCTCTGTCAATGGTCACTCTTGGCGTAAGCTCAGCTGAGTATGCCACGATGGCAATCGCGGCAAGGGCGCTCTATCCGGCATTGCGATTAAGCTGGCATTCGATCGATGCCGCAAGTTGTCGGGAACTCTTCGGCTTCGGTCTGTTCCGTTTCGTGTGGATCGTCGCTAACCAGCTGATTTTCTATACGGACTCGGTCGTGATCGGCGTGTTTCTGAATGCCAGTGCGATCACCTCTTACGCAATCGCTGGATCGCTCATCAATTATGGACGCAACATCGTGTCCCTTGCCATCGATACACTCTTCCCAGCCGTCACTCGTTTTCATACAAAGAATGACTTAGCCGGTCTGCGCAGGATCTATATTTTGGGCACGCGGATAGGTCTACTAATGGGGTTTTCGCTGTGTATCGGTTACGTGTTTTTCGGCAGAAGTTTTATTCATTTGTGGATGGGGGAGAACTACTACATAAGCAGCGCCACTATTCTATTCGTGTTGACACTGCCACAGTTTGCGAGCATGCCGCAATACATGTCTGCTTTAGTGCTTCTGGGGACGGCTCGCCACAAACTGTTGGCACTGATCGCAGTGGGCGAAGCGATTATCAACTTGTGTTTGAGTATCGTGTTGGTTCAACGAATGGGCGTAATTGGTGTGGCGTGGGGGACCGCACTTCCTCACATTATCACCACGGCACTGGTACTCCCTTACTTCACTCTTCGGGCTGTTGACATGAAGTTGGGAGATTACCTCCGCAGGACATACGTGATGGCGATAGTGTGTGCAATTCCGACTGGACTGACATCCTACGCGCTAGCGCGATTTAATGCCGCTACAACGTGGTACATACTGGTCATCGATTTATCCGTACAGTGCGCGCTATTTGGCCTTCTCAGCTATTTCATTTGCCTTAGTCGAGACGAGCGAGGCGTCCTGCGCGACACTGTAATACGCATAATTCGGCGTCAGCGGACGATAGGTGAGGAAATGGCCCGGGCCACGGGTACTTGAGCTGCGCGATTCAGGCAGAACGCAGAACAGAGTGGGATTGGCCGCCGCGCCGGCGGTTTCCAATGACTTCAGGCCGCCCGGCGTCGACCCTACGGTGGAGAATGTCGGCCGGCGGATCGGCCAGCCAGAGACCGCTGACCCTGGACCGGTGTTATTGCTCCGCAATTACAAGTCGTCGTTGGTCAAGCCACCGGTTAAGGGTCGTGTTGATCTCGCTAACCACCTGCCTCGCGCCATCGGATGTGAGATGCACGCCGTCGGAGAAGTTGGCGCTCGTTTTGGAGAAGTCGTCGTGTTCCGGAGACATGAAGTCGATCCACAAGTCGCCCGGCCCGACGTCCGACCGCACCCGCTGCAGGTATCGCACCAGTGCAGGGCGCTTGCTACTCAGCAGTTGCTCTGAGGTTGGCGGTACTATGAAGACGATCTTTATCCTGCGGGCGCGCAGGTGGGCAACAAGATCCATGTAGGCATGCCAGGCGGCCGGATCGATATTGAATTCTGGCGCCTCCCACATTTTCTTCATATGGATGTTCATCTCGTGGTGACCGTCCAGAAAAGTCTCAGTGCCGGCATAATCAAACCACTGCGGAAGACGGCCGAGCCGGATATTGAGCATATCCTTGTAAGCCGTCCAGAGGCTCAACGATCCCAGAGCAGACCGCTTCAAGGACGGTGTCATCTCAATCGTGCGGAACTCGCTTGAATAAGTCAGCGCCGGATGTACCAGGAGTAAGACCACCGAGATCCCTGGTCTTTCCAACGATGCTTGAATGAGGGCTTTCTCTTCGATAATGGTGGCGCCGTTTAAGGACTCGTTATACACGCGCAGTCTGTCGATCGCCGTGACTCTCCAGTTCGCAGAGATTGAGGCGCCACTCAAGAGCGCGTTGAAGTTCTGAGGAACGTAGCGCATGCTTAGTAGGTATTTAGCGACGCGTTCATCGCCTAGTACGTGCAAGCGGCGGCCACTGGTCGACCGGTACAATCCATAGACGTCGATCATCATGTTCAGTCCCGCAATTGCAGCGCTGCTGATCAGGATGGTCGAGATTGTAGTTAGCAGCCAGTAACGAGCGCGCATCGTCTGATTCAGAAGGCGAAGTACACAAACTGCCGTGCTGGGGCCGAATTCATGAAGATCATTGAAACGACGATAAGAAAGGCGCTGGCGAGCGCGGTCCGGAATGATGGACGAAACGCCTTGGCGTATTCCTTTGAACTGCCGAAGAAGAAGGCGACCAGCACGCCAAGCCCTACCGGACGGAAAACGGCTGTCGGGGAATTCGGCAGTAGGCCTGTCAGCGCCGAGTGTCCCAGGACATGCCCATGGGGCAGGAGGCGCGAGATCATGTGAATTGCCGACGTGAGACTGGGCGACCGAAGGAAGACGATTGTCGAGCTCAGAAAGACGAACGTGACCAGCCATCCGGCCCAGTCGGGCATCTCCAGATGTCGCCGCTTCCACGCCTGATGCTCGGCGAGTGCCACGCCGTGGGCAACTCCCCACGCGACGAACGTCCACGCGGGGCCATGCCACAGCGCTGCGATCGCCATCGCGACGATCGTCGCTGTCGCGCTGGTGGCGAGAGACGTCCTGCCCATTGAACGCAGCAGCGGGGTGTACAGATACTCCGTGATGAAGTTCGAAAGCGAGATATGCCAGCGCTGCCAGAACTCGGCTATCGAACGGGCTCGCAGGGGCGCGTTGAAGTTCTGCGGGATGTCGATACCCAGCATCCAAGCCACTCCAAGCGCCATATCAGAGTAGCCGCTGAAGTCGAAATACAGATGGAAGAGAGCAGCGAGCGAGAACGTCCAGGCCTCGAGCATGGAGTAATCGGAGACCGCAGGAAATCCAGCATCGGCGATGGCCCCGAACGAGTCGCCCAGCACCACTTTCTTCGCCAGTCCCATGCTGAAGAGAAACACACCGCGGCAAGCCAGGAGTGAACGCGGTTCGGGCATGGTGTAGGCCCGCATCTGTGGCAGCACGAGCCGGACACGCGCCAGCGGTCCAGACACCATATAGGGAAAGAACGCGACGAAACACGCGTGCTCAAAAAGAGAGTTGGGTGACGTCAGGCCGCGGAAGAGCCTTCTGGCGGCTGGAGACGAGGGAGCGCGCGGAAAGGCGTCGACCAGATACATGATCTGCATCAGCGTGAAGAAACTGACGCCAAGCGGAAATCCCCAGTCCGGGAAGGACAGCCGCGGTCCGTGGAAATACGCGATCGTTTCGAGGAACAGGTGAATGTACTTGAACAGAAAGAGAACGGTGATGTTGACGGTCAGGCCCACCCACAGATACCGCCTGCGTTTGGCATCGTCGGCCTGCGCCATCATGGAGCGCGCGATGGCCCAATTAAAAAGGATTGATCCGAGGAGCAGGGCTGGATTCGCGGCCGCCGATCGCGTGTAGAAGAATATCGACGCCAGCAGAATCCACGTCTGAGGCCAGGGCCACTGAGTCTTCGCTCGGAGAAATGCGTGGATTCCTACGACGATCGGAAGAAAGAGCAGCAGATATCCAAAGCTATGGAACAGCATCGGCCGCTTCGGCCCCGTCGGGAGCGGGCCTGAGATATGGATTCAATCAGTGTGTCCTTGGCGTGCACTGACACTGTCGCCTGCCTGGCAACAAAGTGCTTCAGGATGCGGAAAACGACGCATCCCGTTTCAGATGGCTGACGGGTCGGTAGTATACAATATGGGATCGGATTCGCGCCAGCCCCGGTTGCGATGTGCGAGCACGATTGGTAACGGCACCGAAAAGCAGCGACAACGATGGAAACTGAAGAGATCGCCAAGGCCTTACGCGAGTACATTGTCAAACGGTACGCGATTCCCACGACCGACGCCGACTTCACCGACGACGTGCATCTGTTCGACTACGGCTATGTTGATTCATTTGGGGCGGTCGATCTGGTCAGCTTCGTCGAGGAGGCTTTCGGGATCAAGGTCAGTCAGGCCGATATGATTGCTTATCCGATGAACACTATCAACGAGATCGCCACGTTCGCATCCCTGCGGCAAAAGGGGGAAGTCTAGCCGATGTCGGCTCTGACAGTTGTTCTGGAGAACATTACCCCTGATTATTTGAACCAGGTCCGTTATGCACTGACGTTTCTTTCCGAGGACGTGGTCTCGTTCGAAATCACCGAGCGTCCCGCCCAGGTTGTCATCGAGTTCCGGGCAGGCACAGATATCGAAGCCATGCGACCGAGAGTCGATCAGTTGCTTCGGCGGTACGAGCAGGGCAAATTCGGAGCCAAGTCCATTTTGTACTTCGATCAGCGGCGCGAGCTGTCCGAGATCGATGCATGGGCGGGCCTGCTGGAGCGACGGTGGGCGACGCCGGTCGGCGAAGGCCACGTGATTCTGCGCGGACCCGCGGCGCAGCTTCTGGCGGTGGTGGACCGAAAGGTCGTGGACGTGTTCGTCAGCGAATTCAAGGCTGAAATGGAGATCTTTCCCGCCACGATAAAGTCCCAGACGCTCCACCGCTGCAATCACTTCACGTCATTTCCAGAACACATGGATTTCGTCTCTCACCTGAAGCAGGATCTCGAGGTGCTATCCGAGTTCTCCTCCGCGTGTGGGACCGGGGGCTGGTCGCCCGCACTCCACGAAGGCAAGATGGGCGCGCACGAGTTCGCCATCAGTCCATCGTGCTGCTATCACGCCTACGAAGGGATGGAAGGCTGGGATCTGAAGAATCCCGGGCGATGCATTACAGCCACATTGAACTGTCACCGATACGAAGGTGCGAACCACAGGTCCCTGAGCCGCCTGCGGTCGTTCAACATGCGGGAAGTGATCTGGGTAGGCAAGCCAGCCTGGGTAATCTCCAACCGCGCGCGCGCCGAAGAACTGATTCAGGAATGGGCGAGGGACTGGGAACTGAGCTGCACGTTCGAAACCGCGAACGACATGTTTTTCACGGACGATTTCGCCGTCAAGGCGTCGTTTCAGCGAAACCAGGAAGCCAAACGCGAACTTCGCATGGAGATTCCGGCGGAGAAGAACTCCATCAGCGTTTTTTCCTCCAACTTCCATGCGACGACGTTCACCAAGGCATTCGGCATCACCGTGGACGGTCGGCCAGCCGTGAGCGCCTGTGTCGGATGGGGCGGCGAACGATGGGTCTATGCGTTGGTCAGCCAAGTCGGATTCGAGCCAGCCAAATGGCCGGCGGGGCTAAAGAGGGACTACGACGCGTTCACCGCGGGCGGCGCATCCTGATCGACATCGAGCCACTGACGGCAGAGTACTTTGTCACCGTCGCCGAGTGGCTTTCAAAACCTGAAATCAATCAATGGCTCACCAGTGAGTGGCGGGACCGTGTTATTGACCCTACGGTGATCGCGATGGCTGTGCGCAATAAGCGGAACCGGGTCTTCCTGGTGCGTTCTGGCGGTAAGCCTTGTGGTTTAGTCGCCCTCGCGGATTGGGATCCGATCGATAAGGTCGCGATGATCTGGTACGCTTTGGGGGACCCCGCAGCGGGAGGCCGCGGTGTGATCTCAACTGCGGTCCACGGGCTGGTGGAGGTTGCGTTCCATAGCCTCGGTATCGAGGCCCTTCATGCTTGGATAATAGACGGTAACGAGCGTTCGCGCAGGGTGCTCGAGAAGAACGGATTTCGTGAGGTGGGTCGACTTCGCCGTGCGACCGTCCACAATAGCCGTCGGCTCGATCGGGTCTACTTCGACTTGGTCTGCCAAGATCACGGCATATAAATCCCGTCGACCGCGACCCGCGCGGCAAGTGTCAAAATTGTAAGTCCGACGACACATGGGTCGAGCCGCTCGACGGGATCGGGTTCGGTTGCAGGCGTACATGTGGTTGCGCGACAACTACTTCTGAGTCCGATACGGCAGGGCATATGCCTTGCTGTTGTGCTGGACGCATCCAACGCTACACCCGTCGCGTGAACGTACCATCGCCTCCAGGACTCGAGACGTCATGAGAAATCGTTTAGCGATTGCGTTTGTGCTGCTCAGTGCTTCCGGAACAGGTGCGCAGGCAGCGGTGAACGTGAAGTTAACAGTTCAAGAGGCACTGTACCCTGGCAGCGTGGCCGGTGTGACGAGAACGGGCGATCCCGTCACCGTCGGAATCCCCCTGCCTGACGATTCAGTCAACGGCGTCACCGATGTTTCGAAGCTGACGTTGACCGGCGCAACGGTTGGACAGTTTCGAGTGCTCGGACGGTGGCCATCAGGCAGGATTAAATGGGTTCTGGTCGATACGCAGGCAGCCGTCACCGCAGGTGGCCTGAACACGTCAATAGCGCTGACTGACGGCGGCAGCGGAGATTTCGGCGGGCCCATTCTGGCGACCGACAACGGCTCGACGATCACGGTCAACACCGGAAGCTCGGTCTTCACAATAAGAAAAGATCACTTCAATCTCCTGGACCAGGTGCTGGTGGGTGGTACAACGGTGATCGCCGCCGGTGCCTCGCAGGGACTCGTGGTAACGGGACCTTCCCTTGGGCAGACCGCCTGCGGCACGTGCACGACCATCTACTCATCCGCCAACGACTCCACTTCGACGGCGATAATCGAAGAGAACGGGCCTGCCAAGGCGGTGATTAAGGCGACCGGCTATCATAGGGACGCGGGCGGCAACCCCTACATGGCGTTTACCGTACGCATGTTTTTTTACAAGGGAAGAAACGCAGTCAAGGTCACGTCGACGTTGCGGAATGCTGACTACGGTACATCCGCCAGCTTCGCGACCGCGTACAAGGGCTATCAGTCCTACGAGCTCCGTCTCACGCCTAAGCTCACCGGTGGCTCGAGCTACGCAATCGCGAATCATACGTCATCACCAGTGACGGGAACGCTGGCCGCCAACGACTCTGTCTACCTATATCAGGGGCAATCCCAACTGATGAAGTGGCAGGACTGGTGCGGATACGGGTGCGTTCCATATACTACCGATACCGGCTACACAATCGTCAAGAATGGCGCGACCATTGGGGGCGGGAGTGACACGCAGTATCCGCAAGGCTGGGCGGACGTTCGTGGCAGCGACGGCGTCGGACTCTCAGTGGGGGTCTATCAATTATCGGCATATTCACCAAAATCACTCGAGTTCAACGCCGGAGGCGCTGATGTGCGCATCGGCATCTGGGCGCGCGAGAACAGTCGGCCCTATTATCAGGCGTGGCCTCAGTGGAGCACCCACGATCTCTATCTTAATTTCCACGCATCGCCCCTGAGCTCCCCCTCCGATGAGTTCTTAAAGTATCAGCACTATCTTGTGGCGCGTGCGGCTATTACGCAATACAACAACACGGGCGTATTTCCGTATGCGCTGCTGAGTCCGGCCACTGAAGATGGCTGGTATACGGCAACGGGCGCCGCCGCCGTACCTGCCATAGGCGCGGACAGATTCTGCTGTATTCAGGACTTGGGGACATCCAGTACTAATTGGCCGCTGAGTGTCGTTCGTTTTTATGCGTGGCATTCGGGCGGTGGTGCGAATCAGGCGGAGTTCCGATGGTCGAATCTGCTCAACTTCCTTACCCGTGGCATGACTGGGCGCTACCTCAACGCCGCGCATTTCTATCGATTTCAGGCGGATGCCGCGTGGCCTCATTCAGACGGGTTCAATTGGCGAGACAAAGTCGGTGAGATCGACGGATTCGGATTTCCAACTGCTCAATCTGCCAATTCCAGTCTGGCGTTTCAAGACTGGCTGGACCAGGAGCACGGGCACTGGTATGGCATGACGGACTACTATTTCATGACCGGTGATGAGACTGCGAAAGACGCGATGCTCGACGGCACGAAGGACTGGTTTCTCAACGCGAATACGTATCAGAGTGGGAAAAACGGCGGACTTTACAACACACGGTCAGTCGGCGTGCAGCTGATGGGGGCGGCACGGTTTTCCCAATTCCTGGCTGCGGTTGGAGATCCTACGTCTGCCGCGACGGTGCTTGCGAATACCACCAGCACATATAACGTGCAGGTGCAGCCCGAGTTGTGTGTGTCTGGCTATCCGACGGGCTGTACGATTGGTGGCTCTGTTGACGGTGGCTCGTGGACGACACAAGGCATCAGTCGTACGCGAGGGTTGCACTGGGGTGCTGCAGGTAGCAGCGAGAGTTGGTGTGGCGCTCCGCATTCGTACCGCATCAGCGCCGTCTTCCAAACGGGCGTGTTGATTCAAGGGATGCTGGAGTTTAGGACCGCTAAAGGATCAGCGTGGAGTGACTACTGGAACGCGCTCGACCTCGCTTACGGCCTGGCGAAGTGGGCGACGACCGAGATGTACGTGGATGACGGTACGGGGCATTGGGACGTCAACGGGTTCCGCTATTACGATGCGCTAGACGTGCCCAGCGGTTGCAATGAGACGTACGCCCCCATCGCTCAGCAGACCGTCTCCATGATTTTCCTCGCCAAGTATTTGGTCGAGGGCACGAAGGACTGGGCGACCAAATTCAAGATCAACGTCCAGAAGGATGCCTCCGCGCTAGGCACGAGCACGTCCGATTTCGGCGCCTACCAGATTGCGGCGGTGGCGAATGTGTTGAGCAGCCCTGTCCCCGCGATCCTGCAACCCGTGACCATTACGGGATTCACGGACAATGGCGGCGGCTCCTACACGATTGCGTGGACGGTTCCGACAGGTACGCACAGTTACCGCATCAAGTGGGCACCAAAGACGATTGTCGATTGGGTCGGCTTCGATGCAGGCAACAACGTCTTCACGGGCGATCCTGTGAACACACTGCCGTGGTTCGCGGCGACGAACGTGTCGACCGCGCCGTCACCGGGATCGGCCGGGACGTCACAGAGCGTCACGATCGCCACGGGGATCGCCGGACTGCACGCGACGAATTTCAGTGTTAAAGCGTATGTCGACGCAACCACTGGATCCACAACTTCCGCAGGCGCCCCGCCCTCGCCGCCGTCAAATCTCAGAATCGTCACGTTCACTGCGTCGGGCCCAACCGGATCCGCGACCGCCGCTGCGCCAGGCCCCGGCGTGGACATCGCCTGGACACTCCTGCAGAGAACCGCTGGGTGGCCAGGATACAACGCGTATCTTTCTCTTCACTACGACCCAGTGTCGCTTCAGACGTTGCATTACGGAGTATTGTGGGCTTCCGAGAGCATTTATTCGTCCGATCTCTTTAGTTACGAATCAGCGACCAACACGTGGACGCACATCGGCGGCAACGGAACCACCTCGAGCACGTGCCCTGCCAGCACCAGCAGTTGGCCGGGGAATCGGCATCCTGTATCGCAGATGGCGATCGATACAAAGAGAAACCTTCTGTGGCTGTTCGGCGGAGTGTGTCAGGGCGTCAATAGAACGGACATGTACTACATGCCGTTAAATGCGAATCCCACCTCGGATACGTGGCATCAAGTCACCATCCGGAATCCGCCAATGGCAAACAATAGCTCAACGATGGTGTATGACCCTGACGACGATGTGATCTTCTTATTCGGTTCCGATGGGGCCGCTCAGACGCATGACAACTGGGTCTATTGCCGGACGAGTGAGAATGCCACGCCAGGAGTACTCACTGCAAAGCAATCCGGCGCGGGCTGCATCACGGCAGACGACTGGAGCGAGGTCTCGGTCACAGGCGGTGTACAGCCCCCAGGCGTCGCCTTTTCAGGCATGGCGTATGACTCTCTAACGAAGAAGGTCATTCAATTTGGTGGGGACACAGGCGGTTTTGTCGCGCAAAATCAGACGTGGGCGTACGATGTACCGACAAGAAGGTGGACGCAGAAGGCTCTCAATACCGTCGCCCCTCCGGTGTATAGCGGACCCGGTACCGCGCAGCCGGCGATGGCTTACAACCCTTTGATCTACAAGGTCCTCTATCACCAGACATCCAACACTGGGGCGCCCAGAGACTGGCAGTACGATCCGGTCGCCGATGTGTGGACGCAACTTGTCTCCACGGGAGGAGGACCGACCAGCGATCTCGTGATGACCTATGACGTAGCGAATAACCGGCTGATCGGCTTCAGTCTAAGTGCTCCAGCCACCGGGGTACCCGATGTCTGGCATGGTGTGCTGAAATAATCAGGCAGTTTGAAATCGTTGTAGGATCTGATTGCCGGTTGATTCGACAGGTGCGCCCTACCTTAATGGACAACGTCGCCCTCGAATTGGGCCCTGGTGTTCGAAAGAGGCATAGTAACGACGGAGCCCGCTGAAATCCACCTGTCACGCGCTGCCTGTTCCAAAGCAACGAGGCAAGCAACGATAGTAAAGAAATAGTCGTAGTATGCACGGCCCAGGAAAAGTCCTGAAACAAGGAATGCCGCCATGCTGAACTGGAACATCTGCGCGTACTGCGCGACCTGCGTGTCTCCACGGCTCCGAGCCTGCTTCCGCAGACGGCGCGTCGCGGCGAGGCACGAAATCACCAGCAACAGATAAAGAGACAGCCCGACGTATCCGTGCTCGGCGAGCACCTGGAAGTACACGCTGTGCGGACCGTACACGATGTCCGACTTGACCGGCGCGTATTGATCGTAGAGCTCAGCCGTAAAAGTCGCGAACCCTCCTCCGGCGATCGGGTACTCCGCGGCAAGTGCACGGGCGTATGCCCATGAATTGAGCCGTGATTGGGCTGACCTATCCACTGCATCGGGGCTGGTCAGGTCCATTCGCTGTTTCCAGGCATCCGGCGCGAAAAATATCGCTATGGCGATGCCGAGCACAACCACTGGGACCAATGCGAGACGACGCCTCGACTGCAGGAGCATCAGGAGGAAAACAGCGGCCAGGCCTACCAGCGCGCCCCGGGAATACGTAAAGAAGATTGCCGGTATCGTGATGATGAAGAGGAAGACGAATAATGCCCTCACCCACCGTCTGGACTCGGTCTGGGCCAGACAAAAGTAGAGCGGCAGCGTCATGTTGAGGGCGAGGCCGAAATCGTTGTTGTCCGCGATCATGGAATGTTCGGGCCCGTACAGGCGGAACGCGCCGCCCGTGACGACGATGAACGGGAGAGACTTCAACACGTAGAGGCCAAAGCATCCGGCAATCGTCATCACGAGGTACCGCAGCCGCTCGAACGAATTCACGATCGGGATCATGCAGGCGCTCATCAGCAGCACCTTGGACACCAGATTCCATCGTTGCCATGTCTCCACGGCGTGGTGCTCGAACTCAGGAGTATTCGTGCTGATGAGAGTCGTGATCGTAAACCAGACCCACAGCACCACAATCAGCCAGAAGTTTCGGGACGCGAAACGCCCGAACTTGTGGTCGAACACGAGCATGCCGAGCATGGTCGGAACCGCGACAGCCGCGGCCCATGGAAATGCCTCGAAGGACGACCACGTGAACGACTGCGGATTCAGAAACGCCACCACGATCCACAACATCACGCCGTAGAACGGACGGAAGAGGCAGATCGGCAGGCTGATGACAAAGAAGACGACGAGGACGATGGCGCGCAGCGGCATCAGGCCACTCCAACCGGCACGCCGGTCCCGGCATCGGTCGTGACGGCATGCGCTCGTTCATCGGCCGGTTTCTCGAACACGCACAGGATCGAACCGCGCAGCGAGCGGAACATCTTCAGAGACGTCAATCGCTCGTACAGGACGCCCAGCCGGAAGAGTACAGGGGAGAACATCAAGTAAGCTGGATAATGATTGATCGTGTTCATCTCGCGCTCCACCAGTCCTGCAGACGTCATCGCTTTCCGCACTGCCGTCATCGTGTTTGCGCGATACAGCGTCGGAAACACGTCGTCCTCGGGAACCTGGAAAATCCGGCTGACCAGGAGCCGGTGCAGGCGATATGGCGTCACCGCTGCGATCAGAGACACATAGTCGTATTTATTGGGCGTGATGATGATGACCGTGCCGCCGGGCCGGAGCACCCGGAAGAATTCGCGGAACACGCGCGGTGGATCCTCCAGGTGTTCCACGACGCTACGCGAGATCACCACATCGAAATGGCCGGATGGAAATGGCAGCGCCCCGACGTCGCCGCGAACTGCGAACGGCCGGTCCTGATTGTTGGTCGCGAACGTATGCTCCAGATCGATCCCGACGACATCGGCCATAGCCATGAACTCGCGACAGAACCTCAGGTATCTTCCGCATCCCGCATCCAACAGCCGCGCGCCAGGCCGCAGGTAACGGCGGATCGCGTCGCGATAGATAGAGTCGTGGAACTGCCGCCCCGCGTAATACCGCGTGAAGAGGTCGTCGCACTTCTGCCGATCCCGTTGGGTGAACATCTATGATTCTCAGCCGTTCACCAGTTGATACCAATCCATCTTGTAGGCAAAAAGCGCCTCGTCTTCTTCCCAGGGCTGACCGCGGCGCAGCTCCATGCGGTCGGTGGATTGACGATTCAGTCCCCAGATGGTGCTGACGGCCGCGTCGTATCCGGCGGCGCGGATCGCGTCCTTCGTCAACGGGCCGAAGTCCTCGTCACGGCCGTTCGGGTAGGCGAAGTGTCTGACCGGCGCCCCCAGTTCGTCCTCAATCCGCCGCTTGCATTCAGTGACCTCCCAGGTCAGCTGATCGCGGTTCAGTTGGGAGAGAAACGGATGCGTTACCGTGTGCCCGCCGAAGTCGATGTTGTGCTGCTTCAGGAATCGTACCTGATCCCACGTCAGCATCATGTCCTTGCGCTCAGGAGCATCGACGGCACTGAGGTCGTGCAGGATGGCCGCGAGTCGATCCTGGCGCTCCTCATTCGGCATATGACGCAGCAGCTCGAACAGCTGGCGGTTCGCGCCCAGACGCTCTTCGACGGTGCGCATCCAGAACCGGCGGGGAAGATCGACTTCGAGGTCGAGAAACTCTCGAGCGGTCGTCTTCACGGCGCCCCCCAGAACTTCGAACCACAGGGGGCCGCGCGAATCGACGGCGCCGGTGCTCAGAAAGATCGTCGCCGGCAACCCATATCGCTGGAGAATCGGAAACGCGTTCTCGTAGTTGTCGCGGTATCCGTCGTCAAATGTAATGGCGAGGACCGTTTCCGGCGCGCCGCTCGCGAGGTGCTCGAGCAGACCTGCGAGGCTCACGACCTTATAGCGGCGAGCGATGTGGCGCATCTGCCGCTCGAATACAGAGAGCGGCATGGACGGGAAGAACGGATCACCCTCGTCATTGACGCGGTGGTAATACAGAATTCGACCCGTGGGCTCCCGACGCTGCCTCAGAGCGCCGCGAAGCTTCCCGTCTGGCGAGAGCGACGCTTGGTACCGCGCACGGATCGCGCGCGTCGCCGCGGGGCCGCCCAAGTAGAAATAGCAGCGGGCCGCGGCTTTGCGCATGTATTCACGGCCACCCACAGATTGTGATGCCGCGGAGCCCGACCGATCCAGCCGTGCGCGGCGCATCGCGAGAACTCTTTCGGGAACGAGCTCTCTGACGGCCTGCTTGGCCCGCTCCCGCCACAGCGGGCCGCCGCAGAAGAGCCGGTTCGCGTAAGTGGGCGCGGCCACAACGATGCGGCGGCTTTCTTTGACCGTTGCGCCCCAGTCGGTCTTGTGCCTTCCCACGCCGGCGAGAAAATCGTACTCGCGGATACCGTCGCGCAGGAATTCGCGAATCGTCCACGCGCGAAGAGCGAGACCGAGATTCCAGTGTTCCGACGCCGGCTCGTATCCTTCCTGCAGGTGGAGATAAGTGGTGCCGTAAACGAATCCGTACTGGCACGCGAGTATGCGGCCGTTCCATTCGACCCAGCTCGAGCGAAGCGAACCGCAATCCAGCAGAAGCGGTGAGAGCGCCGCGTAGAATTCACGCTTGCGATCCCAGCCGAATACCCCCGGCCGACCCTCTGCGTTCCACCGTCGTGTGTGAAGATCGAACAGGGACGGGAGCAGTCGCTCCAGTTGCGACGTATTCTCGCAGAAGCCAAAGCGTACATCTGACCGGCCTTCCAGACTCCGCAAGACGGACCGAATCTTGGTGCGAAACCGCGGCCGCAACGTACTCAAGTATCTGTCCCAGTCCGCCGGCAGCGCGACCGTGGCGCACGGAACCGGCTGTTCATCCCAAAGGAGTCCGACCGCCAGCTTTCTCAGTGCGGCGAGATTCGGCGAGCCGGCTGGAATGTCATTGAGCCGCAGAATCACGTCAGGTCCGAGGTTCTTCCGTGTGTGCCGTAACCAGGCGTCGAGCACCGGCTCCTCGAGGTCGCGTGCGACGATGAAATCGAGGTAGTCCGAGTCGTTGGAGCCGTCGCCGAGAAAAGCGAGCGTGGGGAAGCTGTGGCCATACCTTCGGATCGTCTGGCGCCGCAGCGGTGCGATGCCCAGGATGACGCCGCTCTCATCGGAGGCGGTCAGGATGTGCAGGTCTTCCGGATTGCCGTACGCGGACCACCAGGCCGTCGCCCACTCCCACGTCAGAAATGTGGTTCCTGTGCCACAGTTCGAGCAACAGAAACGTCCACAACGTGTCGCCGTAATAAATCTCGCCGCCGGCGTCGTGTTTGCGGAACAGTTCCTGGATGAACTCGCGCCGGAAATAGCCGCGTGAGGAGGCTCGGGTGGAGAGCAGGGTATCGTGCGCAAGCTCGCGCATCCGGGGGTCGGATCTCATCCACATCGCGACCGGAATCCCGAACCCGTGTTTCTTCTTCCGCAGGATCTCGCGCGGCAGCAGATCGCGGAAGGCGCGTTTGTACAGATATCGTTTTTCGAAGCCTTTCACCTTGAGACGGGCTGGAATGCGTCCGGAGAGATCCGCCACTGAACGATCGAGAAACGGGAAACGCGTCCGCACTCCGGCCAACTCGGACATGCATGTCACCTTCGGAAGGTCGTTGTCCGCGAGGGTGATCTTCATGTCTACGTACAGCAGCCGGTCCAGATGATCTCGTGCGGGCGCCACCGCGTAGTGACGCGACGGGACCTCGAGCACGTCGTACCCGTTGAGCGATCGCAGGAACTCCTCTTCGAAGACGTCGGCGGCGGCGTGGGTGCGCAGAAACTGAAAGGACAGCATCCTTTCCACGCCGCGCATGTTTGCACGACGAATGTACCCACGTGCTTTCCTCATCGGGCTCATATTGATCGGCAGCTTCGCTACCGACTCAATCAGGTGTGACCGCAACGGCCCGGGAATCGCATGGTACACCTCGAAGATCTTGTCCGTCGCATAACGCTCGTTGCCGCCGAAAAGCTCGTCGCCTCCATCGCCGGCCAGTAGCGTGGTCGTTCCGTGTTCGACGGCCAGCCGCGCGCAGAAGTACGTCGCAACGGCGGAAGAATTTCCGAACGGCTCGTCGAAAGAGCGCACTATGTCCGGCAGGGATTCCAGACAATCACTGGCGCTGACCAAATACGTGTGGTGTTTGGCGCCAAACGCCCGGGCGGCGATTTCCGCGTACTCCAGCTCATTGAACCGCTGTTCGTCGAAGCCGATGGAGAACGCGTTGACGGCTCCGCCCACCGCACGCGTCATCAGCCCGACAACGGTGCTGCTGTCCGTTCCACCGCTGAGAAAGCCGCCAAGACAAGAGGGCGGTACACCGGCGCAGTGCGCGGCCACGGACTGATCCAGTACCGACTCCAGTTCGCGGCACAATTGAGCCTCGCTGGAGCCGGCGCCAGTTCCGTAGCGCATATCCCAATACGGCGTCGTCCGCGTCTGGTCATCGGTCGCTGTCAGCAATTCTCCCGGCAGCAGCCGCTGAACGCCGCTGAAGATCGTCTCCGGCGCAAGGTTGGCGGAGAAGTTCAGGACGTTCGCAATGGCGCGTGGGTTGATTGCCAAGCCCCCGGCGCCCGCGCGCAGGGCGTTGGCGCGCGACGCAATCAGCACGACCTTCCCATCGTCGTACCATGCCAGCCGGTTGATGCCGAACCCGTCGATCGCCGCGAGGAGACGGTGTTCGGCGAGGTCCCACAGCACGATCGAGAAGCCGCCGCGCAGTTGCTCGACGAATCGATCGCCGTCGCGCTCATATAGCGCCGCCAGAAGTGCTCCGGTCCGCGGCCGCTCGCTCGCGGGACCGACGGCCTGCCACAACTCGTCCTCGTTCAGCAGATCGGCGTCACAGGCCACCAGCACGCGAGCGTTCCGGAAGGTCTGTTGCGAATCAAAACGGGCCTGTACGGCGACACCCGCACCGTCGGCGACCTCCTGGGCTGACCGCTCGCCAGTAGACAGGGAAAGTCGCGCGTTCACCGCGGATAGCATCGCCGCGGTCCCTCCCGGCTCCTGCTTCCGCCACACCGCGCAGATGCCGCTCATGTTCTTTTCGAGACCTCCTGCCAGGTCCTGAACATCAGCACGCACCAGAGGAGCGCTGACCAATCGCGTTGTCGCCGCTGATGTTGACTCCAACAGCGTGTGAGAAACTTCCGGCTCAACACGTCGTCCTGCGGCTGAAACAGCGCGTCCTGGGTGAAGCCTTTGAGCTCTCCCCGGAACCATTCGGCAATGGGGATCGAGAATCCCTGTTTCGGACGCTGCAAAATGCTGGAAGGCAGGACGTCCCGCAGCGCTTTTTTGAAGATGTATTTTCCCGTCCCATGCCGAAGCTTCAACGTCGAGGGCATTCGCGCGATGAGCTCCATGAGCTTGTGATCCAGCAGCGGGCATCGAACTTCGAGTGAATTCGCCATGCTGGCGCGGTCCACTTTCACCAGAATGCAGTCGACGAGATATGTCTTGATATCGACGTACTGAATTCGGGAAAGCAAGTCCGGCGTCCTGGCGCGTTCATAGTGGTCGCGCAGCACGTCCATCGAATCGTACCCGCGCAGCTGGTTCCGGATGTCCGCGCCAAGCAGTTCCTGCTTGAGCGCTGGCGGGCAGAACGAGATGCCGTGAAAATACCCTTCGAGCGGAGAGCGCGCGAGGCTCTGAAATGTGGTCTTCGCGCGGAACACTCGTGGCGCCCAGTCCATCTTTGGATAGAGCTCTCCCAGAGGGCCAAAAATCAATCGCCGCGCTGACGGCGGGACGTGGGACCTGAGCCGGTTCTCCCAAACGTCGAGTTTGTACCGGCGATAGCCGGCGAAGTTCTCATCTCCGCCGTCGCCGGAGAGCGCCACGGTGACGTGCTGCCGGGCGACCTTGGAAACATAATAGGTTGGCACCGAGGAGGAGTCCGCGAACGGCTCGTCGTGGTGCCATGCCAGCTTCGGCAACAGGTCGATCGCGTGCGCCTCGACGATCTCTTCGAAGTGGTTGGTGCCGAGGCTGGCCGCGAACTCACGCGTGTACTCGGCCTCGTTATACGCCGCTTCGGTGAAGCCGATCGAGCACGTCGTCACAGGCGGCTGAAACTCGTTCATCAATGCGACGACGGACGAGGAATCGACGCCGCCGCTGAGAAACGCACCGAGCGGGACGTCGCTGATCAGCCGCGACTTCACGGCGGTTCGATATTCCGTCAGGAAACGATCGCACCATTCCTCTTCGGACAAGTCGCATGTGTGTGCGAAATCGAGGTCCCAGTACGGCACCTCGCGCATCTGGCCTCGCTCGATGACCAGGTAATGAGCTGGGCGCAGTTTTTGGACGTGTCGATAGATCGTTTTGGGCGCGGGGATGTACTGGTAGGAAAAGTAGTCCGACAGCGCCTCCGCGTCCATCTCATCGGAGATCCCGCCGGCGGGCCACATCGCCTTGATCTCCGAGCCGAATACCAGCCTTCGGCCGTCCCACGAGTAATACAACGGCTTCTTGCCGACTCGGTCTCTCGCCAGCACCAGTCTCTTCTTCTTGGCGTCCCACAGCGCGAGCGCGAACATGCCGCGCAATTCCGAAAAACAGGCCTCGCCCAGCTCCTCATAGAGATGAACGATGGTCTCGGTATCGGAGCGCGTCTTGAAGCAGTGGCCCGACGAAAGAAACTGCGTGTTCAGTTCCTCGAAGTTGTAGATCTCGCCGTTGAACACAATCCAGACCGTACCATCTTCATTCGAGAGAGGTTGGTGACCACCTGCGAGATCGATGATCGACAACCGCCGAAATCCCAGACCCACACCAGGAGCGGAATAAAAGCCGTCATCGTCCGGGCCACGATGCCGAATCGTGTCCGACATGGCCTTGAGGACACTGGGTTCCACCGGCGTTTCACGATCCGGTTCGAAGATGCCGCAGATTCCGCACATAGATATGGTTTGGTCCGTCTAAAAGTAACGCCGTCTTACCAACAGTCCATCGATGACCGTCAATCCGTCGGATGAATTGAAGGTGTGGGTGCCGTCGATGTTCGGCGCCCAATCGGGTGAAATCCTCCCGGCCTCGACGTCCACGAAAGATCGCGGATCCAGGTGTTCGATCTTGTAGAGGATCATACTGTCGCCAGGGCCCACCTGGGCCGGCCGATAGTACGAGCCGTCTCTCTCCACGAGACGGCCGGACGAACGCGACGTGTGGGTCTCAGGCTTGACCGGATTGGCCTCGTGTGGCCGCCACGGCCCCACGGGAGAGTCAGCGTAATACAGATGCAACTCGTACAGATGGCGGGTCCCTTCCACCTGAAGACTGGTGAACATCCACCACCGCCCCGCGATCTCGGCAATCGTGGTGTCCACTGCCTGAACATCCGTCAGCAGCACCCTGTCGAGTTCCCATTTATCGGGGAACGACGTGCAGCGATAGAGCTCCACCCGTCGCGCCTGACGCGTTTCGGGGATGAGATAGGTCTCGCCCTGCCACTCGAATACGAATGGATAGGAGAGGTGATGAGGCCGCTCCAGAATCGTCCGAGGTCCGTCCACGATTCCGCGACTATCGACCTGTATTACCGAGAGATGGCCCTTCCGGGTCTTGTAGGGCAGTTCCTCGAAAAAGATGTAGTACTTGCCGTCTCGCTTCAGGGGAAACGGATCCGCCCAGAAACGGTCTTTGGGCGGGACCAGGCGACGGAACCTGTAGAAAGTGCCGTCGACATCATTCGCATTCGGGTTGATCTTATAGGCGAGGAACCATTGATCGAGATACAGCAGGTATCTGAGCTTCATGCGCAGATATCGGCTGGCGATCCGGCCGATAAAACGCAACATCTCCCGATTGGTCGGCCATTTGTAGAGTCTGTGGCTGTACAGGTTCCACGAGGATGTGCAGTGACCGTCCAAGGCGCTCGGGCCGACGCTATGGAGCTGGCGCAGCTTTCGCATCACGCACGCGCTGGCTTGCCAGTAAACTCCATGGGTGCCGCGGCGGACCGAGACGCGATCGGTTTCCGCGAAGCACCGATAAATGACACGGCCGTTGTCGAGCTCCTCGGAAAGAATCTGGAGGATCGCCCCCGTCACCGGGTCGTCGTTCATGACTTCCCAGAACCCCGGTGGCCCTCCTCGATAACGGCGATTGTCACCGTGGTGAAACGACCACACGCCATATGTTGGAGTAGTGAGTATTTCTCCTTTGAGGATCCGGAATCCGAACCGCAGGAGCACATCGAGCCGGTGCTCGGCAACGACGGCGATATCCTCTGGTCGGATCTCGTCGGTGAACTTCTTCTTGATCGGGGTTACATGGACAACCGGTACCTGCGAAAGCAGCGGCTCGATTGTGACCTTCTCGAAGGGATCTGGTGTCGGCGTGCAGAACCAGGCATCGACGCGTGAATAGAGTCGGTAAAGGCCGAAGTTGAGACCCGGGCTCGTCCACTCTGCCGGTTCATCGTTGACAATGACGAGTGAGAGCGTTGCGACCGACGAGGCGCGAATGTCCGAGAGCACCCGATGGATCCACTGCGGCTGCACTGATGAATCGATCAGCAACCCGACGCGCAGGGGAGGCTTCGGCGCCGACGCCACCGATCTGAGATTGCTCTGTTCGTTTGCGGTGATCATGCCGCCGAGTCCCCGGCCATTTCGCTGTACATGCGCTCGTACGCGCGAATCATGGCGTCGAGCGAAAAGTCGGTTCGCACACGCGCGATAGCGCCCTGCCCGAGGGCTGCGCGTAACTGCGGCTCCGCCGAGAGTCGTATCAGATCGCGTGCAAGGGCCGAGACATCGCCGGCTGGAAACAGCAGTCCTGATTGTCCGTGGTTCACGATTTCAACGTTTCCGCCCACGGCAGTCGCCACTACGGGTAATCCGCTGGCCATCGCTTCGAGCAGCGCGTTGCAGAGTCCCTCTGCGATGGATGGCAACACGAAGATGTCCATGCCTCGCAGCAGATCGGGCACCCTGGTCGTAGATCCGAGAAAACACACGTTCTGCGCCCAGTCAGGATGAGCATCGACGAACGTCTTCAACGCGGGACGCTCCGATCCTTCGCCGATTATCAGGAGACGCCACTTAGCGCCGTTGGCTCCGATCTGTTCCAGACCTTTCAGCAACGTCATGTGATCCTTGACGGGGAGCAGATTGCCAACAGATCCGATGCAGATGTCCGTCGGCCCAAGACGCAGGTCCGCGCGGATGCGCGCGCGCGATTCGGCGTCAGGGTGGAACCTTCTCGCATCGACACCGTTGTGGATGACGGCCATCTTCTGCGCGGAAAAACCGGTGCGCGCGGCATGAAGACTTCTGAGCTGGTACGAAACCGCGAGCACTCTGTCGGCCAACTCATACGCTATTCTGCGGAAGTAGCGCCGCCGGGCCGGCTCTCCCGCGGCCTCATTCGCTTCGAAACCGTGTTCGCTGTGAACGACCGACGGCGCGCGGGCCAGCCGCGCCGCAACGACGGCTTCGATGGCCGCCCAATTTCGCGAGTGAACGATATCCGGTGCACACTGCCGAATCACCCGCACCAGCGCTGGAGTCTGAAAGCGGGAGGGACGGCCGGGGCGGGCCAGCGACACGATCTTCGTTCTTTCGGCGTCGAGACGCTCGGCGTTTGCGCCCAGTCCGCGGATCGCGCAGACCACATGTTCGAATCGAGCCGGATCCGTCCCGGAGATGATGTTCACGAGACCGTTCTCGAGTCCCCCGGTCCCAAGACTGTTGACGACGTGCATGATCCTTATGGGCACGACGTCACTGTCCGATCGCCGGCGCCCGGGTCAACTCGGCAACGGTGTCCGAACCCGGTTCGCGCAGCCCAGGAAGTAATCGCGAGTACTCCCGGTACAGAATCTCCTCACCCTTCTCCCAGTTCAGCGACGTTCGTCCAATCCGCGCCGCGTTCGCCGCCATCGTCGACCATGCGTTGCGATCCTGCAGCCGAGTAAAGGCCTTCTCGATCTCGGATGGCGTGTAGTCGGGAAGAACGATCCCGCACGCCGCGTCGCGGACGACATCGGCGATTTCCCCGAAGTTACCCGTAATCAACGGCCGCCCGGCGGCCAGCGCCTCGTACAGCTTGTTCGGCGCACTGAATCGTGCGTTCGGATTCTCCGGATCGAAGCCGTAGTAGATCGCATCCGCCGCACACGTGTAGTCTGGTATTTGTCTTCCAGATACGAAGCCCGCGAAGATGATCCGGGGATTGGCCGCCGCCGCTTTCCTGACAAGCTCCGCCAGTACGCCATCGCCCGCGATGATGACGTACACGTCCGGGCGGTTGGCCGCCGCGGCCAGCAGCTCTTCGATCTTCCGATCCCTCCGCAAGTGGGTGATGCAGACGACGGCCAGCGCATCATCCGGGATACCCAGCTGCCGCCGCATTTCTTTGTTCTCCGGATCGGTGCGCGAGAATTCACCGAGCCGTTTCCAGTTGCCGACCACCACGCAGTGAGCGGCGCCGCGCTCGGCCATGTGCCGCCGAAGCTTCTCCCCGACCGTGATGACCAGGTCGACGCGGCGCATCAGCAGATTCTCGAGAGACACCAGCCCGCGCTGGATGAGCGCCGGCACGCTGCCGGTGAGCATGTCCGAAAAACTCTCGTGCGCGTCGTACACGATCGGCTTCGACCGCAGCTTCCCGAGCACGAACCCGACGGGCAGGGCATCCAGGTCATGACAATGGACCGCGTGGAACGGCGTCCGAAGACCACGCCACAGCATCGACAGGTACACCCCGGCGTAGCGCATGATCTGGGTCGCCCCGCGGCCGTGGGTGGACGAGATGAAGATCCGTTCGACGTCCACGCCTTCCATTGACTCGTGCCGCGGCGCCTTTCGATCGCGGTCCCACGCCAGAATGCGGACGCGACACCCCATTCGGACCAATGACAAGGCTTCCTGCCGCACCCGCGGGTCAGGATCGTAGGCGTTCGTCAGGATCATCAATACCGTATTGGCAGACATCGTTCCGACCAAGGCAGACTAAAAAAATCCCTCCGGCAGACATTATTCCGCCTTGGTCCCGACAAGGCCCGGGTGCGAGCTGTTTCGGGCCGCAGTATCGGCACTCTGCCCGAATTAACCGGATTTTGACGTCTATCGCTGACGCGGATGTTCGATCGTACGCAATTGCCGCGCCCAGGGCAATGCCGACGTGGGGTGGGCTGCACGGGTCGCACGAATTTCGGCCTGTTTTTTGCAAGCTCTGCAGTCAATCCAAGAGACTTGTACAATCGGAGTGCGGCCTTCTCTCTTGTTCTGGTGGTGCCATGGAATTATCAGGCGTCTTCGTTCATGAATCGAGCTATGTCGACGAGCCGTGCTCGGTAGGCCCAGGCACGAAGATCTGGCATTTTTCGCATGTGATGAAGAACTGTCGCATCGGCGCCGGCTGCAACATCGGCCAGAATGTCGTCATCTCGCCCGACGTTGTCATCGGGAACAACGTGAAGATCCAAAACAACGTCTCCGTCTACACAGGGTGCATCCTCGAAGACGACGTGTTCTGCGGGCCGTCGATGGTGTTCACGAATGTGATCAATCCTCGCAGTCACGTCGCGCGGAAGGACGAATACAAAACGACGTTGGTCCGCCGTGGCGCGTCTCTGGGAGCGAACTGTACGGTTGTCTGTGGCACGACCATCGGCCAGTATGCGTTCGTTGGCGCAGGCGCCGTGATCACCCGCGACGTTCCGGATTACGCTCTCGTATACGGCAATCCGGCGCGGCTGCACGGATGGCGCTGCGCGTGCGGCGTCGCCGTGGACTTTGAAAAGGATTCCGCCGTGTGCGAGGCGTGCGGCGCCACCTACGAGAAGTCGGGCCAGCAGGTCCGGTCAACGGCGACCCGCAGCGCCTCTGCCGCAGGCGTTTAGTCACCGGTGCGGTCCCACAACAGGAGAAGACATTGACAGTCATCGCCCGAAGCGTTCCGCTGCTCGACCTGCAGATCCAGCACAAGCAGATTCGCGACCAGGTACTGAAAGAAATCGTGCGAGTCGTCGACTCGCAGAAATTCATCCTCGGCGAAGACGTCAAGAAGCTCGAGCAGGAAATCGCGACCTACTGCCAGTGCAAGTTTGCGGTTGGTTGTGCTTCCGGTTCTGATGCGCTCGTGCTGGCGCTGATGGCGCTGAATATCGGACCCGGCGACGAGGTCCTGACGACGCCGTACTCGTTCTTCGCGACGGCCGGCGCCATCTCGCGGGTCGGGGCGACGCCGGTTTTCGCGGACGTCGAGGAAGCGACCTTCAATATCGATGTTGCGCGGATGATGGAAACCCTGGCGGCCCATCCCGGGATCCGCGCGATTCTGCCGGTCCACCTGTTCGGCGGGTGCGCCGACATGGATGCGATCATGGCGATGGCGCAGGAGCGCGGGATTCCCGTCATCGAGGACGCCGCGCAGTCGATTGGATCCGAGTACAAGGGTCGCCGGGCGGGGAGCATCGGCCAGACCGGCTGTTTCAGCTTCTTCCCGAGCAAGAACCTCGGCGGCTACGGCGATGGCGGCATCGTCACCACCAACGACCCTGCACTGGCGGACCGGCTGACGGCGCTCCGCACGCATGGCAGCAGGAAGAAGTACTTCCACGAGCTGATAGGGTTCAACTCGCGGCTGGACGCCCTGCAGGCCGCCGTCCTTCGCGTGAAGCTGCCGTTTCTCGATCGGTGGTCGGAAGGACGGCAACGAAATGCGGACCTGTACCGTGCGCAGTTCGCCCAACTTTCGGTTCCGATCACGCCCATGGTGCCGGCGAGCTACCAGACGCGTCACATCTATAACCAATTTGTGATCACGACGGATCGGCGAGACGGTCTGCAGGCGTACCTCAAGGACCGCGGCATTGGCTCTGAGGTCTATTACCCCATGCCGCTGCACCTGCAGCCGTGCTATGCCTTCCTGGGGCACAAGCCCGGGGATTTCCCGGTGAGCGAGCGGTTGGCCGCCGAATCGCTCGCCCTGCCGATTCATTCCGATTTGGCCCGCGAGGACGTCGAGTACGTCTGCCAGACGATCAAGGGCTTCTTCGCGTAGATGCACATTTGTTCAATTGTGGGAGCCCGGCCGCAGTTCGTGAAGCTCGCAGTCATCTGTCGAGCGGTCGAACGGCGAGCCGGGTGGGTTCACACCATCATTCACACGGGCCAGCATTACGATTCGGGGTTGAGCTCGGTCTTTTTCGACGAATTGCAGATTCCGCAGCCGCACTACGACCTGGGTGTTGGATCTGGATCGCACGGCGAACAGATTGGCGAGATGTTGAAGCGGCTCGAACCGGTGCTCGTCGAATGCCATCCTGACTGGGTGCTGCTGTTCGGCGACACGAATTCGACGCTTGCCGGCGCGGTGCTCACCTCGAGGCTCGGTCTCCGGACTGCGCATATCGAAGCGGGACTGAGGAGCCATCGGCGGAGCATGCCCGAGGAAGGCAACCGCCTCGTCGCCGATCACCTCAGCGACCTGCTGCTCTGTCCGACGCCGTTGTCTCTGGAGAACCTGAGAAGGGAAGGGCTCGCGGAGCGAAGCGTGATGACCGGCGACGTGATGTACGATGCATCCATCGCGTATCGTCAGCAGGCGGAACAGCGCGGCGGCCGTCTGGCCGACACCTGGCGGCCCGGCGAATTCGCCCTCGCGACGGTGCATCGAGCGGAAAACACCGACGATCCCAACCGGCTCCGGAACATCGTCGACGCGCTCGACGAAATCGCCCGGACGATTTGTCCGGTCGTCTGGCCATTGCATCCGCGGACGAAAAAACGCCTCGCCGAGATGGGCGTCTCCCCAGGCGCAACTGTCCTGATCGACCCCGTGTCCTATCTCGACATGCTGCTTCTCGAGGGGAGAGCCCGATTCGTTCTGACCGATTCCGGCGGCGTGCAGAAGGAAGCCTACTTCTTTCAGGTTCCGTGCATCACGCTCCGGGACGAGACCGAATGGCAGGAGACGCTCGAGAACCGGTGTAACGTGCTGGCAGGGGCGGACAGACGCGCGATCCTGGCGGCGGCGAGGAATACTTCGGCGGGCCCCTGGACCGCGGAATACGGGAGCGGAAACGCAGGCGCCGCGATTCTCGATGCCATTGCGACGACGTGACATACCTCGAGCCCGCCCTCCCTTTGCTCCTCCTGCTTGGATTCGTCGATGCCGCTCGCGCCTGGCGAAGGTCGCGGCGCGGGCAGCGTCCGTGGCTCGAAACAGCCGTCGTCGCAGGAATCTTCTTCCTGTCGATCAATGCAGGCGCCTGGATTCTTTCGCGGCCGCTCGAACGCTGGTACAACCGGGATTCGAGACCACACGAAAGCGCCGACGCGATTGTGGTGCTGGCAGGCGCCATCAGTCCGGCGTCGCCGGGCAGGCCGTACCCGCTTCCGGCTCAGGACACGTATCGCCGTGTGCGCCACGCCGTCTGGCTGTTCCGCACCTGGAAACCCCTACCGATTCTCGTCACCGGCGGCAGTCAACACACCCAGGCGATGCGACACGTTCTCGAATCGGAAGGCATTCCGCCCTCGATGATCTGGATGGAGCCTCGGGCGAGGAGTACTCACGAAAGCGCGGTCTACGTTTCAGAGATGCTGCGGGCGCGCGGCGTGGCGCGCATTGTCCTGGTGGTGGAAGCGAGCAGCATGCTCCGGGCGTCTCGAGCGTTTCGAAAATCCGGGCTCGTGGTCGTGCCGAGCCCAGCGCGTTACACGCAACTGAGCTGGGACTGGACCGATTTTCTGCCCGGGTGGCCCGCCATCGAATACAACGGCGAAGCGATACACGAGCTCGGCGGACTGGTCTGGTACAAGGTCCGGGGGTGGATTTGAGCGGTTGCCCGGCGATCGGATTCCGCTAGGAGCCTGCGGAGTCTCGGGTGTTGAGGTAGCAAAACCAAGGCGGCCACGGACGCCACGGACGCCACGGAAGCACGCGTGCGGGCGGGGCAGCCCCGCGTCTGGAGAGCACGGGTTCGTGTCGCCGCGCTCCGCGCGGAACGAGGGCGCGGGAGATCGGGATCACGAACCGAGAACGCCTGCCGCTCGGCTCGTGATCCCGATCTCCCGTGCCCTCGTCCGGGCCGGCCGACCGGCCGGCCACACGAACACGTCAGCCACGCAGCTCGCTGCCGCAGGATGTGACCCATCATGAGGACCAACGGCCGATCCCGGCGGCCAACTCGCCCCACGTCCAGAAACACTGTGACCAATCATGAGGCCGAAGGCCGGCGGCGGCAGACCGTGGTGGCCTGGCGTCCGGTTCACGTCCGTGCAGTCCGCGTGGTCCGTGGCTAAACCCTCAGCGCCGGCCGGCAAGTGTGAGCTGAACGCTTTCCCAGAAGTGGATCAGGTCGGTAAACGCGGCGCGCGGTTCTCCGATGAGCGCATCGGGTTTGACGCTGCTCTCCCAGAGTCCCACTCTATTGGTGCGGAAATCATAGGTGAACTGGCCCGTGCTGGTGAGCCATCCTATTTCGCCCGGCGTGTCGAGGGGTCCGAGATACTGGAACACGCGGACGCCCGCTCCACTCTCGACGATCGGCCGGGTGCTCATCGGCAACCCTCCAGCCAGCGCATCGTTGATCGCATCGCGTAGAGCTGCCTCTCCGAATGGAGTTTGGATTCGCATCGGCAGTCCGGCCACGACCAGAGGTACCCGGGTCTGCGCGACGTTCAGGGCGTAGCCATGGCCTAGAAAGCCGGCGTCGAACAAGCTCTCCCCGTGATCGCTGATGACGACGATCGCAGGCGAGGTGCCTACACTCGCCGTCACCGCATCGGTGACGCGTCCGATGGCGGCATCGACGTTTGTCACGGCGTTCAAGTACGTTCGCCAGAGGTCGCCAGTGCGCGCCGGCGAAATCAGCGCCGCCGGTAAAGGCGTACCACCAAGGATGTTCTTCAGACCGGAGTGGTTATAGGGGTAGTGCGTATCCTGGAGATTCACATACATGAACAGCGGATTCGTCGAGTGCCGGGTCCGAAGATAGTCGCCTATGTGCTCTTCGAGCACGTTGAAAGGGACGGCAAGACTTCCGGGAGTCGTGTACGCAGTAAAGCGGCGATTCAGGTCCTGACGCGCATCGTAATACTTGTCGACGCGGTCGTAGTTGATGTCGGTCTTACCGAACGCCGTGTCGTCCTGGGCTGAGAAATACGCCACCTCATAGCCCTGGTTCTTGAAGTCATCGAGCAGAGACGTGCCGCGTCGACCCGTCAGACTCCCCGAGAGAATATGGAACCGCGATTGCCTCGTGAATCCGTTGTGAGACCAGGCGCTCTGCACCTGGACACCGCGGCTGGCGAACGCGTCCAACACCGGAGTCACCTCGTGACCGCCATACGTGGCCCCAACGGCGTCGGCGCGGACACTCTCGAGGACGAACAGGATCACAGGAGGTCTCGTCTGCCACGGACGGCTGGGCGGCGGCGGTTCCCGATAGGTGGGATAACTCAGGGGCAGATCGCCGGCGAGTCCGTTTTCGTCGATGCCATTTCCCGGAATGTCGAGCGCATACGGATGGATCGACGCGTTGAACAGAGCGGTATCCCGAGGATTCTGCAACAGACCGTACCCGTCGCGATCGAAGTCCGTGAGGCGGTCCAACAGACGCATCGTGATGTCGCCAGCCGGCGTCCTGCGCAAGCCGTATGACATCGAGTCGGACGATACGCTGACGGTCGTCACGAGAACTGCCGAAATGAACGCGAGCGTGATCGACGTCCGCAGAATCGCGAGCGGCGCTGGAATCACCGGTGGCGTTCCGCTGCCGCGTTGAATACGGTTGACGCCCCACGTCGTGCCAAGCAGAGCCACCAGGAGCAGCAACGCGGCCGACAGCGGCCGCGCGACGAGTGGCGCTGTCACGGCAAAGATTTCGGACGCGCTGTGGCCCGTCAACTGCAGCATCAAATGGAAGTCGAAGGCGTCCCCCAGATACGCCCACAGCTGGTACATCAGAAAGTCCGCAATGAGGAGCGGCGTGCAGGCGCTGGCAAACGCGACGAAGCGGAGCGCCCAGGGACGCAGTCGGGCCGCACGGCCGGCGTGAAGGGCCGCTCCGGAAAGGGGGGCGGCGAACGTCGTGTTCAACAGGAAAACGACGCCGAGGAACGCGACGCCATCCGCCCAGGTCGGGAGGTGACTGGCGGCCAGAAATCCACCCGTGAAGAGGCCGTGCTTGCGCTGGAGGAGGATGGCTTCCACGACCGTCACTAGCAACGCCGCACAGAGCGTCAACCGGCGCCAGTTCCATGATCCTCTTTGGGGGGGGCCGGCAACCGCGCCGGAGACCGCGTACGCCCGGGTCATCGTGAGCCCGTGACGGGCTGGGTCAGGAAACTCTGGATCGCGCCCACGAGAATTCGTGCGATTTCTGAATCCGCCGGCGTGGCGGATGCGCGACCGTGCGCGAAGAACAGCGTCATCTGTTTTCGCGGGCCGATGAGCGTGCCGAGCGCGTGCGACATTTCGAAGCGCAGGGGCGATTCGACGAACCTCCCGTCATACAGCAGCGCATAGCATGCGAGCTCGTCTTCGCCCGATAGCACGTGCATGGGAATCACACCGACTGGCGTTGAAAGGCGAATCACAGACGCGGAGTCGAATCGCCGTCCATACGCGACCGCCAGCTCGGGGTGATGGTACAGGCGCTTCGGGTCGTAACTGCGCGCGACGAATAACGTGACGTCTGGACCGTACCGGCGTTCGATGAAATCATCGGTCCCGAAGCTCTCACGCACCCACTCGACATGACGGCCGGTTTCGACTTCGTTCACGCCATTGAGGCGTAGAGCGACGATCGCGCTCGTCTTGCCGTCGGACGCGCTCAGGCCTACATACGTATGCACGACCGTCGGTACAAGCGTCAACGCCAGCATGACGGCCGTCGCGGGCAGGTACCGGGTCGCGATCGCGTCGCCTGCCTTCATCGGCTCGCCGGCCCTCCGATCCAGAAAATCAGCGGCAGCGACAGGGCGAACGTCATCATCCCGGAAAGAGGATGGA
>WNGL01003468.1_pt1 | contig 31655 bp, 27 predicted proteins | sample 5400591 | NCBI WGS metagenome assembly WNGL01 (sample SAMN13153377, study PRJNA577476) | soil metagenome | isolation source: 80 cm soil or saprolite under Garry oak tree replicate 1 | place: USA:California | collected 2016-06-15
ACGGGGCGGACAAACGCAAACCAGAGGAACTACGCCTGGGACATACAAGTTTACGGAAAAAACCTTACAGTTACGCGTCAGGTTTGTCCCTATGAGTGCCAGCTTGGTACGACGCCGCGATAGGAAGATTCATCAGGTTGGACCCGAAGTTTGCTGACTCGTCAAAATCCCGGAGCTTCGACTCGTACGTCTAGGTCAAAACCTCCACTCAGTGATACCCCTACTCAGGCAAATGTTGTTCAGCAATGCATGCGGAAGGCTTTTGAATGACTTTGCGGAATACATGTAGTGGGAAGGGTCATGGCCAAGGTCGTTCAGACTGACCTGGAAGAGGAGGAATACAGGCTCTTCAAAGAACTACTCGAGAAGCACCGGCTCAGCATTCGGGACGGCCTACGCCTGGCAATAGACAAGATGGTCAAAGAGGAGGTTAGAGTGGACCCGAAAGACCCATTCCTGAGCCGGAAGCCGGTGGGGAAGAGCGGCCTGGGTGATCTTTCTACGATGCATGACGCTTATCTGTACGGGAAGAGGAGAAGACGAGGCTATTCCTCGACACGAGCGCACTAGCGGCGCTTGAGGATAGGGACGACAAGAACAACCTTAGTGCCCTAGAGTTTAGGGAAAGTATTAGGCGAAGCCAGACACCCTTTCGAGTGCTGTACACTTCCAACTACATTTTGGACGAGACCCTAACGCTCCTGAAGGATAGGTGCGGTTCTGAAGTGGCTATCTCTTTTCGTCGGGACCTCGAGGCTTCTCCGACTGTAAGGGTTCTCTGGGTCGAGAAGGACAACGAGGCGCAAGCCTGGAAGATCTTCCAAGCTCGCAAGGATAAGGGATACAGCTTTACGGACTGTACATGCTTCGCACTGATGGAAGCCCACGCTATCAAGAACGCCTTTGCATACGACAAGCATCTTCGACAACACGGCTTCAATATGCTTCCCTAGGCATCCACCAACAGGCTTACGGGCAAACCTTACAGTTACGGTTCAGAATACCCCCGTCTCAAGCAGAAAGAGAACTACAAGAAGGTCGTTCAAAAACTAGCCAGTGTAGGAAAGAAGCGGGGTTACTGCGCCAATTTATTGGCCGAGGACTTCGGATGTCATCTTCTCGAATTCTCCGACCGTGACCTTCGCCGTCTTTCTTCGGGAGTAGGCTTCGTGAAGGCCGGGTATCTTAATAACCTCTATCCGGCCGTGGTTTGCCGTGTAGACCACTAGGTCCCCAGGGCTTAGTCCGGCTTCCTCTCGAACGTCTTTCGGGGGAAACAGCTCTCCTTTCTGGCCCACCCGGCCCGACGCTTTTACAGCCAGCTCTCCCACCGGAAGAAACATTATAGACTCGAAAATATAAGCGTTACCGGACGAATTGTTATCCACCAGAAACATACTTCTCGACACGACCTATCTCTTACCGGTCTTCGGGATCGATGTAGAAGTGGACTCGGCCCCGGCGATACGGGATGCTCTGGAGCTTCTTCTGAAGAGGGGGGTACGTCTCCACGTATCGGACCTGACGCCCTTCGAGGCCTTCGTGAAATCATTCCGAGTAGCAGAAAAGCTCAGAGACGAGGAAGGGAAGCAAGCCGCCAAGTCAGGCTTCACAATTCTAGCCAGAGCCGACTGGGTAGACAAGGTCGACCACAAGGACGATACGGTGGTTGAGGAAGCCTACAGGATAAGACTGGACCATAACGACCCCTTCGACTGTTTCATCTTCGCAACGGCCAAGGCCCTCTCAATCCCGCTGGTAACGGAGGACCAGGACGCGTCAAAGTTTCTAGGCAAAGAATCCACTCTCACTTGGAAGGAGTTGAAGCGAAGTTTCAGAATATAGATCAACCAGAGGACAATGAAACCTACAGGTCACGGCTTCCGGCTGTAGGACTACCAGTAGGTCTTCTTGATCCCGAGAAGGTAAGCACCCAGGTTAGTCCCCAGGTGAATGGGCGGAGTTACCAACACCACGATAAGAACAGAGACCACACTCATCGGCAAGAACGGAAATGAAAGGACTAACCCACCCAATACGAAGTCAAGTTGGTCCAGGACTGGTAGCGGACCCCCGGGCCTAACGCTGAGCCTGCGCTTGACAAAGGCTCCGAGTAGATCCCCCGATACCGCCCCCAGACTGATGGCAAAACCGGCCAGGGCAAGGCGTGGGTCCACAAAGGACTCTCCAAGCCCGACTAGAGACCCGGCGATTATTCCTGCCAGAAGGCCTCTAAGAGTCTTGTGAGAACCGAATATTGGACGACCGTCTAGGAAATTTCTCCCCCCATCCAATGGTCTCCCTCCCCCGAGAACGAGCGGTGCAGCGTTGGCCACATAGGAAGGCCCGATGAAGAGTAGAGCGGTCCCTATGATTCCGGCCATTTGTTGTTCAATTTGCCTTTTTCGTTGCGACCCCTCATCAGGATAATTAAGAGTTGAGCCTACTAGACATCTTCTACCCCACTCTCAGTGATTCGAAAAAGAGCACGTGGGCCCGCAACCTCTCTGCCGTCCAGCTTTTCCAGAACGCATTCCCTCACATCTCTGCGGGGCGTATGATTCAACCTTAGGATGGTCCCGGACCAATGTTCCAGAGTTCTGGTCGCCACCGGCTCGACTGACCAGTCCACCGGTCCCGGCTGGCTATGAACTTCTCCGGTTAGGATTGTCCCGAGCTGGAACCTACGAGCCAGATCAGTCAGGTACGCCAGTTCCCTGTTTAGCTCCCGGTTGTAGGCGAAGGCGTCCTTCGGGCGCCGGAGGCTGGCCCTGTATAATCCTGTGATTGAGTCGACTGCTAAGAGGGCTGGGCTCTTTGTTAAGAGGCTCTCGAAGGTCTCTGTGATACCTACTTGGTCTTGGAAATCCTCGGGCCGGAAGATGACAATTCGCTGTGCAGCCTCATTGCTCAATGGGAGAGATTCCAGTCTATGGGGTGAAAAGGACTGGTCAGAGTCAACATAGAATACTTTGTAGTTTCGAAGGGCAGCCTCTATGGCGGTTTGCATCGAGAGAATCGTCTTGCCGGTCGAGGCCTCTCCGTAGACGAAGTTGATCTGGTGTGGGGAAAAACCTCCCTTGAGGAGCCTGTCGATGCTGCCGCACCCAGTGGTCAGTTTTTCCATCCTAAAACCCTAGGAATATGAGTGGCAGCCACCTAACAGGCTCTAACCGGCAAAGCTGGGTGAGAATAAGAGTTGGCCAGGCAAGAAGTTGACTCTAAGTCGACCCTTTTGGCTGAGGGCCCAGCATTACTCAAGCTCCTAGATGGGGAAGCTTTCAGCCTTGGCGCACCGTTAGAACCTGGCGTTTGGGCGGTTCTGCCGGAAGACCGCCGGCTGCCAATCGAAACTCCGAATCACTGCTCACTGGAAATCAGGCTAGGCGCTGGGGGAAAATACTGGAAAGTCAATGGGTCAACGATTCCAACCGGGTGGAGAGAAGCTTCTCAAATCGCGACACAGGCACCTGGCGTAATCGTAGTGTTGGGAGATGTCGACTCGGGGAAGTCAACCCTCTGCACATTCCTGGCCAATGAATGCTTCCGTCATGGAAGCAGAGTCAGCGTGATCGACGGGGATGTTGGTCAAGCTGACCTTGGACCGCCTACCACGATCAGTGAGTCTCTTCTCCGAGAACACGTGTTTAGCCTCCAGTCCCTCAAACCGGACGTCTCCCTCTTCATGGGAGACACGAGTCCGTCGTCTGTTCCTGAGAAAGTGTCGGCTGGGCTGGTCCGACTAAGAGACCTGGCAAAACAGCAATCTGAGATTATACTGATAGATACGGATGGCTGGGTCCAGGGGGAAGAAGCGTTTCGGTACAAGAGCCAGCTCCTAGACGAGCTTCGACCGGACCTCTTGTTCGGGATAAGTCCTCAGGGCGAAATTGACTCGTTGCTGGAATATCAGAAGTCCACAGTTCTAAAGCTAGACCGGTCTCCCCACGCAAGGACTAGGAGCCGGGAAGAGAGGAAGAAGGCGCGGGAGTCTGGCTACAAACGATTCCTGCAAAACGCCACACCTAGGGAAATGCATCTCCGAGAAGTCAAACTGCGACGGTTCAACTCCTACCACCAGCTGAAGATCAGCGAGGGCGAGAATCTCAGGGGGCTGATAGCGGGCCTGCTTGATGAAGACGATAGGCTCCTAGCCATTTCCCGCATAGAAAACTTGAGAAACGGAATAATCACAGCGAAGACTGCACTGAAGTATTCTCCTAGAACAATAGAACTGGGCGCTGTTGTCCTATCATCCAAGTACGAAGAGCTAGGCTACGATGTCTAGATATTGTAGGAGTCCGGGATAGAATAGACGTAGATCGTGTGTTCGTTGTAGTTCTCTTTCCGACTCGGCTTCCAGCCGTTGATCATAAAGTCGTGGCTTACGATTCTGGCTCCGGGCCTAGCCTCAGCCCTCAGCTTTGGCTTCAAACGCTCATTTGCATATGTTGTTAGGTAGAGTGTGATGAGGGTCGCGTCTTTCAGGTCAGCTTGGAAAAGGTCCCGGTTGAAAATGTGAACTTTCCCCAGTAGGTTCGATTTCTCAATCTCAGAAGAAGCTGTTTTGAAAAGATCCTCGCGAATCTCGTAGCCGAAGGCGGCTTTGACTCCAAAATCCTTCACAGCAGTAGTGAGGATTCGGCCATCTCCACATCCGAGGTCACAGAGAACATCGTCCTTAGTGGCTTTGGCTACTTCTAGCATTTTTTTTACGACGTCGTGGGGCGAGGAAACGAAGGGAGCGCAGCTCATCATTGGTCACACGTTTTTCCGAAGTATCGAGCGGACCGAATCAAACCATTTTAAAGGTTGGTTTGAATCTGGGCCCATTGCTCCCGAGATTTCAACTCGTCCAATGTCTCTGCGTAGCAACCAAGGGCGAAGCGGTGTGCCCTTTCGGCATGCGAAAAAGAGGGCCACTTCTGTTTCCTTAGCAGACGACCCCTAGAAGGAAAACGATTCGTAAGAATAATCGCCGGGCTCCTTTTCGAAACTATTTAAACAACTGGCCGAAGAACCCACTCGAAATCGAGATTTTTCATGGCCTCATCAACGCTCGGAGACACCAAGATCCACGAGCTAGCAAAGGTTCCTCTCAAAGAGCCCATTCTCATACAAGGACTTCCCGGCCTAGGCTACGTTGGAAAAGTATCCGTGGACTTCTTCATCGAAAAACTCAAACCTAAGAAAATCGCCGAACTCTATTCCAGCTACCTATTATTTCCTGACGGAAACCTGGGAATCAACATCTCTGAAGACGGAACCTACTCGCTTCCCAAGTACGAATTCTACGCGTACAACGAACGCGAACCCCACGCCATATTCCTGACGGGAGACGCTCAGCCGAGCGTTACAGGCCAATACGAAGTGGCAAGCATGGTCCTTGACTATGTTCAGCAGTCTGGGGGAAAAATGGTCTTCACCATGGGAGGCTACGGAACACGCGCCACCGGCGATGTTGGCTCTGTCTACGCCGTTGTGGGAGACTCGGTTCTCGGAGAACGTCTCAAAAAGCTCGGAGCCAAACTGGCGAAGGGTGGTGCTGTCACCGGTGCAGCCGGCGTAATACTGGGTATTGGCCGGCAGAGAGGTATGCAGTGTGCAGGTCTCTTAGGAGCTACCACAGGTGTTTACCCGGACATTGAAGCCGCTAGGGCAGTTATTCAAATGCTCACCAGCGTTGCAGGCATGCCGCTGGAACTGAAAGACCTGGATCGAGAGATTGACGAGATGAGGAAGAAGATGGAAAAGTTCCGTCGGTCAGACACGGAGGAATCCGGGGAGGGCGAGGAGAAAATTTCCGAGGAGGACAAGGGCCGTTACATAACGTAACAAGGGTCCTGAAAGAACAAGAATCCCGGGTTGTCCAGTTTTTTCTGACCTCGCGGAATCGTGCACTAAGGGCTTCGTCGGTTTCCAATTCAACCTAACCCTTGAAACAGCGACATGAAGTATTAGTAATTCTACCTAGCTCAATTCAACGGCCTTTGGGGTGAGGGACATGGAGGTCCAAGAAGGCTGGGCGCGGAACGGAGAGGTGAAGCTGCATTTCATCCAGAGCAATGCGGATTCGGTGGCCTCAGTCACTCCAGTAGTATACGTGCACAGTGCCTTCGGTTCGGCAGAGGGCTTCCTGCCCGAAATGAGGAGTCTAGCCCCAAGGAGATGCGTCTCGTTGACCCTTAGGGGCCGGGGCAACAGTGACGCTCCCGAGTCTGGCTATTCATTCGACGACAACGTTTCAGACTTGGAAGCAGTGGTGAACCATTTGGGCCTGACCAGGTTTTGTCTGATGGCCTGGTCAATTGGCGTAACCTACTCCATAGCCTATACCTCCCGCCACCAAGACCGAGTCTCAGGGCTAATCCTCCTCGACTATCAAGCCCGCCATCCCAAATGGCCAGCAGGCTGGGCGGAACGCTGGATGTCCGAGCCCACCATAAGAGATAGCCCCAGCCGGGTCCGAGGGTTGAGGGGGCTGGAAAGGGAATCCGCAGAAGTGGAGCTCTGGGACGACCTGGAGAAGATTAAGTGTCCGGTTCTTCTGATTGGTGGAGGAAGGTCTGACGCTCTACTCAAGCCAGAGCATGTCGAGAAGTACCGTGACCACTTGCAAAGGGTTGACGTTGTCATCTTTGAAAACTCGGGCCACAACGTATCCGAGCCGGATTACGAGAGGTTCATCCTCAAAATCAAGTCGTTTCTAGACCTGATTGGCTAGTCTGTTCGGATAGGTTAATGCCTTGCGAACACGAAGGCTGGTCCTGGTTTGGGCCAGTTGCGACCTGTAGGCTTTGGCGGGCCCGTGGGTTTCTTCTTCGCATCCATCGGTTTCTCCTCAGCGGTTCTGGTTGCGAGGGTCTGGGAGTACGTGGCGGAAGAGGCTCACTGCACCCCCCTCTGTCCCAGCTTTACCCTCGAGGCTCTCCGCCTACACCATTTCTACTACGGAGTCGGACTCCTACTCCCATCCCTCACCACTCTAATCTTTGCAAGAAGGCAGAGGGTCCGATGGGACGCTGCCTTGGCCCTTGGTATGGGAATCGGACTGTCAACTGATGAAGCCGGCCTCCTACTTCTGAGAGTTCCCTACAACAGCCCACTCTCGCTCCTCCTCTTGGCCGTCGTCGGAACGTGTCTGTTCTCGGAAGCTATACACACAGCCTTGAGAGATGGGACCCGGGAGTTTTTTGCGCTGGACCAGGCGGATATTCTTACCACTGTGTCGATTCTGCTGGGCATGGCTGGCATCCTCTACCTCGACCGGCCCCTTCAGATAATCGTGGAAGCCGCAGGGCTTTTCTCTTGGATCTCTGCCCTCGTTCTGTTGGTGCTGTATGGAAAAAGGCACTTCCTGAGAGTTTGGCCACGGTGACCAACATAGGAATGCAATTCTGGCTGTAGCTCCGGGTCGTTTGGCCCTTCCGGGCAAAATGGTTGAACCCATGACATGGATTCGTCTTCAATTGAAACTTGGCCTTTCACCAATCGGTTGGGCCCAACTACTTGGTGGACTCGAGCTACGATACATGGTATCTCGAATCAGGAAAGAGAAGAGTAGAAGTCCATAATGCAGGAAGGAGAGACGAGTAACAAGTTCCTACCAGAGAGGCGTATTGTTCTTGAGAGTTCCACCCGTGTATGAGAACTCCACCGAGTGCTTTGGAAAGGAAGCATCTAGAGCGTTCGCCTGAGCTGTTACTCCAGGGTATGGCGCACCCCCCCATCGGTACGCTCCCTTCCAGAAGGACAAGTCTCCCTGAATAACGGCTGCCTTCTCCATGACCCTCCAAGACCCTTGTAATTGAAAAGAGGGGTCCAGGAGCTGGACTGACCATCCTGTGACGGGGGACTTGCTGCCCACGCCGAACTGGAAGAAGTAAGTGTCCAAGTTGAAATCCTGTCCGTGTCCTGGCCCGATTACTCCAATGTCGAAGTAGGGAGCCTCGCGAAAGTCCGGAGTGAAGCCTCCCAGCTTCTGCCAGGGGACGCCCGTGTAGTTGTAGTACCAGTTTGCCTGGCCGTTCTCCCACATCATACGTAGAAAGATGGGCGTGGACTGGGTGGGAGGGTTGATGGGCTTTTGAACGTGATACCTGAGGTGTTGCCAGAAATTGCCGCCGCAGTTCGCGTTGCCGTCGCAGGTCTCCCAGGAAGAAGCTGAGACTAGCAGAGGTCCGTTGTGAAGAAGAAAGACATCGGCTCGCCATCCGAAATCCCAGCCGTCGATGCAGCAATTGGGCGATTGTACTCCCATCCCAGCCATCAGGAAATTCCCGGGGGTGATCAGAGCAGGGTCAGCTTTGGTGAAGCTGACTCCTACTTCGAGACAGCAGATTCGGTACTGGGTTGAGTTGTAGTAGCCTGCGACGTATGGACGGTAAATAGGTAGGCCGAGATACAAGGGTCCTGGACCCGGTTGGATCTGAGGAGAGTAGAGCACGCTCGGCAGCCAGAACGGATAAGCTATTGCGGTCCAGAGAGCCAGGACGATCGTTATGGCCACAGCTATTTGGTGTATGGTTGGAGCCTTCGAAAGAAACGCCCGTCCATGATTCCAAGTGAGGCTCCCTAGCCGGCCCAGCTCGAGTACTCCTCCAACCAGAGAGAACAAACCCCAGAGTGGAACCGCAAACAGGAGCAGGCTCCGGTCGCAATCGGGGCATAGCTGGGTCCACAGGGAAGCAGTGATGACGAGGAGGGATACGATTCCCGATGCGGCCGCAATTTTCAAGGAGTGGATTATTCGGGCTGAGAGAATTCCGCAGATCAGTCCCGGGGCCCCGAAAAGTATTGCAGCCTGAAACGGTAGGAACAGGGGGCTGTAAGACGCCCCCGAGAACCAGTTGGCAAGGGGAAACCACGAAGCCACAACGGAAACTATCACTCCGCCGAAGATAGCGGCCAAAGGTCGGAACTTTCTGTTGAACCCGTTTTGACCTGCCGCTTTCACGAAGACGGGAAGAGCTGCGAAGGAGAACATCATGAGGCTCAACCTGAACCCGGCAAGACCATCAGGGCCAGGCTGGTAGCACGCCGAGTGCAGGAGACCGTTGGCCCCCCTGAAGGTCTCACAGAACTGGTAGAAAAGGGACCATACAGTGAGGGTGCTAAGGGAAACCTGAAAGATGGCATATCGGGGACGAAGCAGGTAGGCGATCAGTATTCCGCCGAGGGCGGAGAACGCCGCATCAGCTTCTAGGCGAGGGCCGGTAAATAGGCCGTAGAGACCATTTTGGGACGCCCCTGAAAAAAATGTCAGTCTTTCGAATCCGTAGACTGGTCCCCAGGGAATTAGGAGAACCAATACCCCGCGAAGAAGGTTCTTGCGAGAGATTCTAGTAAGGGACACGCAATCCCGGACTGGTCTTCGGACCTCCAGCTAGTTGGGTCTTGCCCTTTCTCCGGGATGAACAGCATCATAGTGGAGACCTTCCTCCTTTCAAGGAGCATGGTAACTCGTTCACACTTCACCTTAGCTGTCTAGCGTATTTTGGGTGAGGGCTCAGGTGTCAGCCTGCTACTGCGAAATCTCTTGAGTTGAGGCCGTCGCAGCTGTGCTGGGCTGAGTGCTTTTCGCAAAAGTCCTGGCTACAGTGCGGGCAGTTTTCAACGGCTAGGATCTGGCAGTCGGAGCAGATTGCTCCCCATACTAGCGTCATTATGTCAACCTCGATGCTTAGAGTCTCCATTCATGTTGACTAAAGTGTAGTTTGGACGTTTTCTACTCAAATAAGTCAACTTCCAATACCCTTTTTTCACTGGTAACAGTCAACTTTTCGGCACAACCGAGGGGTAATCACCCATGAGTGGCCTCACGAGGACACCACCCAGCGGCTGGTTATCTCATGCCCCAAGCACCCAAAATAGGGCCATTCGTACTGTCATTCTCAAACATTGGGTATTGGCCAACGGATGGGGGTCGGCTGAGGAAGGAATAGCCCAGTTCACGTGTGGCAAGACCGATCTCTACATTGCAGTCGACAGCATGGTAAAGAGGCTGCTCCAACTCCATCTTGCCCCCCTCCTCGGTCTTCTACTACTGGTCATACTTGCCAGAGATGTTCAAGTTCTGCAAAGTCCCCTTCGATTCTGACGAGTATGATACGGTCGTTCAGAAGGTAAGGAACCGACGTCGAACTCCACCCGGAGACCTGAACAAGCATTCCTTTTTTCTCACATATCTCACATTCTGAAGTGCTATGGATAGACCAGACCGAGTTGGGTTCCTCGTTATCAGCTTCGCTGTATTCGCCCTCTACTTGGGCTTGGCGAATCTGTTGACGTTTCTCGGACTACCTCTGCCACTCGGCACAATTGGGAATGAAGCCCCTCTGATTGCTGCCCTTGGTGTTTTTCTGGCACTCATCTACGTTAACAGCAGGAAAAAAAGTGTCCAGAAATTACCCTGAGTGAGCCTGATTCGTTGAAGCGACCAGGCCTTGTAAATTTTCTTCTTCTGGTAACCGGGATACCTCCAGCAATATTCTCATCGTGTTGTTTGTCTCAGGTTCCATTCCCGACAACATTGCGCCATACCTCGCTCTTGGGCTATTCCTTATTCCGATTGGCTTGTTCATTCCAGTCTCCACGTTCGCCTATTATCGTCATTGGATGAGGAAGACGAGACGACGGTTCGACAGCATAAGATCAAAGCTCGCCAACTGTGGCATATGTGGTGATCCTCTTCCAACCGCGGCAAGGTTACGCGACTTTAGGCGAGTGCAAGGCTTCCACTACGCTGCAGCTCATCCTGAGGTTTGGAAGTGGGACCAGAGATGGAGAAAGATTACGATTCCTATTCTCGCAATCGGTATTCTGGCTGTGCCCGTATTCGTATACGAGCTCTTCGCGAAGAACTATCTTCAATCGTTGATTGCTTTCGCGTGTCTACCATTGGTTCTCCTGATTTTTTGGTTTCAACGACACCAATTCAACCATTTTAGAGCACTGTGGAATGAACAGACAATCCGACGAGAATAGCCTCATCAAAGCGGATATGCCTACTATCGAGGCAAGATACGCTTCGGAACTGAACTTGGTGTTTGATTCTCCAGCTATTGGTTCGCCAGCTGCTCTTTTTTCTCTCTTCAATCGTTTTGAAACCGCCCAGATACATGTCCAGTGCGCGGAGTAGGGAAGGCTGGGTATGGGGTCAAAAGAAAAGAGATTGAGGGCTGCGCTCAATCTGACTTGCAATATTGCCCGCTTAGTAGCGAGCATTGTACAGGCGCAACAGCAATGGAAGACGAACCCCCAGTCATCACTGACGGACCAAACATCCTCCTCGGCAAAGGAAGAGAGGACGGAAAATGGACAGTTCCTGGTGGCTTCGTCGAAGTCGGAGAAGACGCAGATGCAGCAGGTGTCAGAGAAGCGAAAGAGGAGACAGGCCTTACCATAGAGATTGTAAAGCCACTCCTATTGTTCAAGGGCGCAATCGAGGCCCGCTCGAAGGGAAGCTCGACTACTATCTTGTCATACAACAGTCCAAGGTTACAGGTGGCGAACTGGGCCCAGTAGACACCGAGAGATATCCGACATCCGATTCTTCAGCCTGAACGACCTGAAGAGTATTGCCTCCCAAGGACCGTTCCGAATCGCCCATCCAAGTCTTGACAACACCATCGCACCCCTCTTATTGAGAACTGTCAAGACACTTCTCAGAAAATCCGTACTACACTTAAGGGAAGCCTGCTGTTTACTTGGAGAATTGGAAGAGTGACTTTCGGCCAATCGTATCCAGAGTTCACTGCCGCCTTTCCCAGCATTCCTTGCAGTAAATCCACACGCACGGCTTGCCGCAGTCCATGCAGACGTTGACGTCGGGTTTGCTCCCCCAACCCTCGAATTTGGCGTGGCCAGTTTGCTCGCCCGTCTGACTGGCTCCGTGCTTGCGTTCCCGTCTCATTGTAGGCAAGTTAGGTTCAGCTCATTAATGCCTCGGTTGCTTGAAGTTTTCGCCTTCTCGGAGACGAACCTCAAAAGGTCAACGAGGGGCGCCAGAAAGCGATCGCCATGCACGACTACGGCTCAGGTAGTCGAAAGTCAAGAACGAATCCTGCTACGTCCAAAGACTGTAAGGCCGTTCGACATGGTCCGGGAGTTCCAATCATTGATAGTCAATAACTCTATTTTTCATATTGAAAAGAGAGTGAGGAATATCTATTGGGAACCAATGTCCCAAAAAGAATTGTTTACACTGTCACTTTACTCAAAAAGTTATTATCTTGCCTAAAGTTTAGGCTATGAACAAGCCAAGAGAACCCTCGGAATCTGCCTGAAACTCTTCGTACTTGCTTATTACCGGCGCGGCTTTTCCTTCTTTCCATTCAAAAGGGCGTCCAGGCTAACGCCGTTAACGGTGTATACCTTATACCTCGTCCCAGGAAGGTCGCCGTATGCCTTCCCCTCAGCACCCCCTATTCCCTCTATCTGGACCTCATCGTGCTCATCGATGAAGTTCAAGGCCCCATCGCCGGGTAAGAACGCTGTAACAACCTTTCCATTCTTGATCAATTGACATCTGACGCATTTCCTGACGGCGCTGTTGGGCTGGCGGCACTCTATCCCGACCTTCTCAAGTACAATCGCCCTTCCTTGCGGAGCGCCCTGCAGGGGGTCTGCCTTGTAATCGAGGCCGAGCATTCTTCGCTTGAAAGGCGGGTAGGCCCATCTGAAAGCTTTCCTTCTCTTGCGTAGCTTTCCAGCGGCGAACATTCCACGGGCTTGTTTGGCCAATCTTCCACCTTTCGAGGGGAGTCTACGGGGGGAAAGGCCTCCCTATTAGGATTGACGGCAACACCGAAGCTGAGGAGGATTTTGGACTAAGAAGGATAAGACTCGGCCTTGGAGACAAGGATGCCATAACCCCGAAGTACTTCGAGCTACGTGGGTCAGCTTCATCTCCTAACAGGCCAAACACTAGAATAATTCTTGATGCGATGCATTACAGTCGAGCCCAAAAGGCTGAGGCCGAACTAGGACAACCGCCGCGACTCCGATTCCGACGGCAACGACTATCTTCAGCGATTCTTGGTCTGTTCGCGATAGGCCATTCCATAGTCTACCGTGCCCTGATGTGCGTTGTTGGCGCAACCCAGCAAGGAGAACGGATTGAAGCTGCAATCGTCCGGTCCGGAGGGGACCGCCTTGTTCGTTGGTAAATCGGACGCGTGCACGAACGGGTTGGAAGCGTAGGCAATCAGCGGGCCGAGTTGATGAACCGTCTTATTGACGGGTCGTACGAGCGCTGCTCCCTTACCAGAGACCAACCGCAGTGTTGTAGGGTTTGGCCGTAACCTAAAGCGGGGTGGCGCCCTCTGTATGCTTCGCAAGTCGGCCGAAAGCCCGGTTACATTCTTCCCTTGATGCGACAAAGGCAACTAGGAAGACCAATATCAAATCCCCAACATTCACCGAGCTCGCAAAGAGTCCAGCCAGCAGGAACGGCAGAGCTATCATTGCAGCAAGACCAAAGGTAAAGTAACCAATCGAGAGAGCTAGTCTGGTTCTTCTCGCACCGGTGGCTCTCTTAATAGACCTCTCAACTACAGAGAACGGCCAGAGCAGGATACTCAGATATGGGTCAGCCTTAGCCATGCAGGCTGTAACGTCAATGCGACTATAGTCAAGTGCATCATAAGCAGAAAGCGACAGAGCAGCATAGATGAGTATGGATACTCGTGGAAGTGGAAGAAAATCGGTATTGACCAATGCGAGAACGATGGCAATTCCGAGCAGTGCGAACGTTCGCGGGTTGCTTCCCGACGTAACATATAGGGATATTGTAAACGCAAACCATACAACCATCAAACCAGCTAATACTGTCGCAAGTGAAAGAAGCGAGTAAGTACCTAAGAGAATGACGACTCCCCAGGATGCTACGCTTGCTCCTATGCCAACAGCCCCAATCTTCTTCCTATTGCGAAGGTAGTAAGTCATCACAATACCTGTCAAGACCGCAAGGAACGAGAAGATTCTTGCCAGTTGAATGAGGTCCAAGCTCACACCCAGGCGCTAGTTTGGTGGCATGTTGCCGACAAAGCCGAAAATGGTTGAGCAAATAATGGCACCGCCTGCCCAGCCGTACAACACGTCCCTCATAATCTCAGGAAACGCGGAGCGCCCTCTGGCATTCTGCAAATCGCCGTAGATACTAAGACTGACGACACCAATTAGGACACCTACTCCACAAACCGACCTGATGACTCTTGGGTTCTTGAATACTCTAGGGAATACGTTGGTCGTCAAATCGCCAGCTCCAGACGCCGAGCTCAGCGTATTGATCAGTGAAGGACTTGTGACAGATGTTGGGGAACCGCTCGGGCCAGATGTTGAAGGTCTGTTCGAGGTTGGACAGCAATCTGTCTTCGGCGTTGGGGTTCCTCCTGGGTTATTTCCTGTGCCTCCTGGCCCGACCTTGTGGCAAGGATCGCAGTAATCGTCAGGGGTTGTAGTGGTGGGTAGGTCGGGTCCTTGTCCGCCGGAGCCTAACAGGTCTGCCAAGCCTAATAGTCCCAATATTCCCGTCGCTAGTCCGCCAAGACATCGTAGGGTTAGGCAGGGATTATAGTCCTCTATTCCTATGGCTCCGTTGAGATTGTGGTGTGACTCTAGGCTGCTTAGAAACACGATTGCGAACCATAAGTCCGATTGGTCAGGGCGGTGGACCTCGTCGGGGCCCCTGATGACGACCATGCCGGTGGGGTCTGTCAGCGTGGTGGGACTATTAGCAGCATAGGTGTACGGGTTCAAACTCTGAGGCTCCGAGATTTCACCAGCCAACGGGTCCCGTGTTTGGAATCGTCCAGTGTTCTGGTCGTACCAGCGAGCCCCGTAGTAGTAGAGGCCTGTGACGCTGCTCTGAGGCTTACCGGTGTACTTGTAGACCGGGTCGCTGCCGCTGCTGGGCGTACTGTGTACCGTAGGACCGTTGAAGGGTCTGGGGAATCTTCCTTGGATAAGGTGAAAAATTCTTGGATCGGGAACTTCAGGCCAGGGTCTTGGGTCGCGCCTTTTCGGCATTTCGATTGAGTCGATATGTGTATTGACCCAAAAATTTGTGGGTTCCGCCATTCGAGGGAGGGCGTTCCCAATGGTATTGATAATAGAAGATGGCTTGTTTCTGGAGAGTGTGGCGACTAAAAGTCGGTCTGCGTAAACAGAGTCGTTTACGGTGGTCTGAGGACCTTCTTGTCGTGAGCACGTTCATTCCAGAACTCAGGCTCACAGTGCAGGTGGGAGACTCCACAGCTAGTGCCTTGCAACTACCGTAATGGAATAATTGACTCAGGAGAGCTCTTTCCCCCGAGAGACGCCTTCTCTTGACAGGTACAAGTAACCCAATACTGCAATCATAAGAACCTCAGGACTTAGTATCCGACTTAGGAATACTGCTACGAAAAGAGGGGTAGCGAGGAATGTCGCCAACTGGAACATGAGATATGCCACGACGAATCCACTTCTTGTCGGTCTCCCATGGCTAACTAATGTCACGAGCCTTTGAATGAATGAGAAGGGATACAACGATACTCTCAGATAATTATTCGTGTTTCTCATACGAGCGGTGATATCGATTCCGCTATAGTCATATGAGCTGAGAATTACCGCGACAAAAACTAGGTAAACTGAGAGCATTAGTAGAAGCGGCAGGGGATATAAGTACGATTGAACTAGAAGCGAGACGGGAATACCTAGGAGGAGTAGCATTCTGGGATTTCTTCCTGAAAGAGGATAAATAAGAACGAAAGCGACGAACACAGCTGCAACCCCGAAGACGAACATTAGTTGATAAGAAATCGAAAAGTACAGGCCTATCAGAGGGACGAGTGCCATGAGAACCAGTACTATTCCAATTATGATACCCCAAACTTGTCGACGTCTTAGGAACTGAAAGACAAACAAGAGTCCAATACCAATCACGAACAGGAATGAAATGATGGATACTGCCATATGCCTAGCACTGTGCGGGTAGCGATTAGTTCACCCACGCATGAAGCCCGGCGCATCCTAAAAGAGCCATGAGAAGTACATCGCCTGCAACCACACCCTGGTCGGGAGTCAGATTGTACTCGAGCCCTCCTCTTATGGCGGATTGAGGTGCGCCATAGAAAGCCCAAAAGCCATAGGCAGCAGTTGCCACTCCCAGGCAAACCCAACCTGCGTTCCCTCTCAAACCCTTGACATTTGTGTATTCCTTGGGCAGCCACTTGAAGTTGGTGAGACCTTCCGATCCAATGGATGAAGATGTAAGACCGGCAGATCGCGGGATGAAATTGGAAGGTCCAACGGGGGAAGTAGGTGTTGAGGACCCGGTCGGGGTTGGATTGCCCGCTGGGAAGGGTGTTGGGGTTGGGGGGCTGCCTGACCCGCTTCCTGTTTTGTGATTCAGGCCCGGGTCTGTGCAGTCAACTGGTTCCGTGCAGGAGATAGATGGTCCAGGGGTCCCTTGTCCCCCGGAGCCCAACAGGTCTGCCAAGCCTAATAGTCCCAATATTCCCGTCGCTAGTCCGCCAAGACATCGTAGGGTTAGGCAGGGATTATAGTCCTCTATTCCTATGGCTCCGTTGAGATTGTGGTGAAACTCAAGCCCACCCAGTCCCAAAATCAGAAAGAACGCTCCTTCGAATCTGTCAGGGCGGTAGAGTACGTCGGGGCCAGTGTAGAGGAACATGCCCGTGGGGTCTGTCAGTGTGGTGGGAACGTTAGCAGAATAGACGTACGGATTCAAACTCTGAGGATTGTTCAGACTGCCTGAGACTGGGTCAGCGCTTATGAACCGTCCGATGCTCGGGTCGTACCAGCGCTGGTACTCATAGTAGAGACCAACCGAGGTGCTGTAGGGTTTGCCTGTGAATTTGTAGTTCTCCGAGCTGTTCGGTGTCCCATTGTCCTGGCCGAAGGGCTGGTAGCCGTCAGTGAATGTTATTGATTTGGAGGGAGAAGTGACCAGGCGAGTACTGCCCAAGGCATCCAGATGATAGTACTTGACAGTACAATAGCAACCGCCTACGGAGCTGTCTAATGTCGCAATCTTCATTCCGGAAGCGGAGACAAAGTCGATGCTTCCCCAGTTCGCATCGGTTTGCCATAGCGTCTCACTTCCCCGGTATGCGTAGAACCAAATGTCTGAGCATGCACACTCGATACTCTCCACCCTTCGTCCCATGCCATCATAGGCATAGGAGCCTTGGGCTGCTCCATTACTCGCTACTTTGAGCAGATGGTTAGCCCCATCCCAAGTATAAGTCCAGGTAACTGCTCCGCTGGTTCTCGTCGCCACGTTGCCGTTATTGTCATAGGAATAGGAGCTGCTTGTCCCAGGAGCCGAAGATGAGGTCAGCTCGTTATTAGCGTTATTATAACCATAGCTCGTCAAGGTCCTGTTTATGCTCTGAGTCAACCTGTTGCCTGTGTAGTCGTAGGTGTACCATATCGTGTTTGTAGTTCCCTGACTCTTGACTGTCGAGTTTGTTATTCGTTGAAGCGGGTCATACCTGTACTGTTCGTTCACGGTTGCCCCGTTCACCACGCCGGTTACGCTGGCCACAGTTCCCGTCGCATTGTAACCATAGGCTAACGTTAGTAGCGTCGATCCTCCGTTCCTAAGAGTAACATTCGACATTCTGGACACAGCATCGTACGTATAGTTCTGGATGAGTCCGTTCCCGTACTGCAGTCCCTTGAGCTGGTCGTTCAAGTAAGTGAATGAGCTTGCGAAATATGCACCCGTAGCTCCATTCTTGACACTGAGCACTCTGCCCAGGGCATCATAGGAGTATTTGACGGCAATATTGGCCGCAATGATTGTTGGATAGGTCACGGTATCTAGAAACTCGCCCTTGTACGAGTAGCTGACCGTGTAAGTTTTTTGTGAGCCCCCGCTCGTCGTGGACGTACCTCCGTTCCCGTTGCAGCCCAAATCCACGACTTTCCGGCTTGCCAAGTTCACATCGTATTTTTCGGTCAGGGCCCGGTCCCGTTTGTCATAGGTGTAGGTGATGGTTGCGTTCTGATTCTGCAATGTGACGACGTTTCCATTCCGGTCGTAAGTGTAGCTGGTGCTTGTGACATGGCTGCCGCAGAATGTTACTGTTTGGAGCCTGTCCAACGAGTCGTACGAGGAGAGGGTTTTAACCGCCTTCTGGTCCGTGCTTGCAATAATCTTGCCGTTCTTGTCAAGAGTATAGGTCTGAGTAGTACCATCCGCATACGAGATGGTAGTCAATCTGCCCAGATTGTCGTAATAGTCGGTGGTCGACGCGCCGTTGGCGTTCGTCATAGTTGTCAACTCTCCGATTTCATTGTAGGAATAACTGGTTATGATTCCGGGTTGGCAGTTGCTTGCCGCGTTTTCAACGACCTGGACAAGTCGGCCCATACGGTCATACACGCTGCAACGGTACTTCCCATATTCATCAGTCGACCGAACCCAGCCGGCAACGTCGTTGTAGAATTGCCGAGCTACAGTCCCATCGGGCTTTGTAACATTGAGCAGTCTCCCCAGGACGTCGTATTGGTACTTGTAGGTGTGTTGGAGAGCATCCGTTTGGTTGGCCACGCTGTTCATCCAGTTGTAGGTTGTTGTATCGCTGGAATAGGTCGCGCCGTTTAGGAACCTGTCGACTCTGACGAGTCTGGACAGTCCATCATAGCTTTGTTTCACCTTGGTTCCGTTCTCGTTGGTGATGACCACGTAATTCGACGTGTCGTTGTAGGCGTACGATACAAAGTCGCCCGTCGAATACGTTACCTTCGTAGTCCGACCGAGGGCATCGTTCTGGTAGCTGGTGGCGTTTTTCATCGGATCTGTGACTGACACTTGGTTTCCCGTCGTAAAGTTGTAGGCGTAAAGAGTCGTGACCGCTGTTGCAGGAGACCCGCCCAGTGTCCGGGTCAGGTTTGTAAGATAGGCATTGTTGTATGTTGTTGAGGTGAGCTTAATGTTGTAGGGACTTGCTGTCTTTTCCGTCCACGCCAACAGAATATTTGTGGTACCACCCGGTTCCGAGTATAGTGAGCTCGTTACTCCGTTGTTGGAGTCAGCGGCTCCTGTCGAGAGAAGCTGGATGCTGGGGCTCCACTTCCCTGGCATGCCCTGGTAGTAATTGATCAGTCTCCCAACCTGGTTATAGTAGAAGAGATAGTAGTTGTTGTACGAAGGGTCAAAGGAGGCTGATATGCAAGAGGGCGAGGTCGAAGATCCGCATAGACCAGCTGAAACGATCGTGTCTGGGCTATTCCAAGTCGAAGTCGAAGCGGGCCTTTGAATGTCGAGTATCGACGCGGCAGATTGGAGGAAGCTTGTGATTGTGTCGCCGTTGGCTACCAGTGATAGGTCTTGGCCTATGCAGTAGCACACAGTTTCTGCGGGCCCGCCAGGCCAGCTATTGTCCCAAACCTTGCCGAGTACCAATGAGTCTGCGTAGGTGTAGAAGACATCATAGACCTTTCCTCCTGTCATCGCGACCAAGGCTGATCCAGTGGAGCAGCTGAAACACAGGTTGGTGTATTCGGTCCACTGCGAATACGTTGTGTCTGTTGAGCGTATGACCGAAGTGCCATAATTGGGTGAGGGGGAGGTGTAGCCTATGAAAGCTAGCCCTGTGGTTGAGATTGCGAGAGAAAGGCTGTAGTAGTTGTATGGGGACGTGCTGAGAACCTTACTCTCCATGTTCCAAGAGATTGTTCCATTAGGGTTGAGGGTCCCACTGCGAAAGACTATGTTGTAGACTGGTCCCGCTGAAGAGGCATTCGCTCTGGCATAGTACACAGAGTTGCCAGAGTGAGCTATGCTGAAGACTCCTAGGTTCGTCGAGCTGTAAGCGATCTTGTTGAGATTGTACGATTCCCATGAAGCTCCGTCAGTGCTGGTGGCGTACTGTAGACATGCTGTGGTGATAGCTACTTCACAGTTTGCAATGGTTGTGGTGTAGAACGCCCAGTAGCGACCTGTAGAGTAGAAGGTTTGGCGGCTCCAAGAATCTCCGAAACCCGCGTCGGCAAGGGTCGAGGTTGCCGATGTTTGAGGATTGGTTTGAGAGGATGCGGACCTACGGGGGTTGTCGTATAGTTGCCTGGTCTGGTTCAGCCCACCCCAGGGGTAGTAGCTGTAGTAGGTCTCCATCGAATGGCTTCCCGGCCCGTTCTGCAACTGAGCACTTGCGGCCAGAGCTGGGAGGATGGGTCCCGCTACGCCGTCGGTGTGCAAGAGAACCTTGCCGTTGGCGAGGGCAGTTAGGAGGAAGCCTCCAGGGTCTTGGTTGGGATGACTGGGTGTCTTTCCGTCTGGGTTGGTCGCATTAACAGCAAGTATGTGATAAGTTCCGGGGCTTAAGGAGACTGTGCACGACTTAGGTTTAGTCCAGTCCGTACCCACAGAACATCGGTTGCCATCTACGTAGAGAACAAAATTGTTGTCGGCGGTGGCTGTGAAATTAATGGTTGAAGTGCTTGGGACCGTGAAAATTCGTCGGAACCAGACCGGATCCGCGGAGGCTGAAACATTGGCTCCCGCTGTGGCCCATATCCATTGAGCCTGCTTGTCGGGCCAGTTGCTTAGCGTTTGGGAGGTCCAAATTGCTCCGCCGTAAAAATCTTGAGCTGGAGGGGCAACATTCCACCCGGCAGCTGGCAGCCAGTCGAAGTTCGATGTGGTATTCCAGCCCAGGCCCGGGGGCCTTGTGGTAACGAGCCACGTGTTCAATCCAGTTGGGCCCGGGGCACCGCTCTGGACGAACGAGTTGGAAAAGCCTGTTCCAGTGATGTACGGAGAGACTGTAGCTACGACGACATTGTCGAATAATGCCGAGTATCCCCCTGCGTATAATCCGAATCCGGTTGAAGTACCTACATTGTCCGACGGGAAGGTGCCAGAAACATAGCAGGTGGAAATCCCCGGAGCGCTAGCCCAGCCACTTGCAGCACTTCCATGAATCGTGAAGTTCAACGTGTACCAAGTACTGTAGAGAAGGTTACAAGGGCTCTCCACTACCCAGCCTATATTGTCATCAAGCAGTGATAGTTTGATATTGTTGGCGGAGTTGTGCAAGACTAGACCCCACTTGTTGGTCCCTGTCCCAGGGTAATGGGCGACCAGTCCAACTCGTTGGTCCGACGAGCTCATCGACTTGGTTATGTAGACCGAGGCCTGTAGGGAAAGGTCTGAAAGGCCCACGTCTTGCCAGGCGAAGAAGTTCTGGTTGGGTGGATTGGCCACTGGGCTGGTGCCATTGACCACCCCATCTTGGACTATCCAGGTTCCGTTGTAGACCTTCCAGGAATTGTCGGAGGCCGTTCCTTGCTCTTGGCTGAACGTGTCCTGAAACGCGTAAAACCCAGGGAGTAGAGCATCATTATAGTACGCATTGAAGCTTTCGTGGTACTGGTTGACGGTCTCGTTAATCGCGTTGCGGCTGTAGATCAGATTTCCCCAGAGATCATAACGTTTATAGTTCGTAATGCTCTGAGTCGGGCTTACGAGGATTGCCTCCCTCGGAATCTCTCCATGGACGCCAAATCGTTGAACTTCTCCACGAACGAATTTGTGACTTGGGTCAGAGATATTCCAAACAATGCCGGAGAAGGCAAATGAGTAGCTATTGAAGCTTACAATGGCTGTTTGGTTGTATGTCGTGACTGTTGAGTTGTTGACCTGGTCCCCGGCTCCATTTTGATACTTATAATCGAATTCGCGTATTCTAGGGGCGGTGAGGACGCCGACGTATTGTTTGTTCACCCGATAAGAGACAGCAGTTGTGCCCATGGTCGACGTTGCATAAGTGTAGTTGGAATAACCGTTTGTTGGATATGTGACGCGTGCCAAAAGCCATGGAGCGATGGAGGAGTTGGCAGTTGCGTTGTACGAATATCGAGTAATCCGGTTGGCTGGGTCCGTCATGGATGTTAGGCTTTGACCATTATTTCCATAGTACACGACCCGGATGTTTGACCCCAAGTTGGTGCAACTCCCGTTGGCTTGGGCTACACTCTGCAATAGTCCTCCACTGTAAACGAAGGAGAATGCTCGCTGCGTCGTATCCGAAATGCATGAAATCCGACCATTGTTATAGTAAAACGTGATTGTGCTGTTGCCAGTTGAGTCCGAGATCATGCTCAGCTTACGCGTAGAATTGTCGAAGTCATACGACGCTCCAGTCTTAGTATAGAGCGTAATCGAATTGTTGAGGTAGCGGACAAGCCTAAAATTCTCTCCCTGATGATTGTCAAGGGTCGCGCTAAGGCCCGACCAGAAGCTCGATGGTATTCTGTATCCATCGCCATCCCAGAGATGAACATAATTGGGGTGATTCGTACTGTTCATCCATGGAAAGTTGAGCTGCCATCCATCTCCCATCGGGGCCCACTGATACTTTTCATAGTTGTACGGCTGGCTGCCTAGGAAAGAGTAGGGTTCGGTGTAAACCCGGGTTATCTCTAGGCTAAGCCCTCGGCCGGGAATGCTCAAGTCTGTTTGCTTGACAGTAAGGATCCCGGTAAACGGTGAAATATCCTCACCCAGGTTGGCAAAATATTGGCCGTAGGGGGCCAGGCCGCCGCCATCCCAGGGGTCAGTTGGTGACGAGTATGGGGACCATACTGTCTGGATGGGAATCGATGCGAATGTGGCGTTGAAAACATTGACCCCTTCGGTCCAAACCAGTAGGATGTAGCTGGAGTTGGTCGCGCTTGCGGAAGCTAGGTTTGAGCCAAGGTTAGTCGGGTTCACCCTTTGAGTAACAGGAAAGGATGTTGAACTGTCGAACCAGGACCCGGCCAGAGATTTGCGCCTCATCTCGATGGAGGTGCCGCTGATCGCGAAAGCGTAGACATCGCCGGTAGAAAGGTCTGCTGTGATGGTCGGGAATCCGACCGAGCCCTGAAAAATATTCCTAGAATTGATCCATGAAGAAGATAAGATCGGGCGGAATGCATAGGTTACGTTTCCGTTAGTACCTCGGTATACCAAGTGGTCATTGTAGTTGCTGTCAACAGTAGCCGAGAACTCTTCGTTCCCGAGAGTATTCGTTTCAACAGTCTCTATTTGACCCGCGTAGCCAAGACCGTCCATCCACCTGGCGTTGATTTGGATAGCCGAGCCTGAATGGAACTGGTAGATTACCCTCACCTGTCCCTGCGAATTGGATGGTAGAATTACCGACCGGTCCTGTTCGGAATCGAACCCACCGCTTCCGGAGTTACAAGAATTTCTCACTCGTGTCCCACTATAGTTCATGAAGATTCCGCTCTCGGACGTAACAGTGCTACTCGTGCAGACGCCGACTCCGGAACCGCTCGTGTAATAGTTGTAGGAGAAAGCTGGGAGGCCAGAAGAGCTCAGAGTTACACCCACGTATCGTATTCCCATCTTGCAAGTACCGCTACCACAGGTTCTGGAGAGAGTATCAGCCGTCAGCACGGGGCCCCAATTGATGGTTGAACTCGAAATCGTACCTATAGAGTAGTGAAGTGCCACACTGGCGGTACCGGTGAAAGTGCCATTCTCGTGTCCCGCGGCAATAATGACCGTCTGTCCCACATAGTAAAGGCCTGGAAGATACACCCAGGCATCGCAGCAATCGGAATCAGGGGTCAGGTTGGGGGTGAAAAACCGTGGTGACCACGTCGTACCGTTTGCTGAGTAGCCGTACGAGATCGAGCCGCCGTTGTAATAGAACGCCCAATAATATCCGCCTTTTGGTTCGTAGAACACTCTCCGCTGGAAGGTGTATGCGGTAGACCCAGCGGCCACGTTGGACGAGATGATGCTCGGGTCGATTGTCGCTCGCGATCCTGCGACAAGGTTCCCCAAGTCGATTGACAAGGCAAACTGGTTGGGCGAAACCGTTGTGGTAGTGTTCAGATAGGACGGGACATCGTTCCAAGACAATGTATAATTCGCTAGTCCGTAGCCTACCGTGAACTGCCTGGTCGGGCTGAACAATTGATGGGTGTTGGTAACATTCCACTCGAATGTGAATCTGAAGTGGCCGCTACTCGCAGACCTGAAGTCTAGGTCCCACTTCAATGCGCCCGCGGACGTGGCCTTATAGACAATTCTGAAAACGCCTGAAAACGCGGAAGAGGTGACATTCATTGTCCTCATAACAACGGTCCCCGTCCTGTTCGTTCCCATGACTCTGAACTGGCTCGTCGTTGGACGGAGAGGAATCCAAAGGCTTCCGACCTGTCCTTCAACTGCCCAGAACGAGTAGAAGCTAATAGGGCGGCGGTTCTGGTCTAATAGAATATCGCGAGGTGTCGACCCTCCTAGCAGTCTCATGGACACCCCCAGATTGTAAAGCGTGAGATTATCAGGGCTGGCCTGTATCACACCTCCTGCGCCAATCATGCTTTCAACGCTTGACAACACCGTCTTAGGTAGGGATAAATCAGCCACGTTGCCCGTCTCTCCAACTTTCGCAGGCTTCGAACCAGGATTCCAAGTCGAGGCTGAACACCCTGGGAGTGTCGCACCGGTTAGAGCGGCAGCGGCGGCAGTAGCATTTGGCGGAGTTGAGGGGCAACCTCCGGGTTCAAGCCCTTCTGTACGGGATGAGGGCGTTTCCGGCCAATGAATAGGCAGAGCTGGTGCGATGCTGAGCATCACGAGAATGAGAAGCACCGTTCCCCTGCAAGTCCTAAGAACTATTCTGCTTCGACGGCCCGGAAAGGGCATTCTGACTGGTATTGGCTCGCTACCCTTCGATGAGAACCCCGATTCCGAGATTGTAGTCAATTCGGAAATCGCGTTTCCCGGCTATGTGTGGTAGTTAATAAGATGACTGGTGTGATTGTAAAACACAATCCCCCGGAGCCTCCATGCGTGCAAAATGTGAATCTCAGGGTCAGACTTGTATTGTTTTTCTAGGTTTCAATCGTTCTTTCGAGTCTTGCCTTGTAGTTCCCGAGGGAGAACGAAACTACCACGAGTACCAGGCGGAGAGATTATGCTTATCGATGGCCGTGGAGATTGGACGAGCGGATCGAGAATTAGGGCCAGTCATGGAACCTATAGAAAGAACCAATTGCCTGGATGTCCGATGTTCTCCGTCATTCTTCTGGGCTCAATTCGGCTATTTTTGCGAAATGCTATGGCCGAATCGCATTCTGTGACAAGTGAGCCGCATTCTATGCGTTACAAGGCAAGTGCTAAGCCCGAGAGTCTCTCCCTTCGTATGCCGTACGGATGTGGGATGAGAAGTCGGCGGATTTTGTTTTCTGGCATTATCCATTCTTTTCATTGCCACGCACGACGAATTGCAGTCTTGGCGTTTTGGGGTTGGGGGGAGAATTCCGCCCGAAAATCAGACTGTTCTTAGTGCGTCCTGACTGTTGGCTTCGTGGAAGTTGAACTCAATTTTCCTAGGCGACTACTACGTGGTCGATGTCGAAGTATCGTTTGGCTAGTAGTCGGGTCTTGTCTATTGTTCGTCCGTTTTTGCCGATGGCGAGTGCCTTGTCCTTGCTGTCAACTTCGATAACGACGATCTTCTTGTCGGGCCGTTCTGTGACCCGTATCTCTTTGATCTTGGCCGGGGCGAGGCTGTTCCGGATCAGCCCTTCGGGGGTCTCGGAGTATTCTACGACTTCTATCTGGCGGGAGGTCATGCGTCGGAGGGTGTTGATGTTTTTTCCGCCTTTGCCTATGGCAAGGCCCATGTCTCCGGGCTTTGCCACGAATATGATCCGGGCCAGCTTCTCGTCGATGACACAGTCTTGTGTTGTGGCTCCTGTGATGCTTTCGAAGAGGGCCATGTACTTCATTTCTTCGCTTGTTAGCTTGATCTTGGGCTGGAGCATCACTTGTTCTCGGCCAGCTTGAGGACTTCTGAGTCGCCTTGTTCCTTGACTATGAGTGCTGAGATGGGGAAGGGTTTCTCGCAGAGGGCGCCGAGGTCAAGGCTGGAGCCTTGGAAGATGTACACCGGAACCTCGGACTGTTCTGCGTTATATAAAATGTCCTCGCGTCGATCTTTCGCGCAGTTGTTTGCCAGGATTACCAGTTTGGCTTTTGCCTGGCCTACGTTGGCCAGGGCGTTGTTGCTTCCGAATTCGACCTTGCCTGTTTTGACGGCCATTCGGATCTGCTTGTTTACGTCGACCATTGCTACTTTCCGCCTTTCCGGGAGGTGGACATGGACATGGAGACTTCGATCAGCCCGGTGCCCATGGGTATCTGTTGTCCAACGATAACGTTCTCCGCGACTCCCCTTAGCGTGTCGACTATTCCTTTTACTGCTGCGTCTACGATGGTTGGGATGGTGATTTCGAAGGCTGCTTTGGCCAGGGTGCTGGCTTTCTCGCCGCTGACTCCGTGGCGGCCGACCTGGAGGACTTCGCCTGATGAGGTCATCATGTCTGCGACCAGCATCACATGCCGAATGTCCACGTCCAATCCTTGTTCTTCCAGGACGCCTACTGCTTCTTTCACGATGACGTTGCGGGCCGCCTCGATTCCTAGGACTAGGGCTGTTTCGTTCATGCTGTTGCTTACTGTTCTTGTGGTGTCGACTCCGGGGACTTCGAGGGCTAGGGCGAGGCTTGACCCTTCAGTCCGTACCATCCACTCTCCCTTTTCCTCGATGACCAGGGCCCTCTTAACGGCGGGTATTCCTTTGATATGGCCTGTTCTCAGTTTCATGTCCATGCGTCGGAACTGGGGTATTTCCAGGTCTTTGGATTTGACTTCCACATCGTATTTTTCCACCGTGACGTCTGCGCCGGTGGGTTTGATTGCGTCCCTGACCTCTTGAACGGTGACTTCTCTCTCCCGGAGGGCCTGGGGGTTGAGCTTTACATCGATCCTCATACGTGTAATGTCGGTTTCGAAGGTGCTGGCTATGTCGGATAGTGTGGTGTGGGTGAGGAGTGTTGCTACTTCCTGGGCTTTCTCCTTGCTGGCCCTGTGTTTCGCGTCCAGGTATACTGTCATGTTTGGTGTGGAGGGTATTTTTCTCGCGTCGACGATTTCGATTAGTCGTGGTAGGCCGAGGGTGACGTTTTGCTCTCTGACCCCTGCGAAGTGGAATGTTCGCAGTGTCATCTGTGTTCCTGGTTCTCCGATGGACTGGGCGCTGACGATGCCGGCGGCTTCTCCGGGCTCGACGAGGGCTCGCTTGTAGTTCTCCACAGTCTCCTGTACCGCCTCGTCGACGGCTTGTTTGGGTAGCTTTGCTTCGCCGAGGGTTTTTCGAAGCTTGTTTAGGACTAGTGGTGAGAGTACGTTTTTCGCCTTGTCAACTGTTTCCTCCACGTAGTCTTTGCCGGCCGGGGTGCCTTTCTTCATTGTGAGCCGGACTCTTTCGACCAGCCGGTCGATGTTGACCGCTTTCCCATGGTCGCTCTTGGCCGTGTCCACTCCGTCTTCTCCATACCGGATTTGTATGATGTTGCCGCGGGAGTCTCGGACTGTGGCGTCGTATTCTACTCGGAGGTGTTCTAGGGCGTTGATTAGTCTGCGTTGCATGTAGCCGCTCTGCTGTGTTCGAACAGCCGTGTCGACGAGTCCTTCTCTTCCTCCCATAGCGTGGAAGAAGAATTCGAGGGGTGTGAGCCCGTCCCGGTAGCAGTTGTAGACGAAGCCTCGGGCTGCGGCTCCGGCGTCGCCGGGTTTGAAGAAGGACATTGCTCTTCCCCGGTATCCTCGGAGGATGCGTTTTCCACGGATGGATTGTTGGCCGACGCTGGCGGTCATCTGGCCTATGTTGAGGGTTGAGCCTCTGGCTCCGGCCCGGGTCATGATGACTCCGCTGTTGTCCATCTGGAAGAACTGGTCCGCGTATTCCCCTGCCACGTCCCTGGCCCTGGATAGTTCGTTCATGATGTATAGTTCCAAGGATTCTTCCATTGTCTGGCCTGGCAGACGGTCCAGGGTCTGTTTTCGGTAGCTGTCGATGTACTCGTTCACCTTCTCTTCGGCTTTCTGTATGGCCTTGGAGATCTTGTCCCGGGTTGTGTCGGGTATTTCTAGCTCGTCGAAGGCGTAGGTGAAGCCTCGGAGTACCATGTAACGGTCTAGTAGCCTGGTGGCCGAGTTGAGGAAGGTTCGGGCTTCTTCAGCGCCGTAGTCTTTGACTATTCGGTGGAATAGGCTTTCAGACTTTTCCGCGCCGATGGAGGCTTTGTCGATTACTCCTTGTTCGAGGACTCCGTCTTTTATCACGATGAACGCGTCGTAGGGGCACTCGTGCATTACTCCCCGGTCGCAGTCTGCGCACTTGTAGTAGGTTGAAAGGTTGGATTTTGAGACGAAATTGAACCCTTTGGGTAGTACGATGCTGAAGATCTGTTTGCCGGTCCATCCTTCCTCGGGCTTGGTCACTGCGGGTTCGGGCATTGGGCCTTCGAAGCCTGCGACTGCGAGGAGCCTGGAGACGTCGTGGCGGTTGAGGACTGTGGATTTCTGGGTGAGGAGGAAGGCTGCTGTTAGGCTGTCTCGTATGGCGCCTATGATGGGCCCGCCGTAGCGGGGTGATAGTATCTGGTCTTGGACCTGCATGAGGAGCCGTGCTTCTGTCCGGGCCTCTTCTCCCTGGGGAACGTGTAGGTTCATCTCGTCGCCGTCAAAGTCTGCATTGTAGGGTGGGCAGACTGTCGGGTTGAGCCGGAAGGTCTTGTAGGGTAGGACTATGACAGAGTGGGCCATTATGCTCATCCGGTGGAGGCTGGGCTGCCGGTTGAACAGGACAATGTCCCCGTCTCGAAGGTGGCGTTCTACGACGAACCCGGGCTGGATTGTTTCACCGACAACCTTCCGGTCTGTGACGAATTCGAGCCGGACCCGGCGGCCGTCGGGCCTGACAATGTAGAGAGCGCCGGGGTAAGTGTCGGGGCCGTTGTCGATGAGTCGTTTCATCTCTTCCATGTTGTGGGCTGTGACCTTTTCAGGAATGGTGAGGCGGCTCGCCACGTCTAGTGGAACCCCTACCTCGTTAATGTCCAGGTTAGGGTCGGGTGATACTACTGTTCGGGCTGAGAAGTCTACTCGTTTGCCAGAGAGGTTTCCTCGGAACCTGCCTTCTTTTCCCTTCAACCGTTGTACGAGGGTTTTCAGGGCTCGTCCGGAACGGTGTCGGGCGGGTGGTAGTCCGGAGACTTCGTTGTCGAAATAGGTTGTGACGTGGTATTGTAGTAGTTCGTGGAGTTCCTGGATGATGTTGATGGGGACGCCTGATTCCAGGGCCTCGCCCAGTTTCTGGTTGATCCGGATAATATCGACAAGCTTGTGGGTGAGGTCGTCCTCGGACCTGATTCCCGACTCTAACGTAATCGACGGTCTAACCGAGACCGGTGGGACCGGCATTACTTGGAGGACCATCCATTCGGGCCGGGCCGCCTTCGGGTCCATTCCTAGTAAGATCAAATCGTCGTCCTGGATTCTTTCCAGTCGCTCTCTCACCGTGCTCGGTGTCAGTCGTACCGGTGCGGCCCCTACCTCTACCTCACCTACCAGTTCGTGGTAGGTGGTTGGTTTTCCATGCTCGATGGGGTATTGTTTCTGGTTGCAGTGGGGGCAGACCATTGTCTTCTTCGCGTCTTTGATGATCTCGTCTAGAAACGAGTCGGGTATGGTGTTGAGGCGTTGTTTGAGCTCGGTATGTCGCGCCCGGTATTTTTCGATCTTCTCTTCGGTGAGGAGTATTCGTCCACAGTTTCGGCAGGTGATGGATAGTAGCCTGTGGATTAGTTTGGCGAAGCTTACGTGTATCGCGGGCTCGGCCAGTTCGATATGTCCGAAGTGTCCTGGGCAGGCACTGGCTGTGTTGCCGCAGGTCTTGCATTTCTGCCGGGGCTCCAGCGTCCCCAGCCGTCCATCCATCAATCCGGAGACGATGGGCACTCCGTCCTCGTCGTACGTGTCCGCCGCCTGCACCTCCACCGCCGATAGTTTCCTGTAGTCTGCGGGTGAGAGGACTGTGAAGCGTATGCTCTGTATGACCTTGTGAGCCTCTTCCATTACGCTGATTGCCATGGCTATGCCATCTCCTCAAGGTTCAGCCGGGGCGCTATTCCCAGCGCCATCAGTTCCTGTACGAGTAGTTTGAACGCGTAGGATATGGAGACGGGTGAAATGTTCGCCTTCTCCCCGTCTATCCTGCAGACATACTTGTTCTGTTTGATGTCATGGTAGGCGAGGGTCCCGCAGGTCTCGCAGACGAAAGCTGTGTACTTGTCCGACTCTTCCAGCAGCCTGTCCCGGAGCAACGCCGAGGCCCCGTGGCCGATCAGACAGTCCCGTTCCATCTCTCCGAAACGTAATCCTCCTCCCCGGGCCCGTCCCTCGGTAGGCTGCCGTGTCAGCATCTGCACTTGGCCCCGTGCACGGGCGTGCATCTTGTCGCTGACCATGTGGTGCAGCTTCTGGTAGTAGACCACTCCGATGAACAGGTCAGCGGCCAATTTCTCCCCTGTAATCCCGTTGTACAACCGTTCCCTCCCGCTCTTCTCAAAGCCCAGCTTCGACAACGCATCACCTATCGCGCTCGGCCCCATATTCTCGAACGCTGTCCCGTCCGCAATCTCGCCGATCTGCGACGCAGCCTTCCCCGCCAACGTCTCCACAAACTGTCCGATGGTCATACGGCTCGGAATAGCGTGGGGGTTGATGATCACATCCGGCACAACCCCGTCCACGGTGAACGGCATATCCTCCTGCGGCACCAATAGTCCGATTACCCCTTTCTGCCCGTGCCTGCTGGCGAACTTGTCCCCGAGCTCGGGAACCCGTAGGTCCCGGACCTTAACCTTGACCAGCCTGCTTCCTTCAATAGACTCTGTGACGAAGACCTGGTCGATGATCCCTTCCTCCGAGGGGCGCATGGTCACCGATGAGTCTCGTTTCGTCGGTCCCTTGACCTCGAACTCCCGGTATTCCTCCAAGAACCTGGGCGGGCTAGTCCTTCCCACGAGGACGGTGTTGCCGGCTACCTCTGCCTCGGGCGATATGATTCCGTCCTCTTCCAGTTGCCGGTAGTACCTGTCACCCCGGTAGCCTCGGATTCCAGCCTCGGGAATCTCGAACTTGTCCCGTAATCCTCCTAGGTACTGGCGGCTCTCAGCCTCGTAGATCCTGTAGAAGGTTGACCGGAACAATCCCCTGTCCACAGACGACTTGTTGATGATAATCGCGTCCTCCATGTTATAGCCTTGAAACGATAGAATGGCCACGACCACGTTCTGGCCTGAGGGGCGGTCTAGAAAGTTGAAGACCTCCATTGGCTTCGTCTGGACGATCGGCGTCTGGGGGTAGTGGAGGAGGTGAGAGCGCGAGTCTACTCTGTTGAAGATATTGCTGGAGAACACTCCGAGGGCCTGCTTGGCCATGGCCGACTCGTATGCGTTCCGGGGCGACTGGTTATGCTCCGGGAAGGGTATGAGGCTGGCCGCGATCCCCAGCATAGTATACGGCGTAATCTCGAGATGGGTGTGCTCTCTCCGCAGCTCATGCTCGTACATCGCAATCAGCGTATTCTCCTCCTCATCCGCATCCAGCAATTCCATAATGCCAGCCCGGACCAGGTCCTGGAAGGAGACCCGGCCCTGCTCCAACTGCACCATGTGCTCCTCAGTAAGCCGAGGCCTACCATTCTCGACCAGGATCAAGGGCCTCCTCACCCTGCCCGCATCACTGTTCACGTACAATTCACTGC
>WNGL01007975.1_pt1 | contig 31649 bp, 29 predicted proteins | sample 5400591 | NCBI WGS metagenome assembly WNGL01 (sample SAMN13153377, study PRJNA577476) | soil metagenome | isolation source: 80 cm soil or saprolite under Garry oak tree replicate 1 | place: USA:California | collected 2016-06-15
TGTCCAGCATGTGGGCCGCTTCCAAGGGGCCATTCTCTACGCCGGGTACATCCCGGAATTGTCCAGTGCTAAGCACAGCGTTATAGTGCGCTGTGTCCAGGGAATTCACATCGAACAACTGGCCATTGGGGCGAACGTGAAAGCGGATGTGCGCATACTCCGGCGCGGCGCGGACGTCGCCTTTAGCTTGAATCTGAAACGAAGTGAAAAACCGGTTGCGAGCGGTTTCAGGCGGAACGCGAAAGCGCACAAACTCTTGCTTGCCGGATATGCTGTTCATCTGAGTCTGCGGTTCGGCCAAGGCGTGACGGGGATTAGAAACGACCAGGGTGCAGGCACCTGCGGGTTGCAGGGTGATCAGGTCATGCGACTCACGAACAAACGGAGGCTGATTGATGTTGAAGCCTGGGAGCGGAGCGACGCCTCCTTTGGCCGGGGAAAGTTGGTGGATGCGCCGCAGCTTTTCAGAGCGGTGGTACTCCAAAAAGGACAGCTGTAGGTTCTCGCCCACCAGGCACTCTCTCCCAGAGAAGAGCTTGTGAACGGGCACCAGAAAAAATCGGTTCTTGTCTCCGGTAATCGGGCCATCTAGTGGATGAACCACCGCGTCTTGGTCTGTGAGCTTCCGCCTTTGCGCAAGAAAGGCTCCGTAGCGAGCAGGCATCACCGCTACGCCTGTGACGCCTGCCGTCGGAGCGGCCCAGAAACTTCGCCGGAGAGCATCGTAGTGCATGGTTGTTGTTCCGACGCGAGCGATGCCCGCCCGCGAGAACGCCATATCGGCGTGTTGGCGATGCACACTGGTGCTGCCGGGACGGTATTGGTAGGCAAAGACCGCGATGACTACATCACCCAGATCATTCAATTTCCTTTGTGTGACGCTATAGATGTAGTTTTCAATGGTGTCTATCTCGACTAGAGTCGGAAAATCACCATCCGTTCTGGACCCAGCAGGTGACGGATAGATGTTGGGGCTGGCCAGAGCGTGATAGAGCAGGCTCCGCGCGGGATTGCCTGGTTCAATCGCTGCCGTCCCGTTCGGTGAGAAATCTCCAAACCCAGGAACAGTTCGATCAATGGTGGATGCACCTCCAGGTTTCACGAGGGGCCGCCGCAACTCCCCTACGAGGTCAGCCGCATCCAGATGGAGCCCGTGAAGTTCCAGCAGTTCTTTCCATCCGCGCGGCGCCAGTCGAGCGATCACGGCACGTACAGCATCAATTAAAGGCATAGTGGATCTCCGTTTTCTCTCAAGTCGTCACAACGAAACTCGCGCGAAACCCGGTCTTCAATCTTGAAGTCCGCCCTGGGCCCCAAAGCAACGACATTTGCCCGCAGTTCCTAAGTTATTTCAGGCAATTGTTGGTAATCCAGGCTGTGACTAACTGAAGCTCGTCCGAGCTTGCAGCTCTGCCGTTCGGATCGGCGTCGAGGAATGGCATCTGTGGAATCGAGGTGCCGAACGGTCCCGTGCCTGCGAGCGCCTGATAGAGAACAGACTGGTCCGGCTTACCTCTCACGACAAGGCTTCCCGCAACTCCCCAGTGATCGGTTTTCTGTGCCATGAACGTCTCGTAGTCGTTCTTCCAAAAAGCGCCGTGAGGAGCGTCCCCGATATTAGGGTCGATTCCCGTCAGGGTTTCTAGGAGCTTCGTAATATCGGCGAACGTTGGATTCGCCGTGTTGTTCACAACCTGGGTTTGGCGTTGGTTTGCGGGAATGTACTGGAAGTCAGGACCGTAAAATCCGTTGACCGCCTTGGGCAGACGCTTGACCATGATGTTCGTTGCGGCCGCTTCGAGCTGGCGCATCTTCGCAACCCCCGCACGGAGCGAGGTTTGGTCGCCGTCGTGCCATGCAGTATCGAGATTGTCGAGCATGTCGGAGAAAAGGTTGTTGAATATGCGAAGTAGGGCAGCGACTTCGCCGGGGACGTCCAGATAACCGCCTTTGGGAATCGGAGCCATCGTCTGCGTGTCGGGGAACGGAAGTGTCGGGCCGCTGAAGGCGAATCCTCCACCCGCCGTGGCAACAAGTGTGGTACCGACGTACAGTTCAGCGAAACGGTAATAATGCGCCAAGTCATCGCCTTGCCCGTCTTCCGGACTCGTGCTCGAACCTTCCCCTTGCGACTTGATGATCGAGATGGCGTTGTTCACATCCATGAGGTTGAGGATGGGGGCAACGCCGACTAAATGCGAAGTCAATTGCCTGGCAGGGCTTATGGGTGGCGACAACTGCGTGAATGCGTCCTGGATGGCGTCATAGAAAGCCCCGATCGTGGGAAATGTCTCACCTGGAACAACTGCAAGCGCCAGGGGTCCTTTTTCTGGAAATTCGATCTCCATAAAGACATCGTGGACGTAAGGTTTCGTCAATCCGCTGAGATACACGATCAACTCTGGCCGCACGCCACCCGGTAAAGGCCCCGGATAATTGATGTTGTTCGCATACCCAGCGGCGATCTCTGGCGTACCGCCGATACCCGTGAGCATATTGCATGCAAGCCCCATGTGGGTCATTTCTTGCTTCACCACGCTATCGATAAGCTTGTAGACCAGTCCACCTGGTGATCCGGCGCTTGCGTCTTTGATGGACCACATTGCACACAGGTAGGGCGGCAGCGTGGAAAGTTCGAGCTCTATGGCAGCCTGCAGACTCTTCCTCAGCCACTCGATGTCCCGGTTTTCCGGTGCCACCGCCATCATATGGACGATTGCCTTTTTCATCGGAGTCTCGGCGGTCGGGCGGTGCCCGTGAGCAAATATAAGGCGTCAATCGACGGACTAAAGAAATATCCGCCGCCGGTTGGGATTACCCAGTCAGCAGGGAGTACAAGTTCCTGCGTCTTAGTTTTTCCATCAGCTTCGACCGTCAGCACAACTTTTCGTTCACGACTACCATTGGGTCCACGTCCTGAGCCATTGTTTGTCTGGCCAATGATAGGATCGTGGCCAGAGACAAGCTTTCCGCCTTGAGACTTATCCTTGAACTCCGCGTTATTTGCCCACGAGTGTTGTACGAACTCAAACTGCTCAACGATAGATGTCTGATAGGCGGCGAACACCAATCCTCGGTTGCCACTGTCGGTCTGATTGGGTTTGGTTGGCGGAATAAAAGGATTTCCAAATGGGATTCCTCGTCGCAATAGGCGATGTGTTTGCGTAGTATTCTCCCCAATGCCGGTAGAAAGCGTACCCACGTCGTCGCGTGGATATGCTTTTCGGATGTGCCCCCCAAACGGGCATTTAGCGCCGGTCTTGTCCCCCGTCGATTGCGGCTGTCTCTGGTCTACACACAATGATCCTTGCGGATCTTTCGGCTTGACCATGGAAGATGGGCTCTGGAACTCAAAATGGTTGTTTGCACAATCGTCACCCGCGAGCGCCGGGTCGTCTTGTTTATCAGCGCGCAATACCGGGGCACCACTCGTCCATCTTCCGACCAGCTTGGCGCCAACCAAGGCCGAAGGGACTTTTAGCTTCGTTGCTGTAACGTCAAGGAACGCATGAAACCCAGAAACATCCTGCCTGAGTCGCCGTACCACGTAGTAAGAACCATCCAGCGCCCACACTGGCCCTGTTTGCGGAGCATCGTTGGTCCTTTTGTTATTTTTCCAAGGCTTTGAATTCAAAGAGTCCGGTCCTGGCTGCTCTACTTCCAGACCTGGATCCTGCTCTGGGTAACCGAAGACAAACTCGCCTGGCCAGAGTAGATCCTGGCCGGGTTTGCCCTGATTCAAATCATCAGGATTCTGCCTCAGTGTCAGCAGATCCGCTTCGTCGGCTGAGGCTCGACCCCGGATGCCGGGTTGGCTGACTCCATCCAGGAACCCGAAATGCTCATGTCCCGTCAAGGGCGGCGGAAGAGTTGCACCGTGTTGTTTGTAGACAATGGTTACGCCGCTCGGTGCAAACTCGCCTGAAGCGGTACGACCGGAATAGATCGAGTCCTCCAGCCGAATAACTTCTTCCGATAATTGGGCGGCACTATCACTGCCGAGGATTACCACGAGGTCGGCCTCATTTCCGGGGCCGCCGAATAGCCAATTATTTCGGTTTCCTTCACCTGCAGTCTCGCCCCCGGCGGCATCTCGAGGGTCATCGAGATTATCCACCGATCGCGACTGCATGCCCTTCTGAAAGGCTTCGTCCTTAAACGCGTTGGCGGTTAGAAATTCCCGTTTAGCAAATTCGGAATAGTCGGGGAATGCCTTGGCAGCGGCTTCCAAAGCGGCGCCGTCGCCGGTAAGGCTGGATAGGACGTGAAAGCTAAGGGCCACGTTGATCCACGTGGCTTGAACGGCTCCGGTCTCTACGCCCCTTCGGCTACGGATTTCCTTGAATAGCCGATTAAAAGCCAATACTTCGGATGTGGTTGCCACGAAGGGAATAAGTCTGCCCAGCCACGCAGAGAAGTTCTTCAGGTTCGTGACCTTGAGGAACACCAGCGTCTGGTGATCCTTATTAAAGCCCGCCAAAACGTTGCCCTGGATATTGCCGACGTTTAGGACAGGCTCAGCCGGGGCCTTGGGTCTAGCCGGATCATTCGGGTGAACAGTGAACGGTGTCTCACGAGCAATCGTTGCTAACATTTCCGCCTCCTTATATTGAAAACATTGTCTCGCAATGTGTAATTTCTCGAGGGTGCCTCGCGAGATTGCGAGAGCATCGCCAAAGCATGAAATCTATTGCTAGAGTTGTTTAATCGCGATTGAACGAAACCGAACTCGATTGGTGTGGCACTGCAAAGCCCCGGAAACCGCAGCCCCATGGCGACGGGCTTGGCACTCACGAACGGGTTAAGCGTCCGAAGATTTTTCTCTCTCGACATCTGTTTCAGTCCATCAATTGCAGTGAAGCGGTACGATCAATTCACCTGTTTCAGGCGTAGATTTCGAAACTGGACCCGCCCGGTATGGAACTGCAGTCCTAAGAATCCCCTAAGTCTCTTTGCAGAGGGAACATTCGCCTCACAGACTAGGCGGCCGTTCAGGGACACTTGAATGTGCGCTCCGCGCGCGGTGATTCCGAACGTGTTCCAGTAGCGGTTTCCCAAGTCAGGTCCATCGGGGGAGGCTACATTGGCGGCCCATTGTGTTGCGGGGGCCACACCATAGAGCGCTCCAGTCTTAAAAGTAGAATTCCCGAAGATGGAACCACCCGTATCGTCAAAGAATTGTTTGCCTGTTTCATCTATTTGAACTTCCGTGACCGAATCGTAGAACGACTTGAACTGGGAGGGATCAGAAAAATTAACACCGGAAGGATCGGGAGTTCGCAGCATGATACCGGAATTTGCGAAGAGGTCCTGTCCATTTAACGTGCGAAACGATTTCCATTCCACGGCAAGATCAAAATCGCCCATGTCGCGCGGCAAATAGTACATTCCGAGGCCCGCGAATGGATTCGTCTCTAGCAGCCCGTTGTTAGCACTATCGAGGATCAGCATGCCAGCGAAGGGGGATTGCATCCAGCCAGCGGAAGGAAGCAGCGACATGGCCGACAGGGCAGGAGTGTTAGCCAGGAAACCGCTGTGCCGGTCTACCAGATCGGTAGCAACGCGGCGTGCCAGCGAGAGGCCTGTCAGAACGGGATTAGCGGATCCAATTGTGGTGAAGAGCGCCTGGTCGCAGCAGTAGGCATTTGTGACGTGGTGGAAATGGCCGCGCGCGTCTGTCACCGAGGAACCCGGGTCATCCCCCATCCACAGGCAACCGGCATCGTGGAATGTTGTACCTACGCCTTGCTGTCTTTTGACGGCATCGATGGTAAAGTTGCCCTGGTATTGGGGCGGCGGGCCCCCCGTGCTCATCGCCCGCGCAATCGCATGGCCGGTGTCATGCATTTCCTGCCAGATCGGGTCATTGAAGTGGTCAGCACGATTGAACTGAACCCAGGCCCGTCGGTGGCCGAACTGCTGATCGAAATCAGCGTCGCCGGCAAGATCCACATAATCGAAATTGGGATCTCCAATTGACGCGGCTCTTCCGCCCTGGACCTGGCCCGAGGCACGCAGGACGATCCGAATCTTATCGCTCTGGAAATTGTCGGCAATCTGCTGCTGGATTTCCAAATCGGGTACCAGGCGATAAAGATTCGCATCCGGGCCGTTGTTATTCGTGGCAGCATAGAATTGAAATTGGAACCGCCCGGAAGTTCCTTCGCATTGAACATGGACGGCGGCTTGCTGAAGCTCTGACGCCAGTTCCTTTCCGGGCCACTGGGTCTTGACCCATTTTCCGAAGGCCGCGCGGTCCACATCGAATGAGATATCGAACCGTAGATGCACCATATAGTTGCGACCCATGAGTTCGTTTCCGGGGCTGCGCAAGCCCGAGCCCACCAATGACATCGATTCCAGAGCCAACCGCGTGGACTCGATACAACTCATCGCGAGCACGACTTGGCAGTGCGACGGGAGAAACAAGGATCGATGCGCCCCTCCCCAAATCACGTCGATCCGATTGATTACACGCGTTCCGCGTTCCGGCGCTTGCGCATCGGGGCGAAAGCCAAGGCTGGAGACATGGCAGTTGGGAACAATCGTCATGCGCAGGTCGTTCGCGCGGCCATCGGCATGGTCGTCGCGGGTGGCGCCGATCAACGCGGGCACGCTCGAGTATTTGTCAAGAGCGAATAACCCCGAGACGAACGACTGCGTTTGCACGGCGATCGGAGCTGGAAGCACGTGGGTTATGCGCGCATCGATTGTGCCTTTGTTCATCTCCAGGAATACCCGCACCGCCTCGTTCAAGCCCACTTTTTGGGGGTTGGATCCTGATAACTGCACTGGATCGAAGAGGAAGTCATCACTCGGCTCCACACCAATTTCATACTCTACCGTGTCGTAACCGCTCAGCGGGTCGCGACGCTTGAGTGGCAATTTGGTAGCTTGATCGACATGATCGATCGGCCGACGGCCTATCGGGTTTTGGGCGTCAACGGTGGTGAGATATTTCCGCACATCGGCAGGCCATTCGGCCAAGTCGTTGGGTTGCAGTTTCGGGCACCACCCTCCCCAGAAAATTCCTTTGCCGCCAACGCAGTAAGCCTGCCCCACGAATGGCTCATTGCTGCGCCAACCGACACCCCAGACTTCGTTGCGACTTCCCGGGTTTGCACCCGATTGCACATTTACTGCCTCACCTCCGGGGTCAAAAAAACCAAGGTCGGGAACGTCTGCCGTATGTTGATTTAAGACGAACGGTCCGGCTTCCAGCACGAGGACCCTCAAGGCCTTCCTTGCGTCGCCGAAGCGACGTCGGCTCTCCTGATACACTTTCGCGGCGCAGTATCCTCCGTACATCCCCCCGCCAAGAACCACAACATCGATTCCCGCCGGGTCAGCGGTCGCTTCATCCCACGTGCTACAGGTGTAGCGGCCCAAAACATCTTTGGTAAACGTTGTCGATTCTGTCGAGAGGGCCATTTGAACTCTCCTTCAGGACTGGCACCGGCGTGCAATGAAGCGGGGTCATGGTTCAGGGACTGGGCCGCGTTAGTGCGCGGATCCGTGAGGAGCAGCAATTGGTCCCTCCGGTCCACCGACGACATTCGACCACATCAATTGGATTGGCACCGTTCCGGAGCCATCCGCTAGCGGTACCTCTTTCATTACCTTGCCCAGGTTGCCTCCAGCGAGAGTCATTGGAATGTCGCCTATTTCCTCGCTGGGCTGTTCGTTGTTCACCCAAGCAACGCTGTTATCTTCGACATCCGCATCGGTCCGGGCCTCAACGAGCTCGTGATAGAAAGTGGCGACCACATTCTTCCAAGGCTGATCGAACGCGACGATGCCATTCTTGCCTTCGACAGCATAATAGAGAGTAACGGCTCCAAGGCGCGCGGATCCGTGAAAGCCACCAAGTCCCTCCATCGAACTCGCTTCTTCTTCCACCGGCCCGGAGTGTCCTTCTGGCTTATCCGCCCCACCCTCGTCGTCTGATCCATTGTCGATGGTAAGCACCGTGCCCGGCGGCAACATAAAATTGAACACCGTGTTGGAAAAGTCGAAGGCAGTCAGTTTGCCTTTAGTGTGGAGTTCCTTGAGGAGATTCTCGACTTCCGGCTGGGAAATACTATCCGGCTTGACTGGCAGACTGGACGACGGACGAAAGGTGGTCGTTATGTTCGCGGCACCTCGGAAATACTGGATGAGGACGTTGTTCAGATGCTGGTCGGCCATTGCCTTCGCAAGGTTTTGATCGATTCGTTGAACATCCTGCGGGTCCCAAGCGTTGCCGCCTACAAAAAAGTTTGTGTATACCAGGTCACGGATGATTTTGCCGTTATGATCGACCAAATTCAGAGCTTTATGGGGAGAGAATCCGGGTGCGATCACCTCGGCCCGTAGTGGCGGTTCTTTTGGCTGTACGTTCTGCCGCGCAGCGTAGCGCCGACAAGCCAATTCAGCCTTAGAGCCTGGCTTAACAAACACATTCATTGGCCGCGGGCCTGACGACTTTCGATTAGCCATAGTATGTCCTTATCTGTATCCCTTCTTACTTTTCTCCCGGAAAAAATCTGACGATTACCTAGGACCAAAGTAGCTCGGACATGAGTCGCGATCCTAAAACTGCCTCCAAAGGTCTTTAACTATGCCCATAAAATACGCGCGTCGAAGTTCTTCTCTAAAGGGCAAGCTCCTCAAAGCACGCTCATTATTTACATCAATGCCTCGCTTACCACCAACGGCGACTACCCAGAGCTCGCGGGTCAAACAGTTAGTGGTTGCCACCCTTCGCTTTGCCCATGCGTCGTAGGCACGTTGGCCGCAACGGCTGCACGAGCCTGTTGCACCAAGACACACACCTATTTTCGGGGAAATCGGCGAGTAGAAGCCCCCTCGGAGATGAGACTTGGGATAGTCTCACTCTTCTGTTCGCCGAATTGTGACCGAATCTACTCTTCTCATGTTCAAGATGTCAATACCAACATAGAAAAAGTTTGACCTCGGCATACTACGGTCCGCTAAGGGCCTACTGACCTGGTTGGCGATGTTTCGGCATCCTTCGTCGGCCGCCTGATAAAGCGTTGCAAGAACTTACACCTGCCCCTGATAGTACGTCCGCAACAAAAGGCGCTCAGGTAATTCACTCGCAGGAATTGGAGAAATCAGAACCGGAACCAGCTTGCCGGTCCGTCCAGTCGGGTCCTTTACCGCGGTGAATAGGAATTCATAGCTGCCCCATTCACTCCGGATCCATGCCGGACTCATTACAAGAATGACGCGGCGGCTGGCACTAACACAATCCTCCATGTTTAACTGGGCGATCTTCCCGAGTTCGAAATTGCGATGATCAATGCAAATGCGCAAGCCCGCGCCTTCAAGAGGCGGCAGCAAACGGTTTGTCTACCCAGTCCCGATCCAGGTGACTGTAGCTGACAAACGCGTCATAGCGGGGTGTTGGTGCTGCATTCATGTCACTTACTGGTGGTCAAGTTTCATTCATCTCGAAAATCAAGATTCCGCATCCTGGTTATTCGCGATGGTCGTTCTTGTAGTTGGAGCAATTGCAGGGCCAGAAACTCGCGGTAATAAGCCCACACTGTAGATGCGAGTAGGAAACGGGATAGCTCGAACAGTCCCATCAAGCCGACATAAGTAACTATCCGAACGGATAGAGGTGTTATCCGAAAAGATGGCGTTGCGCCGAGATGGCGGAGGAGCTGGCAGACGCAGCCAACGTGCTCTGCCTCGGTCCCGCTGGCCGCTGGAAAGGGTGGACCGTGCCACTCACGCCAGCCTCACTCGGAACCGCCTCGGCTCGGCGCCATTTCTCGGACACCGATCCCTCCTTCTTATACTGTTTCAGGAGTGATTTCTCTGTTGCTACCGCTTCGGTCCCTTACCGCATTTGTTGCGTGGGGGTTCTCCGGCGACTTGCGCCTAAGGGTGACCAAGCGGTCTAATTTTAATTCCTTCGCCACCGTAGTAGTTCGATGCCAAACCGTCGATGTAGACCAAGCAAAGTGTCAATGCTTCGTCTCTGAAGGGCGCACTGGCATCGAGATTGACGAGATTGTCAATGCGTTCATGCAGCTCGTTGAAGTACGCTTTTATTAATGCTACTTTGTCAGCATCAGGCATGGCCGTGCTCGATTGGACCTTGGAAACTGCCTTCTGGGTCGGAGTGTTTGTGGGATTGAGACGACGATGCCGTAACACTTTGTCGCTTTGCTTCGCCGATCACTAATCTTAGCCAATCACAAGTTCTTTGGGAATCTCGGGAGCACCTTGCAAGCGTTTGCGAACGTTGCGGTGAGTTACTCGGCCGAGTCTCGCCGCGAGTTCCAAAACCGCCTCCTTCACCGTCCTACTGGTCTGTTCAATGAGCGGCTTCTGCACTCGGAACCATACCGCTGCACTTTCAGGATTGTTGCTGGCAAGGAGCCCGTTGCGCCCGCTTGATTCCCGAATCGGAGTCTTGAGGCGACCCGCGTGAAGGGGAGCTATCCAATCGGATAGATCACCAACCTAAGAGATAGATCACACGAACGGGCGCAGCAGTGGAAAGGATCGGCCGAACCTCCAGCGATTCAACGATCTTATTTGCCTCTGCAGCGTTTTTTTGTTTGGCAAATTTCTTGCACGCAGGTCGATCATTCTTGGGCTTCCCTAGCCTGAGTTGGCGTCGAAAACCCCAGGGCGACCATATTTGCCAGTCTTGGGTGACAGTCGGAGGCTCTCATTGCGGTGGTTAGAACTCCGCCACCAAGCGCCAATAATCCTGTAATGGTGAACCTAAGGGGAGGGCAAAGCAATGACATTTCCCCCTCTTTAGACTGGGCGAAAGTCCGGCGAAAACGACTTTCTTCGGAGGGAATTAAATGGAGAGAGTATGGTATCGCTTTCTCCAGCCGAGCGCCGTGCTCTCCGAACACGCTGCAGTCGATGCATTGGCCGAAGCGGGCCTAAGGCTGCACCCCTTCGAACGGGACCCTCTTCTCGCTCCTGGCATCCTCTTCTTTGACCAAAGCTGTGAATACCTCTATGAGACCCTGGGAGAGCTGAGCGTTCACGGGCTCAGAAAGGTATTGGCGGTCGCGATCTCAGCACCAGCTATGGCAGGAGATGGGGCATGGAGGTTACTCCAGGCGGGCGCTTCCGACGTTCTTGCCTGGGATCGGTCGAAGGAGCGGAGTCGTGAGATCGCACAACGCTTGGAGCGGTGGGGAGCCATCGAGCGCATCATTATTTCGCCGCTAGTAAAGGAGAACCTCGTGGGTGGGTGTGCTGCCTGGATCCGCGTTGGGCGGCAGGTAGTGGAGATTGGGAAGTTCACAGATGCTGCCGTTCTGGTCGCCGGGGAAAGCGGAACCGGAAAAGAGCTGGTAGCGCGTTTGATCCACACTCTGGACTCGCGTCCGAACAAACGTGACCTCGTGGTGCTGGACTGCACGACGATTGTTCCTGAACTTTCGGGCAGTGAATTTTTCGGCCATGAGCGGGGCGCATTTACGGGAGCTGTCACTTCTCGTGATGGGGCTTTTGCATTGGCCAACGGAGGGACTCTGTTCCTGGACGAAATAGGGGACCTCCCGCCTGGCCTCCAGGCACAGCTGTTGAGGGTAGTTCAGGAACATACTTATAAACGTGTCGGAGGAAATGAATGGCATGAGACGAACTTTCGGCTCGTCTGCGCCACAAACCGGGACCTTGCCCAAGAAGTTAATCAGGGCAGATTCCGCTCGGATCTTTACTACCGGATTGCTACTTGCACCTGCAAACTCCCTCCTTTGCGAGAACGGATCGAGGATATTCTTCCTTTGGCAAGACATTTCATTCAGCAGCTCAGTCCGGAGGGGTATACGGCGGAAGTCAGCAATGAGGTTCGCGAGTACCTGCTTCGACGCGAATACCCAGGCAATGTGCGCGATCTGAAGCAAATGATCTCACGAGTTTTGTGCCGCCACGTGGGAAGCGGACCCATTACTGTGGGGGACATTCCTGAGGATGAGCGGCCCTCAGTTCCCCCGGAACGCGAACACTGGTACGACGCGCACTTCGAGCAAGCCATCCGACGCGCTTTGAGCCTGGGCGCCGGACTGAAAGAGATCGGCGGTGCGGCCGAAGCCACGGCCGTCCGCATCACAATTGCTGAAGAGAACGGCAACCTGCGCCGGGCGGCACAGAAGCTCGGAGTGACGAGGCGTGCGCTTGAGATGCGGCGTGCTGCAGGCCGAGATCAACAAAAAGCCTCTTAGCCTGATTCCCAAACCGCAGGAACCTCAAACCGGAAACTGCGCCCCAGCCCAGGGATCGCGAACCTCGCCCTGTGGGATGCTCCTCGGCACAGCGGGCTTCAGTAACTGGGTCGGTTGAGCCGCCGATCGACTTGTCAGACGCAAGAAGTTCCCACTCAACACCAGTCGTTCTTTCTCGGGCGGCAAACCGAGGGCTAATTAACTCCACCACGGAGACTTCGCCCATGACGTCATAAAGCACGGGCAAACGGTAGGCCCGCGCTACTTCGCAGATTTCGCGCGTAATGCGAGCGTCATAGCGATGAACCTTGATGCCCCGGAAGCCATGGCGCTCCACCGCTTCCTTGATCAACGTGCCTATCCGGCCGCGATCGCGTTCGGGATGCACGAAGGCGAATCCGTAGAATCGGTTTGGCTGGCTCCTCAGGACGCGTGCGACTTCGCGGTTGGCGAGCGCGTAGTCAGAGTGGAATGCGGGAAATAGTACCGTGTGTGTAATTTTCGCAGCGTTGGCCCGGCGAAGATAGTCCCCCAAGGGCGCGGAAGTGTCCCAGGGCCCGGTGAGACCGTCGCCTTTACCGTAGTGGCAGTGGGAATCAATGATCATGGTTTTTCGGTCACGGGCAAGCACGCGCATGGCGCCAGCCATGCAGAAACTTGGGCCGAAAGCCATCGAGCAACGCGATCCTTCTCCACGCCCACGGTCATTCCGCCACTGCGCTGCCCGCTTTTCATAAAGGAATCTCAAAGTGCATGTGATTCGTATGAGCCGAGCGCAGGGCCGCGCCAGGATGGTCCGGGTGAATGATCCATCTGCTCGCCGACCCGATGGTCGTCGGCACGGTGTTGGCCGACACGACGTTGCTGCTGTCAAAACAATGCATGGTCGCAAACGTGTATACATCTCGAAAAATTGCGAATGCAAGGAAATCCTTGGGGACGGTGAAGGCGGTGGCATATTTGTTCTGCTGAGGATCAAGCCGGTACTTGGTCTGAGTAAATTTTCCGCCCGGCCATTGACCTCCCCGGGCGCCGCTAGGCAGTTCCACCGGTTTGTTTCCCCAGTCGCTCAAAACATTCAGACTGTAGGGACCATTCGTGCCGGGCGAACTGCTTCCGCTGATCGTACCGGCCACGCCCGCGAAGTCCATGGCGAGGCGTCCCACATGAGTTCCGGTACTGCCAATACCAAGGTGATGGATCTCTGTTACTCCCCACGTTGTGCGCAGCATCCGCGCAAGATAGAAAAGTAGGACCAGCATTCGCATGTCGAGGTCGAAGAGTGGAGAGCCACGTTTTGCACCACTGTCACTCACAATTTCTACGCTGTTGATGATCGGTGGGTCCACAATCACGTGCGTCGTGGCTCCGGGTTGAACCCGTTTGCATGTAGCCCCAAACGCGGGCGGAGTTCTGAGAGTGAATGCTCCCAGCTTAATTAAATGGATCACGATGTCGCGAGCTTCTTCCTTAGTGAGCTCTCGCACTCGTTTGTTGAGCGCCGGCGGCACGGGGAATGCCACCAGGCAAGGGTCCACGGTCGGGAGCGAGCAGAAAATCAGTGGCATCAGGTTGCTCACCATGGACGTGCTTGCGGGCTGTGCCCCCGCGCTGATTACGCCAGCAGGTCTGATCGGGCAACGCATAAGTCGTCCCGTCTTCCAGAGACGGAATGAATTCCACGCCCTTCGTAAGGCCCGATCTAAACGAGACGAAATAGACCGGACCTGGTCTCGAAAAGCGATAATAGGGGGCGCTTGCAGATTGGCCTGAGCCAGCACCAGTGCCGCATCCTCGCCCTTGGGGATCAACTGCCACCAGCTTAACTTCAGCTTTGTGGCATATAACAAGGGCATCCGTTCATCTTCTTTGTAGATGCCGGCCAGTTGGCCCGCCTTCACCGCTGCCAGGATGCCCGTAGCATCTGCTCGAGCGCCAGCGTCCCCCGCGAACATTCGCAATAGCGCTCTCTGGGCGAAAACGTTGATCCGGGTATCAGCCACGTTGTTGAGTGCCGGCCCAGCCCCCGACTCCATCACGATCTCAACGCGCCGGTTGCGGGCGCGTTCTGCCTCGGTGCGCGGATTAGCGATCAGCAGCTGGGTCCCGCCCCTGCCCTGTACGTCCCAAAGAATCCTCGCGGTAATTGTGGAGTTGCCGATGAGCGCTTCCAAGGATCGCTTGACCGCCGTGGCACGTTGCTGGCTGATCTTCAGCACGAAGCCCGGTTCCCGGCGCTCCCGAACTGGATCCCAGTCCCCATGACCTGTGAGGCGGATAGTTTGGACAGGCTGACACCCCGGTGTGAAACTGCGAGACACCACAATCGCCAGTTGCCGGATTTTTACCTGTTCAATGCGGGGCAACGATGCAACAGTTGTGCGGTAACGGGAAAACCCGGCCACGGCTTCGCGCAAGGTTCCAGGACAGGACGGCAGTCTCCGCTGGCCGCCCTCCACGGAAGGGCTTGGTTCCGGCATCTCCGGAGACTCCTGGGTTCCGAAGATCTGCCCTAGATTCGATCCGTAGCTCTTGGAGGGATCAAGCTCAAAGCCAAATTCGTCAAGCATCGAGGTATCGCTCCGGCGGAACTTTGTGATGCCTGTCCGTGAGTCATGCAACGAGAGTGATGTCCGCCGGTGACGGTACCCAGAGGTTGCTGAAGACTCCTTGAGGGACCGTGGCCCGCAGCCTTCCACTCACGAAGACTCGATGGCTGGGAAATTGACTACCCCGCAAGCTGATTGCGACTGAAATGCCGGAACTATTACAGGTGATTCTCCCCTCAACTGCGTGCCAGATGAAAAATGAGGCGCGAGGGCATACCAGTTGAAATCCGGGTTCCGCTGCAGGGTGCGGCCGGCCTTTTGCCGTCCACGAGAAGTCGAAGGTCGAGGGCCCGCTCGGCGCAGCAGAGGCACGAACGATGACTATCGGAGATGGCGTCAAACACAGACTGGTGCTGGGAAGACATTCCAATCCCACGTCGGTATCGATTACAGAGGGGATTACGCTAACTAACCGACCATCCAAGCAAGTGACAGTAAATGTCTGGGAGGAGAACAGCCGGTACACTTTGTCCTTAGCATCGGTGAATGGGTTCTCGGCACCCGTCGCCCCTTGCGTCGCTGCGGCTAGAGCGCCCAGCCTGAGTTGACTGGTGGGATCAACCAGACTGCATGCGGTTGCGCCGATCCGCGCGCCAATCGCATTAATGAAACTCTTGCCCACGACCTTGATGTCCTGAGTGATGGGCTTTGGCGTGGGCGGAACGGGTATGGCTCCCGTGTCAACTGTGATTTCCACCCGCCGGTTGCGTGCTTGTTCGCTTTCCGGTTTGTTCTCCGGGTCCGGCACCACCAGGGAGCTCGCGCCCATGCCGACAACGTTCCAGGAAATTCCGGAAGTGATTGCCGCGTTGCGAATCGCTGCCTCAATGGCCTGCTTCACCGCATTGGCCCGCTGACGGCTGATTGCCATCAGGAATCCAGGCTGCTTACGTTCTTTCACCAAGTCCCGGTCGGCATGCCCTACGAGGCGAACCGTTATCTTGCGGCAGCCCCGCCGAAAGCGGTCCATAATGAACTGGGCGACGTTCTGAATCTTCGGTCGTTCTGCCAGCGGGACCGAGTTTGTATATCGGGAGAAGCGACTCACGGTTTCCTGCTTCCGCCCAGGACAGGCAGCAGGGACGGCCTCCCACTCCTTCGAAGGGTCGAGTTCAAACCCGAATTCGTCAGTCATCGCCATTTACTTCTCGGCCAAGCGTGCATACATCTCCCAAGCACGCTTTCGGTTAGAATCTCCGCGGGACGGGTTGTCGCAGTCCAAGCCACTTAGTTACGTCCCTCCGTGTGGAGAAGAAGGCAAAGTAATGAGCTGGTTCAAGCCCGCGCCGTTTGCCAGGATCTCAGCGGCGCGCTCAATTTCTTCGGGAGCGTGCCGGGCCGTAATCAAGAAACTGATGCGGGGACCGTGTCCGTTGCGTGCACGATGGAGAACTGTTCGAATCCCCCGCGCGAGCAACCGTTCGTGCAGGTGGATCGCGTCCACCTCCCGCGAGGGCACAAGTGTTTGCATGGGGAAAAGCCCAGCGATGAAGTGGAAGCCGGCCTGGTTAGCACGACGGCGAAAGCGTGCCACCAGACCCGCGAGGCGAAAGCGCAAATCGTCCCCGTATTCGCGATTCACAGCGAGTGCGTGCTCTGCTGCACGAACTGCTGCCACGGATGGCGGGCTGCAATGCATACGTGTCTCGCTATTCGACTCGAAGCCTTCGACTGCGGCCTTGCTTCCACTGAGTACCGCGACCGGAGCCCCGAACGCCTTGGCAAGCGAGCTGACCACCAGCACGTCCGGGCCGCCGATATGAGTCCGTGGGAGCATTCCTCCTCCACCTCGACCGTAAGGCGCATCAGGGCCAGGCGAATGGCCAAAGATCCCAAGTGCCTGTGTGTCGTCCAGGATGAGCCACCCGCCGAACGTTCGCGCGCAATCCAGATATGCGGCGAGCGGAGCCGACTTCCCGCACCCAGGACAAAAGCCGTCTGCCAGCACGATCGGCGCGAGCCTGCTGCGCGCGTCCTGCGTCAGCCTCCAGCGAAGCGCTTCCGCATCGTGATGGGGGAAGTCGCGCACGGGGACGCCGCGCCCCGCTGCTCGTTCAACTCCCCAGCGAGCAATAGGGTACACGCCCTTATCGACGTAAATGGTCACGCGGTACCGCGCCAGCATCCCGAATAGGTCCCAGAACAGGTGCAAGGTCGAGGTCCCCAGCACGCCACGCTCGCACTCTTGGAGCTTAGCGAGTCTCTGTGCCACCACGCGAGCGTCCGGGGTCGAAGCAAGTGCCGACGGAACGCCGGTCGTGAATTGGGACCAGGGCCGAAGCGACCAGCTGGGATGACGCAGCCCTAAATACAGCGCCGAAGTGAAATCCAGCATGAGCCGCCGAGCTTCAACGAGCCACTGGCCGTTGTGTTGCCAACCGTTTAAGCAGCAGCACCGACGGCAGAGTGGAATTCACCGGCTCTGTCGTTAAGTCAGCGCCCGTCGCGGCACGATAGGCATGAATGTAAGCCTGGATCTCCGGACGCCAGTAGCGCGCCCAGTTTGCTGCCTGCGCCGGGTTGTTGGTAATGCTCCAAGCGCCGTACCGGATCGATAGAACAACCTGCTCTCCGTATACCGCCAGATCCCGGAAGTGGATCACGGAAACATCCGTCCAGCTTTCCATGTTCTTGACGGTGTCGACTCGATCCATCCACTCCTCGGGATACGGCACCATGATCTTGCCACCGAGAAACTCGCGCATCTCCGGTCTTGCCAATAACCACTGCTGCATCAGCATTTCCTGCCTTGCCGTCGAAGGCAGGTCGCCGAACTGGTTGTGAGCGCCAGCAGCCAGCACGTAATGGACTTCCTTCAGTGCATTCAGAACGGGGAAGCCGTCAGCGACCACCGTGGTGTCATCGTCCTCCTTGAAGAAGATCGTGCACAGGTATAGGAGATTGTGGAACGCTTCGAGAAACTTCGAGCGGCTGTCGGATGGCCTCAGCATAGCCAGCGCCTTGCCCTCGAGCGTCAGCCCGTACTCATGGTTGTACTCGTAAGCACGTCGCCTTACCGTTAGGCGATGCTGTTCGTCTTGGATATATCCCCACAGCAAGCTGTTCAACCGGCGCAAAGGATCGATGTCGAAGCGCGCCAAGGGGTCGCGATCGCCAGGGCCACGGAAGTTCTGGAACCTGCGGCTGATGGCGTTCAAGGTCTGGACCAGCATGCCTTCTTCGTGCCAGTACGACCAGATGAGCTCAATCAAACAGGGGTTTGTGAGCTTCCTTCTCAGAATGCCGTAACACTGGATCCCCATGCTATAGTCACCCACCGGCGCGAGGTCGCTCAGTCTGGATCGGACCAGCGCAAGGTAGGGAATCGTAAGGTCCTTCAAGGTAGTGTCTTCGCCCGGCGGTGGAGTTAGGTTCAGATACTGGTTTCCACTAGCCAGGTAGACCCTCCACCAGTTAAGAATAGTGTCGGGCAACCCCGTGACATCCTGATTCAGCCGGTCACCGTCGTCGTACAGGTCGTAGTCGCTCGACTTGATCAGCTTACTGAGCTGGTCGGGAGTAACATAGACTCCACAGTTCATCATCAAGAAACATTCGGTGGCCACTTTCAGCACCCGGTATGCGTCCATGTCAGGAAAGGGCAGGGCTCTTCTTTGACTAAGCGGCGGCAATGCGCAATCGTCTTTAGTCGCAGGAGAACACGTATAATCGAGAGTACCCGGACAGCACATAATCGGGTCAATAAAGCTCACGTATTTTTGGAACGCCAGCGCGGTCGCGCTGTTCCGAATGACCACCCAAAGTGCTTCATCCGAGGTTGGCGGTTCTGCTGTGCGCCTCAGGGTGACGGGCAGGACGTCTCCCTTGGAAAGTGGACGCAAGTTCACCGTGACCGGAGTCGATGAGGGGCTAGGCATAGCAACGCCCTTGAAATCCGTGACACTCGCAGCCGCTTGGTAAGCGCCGGGTTCAACACCACTGGTGTCCCAAATAAAGCTACCGGGTTTCGCAGGGTCCGGAACAACATTGCTATACGTATAGCTGCCCATCGTGATTGTGAAAGCGGTAGTAAAGGGTGCGACACCGCTTGATGGGGGCCACGGTTTAATTGTGAACACGACCTCTTGGCCTTCATAAGCCGGGTTGGGCACGGCGCTTAGACTAGGTCCTCCCTTTCCTCCGAACGGTTTGACTGGTGCCAGGGGCGGTTTTGCTGCTGCCATATGATCCTCCTCACTGTAGAGTCGTACTGAATACGCGGCCGGGCAGTGGCCGCGGTCGAGCTAGCGTCACTCCTGGTTGCGTGGCACAGATCGCGGAAGTCTCGAGGGCGCTGCGCATGGCCCAGTAGGTCAACAATTTGGCCAGGGTGTTGCTCTCTGCTTCGGGCGTGATCTTGCCGTCGGCGCGGGCCTGCCCGATGACTGCAAAGGTCAGCGTCGGGGCTGCGGTCTGCATTTTGCTTGGTGAGGCCAGCCACGCCTGGTAATGACCCGCCAGGCGGCCAGGTTGGCGTTCTTCCAGTGGCATCACTTCCTTCAGCGATTTGCCACGCAGTGCCTTCGGCCGATGGTTGATCAGCAAGGTCAGGAAATTCGGGATACTGGCTTCGAGCACTCTGAGTACATTCTGCGTTTCCGGGTTGACACTTTCCAGCGGATAAAACGAGTCCCAGATCCGTGCCAGCGCTTTCCACTGCGGATGGGGATAAAGCGCTTCTCCCATGGCGCAACTCAGCTTGACGCGGATCCACGGCACTGGATGCGGATCATCCAATTCAACGCGGAAAACGAACACGCGGGGCAGACTGACCAGACCGATCAGTCCGAGCGTGGACGCGATTCCGACCTTGGCGACTCCCCAAAAGTCGGCCACGATTTCGGAAATCCAACGCTCCCAGAAACGGTAAGGCAGTGCATTTTGGTTGCGGGCTGATTGTCCCACCTTTAGCAAGGGCCGCAACGAATTGATCAGCCCGAGTAGTTCCGCCGCCTGGTGGCCTGCTTCGTGAACCAGGGAAGACGCGATTCCGCTGCCGATCATCCGCTCTTGGGGAATGCGGATAATGGCCACGGGACTGGGCTCTCCGCCCGGCAAGCGTGTGCGCAGCCGGCGGATGGCTCCTCCGTGCCCGCGGTCCAAGTAGCAGACCACGGGCGGCAGATCATAGTATCGCTCGGGCAACGTCAGGGCATCTGCCGCAACATCGTCCAAGCCCGCCACCCAAACGCCGTTTTCGTAGGCAGCACGCTGAGTGAGTACATCCGCGAAAATGTAGAACTCGGAGATCACGGCATTGAAATGCAGCCTTACCAATGCCAGCCGCTGCTGAGCTGTGGCTGGCGCCGCCGTCTTTCCTTCGGGGCCACGCAGCCATTGGAGAAACCCGTTTACCAAGGTGCGAAGCTTTCTTCGTCCTTTGATCATGTGATTCTCGATCGCGGTTTGCGCCGCCGGTGAGACCGCTGCCGCTGGCACCATGGGCGTAACCAGTGCAAATGGTTTCAGTCGGTCGACCCGCGTGAGCAGTGACCGCGCTTCCATCTCCAGAACCCACGCGGCAACCGGTCGGCCCTCCATGGTTTCAGGCTCCCACCACGATGATGTGCCGTCCGCGCCGATACCAGAAACCTTTGCGCCGGTAAGCGGTATCGACTCCGCCGGGCGAGACCGTGCCGCACGAGGCGCACGGCTGGGGAACGGTCGGCGCTGGACCTGGAGCTGGATAGCTCGGGTAAGCCGTCTGGATCACGTTGGCGGCAGAGGTCAGCAGGCCTGGTGCGTATCTCTTGGCGGCTTCCACCACTGCAGCTTTGGCAGCGGACACGGGGTTTACCTGGGGTGGAGCTACAGCAGCCCGCTTGGCAGCATGACCCGCGAAGCGAACAAAGCGGCGGGCCACTTCAAAGTCCCGATCTTCTGGGCTCATTCCGCCCACTTCAAGACCAAACATGCCTCCCGCCGCGGACGCCAATTTCCCGCCGATGGCGCCGCCGAGAGGCCCACCGACGAACGATCCCAAGGCAGTTCCGGCTATGGGTAAAGCTCTCTTCGCTACCTGCTTAAGGACTCCACCCAAGGCCCGCCCAATGGGCGATTTGACAACCTTGCCGATGGCACCGGCCGCCTTCCGGATCAGGCTACCCAGAAAATGATCGAGTTCCTCTTCGTTCGTGATTTCGAGCAGCTCGGCAGCCATCTGGGTTTCCTGAATTTCCGGCAACGGGGCTTCGAGCAACTCCTGTGTCTCGTAAGTCTCATACGGGATTTCGCCCGCCATTTCTCCGAAGATGCCTCCCAAGATTGAACCAAGCTCACCACTCTCGTACGTTTCCGAGCCCAACTCAGGGATCTCTGAGTACTCGGATACCTCCAATCCTGTCTCCAGCTGAGTGCGGTCTACGTCATGCATGGTTTCCTCCTCCTGGCACGTCATGCTCACCCGCGATTAAAGTGCGCAGTGTGATGTCCGCCCTAAGAGCAAGTTGAGTGCCAGTGCTAAGTTCTGGAATTTCCGTACGCGATGCGAAGGGAGTCTCTCCCTGAGGACAGTACGATCCACGCGAAAGCGAAGCAACATTCGCGGAGATAGAGGTCGCGGTGCAAAACTACGTATACGCAAAAGCTTTCGATATTCAACGATCCGCTCGTAGCCGTATCTGGATCACGATCCCCACCGGCACCCACTGTTGGATGTTCGGTCGTGCCAACTGTGAAACCCAGGTCTTCCTCTCTCCGATCAAAATCGAGGGACGCGTGTCTCTCATCCGCGAGGCGGCTGATTACATGACGTATGCGAGATTTGCCAACTTCAGAAATCGTTGGATATCGTTCGTCGCCGGTCGGCTCGGGGCCGGAATGTTCCCGTCTCGTAATGCGCGGGAACGGGTGCCTGTCGTAATCAGGGCATTTCACTCACGACCCGGTCAATGAGTGCGATGTCAGGTCAGCGATCACCCAGTGCTCCTCGCGAACTTGAAAATCTTCCGTTCCGAGTCCAACCAGTTCGGCCCGTCGCAGTCCGCATCCGATGAGCAGCGCCAGAATCGCCCGGTCACGTTTGCCTCGGAGGCTGTCTGACGGTGGTTCGCCGAGCAAAGTCCTGGACTGATCGACAGTCAACCAGTTGCCAATCTGAACGCCGAGACGCTTTGCCCCTTTTACACGGCGGATTCCTGCGGCTAGGTCGGGGCTCAGAAGGCCAGTATCGGAGGCTTCATAGGCGAGGCGTCTCACGGCGGCTAAGCGCACATTGATGGTGGAGGACGCGAGGTTCTTCTGTTCGAGAAAGAACCGGTAGCGAAGGACGACAGTTCGGTTAAATGCCAGACGTGGTTCGGAACAATACCACCCGATAAATTCGTCGATGGCATGACCGTATGATTCTTGCGAACTGGCCGCTGCGAGCGAGTGAAGAACCGCATTCTTCGACTGCTCCAAGTCGGCTAGCCGAAGCATTGGTTTTGCCTTGGAGCGTTTCGATATCTTCGTAATAAGTGGGCTGTCAGCACGCGGACGAGTGCTGAAACCGGATTGGGGAAGGTACTTAGTAAACGGGGCTTCGACTTGTGGAGTGTGCAAACCGATCGAACAGTGCCGTGGATTCGGGCGTCCGTGTCTCAAAGGGGATGTTCAGCCACGACGGTTTGTGGGCCGAGAAGGCTTCTGGTGAAATGTTGGTCCTTCATCGCATCGAGAAGGGCGTGGACGGTCGCAAGATTCTTGGAGGGACATTCAGTCCGGACGGGACATGGTACGCCCTGAAGAGCAAAGACCGTGATCACAAGAATGCTGGCCAGCGGCGAGGGGACGCGGAAATTTTGCTGTGGAAGACCTCCGAACCACATGCCCCACCGGTTCGAATCATGCTTTCTGGTCCGCCGGTGGACGAAGATGACGAGCTAGAGAACAGTGACGGGATGCCTTCGTTTGATGTATGGATGTCATTTTCTTCTGGCAGCCGTTACCTTGCAGTCTCCATTCACTCGACAAGCGGGAATGCGATCGAAGTGGTATCTTTACCGGACTTCATCACACGATCCTGCAAGGGGAGCGAGTTCACGGGCCGTTCGCTATGAGCCCGAACGAACTCTGGCTAGCGGGTCAGGGCGAGGCCGCCGCTGGATACGTTTGGGCAGTGAGTGGCGGGCCTCCTCGGGTGTTAACAGGACATTCTCTAGGGGTTTATTCGCTGTCCTTCAGTCCCGATTCCACGTTTCTGGCCACCGCGAGCGATGATCGTACCGGGCGTGTTTGGGACCTCAAGAGTTTGGACAGTTACGAGTTGGAGCTAACAAACCCGGTGGCAGATATTGTATTCGCGGCAGACGGAGCTGCTCTGGTAGTGGGCTCGGGAGGATCTTTGCACAGATGGTTTGTGCCGTCCGGCTCAGCGGCAAGACTCTGCGTGACGCCGCCAAAGTCATCAAGCACTAATGCCAATAGTTGCCGGCAGACAATGGCGGCGGAGGGGCCTTGGCTGCGAGCCATTCTGCGCGGAACAACCGCGTGCTTCAGCAACAATCCGCACCGTAACGTCTGGTCATAATCGGCCTGATCTGTTCCAAACAGTCGACCTGTTTAGGCCACGCACGCATCGCAGCAGAGTCTCGGGGCAGGTTGTATGACAGACCCGAGTTGGCCCGAAACGGGCTTCGAGACCATAAGTATCCAACTGAACGCCCATACTGACCGCGCGGCGTAGGAGGCCGCCAGTATGGCACATCGGAAGACATCAAAACGCCCCAAACCTAAAACAATACTTCGGCTTCCCGACTTAGAACAGTCGAAGAATGCCGTCCTTCACTCGCTCGCAGCGGTCAGCTCGCAGGAATCCTACGGTCACGCCATTGACGAATTCATCGGCTGGTACTGTTCCGAACCACGTTTAGCCTTTAACCGAACTGTCGTTCTTCGCTATCGATTCTTTCTTGAACAGAAGAACCTCGCCCCATCAACCATCAACGTGCGTTTAGCGGCCGTGAGGCGGCTCGCCTATGAAGCCTCCGATACTGGCCTTCTGAGCCCTGATCTGGCCGCCGGAATCCGCCGTGTCAAAGGAGCAAAGCGTCTGGGTGTTCGGCTTGGCAACTGGTTGAATGTCGACCAGTCCAGGAACTTGCTTCGAGAATCAGCGTCAGACAGCCTCCGAGGTAAACGTGATCGAGCGGTTCTGGCGCTGCTCATTGGATGCGGCCTACGACGGGCGGAACTGGTGGGACTCAGAACGGGAGATTTTCAAGTCCGCGAAGAGCATTGCGTGATTGCCGACCTAGTTGGCAAGGGAAAGCACATTCGTACCGTTCCGGTTCCCTTGTGGGCAAAACGCGCCGTCGATGAGTGGACTGGGGCTGCTGCCATCACCGGTGGAACGATCTTCCGTAGAGTAAGTCGACTAGATAAGATCTGGGGCGATGGAATCACACCCAAGGCGATCTGGCACGTCGTGAAAGCGGCCGCCAAACGCGCTGACATCAAGAATTTGGCTCCCCACGACTTGCGTCGCACCTGCGCTCGGTTATGCCATCTCGCGGGAGGAGAACTTGAGCAGATTCAGTTCTTGCTTGGACACGCATCGGTTCAGACCACCGAACGTTATCTCGGCTGCAAGCAAAGACTCGGCCAAGCTGTGAACGACAAACTCGGCCTGGAAGACACCTTATGGGGTCGTGATGGCCCCAAGCCGACTTCTGTTTGGGGTGTGTTCACGCGGTTCTTGCCAAGCACTCGAAGTCATCGCCGAGCTGGGTGAATCCCTGAACGCAGTTCTCATAATTGTTCTAGCCATTAGGCTTGCCTTCTACGGCGGAGGGCATCAGGGTTTAATCGCGCATCTCGCGACTTCCAACGAGCGAGATCGAGGTGGCTGCCGGGATCATCCATGGGCAGTGAATGTAGTCCACAATTTGCTCGATTTCTTGGCCGACCACCCTCATACGAATGACCGAGTATGAGGTCCATGTGTCAGCCCCGCGTTGGAGAACAATGAGCACCGGTTCCCCATCCACCTCGCCCAGCGCGAGTTTCCAGTGCCACGGCCAGCGGTCGTAGTTGAAGAAGTAGGGTGCGTCGGCAAACTTCCCTGCAAACCTATCGAGAACGTTGAGCCGGGCGTCGGCGCTGATCAATTCGCGCACTCCGTCCCAGTCGCGCCGATTAAAGCGATCCACATAAAGTTGCATGATTTGTGCTAGCTCGGGATCCGCACTTCGAACTGAAGGCGATGAAGCCGGAGACGAAGCTAATTTCGTCCGGCCGCGGTTGAGCGCTGCCTTAACGCCACCAACGGTGGAATCGACAAGTTCTGCAATCTCCTCCAGCGAGTAATCAAATACGTCCTTCAGAAGAATGCATGCGCGCTCCTTCGGAGGCAGGGATGCGACGAGGTGTTCCACTGCTTTGCCGATCCCCAGTGTGGCTGGTTCGGCCGGTGAGACTGCTTCGGACATGGCAGCGGCCGCCTCGGCTTCGTCCCGCACTCCCTTTCGTCGCAGGAAATCGATGCAGCGATTGTGAGCAATCCTAAACAGCCACGGCTTCAGAGGACGGCTCTCATCGTACTTGTCCAGCTTCCGATACGCTTCGATCAAGGCCTCCTGCACGACGTCTTCGCCGTCCATGATCGAACCCGTCATGCGCGCACAGTAGCGGTGCAGGCTCGGCCGAAGCGTGGTCACCGTCTCAAGGAAGGCCAGATAGCGCGCCTCGACCCGACCAGAGCCATCCAGATACTCTTGGCTATCCACGCTGTTCATCACGCTTCCATTGACCTCCACTGCACGATATAGCTGGAATTTGCTGACCATGTAGACCGGCCACTGAGCCAATTGTGGCGACTGGGCTCAGCGCTTGCCGGTGCGCAGATCATCGGAGCGTCCGGCTTCAAGTCGCGGCCATTGAGCGATGGGACGTCCGCCCGGCCAGACTGGTTCCCAAGTCGGCGAGCCGCTGCTGGACCGCGTGTAGGTGCACTGTTGCGGCCAGCCGGAGGGCGAGTCCTCCCACTTCTCCTGCCGCCCGTAGACCGTCAAATCGAGCAGGTGATAGTTGTTATCCATCACCTCGACACCTCGCGCAGTGGTCCAGTAAGTCTCGAAGACCTTGGATCCTTGTCGGAGGTAGCACACTATATGCATCCTGCCTACTCGGCGTCCAATCAACAAGGTCTCGAGCGAGCCTAGAGCTGAGTACCAGGGCATCTCCCAGCCCATAAAGTCGCGATAGCGGGCGCTCTCGTCGTACGGCCCCTGGCAGAACACGGCGAAGGTGACGTCGCGAGAGTGAAGATAAGACAGCTCGCGGACCTGCGTGGTAACCCAGGTGCATCCTTCGCACTGCTCCGGCGCGGGGTGGCCCGTGTGCCACATGAAATAGTACGCGATGAGCTGTCGACGTCGCTCGAACACGTCGAGAAGCTTCACCGCGCCACGCGGGCCAATCAGTGTGATGGCGGGATCCACCTCTACCATCGGTAGCCGTCGGCGAGCGGCTGCGATGGCGTCGCCTTCGTGCGTGTGAGCCTTCTCTCGAACCCGCAATGCGTCCAACTGCGCATCGAAGGTAGTTCGATCGACTACTTTAGGGGCTCCAACTTCTTTTCGCATGACGTCTGTCATCATTCTCTCCAGTTACGTATGCAGCGGCTAGGTCCAGGCGACGAGGTAATCGCCGCTTCAGCTTGCTTTCGCCTCTTCCTCGCGCCTACGGATGGCGGCTCCTCGAGGGTCGGTTAGGATATCGACCCACTTCGGGTGAGGCGTGGGCTCGGCGTCGTAGTTGTCGTGCCAGTTCCACCACTTGTACGGCGGGGTCTGGGGGTAACCCTCTGGCGAGTCCTCCCAGGTCTCCTGACGCCCGAGCGCCGTGATGTCGAGGTAGCTCCAGGTGCTCCCCATCGCCTCGTCGCCGCGGCTGTTGATGAAGTATGTGCGGAACACCTTGTCACCGTCGCGGAAGAACACGTTGTGGCCGTGCCATTCATCGACGCCGAAGTCCTTGTCGAAGCTATCGGTCATGGTGTACCACGGGATCTCCCAGCCCATTCGCGCCTTCACACGCGCGATGTCCGGCTGCGGCGCGCGTGAGGCCCAGGCGAGGGTCGTGTCACGAGCGTTCAGATGGGCCAGGTGCGAGACCTGATCGGCGCCCAGCGAGCAGCCGCGGCAGGCGTGGTCGGGCCAGCCAAATACTCCGGGCTCGAAGAAGGCGCGATACACAATCAGCTGCCTGCGGCCCTCGAATAGGTCGAGCAGGCTAACTCTTCCCTTCGGTCCTTCGAACTCGTACCTTTTCTCCACCAGCATCCACGGCATCCGTCGACGCTCGGCGGCCAGCGCATCACGGGAGCGGGTCAAGGCCTTCTCTTTCGCGAGGAGCTGCTGCCGTGCAGCCTCCCACTCCTGCTGCGACACCACTGGCGGTGTCTTCATCGCGATATTTCCTTTTGGTTGTGCCATGTCCCTATCTTTGCTTATTGCCATATCATTTCTCCTTTCTTCCCTGAAACAGACTGAGACCACTCGCTTTGAAAAATTCCCTGAACTTGCCGATGCACGCCGCCAGAATCCCTCCCGTGGATGCGGCCCCGGCCACCATTACTACTGTGCTTTCGATGCATGCTGGGCACATATGTCCCTCCTCTGAACTTCTGATAGGTCGGAATAGGTGTGGTAGACGGCATTTACCTCGAATGCAAAGGCGCTCATGCCCGGCCTCTCGCGTATACATCTGGCCTCATCGGATCCCGTCATCGCTGCCGCCCCTCAGAGCCTCGCCACGCTTAAGCAATTGCCCCAGGCTTGCCAACGACTCGGCGAAGAAGTCCCGTTTGCCCCGCGTGATAAGCCTGATGGAACGAGATACTCGCCAAAAGCGAACGCACCGTTTCCTTCGGATCGTTTGTCGGCGAGTACGGCGCCGGCTCATCCAGCTTTTTTGTCGCCAGACCGGCCAGCCCTGCATCCACGCGCTCCGACGCTTTGTCGAAGGCGACCAAAAGTTCCTGCAAGGGCACGGCCTCCGCTGAATCCTTGAGCGGAGACGAATGGCGCGCGTAGGGCTTTAGCCGTCCTTCTCCCATCACCGGCTTTCCCAGCAAAGGAAAAATCAACTCGTATGCAAAAACGAGATGACCGATGACCCAGTTCAAACAGTTGCCCGCCGGCTGAGGCTGAATCAAACTTTCTTCATGAGAAATTGCTTCGACGTTCAAACGCATAACACGCTGCGTGACTCGGGCCTGATGCCGAAGCACTTCGATTTCGTTCGAAACTGCTACCGGTGATGGAGCCATTTCTCTCTCCTTACTATGCATTTCCTGTGTCGTCATCGTCTTTTCTCCCTTCGTGAGATTCTGGCCTTAAGTTGCGTCCTCGGTCTGCTTCCATGCGAGGCTCCGTTAGAGAGCCACGCTCTCCGGGACGAAAACCGCGACCTGGCGTTCGAGGGCCTTGACTACGCCGTTGCGCCAGCCCTCGGCGATGGATTGGGACATTGGATCAGGGAAAATCTCCTCTTCGCCTTTTTCCACGCCATCGAAGATGGCCACCGCGACCGACTCGGGCGAGGCCTTCGGGAAATCGACGCTTCGGGTCATATCGGTATCGACAGGTCCGGTCAAAATGGCATGAACGGTCACGCCTTGGCCGGCCAGGAGCGCCCTCAGAGACTGAGTCATGCTGAGCATGGCGGCCTTCGAAATCGAATAACCGGGTATGATCGGCAGGGCCGCAAGTGCCGACGTTGAAAGGTTATTGACGATGGCGCCCTTTGATCGTTTCAACAGCGGCAAGAACGCGCGAGTCACACTCAGGGGTCCGAACAAGTTGACCTTCAGATGCTGTTCGATCACCTCGGGCTTGCTCAGATCGTCGTACATAGCGATACCGGCGTTGTTAATGAGGACGTCGAGACTGTCAACCTGCCCGACAGCCCGCTTGATCTGCGCAGCGTTGGTCACGTCGAGGGTTAAGGGCGTTACGCGACTGTCAGAGTGTTGCAGTGGGCCACGAGTTCCCGCATACACTCTTCGCACGCCTCGTCTGAGTGCTTCTTCTACGAGTGCCCGGCCGATGCCACGGTTGGCACCGGTGATCAAGATTGTTTTGTTTTCGATATTCATATTGTCCTCCGGGTTTGTTCAATTTGTTCTTACTGCAGCTATTACGGCTGCCGGCGACGCCAGGATACGTCCGAGTCAAATTTCTTGAAGGTGCACGCCAGCGCTTACCTTCATGCGGAATCGCTTGGCCCAGCGGCAAATACCGCGAAGCGGAGCGATGATTGTCTTCCCCGGTTGGGTCAATGAATATTCGACAGCAAGAGGTTTTGAGCTGGTCTCGTTTCTGGCGATCAATCCTGAAGATTCGAGGCTGCGTAGAGTTCTGGTAAGCATCCGCTGTGAGACCCCTTGAAGACGGCGGCGCAACTCCCCATGTCGATAAGGCTTTTCTTGAAGCGAAAACAAAACCTTTGGCGTCCACCTGCCGATGAAGATCGGCTTCATCACATTCGATCCCTTTATTGTGTTCATAGTTTCCCGCCTGATGCGAAAAGGTGCAATTAGGAACATATGTGTGCCTATCTGATCCTTCTCCTATTAACTCCTTTCGTCAGTTAATACGGCTGCGGGGATCGAGAGGATACGTGACATTTCTTTGGTCCGCACGGCGCACGCACCACTGATTGAGGAAGCCCGTAGCATCGACCATCGAGCAGGCCGTTTGGAAGATTGGCTCACTCCCGGGAGTTTTGCAGAGGTACGCTGTTCAAGGCGCGTTTGCTCCTGTGCTGGCGAAGCACTCGAACCCGAATCGGTATCACCGGCCGTATCGTCGGCAGATAGGAAACTAGCCAGAAACGGGCTTCGAGACCATAAGTTTGAAAGACCATACTGAGCGCGCGGCTAGGGAGCCGCCAGTATGGCGCATCGGAAGACATCGAAACGCTCCAAGACAAGAAGTATGCTTCGACTAGCCGATTTGGAGCAGTCGAAGAATGCGGTTCTTCACTCGCTCGGCGCGGCCAGTTCGCAAGAATCATACGGTCACGCCATCGACGAATTTATCGGGTGGTACTGTTCCGAACCACGTCTGGCATTTAACAGGACGGTCGTCCTCCGGTACCGGTTCTTTCTCGAACAGAAGAACCTCGCGCCCTCCACGATCAATGTGCGATTGGCCGCCGTCAGGCGCCTCGCTTATGAAGCCTCCGATACCGGCCTTCTGAGCCCTGACCTGGCCGCAGGGATTCGTCGCGTCAAAGGCGCAAAGCGTCTAGGCACACGGATCGGCAACTGGTTGACCGCCGATCAATCCAGAACCCTGCTCGGCGAACCGCCGTCAGGCAGCCTCCGAGGCAAACGTGATCGGGCGATCCTGGCGCTGCTCATCGGATGCGGACTGCGACGGGCCGAACTTGTTGGACTCGGAACGGAAGACTTTCAAATCCGCGAGGAGCGCTGCGTGATAGCCGACCTGGTTGGCAAAGGAAAGCACATTCGGACCGTTCCTGTTCCACTCTGGGCGAAACGCGCCGTCGATGAGTGGATCACGGCGGCGGGCATCAACGGCGGGGCGATCTTTCGTCGAGTAAGTCGACTAGATAAGATCTGGGGCGATGGAATCACGCCGAAGGCCATTTGGCACGTGGTGAAAGCGGCTGCCAAACGTGCTGACATCAAGAATCTGGCTCCTCACGACTTGCGTCGCACCTGTGCTCGGCTCTGCCATCTCGCAGGCGGAGAACTTGAGCAAATTCAGTTTCTACTTGGACATGCGTCGGTTCAAACAACCGAGAGGTATCTCGGCTGCAAGCAGAAACTCGGCCAAGCCGTGAACGACAACCTCGGACTGGAAGTCACCTGATACGTGGCAACGGCCCCGAAGCCGACTTCGAGACAACGTCACGTGTCGCTGGCTGAAAACCACCGATGCGATCCAGTGTCCGCTTTCGGATAACTTCAGGTTTGTCCGTAATACGACCAGAAGACTAAGCCCCGGATTACGAAGTTTTGCAGAGGCCAAGGAGCAATCGCAATCCTCGCCGTGATTGACACGATATCTTGCCCGATCTATAGTTCCTCGTCACAACTAAGACTAGAGGAGGAGTATGCATCGAATCGCTTTAACGGCACTTGGTTTCGCTCTGCTGATATCCGCAGTCCCGTTGTTCTCGCAAACGAATGCAACCATAGAGAAGACACTCGAGAGTAATGAAAAAGCTGGCTGGCAAGCGTGGAAAGACCATGATGCAAAGCAGGCGGTAGCGTGGTTCACGAACGACTCCATAAGCATCGCCGATGGCGGGGTATTCAAGGGCAAGGAGCAGCTTGTGAAAAGTATTACGGACGCGAGATGTGTGGTCAACAGCTTCTCGCTCTCCGATTTCTCCTATATGTGGCTCGATAAAGACACGGTCGTCATGACCTACACGGGGACGCAGGACGCGACTTGCGACGGCAAAAAGCAAGGGGGAAAGGTTTTCGCCACGTCGATCTGGCAGAAGAAAGGCGGCAAATGGTTGTCGCCATTCCACCAGGAAACCGAAGCAGGGAGCATGTAGATGGTGACGAAAATTCCCACCCAAGTTCAGACGGAGCTTGGGTGGGGCAGGCTCGAATCTGCTGTATGGCGGAGGTTGGCTTGCAATCGCGTCTCGGACTCAGGTTTGGCAAGTGCTGATTATTGCTGATCTGGAGCCTAGCGGGCCCTCTCGTTTCGACTTGGGCTGTTCGCCACAATAGCGACGACCCTCGATGCTGGTCACTGTGCGTTGCGTCGGGAAGCACAAGACTACGATTCGCGCTTCATGGCAGAGAGTAGTCGCCGAGCAAGGATCGGTCAACTGTTAGCCCCAGCTTTCGAGAAAACAA
>WNGL01001436.1_pt1 | contig 31608 bp, 20 predicted proteins | sample 5400591 | NCBI WGS metagenome assembly WNGL01 (sample SAMN13153377, study PRJNA577476) | soil metagenome | isolation source: 80 cm soil or saprolite under Garry oak tree replicate 1 | place: USA:California | collected 2016-06-15
CATATCGGGCTGTTTATGCTTGCGGTCTGGCTCGTTGCTGACTTGACAGCAGTCCACAAGTTCAGAACACGGTTTGCTGTGGCTGCAGCAGGAGTAATAATCGTGGCGCTCGTCTGGGCAGCAGTGATTCAGACGTCCTACTGGCGGAACAGCGAAACGCTTTGGACCCATGCCCTTGCCGTCACATCTGACAACGATCTTGCGCATAACAATCTCGGTTACCTTTGCACCGACCGCGGTGAACTGGACAAAGCGATCTCGCACTTCGAGGCGGCGTCAAAGATTCGGTCTCGTAAGCTGGATCCACATTACAACGTCGGTTCAGCGTTTGTGCAAATGAACCTCGCCGATGCTCTAGGCCTAAAAGGACGAGCCGATGAGGCGATGGTTCACTATGAGGAAGCAATCAAGTTGGTACCGAATTACGCAGATGCATATTACAATCGCGGAAACATTCTTTTTGCTAACGGTCGCGTCGACGAAGCGATCGCGGATTGGGAGAAAACTTTGCAAATCCAACCCAATCACGCGGATGCCCACACCTGTCTGGGTAACGCTCTTTTACGACAGGGTTTGCGCACCGAAGCGCTCGCTCATTACGAGCAGGCAATGGTGTTAGCCCCGGAAGATCCCCACTCGCGCAATAACATTGCCTGGTTATTGGCAACCTCTTCCGACGCGGCAATTCGCGACGGCGCCAAAGCCGTCGGCTTTGCCAATGAAGCAGTGCAGCTTTCAGGTGGTAGAGAACCCTCTTTCCTGCGGACACTCGCCGCTGCTTACGCAGAGCGCGGTCGGTTCTCTGAGGCGGTCGCCGTGGCCCGGCAGGCCTCAGTTATAGCTACCATGCAAGGTAAAACCAGACTGGCCAATAGCCTCGAGAAAGACCTCCTGCTGTACCGGGGTCACCTACCGCTTCGGGAAAATTCGCTCAGCGATTAGGACTGCCAGCGCCGGGGAAGTTGTAGTCGGTCACATAAAGAGTTCCAATGAATCACTTTTAAACCGGCGTTCTCCATACATAATCCAAAATGCAATCTATGGCGACTGCCTATGGTAAGGATGACCGGATTCGTAAAGTGCGATTTCCTTTCGAAGAAGATCGCTTAGTACGGAGTTTCCCTGGTCATCTGCTGCTCGCAACGCCTCACGAGCTGTGTCGGTAGCTTCCGAAAAGCGGTCGGCTTCGGCATAGGCAGCGGCTAGAATCCGCAGAATAAGTGGCTTCCCATTAGATGACCGCCGGGCCTGTTCAGCCAGCACAACCGCTTCCGGCCCGTTCCTGAGGGACGGGTCCGGCGAAGTTGCCAGCAACCATGCCAGGTTACTTTGCGCCGCAACGTTGTCCGGCGCGAGACGAAGCGCCTCCTTGTATTCGGTAATGGCGTCAACAAGTCGGTCTTTGGCGAGAAAGGCACTACCCAGATTTATACGGGCATTCGCATTCTCAGGAAGCAACTCTAATACCTTTTCGTAGTGTACAATAGCTTCGTCGATTCGTCCTTTGCGAAGGAGTGCGCTCGCAAGATTGTACTGAGCGTCTGGCTGGTTGGGCAAAGCGGCCACACACGTGAGGTAATGAATGATCGCACCATCGATGTCGGCTTTTGAAAGCAGTGCATCCGCCAAATTGCATGACGCATCGGCGTAATCCGGTTGGATCGCCAGTGCCTTCTGATAATGCGCAATCGCATCGTCGATACGCCCTTGTTGGACAAACGTAGCGCCGAGATTGTTGTGCGCTTCCGCATCATCGGGGTTCATCGCTAACGCTGCTTGGTAGTGATCGACCGCATCGTTGAATTCGCCTTTCTCAGCCAGCAGCCGGCCAAGATTATAATGCGCTTCCGCATAGCCCGGCCGAAGCGCGATCGCCTGCCGATAATGAGTTATCGCTTGATCGGTTTCGCCACGATCGCGAAGGGCAATTCCCAGGTTGTAATGCGCCATCCAGCAACCGGGATTCAGGGCCAGTGTTGTCGTGTACAAAGTGATTAGGTCGTGGTAAACGGCAGTTTGCTGCCAGGTTAGAATCCCAAGTAAAAGTAAGACGACGGTACAAAGGCCCAGCCGTACAAATGCCACACCTCGCCCGAGCAACTCAGATACGGCTAACCGGTTAAATCCTTCGCTGCCAGCAGCGGCGACTAACGCAACCGGACCCATGCTCGCGAGGTACTGGAAGTGATCGCTTACAAAGGAGTAACGAAAGAAATAAATACTAAAAAAACCGAGCACCGGAAACAATGAAATCACGTAGTATGCACCCGCAAAAAATACAGCGCGCCCCGCTTTTCCCGGCAGGAACCACAAGGCGATCAAACCCATTAATCCTAGCAGTAGCGGCAGATAGGCTGTAAATTGCGATGGTTGAAGCTGCCACCTCGGATAAATGAAAATGAGTGGATGAGGCCAGAACAGTTTTGCGAGGTAAAACCAAATTGCCCGTCCCGCGATAATTAAACGCTCAGGCCAGTTCTGCGCCCAATCCGGACCAACCGCGCGCGCATGAAATTTCTGTTCCCAAATTGTCCAGGCGCTTGCAAGCGCTGAAATAGCTACGAACGGAGCCAGAGCCACGGCGTCGCGCCATTGGATTCGCCGTCGCCGCCATATTATCTGCGATTGCTTTTCCCAATTTAAGAAGCAATAGATCGACAGGAGATAAAACAAGCAGGACTGCGTATTTTTCAGCTCGGTCACCCAAGCGACTGACTGCGCCATCACGGGATGCAACGCCCACAATACCGCGCCCAGCCAGGCGCCACGAACGCCGAGCTGTCGAAGGACGCGCCAAAGCAGTACCGCCGATCCTGCATGCATCACCACGTTTAGGATGTGATAGGGCAACGGATTTAAGCCGACGAACTCGTGCAGCACCCAGAAGGTCGTTAGCACGAGCGGGTAATAGACTGCTTGCGTGCTGGTCCAGATTTCCTTCAGCCCGAGCGGGCCGACGATGCATGGATTCCGGGTCAGGTGCGATTCATCGTCCCAAATGAATCCCGCATGGAAGACCGGCGCGTACGCAATGAAAACGAACGCGATTAGAAGAAGGCCCCAAAGCCAGCCTCGGCGCTCAGAAAATCTAACCACTTACTGAACACTAATGCACACGAATGCTGCGAACAAAAATTCGCGATCTAGTGGTGTCCACGTTACCGCTGTAGCCTAGGGCGAAGGCGAGATCGTGGTTTCACTCTGCTTGGCGATGCGCAGGTTTTCCTCAGCCTCCGGAAAGTCGGGATGGAGACGCAACGCCTCTTCGAATTGCATGACCGCCTGAGTCATGTTGCCTTCGGCCATGAAGACCTTACCGAGATAGTTATGTGGCTGCGCGAGTTTTGGGTCGATGTTGGACGCGTTTTGAAAATGGCTTTTTGCTTCTGCCAGATCGCCCTTCTCGAAGAGCAAACTTCCCAGATCAATATGCGCATCGAGCAAACGCGGATCCAATCGCAGAGACTCTCGGTAGTGCGCAATTGCTTCGTCGACTTTGCCGTGTTTTTCCAAGAATGCGCCATAGCTGTAATGCGCTTGCGCAGATCTGGGCGCTAGCCGAATGGAGGCTTCACATTCCGCCGCCGCGCGCTCGTCTTGGCCGAGTTTCTCCAGAAGATAAGCAAAGCCCGAGTGGTACTCAGCATTGTTAGGCTCAATTCGCAGCGCTTGTTCAAAATGGGTCTGCGCCTCGTCCAGTTTTCCTTGCTCAATCAATATTGAAGCCAGATTGACATGGGCTTTTGACGAGCCGGGATTCAAATGTAGCGCTGCGGTAAAGTGGCTGACCGCTTCATCGGGTCGTCCAGCCTCCTGCAAAGCAGTCGCGTAATTTACGTGCGCCCGCACACTGGACGGCAGATCAGCAACAATTGCCCCGAGGCGTTGAAGCTTACCTTGCGCTGAATGCACCTCGGTGAACCAAAGGGCCGTAAGCGGTATGATAAAAACCCCTACCCACTTCGCGGCGTGCAACGCCCAACTCGGCAGAAAACCGTTGGTTGAAGCATCAGCAGTTCCTCCGCTGATGCCAAGAGATTGCCGCGTGGATTTCTCGCGGACTTTCCAGATGAAGCCGTCATAATAAAAGTGAAGCAGTGCCGAGGCGGTCACCACTCCAGTGAGAATTCGCTTCACCGCTTCGATGCCGACATACGACTTGGACAAACTCAGCCCACCATAGGCAAGCACCAAGCCGACATAAACGCCTACCAAGGCGCCGCTGCGCCGGAACACAAACCGCATGAATCCGCCGATCGAGTTATCGCTCTCGACCCGTTTGCGATTATAAATCCAGACGAGCGAGAGGTACTGCACATCGTGGAATACTTCGAATAACGCGATGCCGACGAGAACGCTGGCGACGATGTTGTTGCAGTACCACCAGAAGGAAATGCTCGTCACAAGAAGCACCAGCTTTACTGGGCTTGGTCGCCTCCCTTGTAGCCACATCCAGACAAAATTCACCAGAAATACGCCTGCAATGGCAATTGCCAGCGCCAGTAATCCCTGCTGCCCTGCCCGAAGCAGAGCTGGCGGAATGAAAGGTCCTCCCGCCGCATAATAACTTTCCAGGGTATCGGTCATCCGCTGAGGCGAGAGAAGGACAGCGGTTGCAAACCAGATCCCGCACACAGCGAAATCGAGGCGACGCGTTAACTCAGCAAAGGAGCCGACCTTTGCGTCGTAGATGCGGCAGAAACCATACGTTTGCATCATTCCATGCCAGACGCCCCAGACAAACGCGACCAGCACGATGCCTTTCAAGTCCCACAGAGAAAAAGCTGCGCAAACCACCACGAGGAAAATCGGTGCGCAAATAAATCGCCATCGGAAACGCTGAAACAAGGCGCGATCGCCATAGGCGCGAATCATACCTGGCAAGTGATGTCCCATTGCGCCGAACGCAGCGACGAAAAGGTAAATGTCTTCGGCAGCCCAAATTCCCTGTGCTGCGATAAAGACTGGCACCAGCAAGAGTGGCGTACAAACGTAGAGAATTAAATCGCGCCAGCTGTCAAGAATCCACAAGGTAGCTTTGCGCCCGGCTGCCGCAGCAGGCGCGGCCGGAACGGTTTGTGGAGTTGAGAATGCAGAAACGTGCTGCATGCCTTTAGCGGAACCAAGTTAACCAAGTTTTCCTCAAACTGCGTCGAAAATCAATCCTGCGATCATTAGTAAAAGCGAACATACACGAAAGTGATTTCTTGCTAATGCACCGGAGGCAAACACCTGCAAGCGATTTGATAGAGATAACGCTGTAGGCTACAAATGGTCCAGTTAGTCTAGGAATGGCAAAACAAATTTCTGTGGGCGCAGCGACTCCCAACTGGAGGGGGATTTTCGGAATATGCGCCGTTCTAGCGGTGATCACGTGGTTAGTTTTCGGCCAGACCACGGCGTACCAGTTCGTTACGTACGATGATCCGAATTACGTTTACGATAACGCAAGTGTCGCTGCGGGCCTTTCGTCAAAGAGCGTGTCTTGGGCCTTTACCCACACCGTAGGTGGGAACTGGCATCCGCTCACGACCATTTCGCACATATTGGATTGCCAACTGCACGGTCTAAAGGCAGGCGCGCACCATTTTACCAACGTTCTTTTGCACACGATTGCTGTCATCCTCCTGTTTCTCGTGCTGCACAGCATGACGGGCAGGTTGTGGCGAAGCGCTTTTGTCGCCACGCTTTTCGCGATTCATCCGTTGCATGTGGAGTCGGTGGCATGGATCTCAGAGAGAAAGGACGTGTTGAGCGCCGTCTTTTTCATGCTCACGCTGGCTGCTTACGTTCGATACGTCCACACGCTCTCCCTCGGACGGTACCTCCTTGTGCTTCTGGTTTTCGCGCTCGGCCTAATGTCGAAGCCGATGTTGGTGACCGTGCCATTCCTTTTCTTACTGTTGGATTATTGGCCTCTAAAGCGATTCGCCCCGGCGGCTCCAAACAAGTTTCGGCACCAGCGGACAACCCAAGCCCGCGCAAGTATTCGAACAATCTTGTTGGAAAAAATTCCCCTACTACTTCTTTCTTTTGCTTGTTGTGCGGCGACTGTTCTCGCTCAACGCCACTTTATCGACCCAATCGGCCATTTGTCGCTAATGGAGAGAGTCGGTAATGCCTTACTCGCGACAATCGTCTATCTGCGACAACTCGTATGGCCATCTGGATTGTCCGTGTTTTACCCGCACCCAAGGCACACCCTTTCTATAGTACAAGTGTCAATGGCGGCGCTATTCCTCGCCGTCATCAGCGCAGCCGCTGGTATGTATAGACGCAAGTATCCCTTTTTTTTCACAGGCTGGTTTTGGTTTTTGGGGATGCTGGTGCCGGTGAGCGGGATCATTCAGGTCGGCGAGCAGTCTCACGCGGATCGTTACACGTACCTGCCGCAGATTGGTCTGTATATTCTCGGGACCTGGTTCCTGGCCGATACATTATGTTCGTGGCGCCATCGACGCATTATTCTCAGCGCAGCAATGGCTTCCGCGGTCGTGATTTTGATGTGCTCCGCTTGGAAACAAACCAAGTACTGGCACGATGGCCGCACTCTTTGGACCCACGCGCTCGCGGTGAATCCACAGAACGACACAGCCCACATCAGTCTTTGCGATCTCGAACTCCGCGAAAATCGCTTGGACGACGCAATTTTTCACGCACGCAAGGCGCTGGAGATTCGACCTGATAGCGCCGACGCACACAGCCGTCTGGCCGTAGCACTTTCAGCAAGTGGACGGAATGAGGAGGCGATGGTGCACTTTCGGAAAATCCTCGAGACGCATCAGGTTCGCCCGCGAGTACATTACAATCTCGGCACATTACTTTTGAACAATGCGCACTTGGACGAGGCGATTGCTGAGTTCCAGAAGGAATTAACAATCCAGCCAAATTTCGTTGAAGCGCACAACAACCTTGGCACTGCACTCGAGCAGAAGGGAGATCTCAACGCTGCCCTGGTCCATTTCGAGAAAGCCATGGAGCTGGAACCGCATCTAGCCAAGGTTCATCACAACATCGCTATGATCCTGTTGCAGCAAGGCCAGGTCGATGAGGCAGTTGCTCATTTACAAAAAGAATTGGAAGTAAATCCCGCGAATGTGGAGGCACACAACGACCTCGGTATTGCGTGGTCGCAACAAGGCCGAATCGATCGCGCAATCAACGAGTGGCAAAAGGCGCTGGAGCTACAGCCGGACAATCTAAAAGCCTATTGCAATCTCGTATGGGTATTCGCCACATTTCCCGACGACGCGATTCGCAGCGGAGCAAAAGCAGTTGCGTTCGGCGAGCGTGCCCTGCAACTCTCCGGCGAGAAAGATCCCCGAATCTATCAACTGTTGGCTGCGGGTTATGCGGAAGATGGTCAGTTTGACAAGGCAACTGAAACAGCGCAACGCGGCTCGCAGTTGGCAATCAACCAGGGAAACTACGCGTTGGCGCGCACACTCGAATCGAACATTAATCGTTACCGAAGGAATCTTCCGTTGCGCGATTCAAGCGAGTAGAAGGTTGACCTTGCCAACAGGTAACGCAGAAGTGATAGCCAAAATCGGCGGAATTCTCGCTCGGTTGCAATTCACCGCTTCTGAGCGGAATTAGCAGCTTCCGTGACGAATAAGATGGGCATAAACAGCAAACTCCTGCGTTTTGCATGGTGGGGACTAGCCGTCGTCGTTTTTAGCCTCGTCATTGCAATTCGGGTTCGACTTATGGGAATGCCGCTGGAGCGCGACGAAGGCGAGTACGCTTACGCCGGGCAGCTGATGTTGCAAGGCGTCCCGCCTTACAAGCTAGCGTACAACATGAAGTTCCCCGGAACCTACGCCGCTTATGCAGGAATCATGGCGATCTTCGGACAGACAATCAGCGGGATTCATTTGGGTCTCCTTTTAATCAACGCGGCTACAATCGTCCTGATCTTTTTCCTAGGCCGACGGCTGATAAACTCGACGGCAGGAATTGCTGCTGCCGCCAGCTACGCAGTTCTTTCGGTCAGCCCATTCGTGCTGGGTCTTGCCGGGCACGCGACGCACTTTGTAGTGTTGCCAGTTCTCGGCGGAGCGTTGCTTTTACTCAAGGAGGGAGATCGACGATCACGTCGAACACTTTTCGCAAGCGGCTTTCTCTTTGGCATTGGACTGCTGATGAAGCAGCCTGCGATTTCGTTTGTTCTGTTCGGAGCAACCTATCTCGTCTCGAAGGATGTTCAGCGCCGACTTGATGTGCGAAGGATTCTGCTTCGCGGCTTGACCTTCGGGGCTGGTGCAATTTTTCCGTTCGCGTTCACTTGTCTTCTCCTCTGGTACGCGGGTGTGTTCGGCAAATTCTGGTTTTGGACGATCGACTACGCGCGCCAATATGCCGGCCTTGTACCCCTGACGGAGGCTCCGCGGCTTTTCAGTACGACCATCACACTAGTCATGGGAGCTGCGTGGCCGCTATGGACACTGGCTGGAATTGGCGTCGTTACTGGCCTTTGCTCGAGGCAAAACCGCGCCAGCGCAGTCTTTTCGCTTGAGCTGCTGGCGTTCTCGGCACTGGCTGCTTCTGCGGGATTTTATTTTCGAAGTCACTATTTCATCATGGTTCTTCCAGCAATTTCGCTGTTTATCGGCATTGCCGCTACCACGCTGTCCGACTTTGCGGCGCGCCATGCGAGCGCGTTCCGATTGCTCCCGCTGTTTTTGCTGGGCGTGGCGCTTAGCATGCCAATTTTTCGAGACAGAAAGTGCTTTTTTGCCTTTTCGCCGGTCCAAGCTTGCCGGTGGACGTACCCGGAACATCCGTTCCCTGAAAGCCTTAGAACTGCAGAATACGTGCGCGAACATACAGAGCCCAATGACACGATCGCGGTATTGGGATCAGAGCCGGAGATTTATTTTTATTCAAACCGGCACTCCGCGACCGGTTACATTTACATGTATGGTTTGATGGAACCCCAGAAATATGCGCGCCAAATGCAGGAGGAGATGATTGAGGAGGTCGAACGCGCCCGTCCCAAGTACCTCATATGTATGGTAACGAAGTATGCCTGGGCGCAGCGGCCGCAATCTGATCGGCTGATCTTTAACTGGGCAAATGAATACCCGGCACAAAATTATGTTTTGGACGGTCTTGTGACGATGACGCCCACGGAAACCGATTACTTCTTTGGGTATGTTCCACAGCCGATCGAGAATCTGAAGACCTATATCTTGATATACAAACGGAGATTTTAACGGTCCGAGCGAGACCGGCACAAAAAGCAAACGGCCGGGCTCTGTGTAAGAGCCCGGCCGCTGTGAATAGTCCCGTTTCTAGCTTTAGAACCGCTTCTTCAAGCCCACGTACCAGAATCGCCCTTTAATGGTGGTTAGAGACTCATCGTAGCCATTCTCAAAGCTGCCGGCCACAAATGGTGGGTCCTCATCGAGGACGTTTTGCATACCAAGGGTGACTGTGGCGTTGTTAAGCCACCATCTCCAGTTGCTGCAGCCGTACTCAGCCGTCGAGACTGGGACGACGTTCTTCTCTTTGCCGTCTTTGCCGCTCCTCACGTTTTTGCCACCGTCCTTGGCAAACCCGGGCACTTCCGCCGGTGCAGGCGGCGGCAGGTTAAACGTGTAATTCAGGATCAAGTCGAGAGTAGTCCAAGCCGAGACTTTGCGGGCGCGGAAGTCCAAAGGACCGCTTCTCGGCTGCTGAAACTTGGTCGCTCCAGTCAAACTAAGATTGTCGTCCTCATACTGCCCGATCCAGTGAACGACCGCACCGACGTCGAGACCGCCCAGCCATGTGTCAGCCGGCCCGTCATAGAAGATGCTGAAGTTAGCCCGATGCCATGGCAGCGAGCTGGTCAGAGAGAATGACGATGGAACGAACTCGCCGTTAATACCAAACCGTTTGGTAAAGGGGTCCGGTTGTAACTCAGCTCGGGAGAGCCAGGTGCCGTTGACGGTCGTTGTTATCCTTCCCCAATCTCCATGGCCGAATATGGTGGAATCCATAATGTAGATCGCTTCGTAGTCAAGACCCTCGAAAACTGCGCCAGCAAGGTTCTGGCTATTATCGATCACCAGATTGACTGGACCCCACACACCCCCGGGCGGCGGCGGACCGCGCAGCACAAGAGCGGGATTATTTTGCTCGATAAGGAACTGGGCGCCGAGACTTGATACGATGTCGCGCATGTCAATGTGCCACCAATCCGCGCTCAGTGTCAGGCCCTTGACCCATTTCGGGCTGTAAACAATCCCGTAAGTCCACTCGTAAGCGACTTCCGGATGCAGGAGCGGGTTTCCGGAAATCCGCTCCTCAACCTGTGGCTCAGTCTTGAACCCTGCAGGATTGGTGACAGTAAACGGATCAAAAACGATAGGAAAGCTCTGCGAGCCTGCGGGATTAAGCTCTAGCACCGTTGGCGCGTGAAAGGCTTCGGTATAACTTCCGCGCAATGTCACTCCGCCAATGTATTTCGGATCCAGCGGCTGCCAGCGCACGGATACCTTCGGCCTCTGCGCGTTATACCTGGTGCTCGTGTGCGCGATAAACGGTACCAGAACTGTTTGAGTGTTCTGGCTGAACCATTCCTCGCGCTCGGCAAAGTCAACCTCGAAGCTGTAGAAGCCGGGGAAGTTCCATGTCGGGCTTGTGAACGGTACTCGGATTTCTTCGTAGATCGACCAGACATCGCGGTTGACTTTTGCGCCTTGGCGGTCGGTGGAACCGATCGACTGGAATGTTATGTTCAGCGAATCAGGTTCGCGATCCCACCGCTCACCGTGATATTCACCGCCGACCGCGAACGCAACCGGCCCCGCGGGAAGATTGAACAAGTCGCCGTTAATCGTGGCATAGTACAAAGGTAATTCATAAGTCGCCGTGTTATGCAGGTTCACATAAACCTGGGACCTGGCCGCTCTCGTATTATGGCCAGTAATATTCAGGAACGGATCAAACGCTGTTGCCGGGTCTGTGCTCAACAACGCCTGTCGCAGGCCGGGCTGGCTAACTTCTCCAACCGACAGCTCCTGGCCTTCATTACGCGACCACCGGAAACCAGTCTCCCAACTCCAAGTCTTGAAAAAGTCGGCAATCCATCCCATCTCACCTCTAAGGCCGATATCAAAAATGTAATCATTATAGGTGAACTTTTCGTGCCGTGGGCCGGTGTCATTGATGCCTCGGAACCGAACACCTGTAGTCACAGGGAGACCAGACCCGTCAGGAAAGAAATTTGGAATCGTCGCATTCGCCACGGTGAACGGGTTCCACGCATTGATGATTGGCACGCTGATGCCGCTAGGACTGAATCCGACGCTGGTCCCGGGGATCTTGAACGGATCGGGCGTAAACGGCACAGCTGCCAGAGAGGAATCAAAGAACGACCGCGAGACTTTGAAATCCGTAAACACCGTCAGGTATTTGTCGCACAAATCGCGCGTAAACGAGCCATAGAAGTTCTGCCGGTCTGCCGGCGGCAGGGCCGGTGTGAAAGCGGCAAAGTTAAAGAAGAAGTAATTCCCACCGCCTTTGTAATCAGTGCCAAACTGGGGAAAGAATACCCTCGGGTTGTTTATACCCGGTGCGCCGGGATACGCATTCGGATTAATGACAAACGGGTTCTTATAAAACGGAGAAGTGTTAGCATTCGGCGCCGAGTGGGGAAGGGGCGTGTTCACGCCTGGTACCGGAAGACCGCCCGGGCCAAAGAACATGCTGGGGTTCAGGCGAAAGCTTCCCACGCGGCCAGGGAAATTGCCGCTGCGGACATCGAAACCTCCGAAGGGAATGAAGAAGGCATTCGCAGAAATGTCGCGGTCCCGGCTAAAAACCCCGTTGAGACGCTCGTAGAAGTCGGCAATGACTACGATGTCGGTTTTATCGTCGCCAGTGCCTGCTTTGATCCATGCCTCCCACTCGCCCGACTCGTTCGAAGCTCCCAAGTTCGTATTCCCATAGCTGCCGCCAAGTTCCAAACCACGGAATTTGTGGATTAAGAAGAAGTTCACCACGCCGGCCACTGCATCCGATCCGTAAACCGCCGAGGCACCGTCCTTCAGAATGTCGAGGTGATCGATCATCGAGAAGGGAATCAGATCGATATTGTAGCCGCCGAACAATGCACTTGAAGCGAAGCGCTTTCCGTCGATCAGAATCAGAGTCTCCTTTGGCAACAGGCCGCGCAGGTTAATTTGCGTCGTGCCATCACCGCCGTTGGCAATGTTCTGGTTAATCGTTCCGCCCGCCTCCTGCGGTATAAAAGTGGTCAGGTCAGTGGCATTGCGGATGCCCAGTTTCTCAATGTCCTGTGGCCGATACGTGTCCACGGGGTTCGGACCGGTCTCTTCCGCCGTGGGAATGTTCGAACCGGTCACAATGACGCGCTCGACCTCAGCTGAGGGTGCTCCCGCACCCGGCGCGGTTTGCACGGCCGGAGCCGGCAATTGCGCGAATGCGTTGGACGCCAGAATGAAGGGAAATCCGACGCTCGCCATTAAGGCGAGACGAACGAATCTAAACGTTTTTAGTGCGTTTTGTGTCATTAGTTTCTCCATTGGTTTGGTTAGGTTTCGGCAGGCTTATTAAATTTCTAACGCGCTGACAAGCTTTTTTTTCACTTTTTTCAAAGTTTTTTTGAACGGCGGATTAGGCCTATTTGTCCTCGCGGTTCCCGGTTTATTGGAGCAGAAAAGGCCTGACAAGCTTTTTTTTCATTTTTTTTGCGGGCCACAAACGCGCGATGTTCCTGGCGCGGTCGATTTGCAGCGATCTGAACGGTTCACGAAGAGCCGGCCGAAGAACCGGTACTAATGCCGAGCGGCAATGCGATGGCTGCAAGACAGACTGAATGGAAAATCGACAAGCGTTCTTAGTGATCAGCTTCGCAAGTCAGCTCTCACTGGTGGCTAATTGGGAGGGTGAAATCCAAAATCCGTTTCCAATTTCTCCCACAGCCAATTAACAAACGAGTCTTTCTCAATTGATCTGGCATTGTTCGCCGCCAGCGCTTCGGCTTGGTCCACGTTGCCGTTTAGACAGTAAAGATAGGTGAGCAGAAGCGTGTCGTTCAGAACAAAAGCGCCACGAGCGCGCAGATTTTCCAAAACACGAATTGCCCCGGAAATGTCCCGCTGCGCCAGCGCTCCCGCAATCAAATCGTGCATGATCTCCAACGGAGGGGTCTCGGAGCCCCTGGCAAGTCTCTCGGCAATCGACACCCGAAACCCGTCGCTCCCGAGGACTTCCAGGACAGGTATTCGCAAACGTGAATCGCGCAGGTAAAGATCCAGCTCCGCCAGCTTGTTGCTCCCAACGGTATCGGAAAGGTAGCGTGATTCGCGCACCACAAAGAAGGGTTCCATCGATTTGTTTAATGCCTCGGGCCAGATTGTGGTAATCAGCGGAGAGTGAGCAAAATGCTGAAGCGCGGGAAGCGTTTCCATGTAGCTCAAAGCAAAGCGCTGCGTCGCTTCCTCGTCCCAGCCCGCGTCCGTTAATCGCTTCGGATAATTGTCGGTAAGCGGCGCGACGTCATTTGTGATCTGGTCGATCTCCTCACCATCCATTAAAAACAGTGCGCCCAGTTGTTGCGGGACCTCAATACCGACACGCCGCAAATCCGCGCCCGAATCCGGGTGGCTCCAGAGCTGCCGAAGTTCCTCTTCGCTCACTTTTCGCCCCGGCCCTTTCACGCCCATCATGATCCACTCTTGATCAGCGCTAGCCCAGACTGAGGCGTTGGAGAACGCGTTGTGGAACGCGTGCAGGATGGCCTTTGCTTCTTCCACCTTCAACTGATTAATCGGCAGCCAAAAAGTCGCGATTCCGCCTTCCTTCAGGCGATTTTCCATCAGCTTGAAGAATTCTTGAGTATAGAGATTAACTGAGCCGGCCACCTTTGGCGGAGGGGGTTCACCCGAAATTATGTCGTACTGTCGCGGGCTAGCCTGGAGAAAGAACCGGCCGTCCTGGATGACTGTGTGCACCCGCGGATCACGAAGCGGATTGTGATAACCGATTGTCGAATAAGAATCAGCGAAAGCGAATACTTCCTTGGAAATGTCCACGATGTCCATGCGCTTGACATTCGGGCCATGCAAAAGCGCGTCAGCTGTTACTCCGCATCCATAGCAAAGCAGCAGTACGTCGTTTGACCCAGGGCGAAACGCCAGTGGCAGATAAGCAAACAACCGCATATAGCGTTGAGCCCGCGGCGTTGTGGCCGACATAGAAAAGGCGTTCGCGATGAGGCGGTAATAGTACGGCTCACCAACAAGGTCGCGCCGTAGCAATTGCCAAGTGTCGGCCGTTCCCTCCATTCGTTTTACAACCCGCGCCATAACTTCTCCCTGGTTGTCGCGTTCATAAATCCGACTCGCGTGTTCGAAATGCGCTTCAGAGCGCCGATATGGAAAAAATATTAGAATAAGAACGATTGCTGCCCACAAGCCGACGACGGCTAAAGAAGCTGGCGCGAGCTTTCGGACGAACCTCAACAAGTCGCGTTCAGTTACGAGAATGCTCAGCAACGCGTAGGCAGCAGCACAAATGATGATGCTCGATTGAAAACCGATTCCGGGCAGCAGGACGAAACTGGCGAGAAGCGGGCCGATAGCTGCTCCAGCAGTATTACACAGCGTTGTGATTCCTGTACTGTTCATGCGATCGCTCACGCGCGCCTGAACCTCAGCCACAATCGATGGGAAGAGCATCCCCGAGAGCAACGCGGCAGGAAACATTAGCACGACACCCACCAGCGCAATCTGCCACCATCTGAGATCAAACACGCCCGTCGGCGCTGGAATCAATTCGCCAGGAAACAAAAGATATGACACGAGCACTAAGACTGCTGACAGCAGCAACAGAACGGGAAGCAGGTAATGAAGGCGACTGGAGCGGCGATGAATTGCCCCAGCCACAATGCCACCGAAGCCGATCCCTGCGAGCACGACCGCGAGCATGACTGCGAATGCGGTCGTCGAAGACACCACATACAGCCGCAGGAACCGGAACCAAATCACTTCAAGTGCAAGCAGAACGCAGCCTGTCCCAAAGCTGACGACGAGCAGAGTAAACGGCGGCCGATAGCGTGCATCGAAGCGCAAGGGGAGTTTGGAGTGCGCGGACATGTCGGCGCCTTTGAAAGCAGTCCCGCAGTCGCGGGATCGCCGCATTCCAAATCTCGCCACCAGCACCGCGACGACCGCGGCAGCACAGACGGATGCGCCCGCTGCCAGACTCGTGCCGCGAAGTCCAAATGCTCCAATCAGGTACGCTTCGCCAAGCAACGCACCCGCCACCGCGCCCAACGTATTCGCGCCGTACAGAAAACCGATCGCGCGCCCAAAATTCGTTTGGCTCAATCCTGGATCCTCGATTATCACCGGCAAGGTCAAACCCATTACTGTCGTAGGCACGAGCAGGATCAGGAAAGACACGATGAACCGCAGTCCAAGCAGAGCTGGCTGATAATTCCAGAGTGTTTGCCAGAGGGGTCGCAACCAGTCGCCAAGCGCTGGCAGGACAAAGACAATCGCGCACCCGAAAAACGCGACGAGCATTTCGAGAACGGCGTAAAGATGAAGCGGCCGCCACCGGCGAATTTTCGAGGACGCGGCCAGCGCGTTCCCTAAGGCCAGGCCTGTCATGAAACTGGAGAGAATCAGCGCCGCAGCCCAAACTGAGTTGCCGAATGCCAGGCCGCTCAATCGCAACCACAAGGTCTCGAATATGAGCGCACCGGTCCCGGATAAAAACAGCACCGCACAAAAAATCGCGACACCCGGCCTTGGGCGCGGAGCTTGTGCCGGGCTGATTTGTGGGTTTGGATGCAAGATCGTTCTCGATTTAGTGTGCATTTTCGCGCCGCCCCAAGTCCTAGCCGGCCTCATCATCGCACAATCTAGGCATAACAACTCTTCCGTCGTCGAGTCTGCATGAGCTGGGTAGATTCAATGCGTCCGTGCGAAATCCGTGAGCTGCCTTCGGCGATGTTCGACGAAACAGAAACGGCTGCGCGCCGCATCTGATTCGTCAGCCCAAAGTGCTCGTCAGATGGAAACGATTTTGTTTTTGAGTAAACAACATTCGCAAAATCGGTGGCCTTTTGCCACACATCTAATTTTTCGAATTTGAACATGACGCCAGTGTGAACGACTTGCTGGCTATCAGCAATTAGCAATTAGCTCTCACCATCATGTTCACCGGTCTGATCGAAGAAGTCGGCAGAGTTGCCGCCGTGCGCGCAGACAATCGCAGCAGCCGATTACAGATCGCCGCGCCGCAGATCGCGAAACAAACAAGGAGCGGCGATAGCATAGCCGTCAACGGCTGTTGTCTAACGTTAGCTTCGCACCGGGGCAATGATCTGACGTTCGATCTTCTAGAAGAAACGATCGCTCGCACGAATCTGAAAAAATTGCGCAGGAACGATCAGGTAAATCTGGAGCGCCCTTTGCGCGCCGATGGCCGCCTCGGCGGACATTTCGTGCAAGGCCACATCGATTGCGCGTCGCCGATCCTCGCCTTCGACAAGAAGGATGTGGATTTTCGATTGGAAATATCGCTTCCAGCTGAGTTCGCCAGTTATGTCGCTCCAAAAGGGTCGATTGCGGTGAACGGAATCAGCCTTACGGTCGCTGAAGTTCTTCCGGGGAGTTTCGTCGCCTGGATTATCCCCTATACCAAAGAGCACACCAACCTCGACGGTGCGGAGGCAGATGATTTAGTGAATCTCGAGTTCGACATTCTCGCCAAATATGTCGAGAGAATGCTTCGGCATGCGTCGTAACAATGAGCGCTCGTAGTCGGGCTACGCGATTTTCGCGCTCGCGTCTCGTCGGCGTGATCGCATCGCGCGCGGATCTGAATTGCGCCATGCGAATGCGTAGGTGGCCCGGTGTATTCGAGGTGCGGCTGGATTCTCTGGCGTGCGATGTACGAAAATGGGAAAATAAATTGCCGAGGTTGCGTGCACCTCTCATCGTCACGGCGCGACATCCACACGAGGGAGGCTCGAACAAATTGTCACTGCGCGAACGGCGCGATCTGCTGACTCGATGTTTGCCTTATGCCACTTATATCGATGTGGAACTGCGTTCGGCGTTCTCCCTGCGCTCACTGCTCGAGTTGGCTGATCAGAAAAAAATCTGGCGCATCATTTCATTCCACAATTTCAAATCGACACCGCCGGTGCGGATTTTGTTGGCGAAAGCACGAGCCGCCAAGAAGCATGGCGCGAATATTTTTAAGGTTGCGACGCGCACTGACACTCCGGTTCAACTTGCGCGTCTGTTGAGCTTCATCACAAACAAAAATATCGACATTCCCGTCAGCGCCATGGGCATCGGCAAACTTGGCGCGATTTCGCGCGTCCTCCTGGCGCATGCTGGGTCGGCCTTTGTTTATGCGTCGATCAGCACACGCACGAACATCGAAGGCCAGCTCTCGCTTGAACAACTTCGCAGGCTGGGAGTCGGAAAAATGATGGGTTCATGACAAATGACCAATGCGCCATTCCCGGTTTCGTCATTCGACATTCCTTCGTCATTGGGCATTCGTCATTATATTGATACAGCGCGAATAATCTTTTACGGAGCAGCTCCATGTCTTCACGCATAATTCTGCCCAAACAACTACCAGTAATGCCGCTGCCTGGCGCGGTACTTTTTCCGCACGCATTAGTGCCGCTCTACATTTTCGAGCCGCGTTATCGGCAGATGCTCCAACACGCTCTTCAGCAGCATCGCATTTTTTGTGTGACCCTCATCAAGCCGAGTTGTCCCGAGTGGCACGCGCCGGAGGATTTCTTTCATGTTGCTACCGCCGGATTAATTCGGGCATGCGTCGGGCGCAATGACGGCACATCGAATTTAATCCTGCAAGGTTTGCAACGTGTGCGCTTCGCAGGTTTCGAGCAGGAAGCACCATTTCCGATCGCCAGGATCGACATTGTCGAATCGCGCGATGCGACGACGGTCGAGACAGAAGCGCTTGGGGCAAAAGTGCTTGAGCTTTACAGCAGCCTCAAGCAGGACGGCCGCCGGCTCCCGGGCAAAGTAGGTCGATATCTTGCCGAATTGCGCGACTTGGAAATGCTGGCCGACCTTATGGCCTCGACATTTGTCAACGATCCGTTGCGGCGACAACGCGTCCTCGAAGAACGATCTCTCAATCAGCGGCTTCGTTTCCTGATCAGATATTTGCGCGACGAAATCGGCAATGCGGCTGCGTAGCAGACACCGCACGCCTATAGCGCGTATCTGCACAATGAACTGTTTACGCTCAAGGCGACCGGCAGCCTTAGTAGGTTCCAGCGAGTAAAAGCGGCGCAGCAGCGCCGCAGTCCAAAACGTGACGGTGATTGCACATGCAGCTTCGTCGCTTGCGTTTTGGAGTGCGCCGGCGCTTTGGATTCGCGATCAGCGCGCGCCGTTCCACTACGCTGCAATTCTCTCGTATTCTTCCATCAGATAGCGGTCGGTCATTCCTGCGACGTAATCGCAGACGGTGCGATGCAATCCCTGGTTCTCGATCCGTCTCGTCGCACCATCGCCGAGCCTGTCCGGATCGATAAGGTATGCCTCGAAAACGCATCGCAGCATCTCGCAGGCCCGCCGATTCACTTCGGCTACGCGCGGATGATAATACACATTCTGGTACAAGAATTTCCGCAGTGCACGATTGGCTCCAGCCAATTCATCGCTGTAACGTATAAGCGGAGCGCGCTGCCGGCGGACGTCGTCTGCGGTTTGCACCCCGGACTCGGCGGTCGCTTTCGCGCTGGCCGTAACCAAATCGTTGACTTCATTGTCGATGATGTCGCGAATGATGAGCTTGTGCAGCTCAGCCCCTCGCGCGCTTCCGTAACGGGTGAGCACTCCGTGATGGCTCCGCCGCCAGATCTCGTTTTGTTTCAGTTGCACCGCGCTCAAGATTTCAAAATCGAGTGCATCATCGAGGTCGTGGCTGTAGTACGTAATCTCATCGGCAAGGTCCGCCACCTGCGCCTCCAACGACGAGCAGTGATATTTTTCTCCTCCTGGCGCTGGAAACTCATGGAAAACCTCGTGTTTCCGCAAACCCTCCCGCACTTCGAACGTCAGATTCAGACCCGGAAAATTCGGATACGGAGTTTCCAAGAGCTCAACCACGCGCAAACTCTGGCGGTTATGATCGAACCCGCCCTGATCGCGCATACATTCGGCCAACATTTCCTCGCCAGAATGCCCAAAAGGCGAATGGCCGAGATCGTGCGCGAGAGCGATGGCTTCCGCGAGATCTTCATTCAAGCCTAATGCGCGAGCAATCGTGCGGCTGATGGACGCGACTTCGATGGAGTGCGTCAACCGAGTGCGCAAATGGTCACCTGTGCCATTCAAAAAGACCTGCGTCTTGTATTCCATCCGGCGAAACGCGCGCGAATGAATGATCCGCGCGCGGTCGCGCTGGAATTCTGTTCGATAGGTATGACTTGGTTCCGGATATTTCCGGCCGCGCGAGTCAGCAGATTTCTGAGCAAACGGCGCCAGCATTGCGCGCTCTCCCATTTCCATTTGCTCGCGCGTTTTCCAATTTTCTCCCATCTGTGGGACTGTAGGATAAGCCGACAGCTTCGGCTACATCGCTTCGTGTTGTGGCCGGTTCGACACAATAAAGTGAATTTGCCAGCGCTCGCGCGCTTGCTACCTGTCGATCTTAGGATCCAACAAATCCTACACAAATATGCCAAAAAAAACTCGCTCGAAGAAAAAGGTCACACCGGAACGGTTGATGGAAATTGGTTTTGCTTACGCGCCGCCGTTGATCATTAGCGCAGGTGTGAACAACAAGGTTTTCGATTCATTGCAAAACGGCGCAAAAACATCAGAGCAGATTGCGGGAGAAACCGGGGCATCGGCGCGCGCTCTGCGGATTCTAATGAATGCGCTTGTTGGTCTGGATCTTCTGAAGAAAGACAGGCTGGAGAGATATTCCCTTACGCCGGAAAGCGCCGCGTTTCTTCTAAGCAACAAGCCGGGAACGCACGCGGGGTTTTTTGGAACCATTGCGCCGCAGCTCATTTCACGATGGGTGCGATTATCCGACATTGTTCGCGAAGGTCGTCCGGCCGTCGCGGTGAACCAGGAAACAGAAGGCACCGAATTTTTCAGTCAGTTGGTGGAAAACATCATCCCAATGAGCTATCCGCCTGCACAAACTCTCGGCGATCATTTGCAGTTGGTGAAAACAAAGGACGAAATTCGCGTGCTTGATCTTGCCGCAGGTTCGGGCATTTGGGGTATCGCCCTCGCCGAAAAATCGCCGCGGGTGTACGTGACCGCGGTCGATTGGGCAGGAATGATTCCAACGACAAAACGAATTACACAAAAGTTCGGCGTCAGTGATCGGTTCAATTACATCGAGGGCGACATATTGGAGGCAAATTTTGGCAGCGGCTACGACATCGCTACTCTCGGCCACATTTTGCATAGTGAAGGTGAAGAACGCAGCCGTCAGTTACTCAAGAAAACTTTCAGCGCGCTGAAGCCGGGCGGGATCATCGCCGTCGCTGAGTGGCTCGTGAACGACAAGCGTACGGAGCCGACGCATTCGCTCATGTTCGCCGTGCAGATGCTGGTGAACACCGATAAGGGCGAGACCTTCAGTTTCAACGAAATCAAAAGCTGGCTCGAAGACGCCGGGTTCAGAAAAGTGCGCAAGCTGGAAGCGCCCGGACCTTCACCACTGATTCTCGCGACAAGACCTTAGGCTCTCGATATAACGGCCGGGCACTTCCCGCCGAATCGGCTTCTCATCAACGTATGGCGGTGTTTTGATAGCTGAGATGAAAACAGCCAAACAGAAATCTCGCACCAAGATCAAGACGCGCGCAGCTCCAAAAAATGTGGAGGCGAACGTTCCCTACCGAAAACCTGCTCTGCGCAGCGAAGCGTTTGCCAGAGCGCTTACCGATGCAAAAGGGTGCGTGGATGATCGCGAAAGTTTGCAAGCGCTTTTCAACGAAGCAGCCAAAAAGGCGGCGGCGGTTCCGAGGGAGCCGTTTAAGGAATGCTGGCCTTATCTTCAGACCATGCTGCGTTTGGTTCGCGCGCACCATCGCGGCGAATACGGCCAGGTTCCGAATGACGCGCTCTTGTGGATTGTCGCCGCTCTCAATTATCTGATCGATCCATTCGATTTGATCCCGGACAAGACGCCGTTTCTCGGTTTCGTAGACGATGCAGCCGTCATCGAGTTCGTGGTCGATAGAACTCGCCAAACGCTGGACGAGTTTATGATTTGGGAAACAACCCCGTCGGCATAGAAGCCTGCCATCGACGTTCGCCATGCGCGCTCCGGAAGGCGAAGAAGACCCTCACAACTTCCCCTACTCTCGGCGCTGGTATATCCATATATAATAAGGCGCCTATCGCGGGATGATTCAGTTTTCGACGGTACCCCACACCGGAGTTTTGTAGTCTTAAACGTCATAAAGATGAACGAGCGCGAAAGTAAAAGCGCGGCAAGCGCTGTGGATTCTCGACCGCGATTGAATGATGTGCCTGGTGCCAGTGCGTTCGCCGTCACTCTGATGGTGGCGGTAGCTTTGCTCCTCGTGGGCGGGCTGATATTTCGAGACTTCTTATTTGGCGAAAAATTGTTGCTCTACAAAGACGTAGGAGACGATTCGGTCATCGACACTTATCCAACCCTGGTTCATCTGTCCGATTACATCAAGCGCTATGGTTTTCCGTCCTGGTCGTTCTGTGTCGGGATGGGCCAGAGTCTCTTTTATCTCGCCGGCAGCTTAGTTTGGGAACCCATTGTCTGGCTGCCGCGGCAATTGATTGCCTTCGCTCTAGTTTATCAACATCTATTAAAAGCGCTTGTCGTCGGATTGCTATTCTTTCGCGTTCTGCGACTACGCGGTCTCGATCTCTGTGCCTCGACAGGTGGAGCGCTGCTTCTTGCCTTCTCCGCGCACATGTGCATGGGCAGCTGTTGGATTATCAGCGCGGACGATACCGTGTGCTTCACCTTTCTTTTGTTCGCGCTGGAGGAGGCGCTTGTCGACCGGCACTGGCTCTACCTTCCAATCGCTGTCGCTTTAACTGGATTGGTGACCCCGTTCCATCTCTACCTCAGCGCGGTCTTACTCTGCTTCTACGTTCCGGCTCGGCTCGTCGAGATTTATGGCTGGAAACCTCTGCCATTGTCCCGTGTTTGCATGCGTTTGGCGATGTTCGCTATCCTCGGCGTCGGTTTGGGCGCGATCGTTTTCTTCGGGAGTTCGTACGCAGTTCTTAATAGTCCTCGCGCGTCGCGAACAATTCCCAATTTCGCCTTTGGTCCCGCGCCATCTCCGTTTCAGCTGGGCTCGCCGCTGTATTACATAACGAACGTCCTGCGTCCGTTCTCCAGTGATCTGCTCGGAACCGGAGACGCTTACCGCGGTTGGGAGAACTATTATGAGGCGCCGCTGAGTTACTGCGGGCTTATAGCGCTATTGCTTTTTCCCCAAGCCTTTGCAGCCGCGACCCGGCGCCAGCGCATCCTTTGCGCCATATTTCTCACTCTCATCGTCATTCCGATGGTGTTCCCGTGGTTCAGATATCTTTTCTGGCTCTTTCAGGGGGGATACTTCAGAGCGTATTCCCTGTTTTCTGTCTTTGCCATTCTAGTGCTGAGCATGACTGCAATGTCGCGTTATATCGAACGCGGAACCGTCAACCTTTGGTTACTAGCCGTAACTGTAGCGGTGTTGCTCGGAATCCTCTGTTTTCCGGCCCATGAGATGCAGATGCTCATCAGTCATGAGCTCAGGCGGACAGCTATAGTTTTCCTAATTTCCTACACCGCGCTCCTGGTTATCGGCCAGATCGTGAAACGACAAAGCATCGCGGGCTGGATGATTCTCGGCGTGACCGCGATTGAGCTCATTTATTTCGATCGAATCACGGTGAACCGCCCGACCATTACCAAACAGGAGTGGAGAGAGCGAATCGGTTACAATGATGAGACTGTCGATGCCATAAGTGACATCAAAGCAAGTGATCATGGTTTCTTCCGGATCACGAAGACTTGGGGATCGGTCGAAGCAACGCGTCCCAGTTTCAACGATGCTCTTGTTTTCGATTATTACGGCACATCCTCGTACAGCACTTTCAATAATCTTGATTATATCAAGTTCTTGATGGCCGTAGATGCGATTGACCCTGCCCGTGCGCCGAGAGATTCGCAATGGTCGCCAGGCTTGCTCGGCCATCCGCTCCTCTTGACCTTTGCCGGTGAAAAATATGTCATCACTCCCGACCCGGCCCCATTCCAGGCCGCCTTGGGCTACGAATTCGTTAGGCCGTACAATGATATTTATCTTTTCCGCAACAAGTTTTCTCTCCCGTTCGGACTAATATTCACCCACTACATTTCGGAAGAGATTTTTTTTCTGCTACCTAGCCCAAGCAAAGAACTAGCGCTCCTGCACACGGTCGTTTTCTCCGGCAAAAGCGTCATCAATCAATCGGAGCTTCCGTCACTAACTCTTGATGACTTAGAACAACAGATGCGCGCAACATTAATTCCAGACATTCTCAGCCAACGTCGCGATACAGCGTTTCGAATCCAATCATTCAAACCGACCCGTATAAGTGGGACGGCCCGACTCGACCAGAACGGAGTCCTGGTTTTCCAGATGCCTTTCGACGCCGGTTGGCATTCCTCCGTGGACGGTCGCTCGGTGCCGACTATGAAAGTCGATGCCGGCTTGCTCGGCCTTGTGCTGCCTGCCGGAGAACATGCTGTGCAGTTGATCTATCGCCCTCCGTTTCTCTATATCGGTGCTCTCGTGACTCTTGTTTCCTTCACAATCCTTTCATTCAACCTCTGGCGATGCCGGCGAATTCCCGGAATGTCTAGCGAGTGAAAAAGTAATCGCATCCGTTAACGATTCGACCGGCGACGAGCGCCGACGTGCCGATCATTCTGGAATTGATTCGTACCCTGGCGACTTATGAGCGCGTGCCGAATGAAGTCACCGCGACCGAAGAACAGCTTGTCGATGTTTTATTCGGTGAACGGGCCGGCGGCGGAAGTGCTTCTCGCGTTTGAAGGAAAAATCGCCAGTCGGGTTCGCAGTTTTCTTTCATAATTTTTCCACATGGTTCGGGCGACCCGGCCTTTATCTCGAAGATTTGTTCGTGAAGCCGGAGAAGCGCGGCAAAAGCTATAGTCGCGCATTGCTTGTCGAGCTTGCGAAGATCACGCGCGATCGCGGCGGCAAAACGGCGGAGAAACTAACTTAAGAAAGCAGCGGGACGACTAGCCACGCTCAAAGTCGAAGAAAAAAAAGCCCCAGAATTGCGGACGGAAAAACGTCACGTAATGAGCGACCGGAACATTGATCAACAACGGCGTGTGATCAGCCCCGAGGCTCAGATTTTTCACTGGGAACGGTGGCTTTTGTCGTGCTTGCGAAAGCACGGAGGGTGTCCGACCGTGCCATTAATCAATGCGCACCAATTTGGGCGTACAAAGTAGTAAACCAGACTGGGTCTCCGGTTCATGTAAAATCTTACTCCAGTAGGCCACAGATGACCCGTTGAGCCTCAGAAGCACACAAAAACCGAACAAGACAATTACCGCAAGCCAGCGCCATCGGCGAACTCGTTCGATCATCCGTTGCGAGTTGGTGATGTCGCGTGCTTCAGACCATTAGCAGCGCTGGATTTTCCAGCAAGTGGCGCAGTTCCTTCAGGTATTCGGCGCCTAGCGCGCCATCGATGACGCGATGGTCGCAGCTCATCGTAAGCGACATGCGATGGCCGACTACGATTTGGTCGCAATCGTCGATCACAGGGACTTTCGTGATCTTGCCAACGGCGAGAATGAAACTTTGCGGTGGGTTAATCACAGCCGAGAAACTGTCGATGCCCATCCCGCCAAGGTTTGAGACGGTGAAGGTACCGCCTTGAAACTCCTCCGGCTTCATTCGCTTGTTACGCGCGCGATGCGCCAGATCTTTTGCAACCTCGCTGATCTCACGCAGCGATTTATTTTGCGCTGCGCGAATCACTGGCGTCAGCAGCCCATCTTCGATCGCAACGGCGATTCCAAGATCGACATCCGCATACTGCGCGATTGCGTCGCCATCGAAGGAGGCGTTCACCCGCGGCACTTTGACTGCGGCTTGCACCGCCGCTTTTAAAACAAAATCGTTCACGGTGATTTTCGCGGCGTCAGCACCTTCACCCGCAGACTTCAATTCCTCGCGCGCTTCCATGAGCGGTCCTGCATCTATGTCGATTGTTAAGTAGAAATGCGGCACCGGACCAAGGCTTTCCACGAGGCGCTGCGCAATGATCTTGCGCATTCCAGAGAGTTGAATACGCGCGCTTTCGCCTGCCTTAATCGCAGGCGCAGGCTTCGATTCAGCTTTTGCGCCGCCACGGTCGGCGAGCACGGCTACGGATTTCGCGGCAGCGCGCACGTCGGTTTCGGTGACACGACCTTCCGGGCCTGTACCTTTTACGCTGGAAAGATCAACGCCGAGCTCAGCCGCGATCCGGCGTGCAACGGGCGACGCTTTCACGCGCGCTTCTTCTGGCTTTTCAGCTTTCGGCGCCGGCCTTTCGGTTTCAGCTTTCTTTTCTGCTTTAGGCTCCTCTGCCTTTTCTTCCTTTTTTGATTTCTCTTCCTTTTTCTCCGCAACCTTTTTTGCGTCCTCCTTCTCAGGCTTCGCTTTCTCCTCTTTTTCTTCCTTCTCGCCTTGTGGTTCTGCCTTCTTTTTTTCCTCGGCCTTTTCCTTTTCCTCTTCTTTGCCTTCGGGCTTTTTCTCTTTTTCGTCCTTATCTGCTTCCTTTGGCGCTTCCTCGCCTTCACCACCGATGAACGCGATTCTGTCGCCGACGTTCACCTTGCCGCCTTCTTCGACGTAAATTTCTGTCAGCGTCCCATTCTCAGGCGATTCCCATTCCATTGTCGCCTTATCCGTCTCAATCTCGGCGAGCACTTCGCCGGCTGAAAGGTGATCGCCTTTCTTTTTCTTCCACGCGACCAGAGTCCCCTCGGTCATCGTGTCGCTCAATTTGGGCATCTGAATTTCAGGCATAATTAAGGTAACCGGTGATGAGTTTTCTCACGCGTAGCAAACCTGCTTCACGGCCGCGGTAAGTTTCTCCGCGTTCGGCAGCACGGCGTGCTCAAGGCGCTCGTTGTAGGGCATCGGAACATCTTCTTGTGATACGCGGATGATTGGAGCATCGAGCTCATCAAAAATGTTCTTCTGAATGCGATAGCAAACTTCAGCCCCGACTCCGCAGAACGGATGATCTTGTTCGACAATCACGACGCGGTGTGTCTTCGCGATTGAATCGTAAATTGCTTTCTCGTCGAGTGGTTTAATCGAACGGAGATCGACGATTTCCGCAGAGATATCTTCTTCCTCCAGTTGTTCCGCGACCTTGAGCGCCAGTGGAACACTCTGCGCGTAACAAATGACTGAGACATCGCTGCCTTCACGTTTCACCTCCGCTTTCCCCAGCGGAATGAGCAGCTCTTCATCCGGCGGCTCGACCATTCCCTTGGAGCTGTAGAGCAATTCCGCTTCGAGAACCAGCACCGGATTGTTGTCTCGCACGGCAGTCTTCAGTAAACCTTTTGCGTCACGTGGCGTGGCTGGCGTGCAAACCTTCAGACCGGGCACACTGGCGTAAAAATTTTCCGTTGCATGCGAATGCGTAGCGCCGAGCTGGTGCGCTGGTCCGTTCGGTCCGCGAAACGTGATTGGGATATTAAATTGCCCGCCCGACATCGTGAACATGTTTGGCGCGTTGTTGACCACCTGATCGAATGCGACCAGGGAGAAGCTGAACGTCATGAACTCAATGATGGGCCGCAAGCCCACCATCGCCGCGCCGATCCCGAGCCCAGCGAATCCGTTTTCGCTGATTGGAGTATCGATGATGCGTTTTGGACCAAACCGCTGTAGCAAGCCTGAACTAACTTTGTACGCACCCTGGTATTCAGCGACTTCTTCGCCCATCAGAAATACATTCGGATCACGCTCGAGCTCTTCTGCGAGCGCTTCATTGAGCGCCTGACGATAAGTGATCTCTCTCATGGCTTTACTCCATCGGCATAGGCATAATCGTAAAGTTTTTCGAGCGGCGGGTCGGGGCTCTCCTCGGCGAACTTCACCGCGGCCATGACTGTTTCTTTCGCGCGCTTGTCGAGCTGATCGAATTGTTCGTTGGTCAACTTTCCCTCGCGCGTAAGCTGTGCCCGCAAACGGGTAATCGGATCGTCCAACCGATATTTCTCCAGCTCATCCTTGGTTCGGTAACTTGCTGGATCTGACATGGAGTGCCCGCGATATCGATAGGTGCGCGCTTCCAGGAATGCCGGATGCGGCTCTTTACGGATCGAATCGACGACCTCGGAAATCTTGTCGCGCACTTCACGAAAGTTCATTCCATCGACAATTTCTCCGGGGATGTCGTAGCCTTCCGCGCGATCGACAATTTGCTTCAGTGACGTCGATCTCTTCACCGAAGTGCCCATGGCGAAAAGATTGTTTTCGCAAATAAAAACGATCGGCAATTTATACAACGCGGCCAGATTCAGCGCTTCATGGAAGGCACCTTGATTAATTGCTCCATCACCAAAGAAACAGAGCGTGACGCGATCTTCGCCCCGGTACTTGATGGCAAAAGCCAGTCCCACTCCCAACGGAACGTGTGCGGCGACAATCGCATGGCCACCATACATGTGATGTTGCTTGTCGAAAAAATGCATCGAGCCACCCAATCCGCGTGAGCAGCCCGTTGCCTTACCAAACAGTTCGGCCATGCATGCATTTGCACTCGTGCCCCGTGCAAGGGCGTGGGCGTGATCGCGGTACGCGGTAATGATGTAATCATCGTCGCGAACGGCCGCCATAGCGCCGGTCACAACTGCTTCCTGGCCGATGTAAAGGTGGCAGAAACCGCCAATCTTCTGCGCTTGATACTGCTGGCTGGCACGTTCCTCAAAACGCCGGATCAACAGCATCACCGAGAGCATTTCGACTTCGTCGTGCTGCTCCACCGGCTGCATGGCGGTCAAGCCGTGCGCGGAACCGCGGCACGGGCGCGCGAGCCCTCCGCGCTTCGGCCAAGGTTTACGGAAAGAACAAAGAGCAGAGTAAACAGAAGATCGCTGATGAGTGAATTGCGGAAGAACATCCAACTTGGCGTCGCGCTGTATGTCGGCAATCCGGTCGTTACTGCCTGAATCAATCCTCCCCAATTTTTCGCATACCCAGGATCGCTTAACCACGAAAACGCGTTCGTCGTCAGATAGAAAATTACCGATCCAGCAACGGAAGCGGGCAAAAGCGTCTTCAGCGATGCGCGATTCTGCAGAAGAACGCCGATGCATCCAACGACAGCGAGCACGGCGTAACGCAGCACGATTTGCAGGTCCAGAAGTGGCGCCCCGTAACGGAGATTTATTACGGTGTCGGAAACAAAGAGCGTAATCAGTGGCACCGAAAATTTATATTTCTTTGGAAAATACGCGGCGCTACAGAGCGCAATTGCCGCGAGGGGTGTGAAATTAGAAAGCCAGGTCGCACCGGAATGAATCAACAGGCCGGTAGTAATGCGATAAGCGGCGACTGAGAGAACAAGAAGAAGAGCAGGGATCATTCGGAAGAATCTATCTGTCCGGCTCGATATGCAAAGGGCATTTGGAATCGTCATTTCGAGCGAAGTCGAGGAACCCTGTGGCGTTAGCTCAACGTAATTTCGCGCGATCCTTCGAGTCCGCTTCGCTCCGTCAGGATGACAGAAGGTTATTTCGCTGCCGCCAGGGCCTTGTTGAGTCGCGCCTTGCGACGATTCGCTGCGTTTTCGTCAATGATTCCGCGCTTGGCAGCTTTATCGATTGCGGAAATTAGCGCACGAATTTGATCCCCGGAAGCTTCCGCAGAACGAACTCCCTTCTGCATAGTACGTAAACGCGTTACGACACTCCGATTGCGAAGCGTACGTTTTAACGTCTGGCGCGAGCGTTTGGCGGCTGATCTCGTATTGGCCATTGCAAATCAAACTTTTGTCGAACGAACGCTCGTGAGCGCAGTTGCGATTGTCAACCCAAACAGTTCGCGGCTGGCATCCACACGTGGCAACGATGGCCTGTTCAGAGCCTTCGCTGCGGTTGGGCTTGGCGCTGTGGCCGCGACCGAAGGTTACAAGCGCTTGCCCAATGCGAGCTTCGCCTTTTTCCGCTCGGCAGCTAGCGCTCCAGCCATTCGCATTTGCTCGACAGTCAGACTGCGGCCTTTCTTCGCCGGTCCCCTCTGATCTTGACTCTCGGTTGCATCCTGCGCTGGTGGCTGGTTCTGCGTTAAATGATCAGGTGGTGCGGCCAGTGCGCTCACATCGATACCGCTGTTTGTGGGCTGTATCCGTGGCGCTTTCGCTACTTTCGGGTGCCGACTTCGATTATCCGTTTGAGTCTGAGGTGCTGCGGTCGCAGCCACGAGAGTCTGAGTCAATTGAACCGGCAGTGTTTGTACCGTTTTCGGAAGTCGGTCGGGAACAATCTGCACGACTGCTCCCACGGGAACACGATTGTACAGCTCCGCTACGTCGCTCGATTTCATTCGGATGCAGCCGTAACTGGCAGGTCGACCAATTGTTTTTTCCTGAGGTGTGCCATGAATGTAGATGCAGCGCTGATAGGCATGCGCGTTTTGAGCTTCCAACCCACGCAACCAGATAATGCGCGTGATCACCGGGTCGCGACCGGGAGCGTTTGGCTGCAGAACTTCGCCGGTTAATCGTCGATTGTGGAAGACGGCGCCGACTGGTGCATCGCCACCGATTTTCTCCTCGACGGCGAAATAACCAAGAGGCGTTGTCATTCGTCCCCAGGAATCGCCGAGACCAAACATGGAGGTGGACACCGGATAGGTGACCACTTTTCCGCCGTTTTGCACAAGCATCAGCTTTTGGTCGCGCACACTGATGATAATCTCGCTGGAGGTGTCCAGCGGGGTGATCGCGAAGACGGGCGCAATCAAAATAAGACTGAAAATCAATGCCAAGGCGCGAAGCATGCGCAGCCTTTTACTCGACAATCTCGATTTTGTCACGCAGGAATTGCGGCAGTCGCGCGTGAGCTATCGAAATTGATTTTTGACCAGCGACTGCCAAGAGAGGAGAAACAAACGTAGAAGAAGCCACCCTGGAACATCAACAGGAACGGCACAGAAAGGAACTGGCCGTGTACGACGGCGAACACCACGAAATAGCTGAAATAGATGGCGAAGGCCAACTCCGCCAGGGGAAGTGCTGATTTGAGCGGGCGATACTTGCAGCTACGCCACGGCTGCGATTTGCGTTCAATCCCGTACTTCGGCGTCCGTGTGAAATCGGATTTGTGATTGATCAGCGCTTCCAGCACCGCGCGCGCATTATTCAGTGACAGACCAATTCCCAAGGCAAGCAGACATGGCAGAAAAAGGATCTCCCGCATCCATGTCTGTGGGTGCAGCTCGCGTTGAGCGCAAATATAAAACACCGCGACCGAGACCGATGCTGCGAGAAAGATCGGAATATCGACCAGCAACGTGCGGAGCCAACCGCCCTCGGGCGCCCCGGAGGATGGATGCAAAAGAACGCACAGAAGAGCAAGCAGCAGGTAGGCAAAGTTCGACATCAAATGGCCGGTGGCCTCGAGCTTGATGCGAAATGGAAGCTGGCTGCGCCAGATTGTGGGCAACAACTTCTTGCACGTTTGGACCGAGCCCTTGGTCCAGCGATGCTGTTGAGACTTGAAGCCATTCATGTCCACGGGCAACTCGGCCGGGGTGACAACATCTGCAAGATAGATAAATCTCCAGCCCGCGAGCTGAGCGCGATAGCTAAGGTCAAGGTCCTCACACAACGTGTCAGCCTGCCAGCCTCCACTCTGTTCAATACAGGAACGCCGCCAGAGACCGGCGGTGCCATTGAAATTGAAGAATCGCCCACTGCGGCTACGCGCCGTTTGCTCCAGCAAAAGATGCCCATCCAAAAAAATCGCCTGCATGCGAGTCAACAATGAGTATCCGCGATTCAAATGACCCCAGCGGGTCTGAATCATTCCAACTTTTGGATCGGTGAAAAAATGGATTGTGCGTTTTAGCAGATCCCTCTCCGGGACGAAATCAGCGTCCAGGATACAAAGGAATTCGCCTTCCGCAGCAGCGAGTCCTGCGGACAACGCGCCGGCTTTGAATCCGCTGCGATCAACCCGATGAATGAGCTGAACGTTGAAACCGCACTGGCGCAGTTCCTCCGCGCACGAGGCGGTGATCTCGCGAGTCTCGTCGGTTGAATCGTCGAGTACCTGGATTTCCAGAAGCTCCCGCGGATAATCCAGTTCGCTGACGGAACGGAGCAACCGCTCGGCCACATACACCTCGTTGAAGATCGGCAACTGCACCGTCACCTTCGGGAATTGTTCAAAATAACCGGCCGGCGCCGGTGCGCGCTTCCGGTTTTTCAAGTACAGATAAATGATGAAATAGCGATGGACCCCATAAGCTGAAAGCCCGATAAGCACGCTCAGGTAGCAGACCGTCCAAATAATGTGTCCGAGGCTTCCTTGCATGGGAGTTGC
>WNGL01001202.1_pt1 | contig 31579 bp, 23 predicted proteins | sample 5400591 | NCBI WGS metagenome assembly WNGL01 (sample SAMN13153377, study PRJNA577476) | soil metagenome | isolation source: 80 cm soil or saprolite under Garry oak tree replicate 1 | place: USA:California | collected 2016-06-15
GGAGAAGCTTTGGACTGGTTGGGAGAGCCAGATTTCTCTTGTGCGGCGGATCCCAAGCAGATTAGGAAGATCATGCATGACGGAAAGAAAACGAAGCGTAGAACGAGTTTCAGGAGTCGCATAGATTGGCCCACGCTGCGGAGGATTTGTCGAGCTTTGCCTGAAAACCGAACCTGTTTTGGACAAACACCCTCAAGTTAAGAAAGCACCACTGGTCCAAACACCACCACCGGCCTAAAACCACCACCTGGACTCGAAATGGCACGAGGCTAGTGGAAAGACGGTAGAGCGCGAACCGGGCGAATCCCTCCATTAGGAGTAGGGTAAAGACCTGAGCCTCACCGTTATTCCACAAGCCTTGTGCCGGGCTTTGCGGGCGAAATTCAGCGAGCAAAGGCCGCACTTTCACGGCTAACGTTCAGTTGAGACGGGGTCGGGGACAACCACCACTCTGCGGCCCCCACCATAGCACAAGGGCGCGTAACTTCCCAGATACTTATAAGGGATATGGCGTTGGAGCCTGGCTTATATTTTTGAGGCCGGAACTATTGTTGGCGGACGGCGAACTTCAGCCTGCGCGAAAAAAGAGACGGCAGGGAGCGTTTGGCACTCTGCCGTCTCGGGGCAACCCCACCTGTTTGTTTGTGCTTCTCTTTTTTGAAACCTCGTTTAGGAGAATTTGTGGCTGAGTCACTCCTCGTCGCCGTCGAGGCCGTCGACGGGTGTTATGGTGCCGAAGAGGCCGTGCGATTCGCCCTGAATGCCCGCAGTGAAGAACAATGTAGTCGCGGGGCCGGATCCGTTCTTGGCGGGATCAGAATCGCCGCCAAACGCGATCATCCAAAGGCCGTCTATGGCCATGACCGAGTCATCGGGATTTTTGAGGAAATCGATGAACTTGCCAGTGAAGCCGTTGAACGCGGCGATTTTGCCGCTGCCGAAATTGCCTACGAGGATGGAATTGCTGTATTCCCCGAAATCGCGCGGAGTCCATACGACACCCCAGGGCGAGTTCATCCACGGGCCATGCTGGAGGTGGCCGATAAGCCTTCCCGATGGCGTGAAGAAAAGAACGAAACCGAAGCCGTCGCCGGCGACGTCATCGTGTCTTGCGGAATCCTGCTTGGCATAGGTAACGAAAAGGGTGCCACCGATATTCTGAACATTGAACGGTGCGAAGCCGTCAGGAATTCCCTCGGCTTCAAAAGCGTCGTCACCCAAACGGACGCGCGTAAAGGTCGTGTCGTAAACCTCGACGCGCGCTCTACGGAAATTAGTAACGTAGAGGAAGCGTTTGCCGTTAATGTCGGCAGTCGTCGCGCCCTTGTAGACAGCGCCGTTGGGTGAGCCATTGTCGGAATTGTCTGCCATGAGCACGGCGCTGGGGCCGCCATTCCACGCGGAGATGGTGCCGTCTTCGGTGGCAAAGATGAATCGCGCTGGATTGCCGTTAGGGAGAACAAAGTCAGGGCTGCCGTTGAAAACCGTGCCGGTGGGAGTTGCAGTGGTGCCTGGAGGCGCGTTTTTCGGAGGTGGAATTATGACCGTCCCGGTGCCATTTATGGGGACACTTACGCCTGCACCGGTGTAAAGCGAAGTGAAGCCGGAATTGTTGTCCGAGATCCACCACGGACTGCCGTTGCTACGGCTGAGGCCCCAGGGGTTGATCAAGTTGGGGTCGGTGACAGGGGCTATGCCCGGGACGTCAGAGACGAGATTCGTTTGTTTGTAATGTTGCGCCAGCGTAAAAGCGGGGAGGAGAAAAAGCGAAAGAAGAGAAAAAGTGAGAAACTTCCAGGACTTGCTAGACCACATGATCGACTTCCCTCCAGAACAAGATTTCGCAGCGAAACACATCCCAAGTGTTCGCATGGACACATCACCTGACTGGACTCGGAAGATTTGATGCAGTCTTCCTGCCAAGGACTGTCGAGAGTTGACTCAATTTTTTGCCATATGAGAGCAAAGGACTTAGCAGCTCATACCAAATCAGACTGCGGATGGAGGTTCAGAAAAAGGGATTTGCATCGCTAGAGACAATACGAAAATTAGGAAGTCAAAAAGTTGACATTTTCCCGGCCAGATTGGCAATCCACAACCAAATGTTGATTTAGGCTTTGCGAAGGACGATCAGGCTGATTTCCGGGGGGACGCCTAGGCGTACCGGAGCGCCGACCGTGCCCAGGCCGCGGTTCACGTAGATACTCGCCATTGCGGAGGATTCCGGCGTGAATTTCCGGGAAGTGGAAACGACCGAGCCAGCCCGCCCATTGTGTGCCGGGGCAAACATCGGACGCTTGTAGAGGCCGGCAATGTAATCGCTGATGAACCGCGCGGGACTGAGGCGGTGATCCAGGATTTCCACTTGAATCTGGCCACCATGCGTGTGGCCGGCAAGGGAGAGTTCGATGCCAAGTTCTGCCGCGCGATTGAATGAATTCGGATTGTGAGAAAGAAGAATGTTGGGCATATCGCGACGTACCAGCGGCTCAATTCCCGAGAGCATTTGCTGCCGCTGTCCACGGCCGTTGTATTCGCGCTGGTAATCCACGCCGATCAGATTGAACTTCGCGTCCTTAAAGGAAACTTGCGCGCTCGACTGGCGGAGGAGCTTCATTCCCGCTTGGGCATAGAGGTAAGCGGCCGTATCTTCCGCGCGGGCATAGATTTCATGATTGCCGTTACAACCCCAAGTACCGAGGGGCGTATCCAACTGGCGAATTTCCTCCACGCAGTCGGCAATCGGGTCGCCTGGGCCGGTCACGAGATCACCGGTGACAACGGCCAGATCCGCGCCAAGATCGTTGGCCATGTTGACGGCACGACGAACTTGCGCGCGCGACATGTAGCCGCTCAAGTGAATGTCGCTTAGCTGAACGATCTTCATGCCATCGAGCCCTGAGGGCAAGTTGGGAATGGGGATTTCGATGCGGCGCACCTGATAGTTGAGGCGCTCGGCAGCAAAACCGTACATCGCCGTGAGAAAAGGAGCTGCGCCGGCGGCAGCCGTGGCGGTCCGAAAGAAGTAACGGCGACCGGGATCGGGGACCCTTTCCAGCGATTCTGGAGAAGAGTTGGAATGCTCCTCATTTTGGGCAAGAGCGGGGACGCGCTTGATCGCAGCGGCGTGGGACCAGCGCCAAACACGCTCCAATCCATGCACGGCCTTCACGGACAAGTAGGCAAACAGCGCACTAAAGAACCAGAGCCCTGTAAGCACAGTGAGCCAGGAAGTTCGATGTGTGATTCCCGATCGGCCCATAATCACTACTCGAATCAGGGTTATCAGCATCAACAGGAGGAGAACGACATAGACGAACCGGAGTCCTCGGCGAAGCCACAGACGGCCCCAGTGCTCGGTCACGCGCCAGAGCGAGCGGTACCAGAAGCGTTGCGAGAGATAGAGAAGCGCGGCTACGCCCAGGCCAATCCCGACCCGCAGAAATAAGAAGTACCAGTTCACAATAAGGTTCCCCCAGCTGTAAAGCTTAATTTTACCACGTGGGCCCAGTGGAATTCGAATGACGAAACCCTTGAATACTGCGTAAGATAAACCCGGCTAAAGGACAGGGGTTCTGCTGGCCGAACGGGAAACACTTGTCACGAACGTGCGTCTGAAAGGGAGTGCCCTGTCCAATCGGGGACGAAACGGAGGAGAAAGCTAATGACGAAGTGGATGAGGTTGTGCGGTGTGGTGTTGGCGGTGGGGATGGCGGCGCTGCCGGTGGTGGCTCAGGAGGCAAAGAAGGAGCCGCCGAAGCCGCCCCTAAGTCCGTCGGCGGAGGTTCTAGAGCAATGGAACGAAATCGGGAGGAAACTGGTGGCCATTGCTGAGGATTTGCCAGAGGACAAGTATGATTACAAGCCGAATCCGGATTCACGGACATTCCAGGCGGTTCTGATACACGTCTCCGCGTCCATGTACTACTTCACGGACCCGGCGCAGAACAAGAAGCCGCGCTATGCGGATGATCCCAAACCCGCGGACCTGAAAATCAACGGCAAGGCGGACTTGGTGGCGTATGTGAAGCAGTGCGTGAAGGATGGCGCCGACGTGATCAAGGCCAAAGGCGACAAGGGAATGAACGAAGCCGTGAACGCCGGCGGCCCACGGCTCAACCGAGTGGGTGATTTGGCGTACGGATTGATCGAGCACTCCGGAGAGCACTACGGCAACCTGGTGGTGTATTACCGGGCGAATGGGATGGTGCCGCCGGAGTCGAGGCCGAAGAAGTAGTCGAGATTGGGGACTGGGGACTCGTGACTGTGTAGACCACCGATCGCGAGATTTGAAAGCCATTTCGAGCAGTGAATCAGCGGACACGGCGATTGTGCCGTGTCCGTTTTGTATTTCGAAGGAACCTGCGAGCCAGATGTTGTAAGCGGCTACGAGGACGCCGCGCCTACCGCGCCGTTTTCGAGGTAAGCCCTGAGTTGGTCGGGATCACTGGTGGGAGGAAGGCAAGTTTGGCCTGAGCAGACGACGGCAAGAGGCTTGTCGAGCGGGAGATGGGGAAGCGTTTCCCTAAGAGCGCCCGCCAGAGCGGCGAGCTGAGTGCCGGGAGTAACGCGGAGAACGGACTTGCCAAAGCGGAAGACGCGGTGGGCAGCATCCTCAAGAGCTTGCGCCGCGGGATCATTCGAATTACCGGTGATGACAACCTGAATGGGATGATGCGTAAAGAGCGTGGCGGCGAGCCCATAGGTTGCGGCGAAGAGGCCATACTGCGGGGCGACGCCAGCAAAAGCTTCGAGCGTTTTTCTTGCGAAATCATGGTAACGCTGCTCGCCGGTGAAAGCATGCATTCGAATCAGCGCGATAGCAGCAACGGAATTGGCGCTCGGCGTGGGTGAGTCCTGAAACGGCTTGCGGCGGACTTCAAGGCCTCCCATGGGAGCTGCGTCGGAGGGGCGATCGAAAAAGCCGCCGTTTTCGCTGTCAGCGTAGCGCGCGATGGCCAGGTCCATGGTTCTTTGCGCGACGGAAAAATAGCGTGAGTTGAGCGTGGCTTCGTAGGCGTCTAGGAACGCTAGAACGCTGAAGACCTGATCGTCCAGCGAGCCTTCGAGTGAGGGCCCGCCAATGCGATGGCTGAATCCGCGCGATTCACTCCAAGCCTCGGTCAGCATGCGGTCCAGAGTCTTCAGCGCGAACGATTTGCATTGTTCAGCGACCGACGACGTAAAGAGAGAATGCGAAGCGTCCAGGAAGGCGGAAACAAACATCGCGTTCCAAGCCGCGTACATCGTCTTGTCGATAAAGGGTACAGGCCGGTTCAGACGGGCCTGCATCATTTTTCCCTCGGCCTTCAGCTTGATTGTTACGATTTCGTCCGGATCCTGCTGCAGAATCTGCCCAATTTCGTTAAAGCCGCGTGCGATCCATAGGACATTCTTGGCGGGGTTGTGGTGCATTTCGCCGTGTGGCTCGACGTCGTAATAAAGTTCAATCACGCGCGACTCTTCAGGAGTGAGAACCGCTCGAAATTCATCCAGAGTCCAGGTAAAAAAATCTCCGTCGTCGTCGAGTGAATAGTCAGCATCCTGACTGGCGTAAAATCCGCCTTTGTCCCGGTCAGAAAGATCAGACATCACCCACAGTACGATTCTTTCAGCGACCTCGGAGAAAGAGGCCTCCCAATCGTGCTTCTGGCTAGTTTTAGAGATGTGCAAATAGTTCTTCAGCAACTCGGAGTTGTCGTAGGACATTTTCTCGAAGTGCGGGACGAGCCAGCGCTCATCAACGGAATAGCGGTGAAAGCCACCGGCAAGCTGGTCGTAAACACCGCCGCGAGCCATTTTCTCGAGCGTGGTTTCCGCCATGGCGAGGAGATGCTTTTCTTTGGTTTGCTGGTAGCGTTCGAGGAGAAGGTCGATAGCCGAAGCGTGAGGAAACTTGGGCGCGCGGCCAAAGCCGCCATTCTTAATGTCGAAAAGCTGCGTAATGGATTTGACCTGTGCATCCACTACGCCGGGATCGAATTCCGCGCGTGCGCCTGCGAACGCTTCGGCCTGTGCGACCGCATCCGACAACGAATTGGCGGCTCGCTCGAGTTCGCTGCGCTTGTTGCGATAGGAATCGGCTACCGCAAGAAGAACTCGGCGGAAGCCCGGGCGGCCCATCTGATCTTCGGGAGGGAAGTACGTTCCACCGAAAAAGGGCTTGCCGTCCGGCAGCAGAAAGCCGGTGAGCGGCCAGCCTCCTTGGCCGGAAATGGCACTGATGGCGGACTGATAGCGCGAATCGACATCGGGGCGCTCGTCGCGATCTACCTTCACGGGGACAAAATGCTCGTTGATGATTTTGGCGATTTCGACGTTTTCGTAACTCTCGCGATCAATGACGTGGCACCAGTGGCACCACACGGCGCCGATGTCGAGGAGAATGGGCTTGTCCTCGGATTTGGCGCGCGCGAAGGCGGCATCGCCCCATTCGTGCCAGTCGATGGGCTGGTGAGCTGCGGAACGAAGATAAGGGCTGGCGGAATCTTTCAAGCGGTTCGTGGGGTGGTCAGTCAAGGTGGCTCACAGTTTAAATTCGCAAAAAATATGCGCCGGGAAGAAGCGCCTGGCTGAAGCCCGGCGCTACACGAAAAACTTCTCACTCGAACAACAATGCTACTGCACTTTGTCGCCGGGGCCGAGGTCGCGCGGGTTGAGCGGCTTGCGGCCGGCGAAGCCTTCGTCCTGGCGATGATAAAAGCGGATGCGGTCTTCGCCGAGTTTCCAGCAGAGGTAAACATCCTGATTGTCGATAATCGCGGGAAAATCGAGGAGACCGACGTCCAGATCCTTGACGATACAGCCCGTTTCAAGAATGCGGTTGAGCGCAGACTTTAGCGTTTGCGCGAGTTGCGTGTGCTCGGCGCGGAGCTTAGACAGTTTCTCGTAAGGAACGATGACGCCGCCCATCATCATGATGCGGGCGGAAACCGCAGAGAGGTCGTTTTCCAGTGTGGAAAGTTTCTTACGGCAATCAATGGCCTCGATGAGAAACGGTTCCAGGTCTTTGCGCACACGTTCAGCTTCGGGAAGCGTGAAGAGCCGCTGGGGCGGCTCCGGAGTTTCGTCCTGCTCTGGATCTTCGTTAGCCATTCGTCTTCTTCGACTTAGGTTTCTTCATTAAACACAGCACAAGCGGAGTCTCTTCTAGAGTTAGACGCTTTGCAAGAAGAAACCGACCGCGCAATTCCTGCTGCTGTGGCCTAACGCAACGCAAGCATGCGGTCGAGGGCCAGCCGGGCGTAGTAACGCGTGCGTTCGTCCACGGAGATGCGGTTCACGACGTTGCCTGCGCCGAGGTTCTCCAGGGTCCAGAGGAGATGCTGCGGAGTGATGCGGAACATGGTGGTGCAGACACAAACGTTGGGGTCGAGCGAAATGACGCTGCGGTCGTGGAAAGCCTTGCCGAGGCGGTTGACGAGGTGGATTTCCGTGCCCACGGCCAATTCGGAACCTGCAGGGGCAGACTCGATAGCTTTGATGATGCCTTCGGTCGAGCCAATTTGGTCGGCGGCTTGGGCGACCTCGAAGCGGCATTCGGGATGGACGATGACGCGAATGCCGGGATGCTCGCGGCGGACGCGTGCAACTTGTTCTGGTGTGAAACGTTGGTGCACAGAGCAGTAGCCTTTCCACAGGATGATGCGCGCGCCGCGAATCGCTTCTGCAGAGTTCCCGCCCAGCTCCTGGTACGGGTCCCAGACAATCATTTGTTCGAGCGGAACCCCCATGCGAAAGCCGGTGTTACGGCCAAGATGCTCGTCAGGGAGGAAAAGGACTTTTTCGCCATCCTCGAAGGCCCATTTCATGACGGCAGCGGCATTCGAACTGGTGCAGATCGAGCCGCGATGTTCGCCGGTGAACGCTTTGATCGCGGCGGTGGAGTTCATGTAGCTGACAGGAACGATCCGGTTAGCATCCACCACAGAGGCGAGTTCGTCCCAGCAGGCTTCCACCTGGCCGATGTCGGCCATATCCGCCATCGAACAACCGGCGTTCAGGTCAGGCAAAACAACAATTTGGTGCTCGCGGCGAAGAATATCCGCACTTTCGGCCATGAAATGAACGCCGCAGAAAACGATGTAGCGGGCATAGGCTTCGGAGGCCTGGAACGAGAGTTTGAGGGAATCTCCACGAAAATCGGCGAACTTGATGACTTCATCGCGCTGGTAATGGTGGCCGAGGATGACAACGTCCTCTCCCAAGCGGTCTTTGGCGGTGGCGATGCGGTCATCCAGCGTGTTATCGGGAACGAGCAGGTAGGAGTCAAAGTTGCAGCCGACCCCTGGCTCGATCTCCGGCGCCCGAACAGTTGCCGGCGGCTCCGCGTCGATGATGGTGCTGCTTCCCGATATGGAAACTAGTTGGCCCATGGCTGGTGTATTTTTACCTTAAGAGGTGGTTCTGCCTGCGGTCCCTGAACCGCTGTGAATCTCTATTTTCTCACATATAGCCCGATTGTCCACTATCCCCCTATGAAGACCATGGTGCGGGAAGGGGGCACAAAACCAGGCTCGTTGATGCGGTGGCCTTCTTCTTTTTCGTTGACCACGGAACGAATATAGGTTGCCAGGTCGTCGTCCGAAGTGCCGTCGCGCAAGAGGAAACGGAGGTCGTGATCCTCTTTGCTGAAAAGGCAGGTGCGGAGCTTGCCGTCGGCGGTGATACGGATCCGCGAACAGAAGCCGCAAAACGGCTGTGTCACTGAAGCGATGAGGCCGATTTCGCCCGGAGCGCCGTCGGCGAAGCGATATTTGCGGGCCGTTTCGCTGCGTTCGTGAGGGACTTGAACGAGAGGCCAACGCGCGTGGATGCGCTCGTAAACCTCGGCGGCGGGGACCACGAGTTCGCGGGACCAGTGGCGGTCGGCGTCCAGCGGCATGAATTCGATGAAGCGCATAATAACGCCGCGATCGCGGGCAAATTGGGCGAAGGCTTCGACTTCATCGTCGTTGAGGCCGCGCACGAGCACGGCATTCACTTTGGCTGGGGCGAGGCGCGAGTTTTGCACGGCGTCGATGCCATCCATGACTTTGGAAAACGATTGGGTGCGGGTGATGCGCTCGAACTTGGCTGAATCGAGCGAGTCGAGGCTGATGTTGATGCGGCGCAGGCCTGCCGCGATCAGGAGGTCACAGCGCGCGGCCAGGAGGTGGCCGTTGGTGGTCATGGAGATGTCGGGGAAGCCCAGCGAGTGGAGGCGCGAAATGTAGTTCTCCACGCCATCGCGGACCAGGGGCTCGCCGCCGGTAACGCGGATCTTGCGAATCCCGAGACCAAGAAAAACGTCGGCCAGGCGGTCGAGTTCGGACCAGGAGAGAATTTCGTCGTGATCGCGATAGTTTTCCGGGTCGGCGGAACGGCAATAGACGCAGCGGAAATTGCAGCGGTCGGTGACCGAAATGCGAAGGTCGGTGATCTGACGGCCGAAGCTGTCGTGAAAGGTCATCTTGTCTGGTCTAAGCTTGGATGCCTCTGCGAAGAAAACTGGCTCACCCGCCCCAAAAACAAAACCGCCCGATCCAGCGTTGGAATCGGGCACGAGCCGGAAATCCGTAGATTTCCGGTGAATCGCTCCTTTCCAATCGCGGGAGGCGGGGGTGTTTCCACCCGAACCCTGAGTCCCGATATTGCGCGAGACGTCGCCCCTACGGCCTTGGGTTGGTTCTCCTTTAGGCAGTAGGGGTCGGAGTTACGACGACAGTGTACGCCCCTCGGGCCGCAGGTGCAATGCACTGCCATGCCCACACACCCTGAGGGACGCGTAAGGGATTGTGATAGAGTCTTGCGCACGCCATGCGGATCTTCGTCTTAGGGGCCGGTGCGACCGGCTCACTTCTCGCACAATTGCTGGAGCGCCAAGGGCATACGGTCTGGTGCGGGGATCGCGATCCCGAGCGGGCGCGGCGGTTCCTAGGCAGAAGAAGTACCATCCCCGTGACGGAAGTGAATGCCCGAAACCTTCGCGGCATCGTAAAGGTGGCAAAAGGCTGCCAGCTCATCGTTAATGCTACGGCTTCCGTGTTCAATGAAATTGTCCTGCGCGCAGCGCTGCGGTTGCGGGCGCATTACCTAGACCTCAGCTCGCATTTGACGAGGAATCCCTTCAAAGCCGAGCAGTTCCGCTACGCGAAGAGGTTCGAAGAGAAGAACCGCGCGGCGGTGATCAATGCAGGGGTCGCACCGGGCTTGACCAATCTGCTGGCGAAACGCGCCGCCGACTCGTTCGACGAAGTGGATGCCGTGCACATCCGCCTGTACGAGAGCAGCGAGAGCGACGACCCAATCTCACAATGGTCCCCGGAAGTATCATTTGACGAAGCAGTGTCGCATCCACGCATCTATCGGAACGGAAAATTTCAATTGGGCAAGCGGTTCTCCGAGGTCGAGGAATTCCGGTTCGCCGAACCGATTGGCGCCGTGCGCGTGGTGCTGGCTGCCCAAGACGAAGTAGCCACTCTTCCGCAATTTATTCGTATGCGCGACCTGGACGTAAAGATCGGGGGGAATGAGATTGACCGGCTGCGGCGCTGGCACCGGCTGGGAAAACTAACGAAATCGCGCGGGTTGGTACGTCATCGCTTTCCCCAGACATTCTCCCCAAAAAGGATCGCCAAGCTGATTCGGCAAGGGATTCTGCAGAACGCGCGATTTGCGGCGGCAGTTTTGGTCAAGGGCGAGAAGCACGGCAAGACCGCGGACGAGCATTTGTTGATACGAAGCGACTGCATGTTTCCTACGCTGTACCAGATTCGGCAGCAAGGACGGCTTACTACACCCGTAGCGTATGCCACGGCTCACGTTGCGGCGCTATTCATTAAGTTTTTTCCGAGGGAGCTTGCAGGAGTGTTTGCTCCGGAGATGCTGCCTGCCGAGACGAGACGGGCGATCCTCTCCGGGATTCGCAACAACAGCATACGGATTACACACAAAGCCACGGTCTTGAAAAATCGAGGCGAAGAGGACGAGGAATTCTAGGCAGGCGCCAGCGATTGTACGTAGAGCGTCACTCAGGCGCCTGCGGGGAGGCTGCGGTTTATTCCGCTGAGTCGTCCCATCAGTATTTTAGCAGCAGCGGTTGGGGCGTGAATAGCGGCGATTGAGCTGCTCAACGTAAAACTCAGCCTGGCTCAGGGTGCGGCAGGAGCCAACGTGGCGGGCTTTTGAACGCAAGTAGCTTTCGTAAGCCGTATCGCCACACCATTCTCGGAGGCCGCGCCAGAAGCGGCGAAGGAAGCGTTTGGTTTTCTTGGCCGCTTTACGCATCAATCGTCTCCCATGGCGTCGCCGACAACGGCGTCGTGGGTGGTGCCGGAGAAGTTTGGGGCCCAGCGTGTCGCGATGTAGGGCGATTCGTGCAATACGGCTTCGCGGCGACGGCTCAAAATTCCACACCACTGGACCAGTGCTTCGATGATGAGAAGCAAAATCATTACGACGAGGACCGATGTGACTACGGCATCGAGGCGCAGATTGAACATGAGACGGTGGGTCTCCGCGATTCTCGCCGCCGGCAGGGTGCTGCTTGCGATTTGTGCCGCAAGTTCATTCGCTCCAGAGAGAAAACCGATGCGCGGATTCGGGCTGAGAATTTTTTGGTAGCTTGAGGTCATGGTGATGACAATGAGAGCCGCCATCGGAATCATGGTCACCCAAATCCACCGCAGCCGCCCCATCTTCATCAAAATGGTGGTGGCCACCACGAGCGCTACCGCAGCAAGCAACTGATTGGCAATGCCAAAGAGCGGCCAGAGGGAATTGATTCCCCCTAAGGGATCGATCACGCCCTGGTAGAGAAAATAGCCCCAAGATCCGACGATGACCGCGCTGCAAAGCAAAACCGCGGGCAGCCAGTTCGTGCGCGCGAGCGGTTTCCAGAGATGCCCACCCATTTCATGAATCATGAAGCGCCCGACGCGCGTGCCCGCATCCAGCACCGTAAGCACAAAAAGCGCTTCAAACATAATGGCAAAGTGATACCAGATGCCGAGGAGGCGTCCGCCACCGATGGTGCTTGAAAAGATCTGGGCCATGCCAACGGCGAGCGACGGCGCTCCGCCGGTGCGATTCAGCAGCGTTTGCTCGCCGACCGATTGCGCCAGTTGCGTCATCGTCTGCGCGTCAATCTGATAGCCCCAGCCGCTGATGGTGGTGGCGGCGGCTTCCGCAGTGTGCCCGACGATGCCGGCGGGGCTGTTGATGGCGAAATATACGCCCGGGGTCATGGCGCATGCCGCGACCATGGCCATTACACCAACGAACGACTCCAGCAGCATGGCGCCGTAGCCGATGAAACGCGCCTGGCTCTCGCGCAGGATCATTTTCGGCGTGGTGCCCGAGGAGATTAGCGAGTGAAATCCGCTGATTGCTCCGCATGCAATGGTAATAAAGCAGAAGGGGAAAATCTTTCCGGCAAAGACGGGCCCAGTTCCGTCGATGAAGCGAGTGAGCGGCGGCATCAAGACGTCCGGCCGGACGAACAAAATGCCGGCGGCGAGTGAAAAGATGGCTCCTGCTTTGATGAACGCAATCAGGTAATCACGAGGCGCCAACAACAGCCAGACGGGCAGGACGGAAGCGATATAGCCGTAAATAATGATCGCGATTGCGAGCGATACGCCTCCGAGTGTAAACACATGTGACCACGACGGAGATTCCGCCACCCATCGCCCAGCGACGACCACAAAGAGCACAAAGGCGAGCCCGATCACGGAAGCCTCGACGACCTTTCCAGGGCGCAGGAATCGCAGGTATACGCCGAGCAGCAGCGCAATGGGCAGCGTCATAGAGATTGTAAAAGTGGCCCAAGGCGAAGCTCGCAGTGCATTCACCACGACCAGAGCGATGACGCCGAGGAGAATAATGATGATGGCGAGAACAGCGAGTTGCGCGATGATGCCACCCCGCCTGCTCACTTCTTCGCGCGCCATCTGGCCCAGCGATTTTCCGTCACGTCGAATCGAGCAAAAGAGAATTACAAAATCCTGGACGCAGCCGCCAAACGCGGCACCGACTATCAACCACAACGTGCCCGGGAGATAGCCGAATTGGGCGGCCAGTGTGGGGCCCACAAGCGGGCCGGGGCCGGCGATCGCGGCGAAATGATGGCCGAAGAGGACCCATTTGTTGGTAGGCACAAAGTCGCGGCCATCGTCGTGCCGTTCCGCAGGAGTGGCGCGCGTATCATCGAGTGCAAGAACTTTCGCCGCAACAAACGCCGAATACAGGCGGAAGGCGACAAGGTAACAACAAAGCGCGGCGATGACAAACCACATGGCATTGAGCGGTTCGCCGCGGTGAATGGCAATCGCGCCGAGAGCGCCCGCTCCCAGAAGCGCCACGACAACCCAAGCGAGAACAGAGAGGAGACGTTTCATTTTGCGGACAAACCCCCGAACTTCAGGATATAAAGCAAAAACGGCAGCGTGCCGCATCCTAAGCGAGACTCAGGACAGCGTCAATTGGGGAAACACGTCCGCACAACCGGCAAGGCAAATCTTTTGTACCTATAAGAATTCGCAGATAGAATGCCGCGAACGGAAGAAAAGTTTGTCCAAGGAGCGTTTCATGCGGCGGATCTTGTTGCCAGCTATCATCTTGTCCTTTTTGATTGCCGGGCCAGCCGCTCTTGCTTCTCCGCAGGTGGAGCAAAAGAAGGAAGAGCTGCCGCATCCACATACGATCGAAGAATTGCAAAAGGCCATGAAGGATGTTGTTGAGAGAGAGCATGTGACCGGAGCGGGCGTGGCGCTGGTTTCGAACGGCCAAGTGTTGTGGTGCGGCGGAATCGGAAAGGCAGACTTGTCGGCAAACCGCGATGTAACTTGCGACACGGAATTCCGCGTCGGCTCAATCAGCAAAACGTTTGTGGCGCTGGCGCTTTTGAAATTACAGGAAGACGGAAGAATCAACCTGTATTCCCGCTTACAGGATGTTGCTCCAGAGATTCCCATGAAAAACCGCTGGAGTAGCGCGAACCCCGTGCGCGTTGTGAATCTCCTGGAACATTCCGCTGGGTTTGACGATATGCAGCCGAGCGAGGTTTACAATCGCAAGGATCGTGCGGATTATCCACTGCTTGATGTGTTCAAGCGCTTTCGAGAGCCTCAAGATGTGCGCTGGCCGCCAGGTACGCGCTTTTCCTATTCGAATCCTGGCTACGGCATCGCGGGCTACTTGATCGAAAAAGTCAGCGGCCAGCCCTTCGATGCTTACATTCAGCAAAACATTCTTGCACCTCTAGAGATTACTGTCGGCGACTTTCGGCTCACAGATGCAAATCGCGCAGCCCTCGCGCAAGGCTATGAGGGGAAACCGGAGCGCGAGTACGAGAACGTCGTGTTTCGCTCACCGCGTACGGTTCCCTACAAAAACATTTACCTGCGCCCTGCAGGTGACATGAAGGCTTCGCCAGGTGAATTGGCCAAGCTGGTTCAATTTTTTCTGCGGCGCGGCAGCGCTGGCGGCGTTTCATTGGTAAAGCCGGAATCGATCGCGCGCATGGAATACCCCGAAACGATTTCCTCTGCGAAAAATGGATTGCGCCTAGGCTACGGCCTGGCAAATTACACAGAAAGCGAGGGCGGCGTCATCACGCACGGGCACGACGGAGGAATTGACGGCTTCATTTCCACATACCGGTACATGCCCGAGCAAAACTGGGGCTACGTAGTCCTGCTGAACAGCACGGTCTCGGGGAAAGCTCTCGAAGACATGAATCATCTGGCCATCGAGTTTCTTTCCAAAGATTTTCCGAAGCCGCAGCAGCCAGTGATTGCACTCACGAGGAATGAACTCAAGAAGTTCTCGGGCTATTACGCGCCGCGCGCGCCAAGGAGCCAGTTGCTTGCGTTCCTTGGCGAGTTGACTGGAGGCACGTGGATTCGCTTGGCGGACAGCAAGTTGGAATGTTCGTCGCTGTTCGGAAGAGGGCATGAACCGTTATTGCCGGTGGGCAAAAATCTTTTTCGCGGGGGAAAAGAACCTGAGGCCACGGCGGTTATCTTTCCGGATGCAAAGGGCCGGTTGATTTATGTCCGCTCGGGAGAAGATGGGGAGGCCTACGGAGAAAGGATCTCTCCCATTTGGGTGTTCACGCGGCTTTTCCTTGTCACTGTATCGACCGTAGTCATGGCCGCCGCGCTGCCGTATGCGTTGTTCTGGGGATCATGGCTGTTGCTCGCGAGATTCATCAAGAAACTAAAGCGTTTGAAGCACGTGCGGGTGCGAGCCGTGCCGCTATTTGCCGTGCTGAGTCTTCTGCTAGTGCTCTTTGCCTTTACCAAGGTGACGGACAACATTGGGACATTCAATTTTTGGTCTTTTCTGGTGTGGATTATGACCATAGTGTTCATGGTGCTGTCGCTGGTGGGACTTGCACTGGCGGTGAGTGTCCCCAAGGCGGGGATACATAAAGCAGAGCGTATTTACTCGCTGCTGGTTTCGAGCGCTTGCTGCATCGTGACGTTATTCTTATCCGCTTGGCACCTTATCGGCGTGCGCCTGTGGGCACCGTGAGGAGCGCGTAGAAACGGAATCAGGACGGGCGCGCGACTACGTAGTCGCGCGTAATTCTGTCGAGCGAGGTTGTTCCCGCTTGGCGCATAATGGCGCGCAACTCGCGGCGGTAGATTTCCAGAACCGCCTCGACGCCGGCCTCACCAAAAGCTCCCAATCCCCAGGAGTGTGGTCTTCCGAAGCCCACGGCCGTGGCGCCCAGAGCCAACGCTTTGAGAATATCCGTGCCGCGGCGCACGCCGCCATCAACAATCACGGGCACTTTGCCCGCAACGCCGTCGAGAACTTCCGGCAGACTTTCGATCGTTGGGCGCAACGTATCTTCCGCCCGCCCTCCGTGATTCGAAACGATTAACCCATCCACGCCATGCTCGACTGCGAGTTGTGCATCCTCGCGCGTCACGATGCCTTTGATCAAAAATTTGACCGTCACTGTATCGCGCAACCGTTTCACAAAATCCCAGTTCATCGCCAGTGGGTACATCTGCGACACTTTGCTTACGTCCAGCCCATTAAACATGGGTTTCCTGGCGACATAAGTGGCGAAACTTCCTGCAGCGGCAACTTTTCCGGTCTTTCCACGCGCGAAGGGTGTGTACCCGTCGGCGTGGCACATCGAGCATTGGCGTGTGTCTACGCGCTGAGAGCGAAAGAGCGTTTCGCGATTGCTGCCGTCCTGCAGATCCACGGTGAGCACAATCGCGGGCGCTCCCGCAGTTTCGGCACGTTTGATAATGGCCCGCGTAACCTCCCAGACGTTTGTGGGATAGAGTTGCTGCCATACCGGCCCGCCGCGCGCGGCAATGGCGTCTTCTATGGAGGCCGTGGCCACGGTCGACAGCATCATCAGGTGGCCCTTTTTACCCGCCGCCCGAGCTACGCCCAGTTCACCGTCCGGATGGAATGCCTTTTGCGCGCTCACCGGCGAGAGCACAATCGGCGTTTCCCACTTGGTGCCAAAGATGGTGCGCGACATGTCGATACTTGTGACATCCACAAGACGGCGGGAACGAATTTGAATGCGGGAATAGCCCTCGTGATTCGCGCGGACCGTGGCGTCGTCATCCACGCCGGTAGCGAGATACCCCCAATGCGCTGGAGGAATGTTCTTTCGCGCCGCGGCTTCAAAATCCATCACATCCAGGGCCTGGTCCGGAGAGGAAATTACCGAGTCACCTTGCTGCTGGAGGCTCTCGAACCAGCCTAAGAAATGCTTCTCCTCGAGTGGCTCAGCGTGGAGAAGATCTGCCAGACCGCCCGCAAGCATGCTTGAGCCCGCAATCAACGGGCTTGCGCCAAGCATCTTGAGGAACTTTCTGCGAGTCCAGAACCGATCGGGCGTGTGGCTCATACCGCACTCTTCCTCCCCAGCGTTGTTCCCTACTTTGGCAGCGAAGTGTAGCGCAGCAGCGGATACAGGTCGCGGAAAACTTTCTCAATCTCGCTGGGGAAGGACGTTCGCATCGCAGCTACAGGGCTTAATTTGCGCCGAACGATCCACGCGAGAATCTTGTTCCAGTGTTCGGGGGCGATCGGCCAGCCGGGATGTTTCGTCCACTCGCCTTTTTCGGTTGTGTACCAGTAGCTTTCGTAGCGGCGGCCCAAGCGTCTTTTCTGCTTGCCGACCCAGTTGGGGGCAGCTTGCACGCGAACTTGACCGATCAGCGCGAGAACCGATTCCTTGCGCTTGCCTCCAGAGTAGATGCGAAAACCTGCCGTAATGGCATCTGCTGAAACACCGACGTAGAGCTGACCGGTTTCTCCATTGTCCGGCACGGGGACAGAGAACTTCAGATACATCTGTGTTTTGTAAGGCGTTTTGTCTTTGGCGAAGCGAATATCGCGATTGATGCGCGAAAAGTTCGGACCGGTGCGGCCGGAGACGTCGAAGCGCGAGTCCAGCTTCAGTACATCGGGAGAAAGCTCTTCGAGGAAGCGGCGAAACGGTTGAACGATGATGGATTGGTAGCGCTCGCGGTTAGCGTCCATCCACGGCTTGCTGTTATTGCGGCTGAGGTCTTTGAAAAATCGAAAGGTCTCGGGCGTGAAGACTGGTGCTGGCTTCGCCATGTGGATCTCGATCCTTGTTTCTTTTGAGGAGGAACGGCATTCCAAAGCCTACACGATTCCCGAGCGGCGTCAATTCCTCGCGCGTCCAGATTGGCGCTTGCAGCGAAGCCCCCACACCAGCTAGGCTGCGCGCATGAGCAACTTTACGCCAACCGAAAGAACCAAGGTACGGCGCAAACCGGACCGCGGGAGTTACGACCGTGAATTGATTTACCGAATCCTGGATGAAGCCTTCGTTTGCCAGGTGGCGTTCATCGACAACGGAATGCCGATTGTCGTGCCCACCAACTACGTGCGCGTGGGCGACAAATTGTTCCTGCATGGCTCGACCGCAAGCCGTTTGATGAAGACGCTTTCGAGTGGCGCTCCTTTTTGCCTGAACGTGATGCTGCTCGATGGCATCGTTTGCTCGCCCAGCGCGACGGGCCACTCGGTCAATTACCGCTCGGTGGTGGTTATGGGCAAGGCGGAAATTGTGGAAGGCGAAGCAGCGAAACTCGGGGCCATGCGCGACTTTGTCGAGTACGTGATTCGCGGCCGCTGGGCCACGGTACGCCCTCCGACCGAGCAGGAATTGAAGGGCACAATGGTCCTTGCCGTGCCGCTCGTCGAAGCGTCCGCCAAAGTGCGCACGGGCTTCGCGGTGAACGAGGATGAAGATTACGCGACACCAACTTGGACGGGCGTTATTCCCATGAAGTGGATCTCGCAAGCTCCGGTGGCTGATCCGCGCGGCAATCCGGCAATTCCTGCACCGGCGAACATCCTGAGTTACTCACGTCCACAGTAAGCAGTAACATGGTGCGCGATGGAACCTGATCAATACATAACGGCGGGAGAGTTTATTGACAGCGGCGACGCTGAGGTGGGCAAGTTTGCGAGAAATGCATCCAGTGGCGTGGGCGATGATGTCTCGCGCGCAGTGAAACTGTACTACGTGGTGCGAGATGAGATTCTCTACGATCCCTACTATGGGGGTGAGGAACGGCGGTACTTCCGAGCGAGCGATTGCCTGCGCGCCAAGCGCGGCTTCTGCATTCCGAAGGCCGCTTTGCTCGCCGCGGCCGCGCGATCTGTGGGCATTCCAGCGCGCCTAGGCTATGCCGATGTGCGCAACCATCTGTCCACAAAGAAGCTGCTCGAGCTGATGGGAGGAGACCTCTTCATCTGGCACAGCTTCACGGAACTTTATCTGGAGGGCCGGTGGGTGAAAGCAACACCCGCATTCAATCTGAGCCTCTGCGAGAGGTTCGGGGTGCATCCTCTGGAATTCGACGGACGGCACGATTCGCTCTTTCATGAGTTCGATCGAGAAGGCCGAAGGCACATGGAATACGTTCGGGAGCGCGGGAATTATGCGGATGTGCCGTATGAGGAGATTGTCGCGGACTTCAAGAAGACCTATCCACGATGGATGATGCTCGTCAGGGAAGGCAAACGCGGAAACTTTGCGGCAGATGCCCAAAGAGAGGCCCGTTGAAAGTTCTGGTCCAGCCCGTCTTTTCTATAGCCAAGTGATTTTTCACCTAAATATCCAAGGCTGTCGCGCGGTGAAGCCTTACCTACTTGCCGCCACCCTTCGAGCCCAAGGCTAGGGGCCTGCTTTGATGAGGACCACGTTTTGTTCCGTGGCACCACGGGAGAGGGCGATTTGCTTGCCGTCGGGAGACCAGGAAAAGCCGTGGATTTCGGATTGATGAAAATGCGTGATTTGCTTGCCCGGGCTGCCGTCAAAGGGAAGAGTCCAGAGGTTGGGAACTCCGCTGCGGTCATCCAGCATTGCAATGCCGCGGCCGTCTGCCGTCCAGCCTACGATTCCCATGGCATCGATTGTGGAGGGAGGATCACCCGCAAAAAGCGGAGCACCTCCCGAGGATGGAAGGACGTAGCCCCTAATCCTGCCGATCTTGGGGTCCATAAACGCGGCCATGATGCGAGTTCCATCCGGGGAAAAATCTGCGTCGCCAAGCAACAGCAAATCAGACAGCGCAACGGGCGGTCCATCGCCTAGTTCCATTTTGTAGAGCAGCGTGCGGCCGTCCTTGCTCGTGCCGGAGAACACGAGATTGTTGGATTGGATGCGGCAGCTTGGACTGCCTTCGCCGCCGCCATTGGTGATTTGAGTGACATTGTTGCCGTCGAGATCCATCTTGAAAAGATGATGAGTGCCCGTGGGGTCCGATTCAAAAACAATAGAGCGGCCTGATTCGCAAACCGCGGGATGCGTATGGAAGTAGCGATCGTTGGTTACTTGATGGGCGCCGGAGCCATCGGCATTAACCATCCAGATCTGGTAAGTGTCACCGACATTTCCTTGATAGACGATGCGGCCGTCTGAGGTCCAAGCGAGACCGCCCATGCCGTCCATCCGACCGGAGGTGATCTGCACGGAGGCGTCGGGATCATTGGTGGGGCCAACCCAGAGATTGACGTTAATGTCGCTCTGGACCGCCACGAAGGAGCGGGAATCGGCGGCCACGCCGAGAGAAATATAGCTATTCACGTCAGCGGTGATTCTGTGCATCTCCCCACTGCCTTCCACGTTCCAATAGATTTGCTGGGGAGCGCCGGTTTTTTCTTGAGCGGCGATGAGAATCCCGCTGCCGTCAGGAAGCCAGCAAATGTCATTCACGGTCCTCCAATGGACGGGAGAAAAGGGCGTGGCGGAGCCGTCTCTCGCGGAGACACTCAAGAGATGGTAGTAGAGGCCATCGGGGTTTGGATCGGTGACGACGACTGTAATGGTCCTGCCATCCGGCGCCCAGGAAGGGAGGGCAAAAGGACCGATGTCACCGCCGATGTGGCGCGTTGCCAGTTTCGTTTCGTGAGCGCCGGAAGAATCGGCGAGGATGAGAGAAGATTCGCCTATGACAGCGTCGTTGCGAACAAAAGCAATTTGCCTGCCGTCGGGAGAGAACGTGACGGGGCTATCCAGGCTGTCCACGAGCTTGCGCGGCGTGCCCCCCAGGACAGGGATCTGGTAAAGAGATCCAAATCGGTCGGTCAGATTCACTCTTTCGAGATAATCAATGAAGCTTCCATCGGGAGTGAACTCCGGAATAAGGTAGGCGCGCGGGGCGGGAGGGAGGAGTTGAACGCTATTGGTCGAGGCCAGTTGGCGAAGCCAGAGGCTTTTCTTTCCATTATCATCCTGGCTGTAAACCACATAGCGGCCGTCGGGAGAGAGCCCCGCAGAAAAAGCTTGGCCGGAAGTGGTAATTCGTTGCATGCGGACGGAAGAGAAATCAGCGCGGCTCCGATTCCGAGACAGGAAATAAAAACCCGTAGCGCTGAGGACGACGAGAATAAGTGCCGCGATGATGACGATAGAAGCTTTTATGCGTGATCGCGTTGAGTTTGTGGCACTTACTGATTGAACGGCTCCCAAAGTGCTTGCCGATGCTTGAGTCAGCTCACCTGATGACAGCGGCAGAAAAATCCAAAGAACGACATAGGCGAGGAAAGGGAAACCTAAACCAAGGGCCGCAATAAGCCAGAGAACTCGCACGAGCGTGGGATCCACGTGGAAGTAATTGGCCATGCCGCCGCAAATGCCAGCAATCTTCTTGTCAGTCGCGGAGCGCGTTAATCTCTTTTCGCTGCCTGTTTGCGGCGAGGGTCCCGAAGCAGCTTCCGTTTGTTTGGCGGTGACTGTATCAACGGCGTCGGACTGCCAGACTTTGACTTTTCCTGAGGTCGAGTCACGTTGCTGGCGCTGAAGGTCGGCGCGCAAATCCGAGGCGGTCTGATAACGAAGGGCGCGGTCCTTTTCGAGGGCTTTGTTCAAAATGCGGTCGAGTTCGAGCGACAGAATGGGATTGAGCCGAACGGGCTCTACGGGTTGACGATTGAGGATTCCGTCAAAAACTACGCCGGAAGTGCGGCCGGGAAAAGCCTGGTTGCCCGTGGCCATTTCATAAAGAACGACACCGAAAGAAAACAAATCGGTGCGGGCGTCGAGATCCTCGCCGCGCACCTGTTCCGGGGACATGTATGCGATGGTGCCGAGAGCCGTGCCGGGGCTGGTGAGATTATCGTCAAGCACAGTCGCGCCCGAGGCAGTCGCAGCCACCGTGGCGGGAGACGCGGCGCGCGGGCCGATTTTGGCAAGGCCGAAGTCGAGAATTTTGGCTTGATTGCGGGACGTAACGAAAATATTCGCGGGCTTGATGTCGCGGTGGACGATGCCCTTGGCGTGAGCGGCATCGAGGGCATCGGCAATCTGGATGCCCAGGTCGAGCAGCAAATCGAGCGCCAGAGGACGGCCGGCAATGCGGTCACGAAGTGTGTGTCCCTCCAGAAACTCCATGACCAGGAAGCTGCGGCCGGAGGATTCGCCGATATCGTAGATGGTGCAGATGCTCGGGTGATTGAGCGAAGAAGCGGCACGAGCCTCGCGCTGGAAGCGCTCCAGGGCCATGGGATCCTTGGCTAATTCTTCGGGCAGAAATTTCAGGGCAACGAAGCGTCCTAGCCGAGTGTCTTCGGCTTTGTAAACGACACCCATTCCGCCGCCGCCCAGTCTTTCCAATATCCGGTAGTTGGAGACAAGAGTGCCGATCATGCGATGAACTTGGTGAAAGTTCATGGTATGCGGCGCTGGGGGCCAAGTCAATCAAAGGGGATGGCACAGGAATTCAGATGCCGCCGAGGAAGCGGCCGGGATTGAGGGTGTTGGCGGCGTCGAGTTGGCGCTTTATGGACTTCATGAGGGGCAGAGAATCGCCAGGAGTGCCCCAGACATCGAAAGCGGGGAGTGTGGTGGGGCGATGGAGAAGGACGAGAGAGCCGCCCATTTTTTCGAGGCCGGCACGTAAGGTGATCAGCACGCGGTGCAAATTGTCTGGAAGGCCTTCAAGACGGAGCCAGCCGAGACCGGTGGCGTAAATCAAGGATTTCCAACGGACGTGCGTAGAGTCGGCGGCGCGGCGGAAGAATTCGATAGTATGTGCGAGGTCGGTGGGAAGAGCGCTGATTTTGGCGATGGCGGTTTCTTCGGGGTTAGAAAGCGACCAAAGATCTTGACGTGCACTCCAGATTGCGGACGAGACTTCGGAGATTTGTCGGGAGTGCCGGAGCGCGCGCAATTGTGAAGATTGGGCGTCGAGTCCGGCTTTGGTGCCTTCAAAGAGGATGTCGAGGAACGGAGGCGCGTCTGCTGAGAAGCGCGATTGAAGCGCGACGTGAGCGAGCTTGGAATCTTGGATGGCGAGAACCAGCTTTTGTACTTCTTCGGGATTGCCCACAGAGATGGAGAACGAACGCGCCTGGCGCGGGAGCGGATGAAGGCGAAAGACCGCGCGGGTGATCACGCCGAGAGTGCCGAAGGCGCCAGTGACGAGCTTAGGAAGGTCGTAGCCTGCCACGTTCTTGACGACTTTACCGCCGCTCGAAGCGAGCGTGCCATCGGGAAGCGCGATCGTGACGCCGATAATGAGGTCGCGCAACGCGCCAAATCGCAAACGAAGCGCACCGCTGTCGTTTGCGGAGAGGATGCCTCCGATGATGGCCTTTTCTGGCCAAAGGGGATCGAGTGCGAGGCGTTGGCCGTGCTGGGCAAGCGTCTGCTGCAAAGTTTGAATCGTGCAACCCGCTTCGACGGTCACAGTGAGGTCAGCCCAGGCATGTTCGAGGATTTTGTTGAGGCGCGCGGTAGAAAGGATGAGATCGGCGTGCGAGGGAGGATTGCCCCAGCCAAGTTTAGTGCCGCCCCCACGAGGAATTACTGCGAGCTTCGATTCGTTGGCGAGACGAAGCGCGGCGGCGAGTTGTGATTCGGAAGCGGGCTCCAGGACGAATTGAGGCGGAACACCAGAGACGACATCGGCTGGGGTGGCGGGATGGAGATCCTCGATCCCGAGAATGTCCTTAAACTTTTGACGAAGTGACGAATCAATGGCGGCGTGCGAGGATTGCGTTGCGAGGTCCATGGCTCACGTTGGAGACTTGAAAGAAAAAGGCGCCCGCTTCAGCCCTTCGTTCCTCAGGATAAAGAAGCGGGATCTGCAGAAACGCGAGGACATCAGAAGCGCTCCGCGAGGCCCGCAGTTTCCAGTGGAAGAGGAGCGTATTCGCCGGGCTTTTCGCCGCACAGGCGAGGAGTGGGAAAGACTTTTGTTGGATTCGAGAGCTGCAGGGGATCAAAGGCGCAGCGGACACGCTGCATGGTCGCCAGGTCGGGCTCGGCAAACATCTTTGACATCATGCATTTCTTTTCTTCGCCGACGCCGTGCTCGCCGGTGATGGAGCCACCCGCAGCTAGGCAAAGCTCGAGGATTTTCATCGACAGTGCGAGAGCGGCGCCTTCCTGCCCGGGGATGCGGCGGTCGTACAGAACGAGCGGGTGGAGGTTGCCGTCGCCAGCATGAAAAACGTTAGCAACGCGCAGTCCGTTTTCCTTGCTAAGGCGCTCGATTTCGCTCATCACTTGAGGTAGGGCCGTGCGAGGAATCACTCCATCCTGAACGATGTAGTTCGGGGAGATGTGGCCGACCGCGGCGAAGGCGGCCTTGCGTCCTTTCCAGACGAGGGCGCGCTCGGCGTCGGATTGCGCGACGCGAATTTCCCAGGCGCCATTCGAACGGCAAATCTCTTCCACATGAGTTAGCAGAGATTCGACTTCAGCGAGTGGACCATCGAGCTCGACAAGGAGGAGGCCGCCGCAACTTGGATAGTTCGCATGAACGGCAGCTTCCGCCGCTTGAATGGCAAGGTTATCCATCATTTCGATAGCCGCCGGAAGCATTCCCGCCGCAATGATGCCGCTGACGGCGGCGCCCGCTTCGTTGGTGGAAGGAAACGCGGCAAGCAGTGTGCGAATACACTCGGGGCGCTTGAGGATGCGGAGAGTGATTTTTGTGGCGACGCCCAGGGTGCCTTCAGAGCCGACGAAAACGCCAGCGAGATCGTAGCCTGGCGTGTCGAGCGTTTTTCCACCGAGATGAACAAGCGAGCCATCGGGGAGAACAACTTCGAGGCCCAGGACATGCGTAGTGGTAAAGCCGTACTTGAGGCAATGCGCTCCCCCCGCGTTCTCCGCAACATTCCCACCGATGCTGCAAACGGATTGTGAAGAAGGATCGGGCGCATAGAAGTATTCGTGAGGCTGGACTCGGGCCGTGACGTCCAAATTGATGACGCCGGGTTCCACGCTGACACGGGAGTTGGAAATGTCAACTTCCAAGATACGATTCATTCGCGCGAGGCTGAGAACAATCCCGTCTTCCACGGGGAGCGCGCCACCGCTCAGCCCAGTGCCGGAACCGCGTGCAACGAAAGGGATTCTCTCGCGGTGGCAGACGCGCACGATGGCCTGAACCTGCTCGGTGGAAGTGGGAAGCAGCACGGCGCAAGGGAGCACGCGAAAATTCGTGAGGCCATCGCATTCATAAGTGTGGAGTTCTTCGGCCGAGCTGATAAGGCCGCGTTCGCCGACGATGGCGCGAAACTCGTTGAAGATCCTGGCGTCCATGGCGTGCGAGTCAAGGATAGTACGGTTCGGCGCTGTGGGCGAGCCTAGTGCACTACAAGCTTGGTGAAAGGAAATACGTAAGCCTGGAGGAACACGAAGACGCCCACCAAACATGCCAGCGCGATGCTGTGGAAGAAAACGTAACGCAAAATGTTTCCTTCATGCCCATACCATTCCGTGGCCGTGCTGGCGACCACGATGCTCTGGGCATCAATCATTTTGCCCATCACTCCGCCGCAACTGTTTGCGGCGGCCATCAAAGTTGGAGACAGTCCAACCTGCGTTGCTGAAATTTTCTGCAGGCTGCCGAAGAGCACGTTGGAAGCAGTGTCGGATCCGGTCAGTGCGACACCTAGCCAGCCAAGGAGCGTGCCGAAGAACGGATAAAACACGCCCGTGCGTGCGAATGCCAATCCCATCGTCGCATCTAGACCGGAATAACGCGTCATGAACCCGATAGCCATCATGGCCGCGATGGTGATCAATGAGAAGCGCACTCTATAGAAGGTTTTTGCGTATTGGCGGAGCATGGCCATCGGTCCGAAGCCCATTACGAAACCGGAGATGATAGCGGCGACCAGAATGCCGGTGCCGCTGGCGGACAGCCAATTCAAATTGAAAACCGCGCTCTCCGGCGTGGGTTTCGCGACGACGGGAGGAACGCGCAAGATCAAGTTGTGCAGGCCGGCTACGGGAATCTTGAATATGGAGATGCTATCCAAAAACGCTTTGACCACGGGGAGGCCCCATAAGAACACCACCACGCTGAGGATGGCCCACGGAATCCAAGCTTTGGCGACTTCTGCTGAGCTGTGACCGTGACTCGCTCGAGCCGTGCGATCGGCTTCATGGCCTTCGAACCCCCAAATCTTTTTTGGGTGCCAGAGGAAGAGCAGTGCGACCACGGCAATCATTGAACACACGGCTGAGACCACATCTACTAGCCAGGGCCCGTGATAGTTGGATAACAAGTACTGGGGAATCGCGAAGAACGCCCCGGCAGCCAAAACTGCTGGCCATATCTCCATCATTCCGCGGAATCCCGCAAAGGTCCACAACAGCCAGAAAGGAACCAGGACGGAAAAGAAAGGCAGAATCCGTCCGGCCATTGCGCTGAGTTGTAGCAAATCGAGGCCCGTCACCCCCTGGAGCGCTATCAGGGGTGTACCCAGTGCGCCAAATGCCACCGGTGCCGTATTGGCGATGAGGGAGAGACCAGAAGCTTGTAGCGGCTTGAACCCAAGCCCGATAAGAATAGCTGCGGTTACCGCCACCGGGGTTCCAAATCCCGCGGCACCTTCAAAAAAAGCGCCAAAGGAAAAAGCGATCACCAATAGCTGGAGCCGCCGGTCCTGGGTAAGTCTCATCAGGCTTTCCTGCAACACCTTGAAGCGGCCCGTGACGCAGTTCATGTCATACATAAAAATGACATTCAGGATGATCCACCCAATCGGGAACAAACCGTAGCACGCTCCATATAATGTGGTGCGCGCGCCCATGCCTGCCGGCATTTTGAAAACGCCGATGGCGATGATAAGGCTCGAGGCAAGTCCAATCAGCGCCGCCCAATGTGCTTTGATTCTTAACAGCGCCAACGCCCCTAACAGGACGATTACCGGAATCGCAGCGATAAGGGTGGAGAGCCACCAATGTCCGGTGGGGTCGTAAACTTGTGTCCAAGTCAACGGAAGACCTCCGAGCCTGACCAGCTTGCGTGGGCCTGCTGGCGAAAAAATCAGCGACGGTTCCGGAGAGGGAGCGCAGAATCCACACTTCTCCGCGGAACCGTCTTTTTCGTGCGCTGAGATACTTTGTTACGGCGGCATTCTTGTCAAGCAAGGAGTAGGTCGCTAATCGTCCCGGGTCACGCCAGAACGTCGGAAGCTATGCTTGACTGGTTCAAGGCCAAATTGATGGTTGCGGAGTTACAAGCGATTGCGCGAAAATTGAGCTTCCGCCGTGGTAAGCAAGTCCCCTGATCAAAGACCGGTAGGCGGTTCGCTCCTTATTAGCGTGAACAAGCACCACAAAGAAGGGCAAAAGTCATGACTGAACACATTGGAGAACTCAATCCCCCCGTACGGCTGATGCTAACCCCAGGGCCGTCTTCTGTAGACCCTCGGGTATATCGCGCCATGGCCACGCCGCTGGTAGGTCACATGGACCCATGGTTTCGCGGCTGCATGGACGAAACCCAGGTTCTTCTGCGGCAGATTTTTCAAACGGAAAACCGTATCACCATGCCGCTGTCCGCTTCGGGCTCTGGCGGAATTGAAGCTTCGGTGCTCAATGCGTTGGAGGAAGGCGATGAAGCAATTGTTGCGGTGAACGGGGTGTTCTCCGAGCGCATGTACGAGATTGCCACGCGCGCTTCGTCCAAGGCAACAAAAGTCGAAGCTCCCTACGGAAAGCCCGTAGATCCCGAGGACGTGCGACGGGCCAGCAAGGGCAAGAGGATCAAAATGATCGGTTTGGCGCAGGGGGAAACTTCCACCGGGGTGCTGACGAACATCGACGCTTTTCGAAAAATAGCGGACGAATTGGGGGCCTTACTCGTTGTAGATACAGTGGCATCGCTTGCGGCTGTGCCACTGCACGCGGATCGCGAGCGGGTCGACATTTGCTTCAGCGGCTCGCAGAAGGCTATCAGCGCACCGCCGGGAATGTCGCCGATCACCGTGAGTCCCGCGGCCGAAGAAGTGTTCCGCAAGCGGAAGACGAAAGTGCAGAGCTGGTATTTTGATCTGACCACAGCGATGAATTATTGGGGCAAGGACCGCTTGTACCATCACACGCCGCCGATTTCGCTTATTTTTGCGTTGCGCGAAGCGATGCGCCTGGTCGTCGAAGAAGGCTTGGAAACGCGCTGGGAGCGGCATCGATTGAATCAACTTGCGCTCATCTCAGGCTTGGAAGCGATGGGATTAAAGATGCTTGTGGAAAATCCTTCGGACCGGCTGCCAACCGTAACCGCCGTGATGATTCCAAGCGGCGTGAGCGACGAGAAGCTGCGCAGTCAGTTGCTCGACGAATTCAACATTGAGATTGCAGGTGGATTTGGCCCGATCAAGGGCAAAATCTGGCGCGTGGGTTTGATGGGCTACTGCAGCCAGAAACCCAACGTGCTGCTGTTCCTCGCCGCGCTGGAGAAGTGCCTGATTGATCAGGGATTCCGCGTCGGAAGCGGCGCGGGAGTCGGCGCAGCCGTGAAGAATTATTCGCACGCCGAGGCGGCTGTGGTGGCCACCCGATGACGACAAGCCCCGTCCTGGCCAACGCTGGTGCGATGAGCCAGTTTGTCGGTCCGTTTGAGGTGACTTCCAAACTGGGCGGACAAACCTACCAGTGCCGCTTCTCGCACATGTGGAACGGCATCGCTACGCGGCATGCGGACACTATTGACACAAAATTCTTTGTTGACGGCGAAGCTCATGTCGTGGGGCTTGCGCACACCGCCTTTGTGAAGTTTCGCGGAAAGTCCGGCCGCGACCTGACGGATCGCGAGGCCAGTTTTGTCTCCGCCGAGTATTTACGCGAGCGCTTGGAAGAAGAAGATATCCGGACTCTTTACGATGTTCCGGAGAGCGAAGTCCTGCGACTCATCAACTTGATCGGCATTAAGTAATCCATTCGAGAACCAATGGGACGAGAACTGGAAGCGCTCTGGTGCTTTTTTTGTATTTGTCAGTTGCCGGGCTCGACGCGGAAAGCGTCGAGGATAGGATGACGAATGCCGTCGCGCCGGATGAAATGAATCACCAGGAACATCAGCAGCGCGCCGCAGACCATCACGGCCACAGCGATTTGCAAGCCTAATTGCAGGTCATGCGTGTCAGATATTTTGCCCACGATGGTCGGGGCCAGCCCGCCGACCAACTGCGTGGCAAACATGTACACGCCAACAGAAGTGGCATGGGCCCGGCGGGGCATCATATCGTGCAACACGGCGGTAACCGGGCCGTGATACCAGGACATGAAAAAGCCGGCGACGAACAGGCCCACCAGAACAGTCGACTTCTCCTCGGACTGTATGGCTAGTAGGAGAAACGGCGCCGCCAAAAGAAATGCCGCGGCGACGGCGATAATTCGCCCGGAGGAAAACATTCGGTGAAGCCGGTCCGCGACGTAGCCTCCAACCAGGACTCCAAGCACCATGGAAAGAAGCGCAATTAGGGCCAGCGAGACGGAAGCCTCGGTCAAGCTGAAATCCTTATAGTTCTTTGCAAAGTCCACTCCCCAAGAGATGAGCGACACGCTGGAAAATGTGATGCAAATGCCCGCGGCAATCATGGAAACGAATGCGGGAACACTAAGCAGCCGCAAGATGGGGACGACTTCAGATCGTGGACCACGAGGTGGTTCCTCGAGCTTAAACAGCGCAAGACCTGGGAGAATGCCTAGAACGGCTACAACAAAGAGGGCTGACTGCCAACCGTAACGAGGCCCAATGATTCCAGAAAGAGCCTGCCCAGTTGCCCCTCCTAGAAGCATGCCTGACGCAAAAACGGCCTGCGCCAGGGCGCGGCGTTCGACTGGAAATGCCCCGGAAATCATGGACTGAGCCGCTGGAGCATAAGCAGCTTCACCCAGCCCGACCAGGGCGCGTGCAACTAGGAAATAAGAAAAAACCGAAAACAAGCCGCCCGCGAACGACGCCACGCTCCAGCAAATAATGCCGATTGCAATGATGGCCTTACGGCTGAAGCGATCAGCAAAAAATCCGAAGGGAAAGCTGCCGACGGCGAGGACAACCAAGAGTCCGCTTTGCAGCCAGCCAAGCTGTGCGTCTGTGGCCTGGAAGTAGTCGCGCAATAACGGAATGAGCGGAACCACCGCCTGGCGTGCCGCAAAGTTGACAAAATTGATCAAAGCAAGTACAGCAAGGAGGCGAATCTGTTGGGCATTAAGCAGAGTGGGCTTTGTGGACATGCCAAGTTTGCCGGGTGACCCGCAAGCGACCTGGTGGAGCGGAGAGAAACTACCAGAAACTGGCTCGAACACGAAACAGTCCGTGTCCGCTCGACCTGTACAGATTATAGTACGACCATGAATGCCACCCCTTCAACGGATGCCACAACCACACGTTTAACGGCAGTTGTCTCCTATGGCGTACTGCTTCTGCTCATTTACCTGGTGTTCCGCATCTCCGAGCCATTCTTGAGCGCGCTGGCTTGGGCGGCCATTCTAGTGACTTTTTTCTATCCGATGCACAAGCGCCTCGCCAAGCGCCTCTCTTCTGTGCGGGCCTCCGTGATCAGCACCGTAGCCGTGACGATCCTTCTGATAGCGCCAGCAATTCTTGTGACTACGCTGTTCGTTCGAGAAGCGGTTTCTATTTCGCGCGGCGTGCAGCATTCCATCGTCGAGCAACACGCGCCAATCATTGCGAAGAGCTGGGCCTGGATCGCTCAGCATGTTCCGGGGGTGGACCCCAACGCCAACATTTTCGAGACGCTCGAGCAGGGTATCGAGAAAGAGGCCGGATTTCTGGCAGAGCGGATTGGTACAATTCTCAAAAACATCGCTGCATTTATCTTCGATTTGTTCGTCATGATTTTTGCTATGTTCTACTTTTTCCGCGACGCCGGGAAGATTCTTGGCGCCGTGCGAAGCATTATGCCGTTCGATGCTCAGCATCAAGACACCATGATCGTCCAGATACGGAACCTGATCTCAGCTAGTGTGATTACCAGCCTGGTTGTCGCATCCATTCAAGGAGCCTTGGGAGGCCTGGGCTTCGGCTTGGTGGGTCTGCCGGCCCCGGTGTTTTGGGGCGTGCTGATGGCCTTCTTTTCCCTTATCCCCGTCATTGGGTCGGGCTTGATCTTTGTCCCGGCCTCGCTTTGGCTGGGCTTTAGCGGACACTGGGGACGCGCGGTTTTGCTCTTAGCGATCTGCGCGGGTGTGTCAACGGTTTTGGACAATGTGCTGCGGCCCTTGTTGCTTGGTGGCCGGACGGAATTGAGTGGGCTGGTGATTTTCATCAGCGTCGTTGGCGGCGTAAGTTTGTTTGGAATGCTGGGCTTGGTCCTGGGGCCGATCCTGATTGCCGTGGCTGCCGGGGTGTTGAGCGTCTACAGAGAGAGCGCGGAAAGTCCGCCGCCGATAACCGCTGGGTAACACCTCCTCTGCCCAACGGAGAGTCAGCCTCGCGACTGTGTTAGAGTAACCCGCTCGAAAGGATTTCATGGCTACTAAGCCTGCTCCGAAACCAGTCGAGCTTCCCACGGATAAGCTGCGCTGGAGGTGTGAGCTCTCGCGCATCCCATTCGAAACTACAGCGCAGGCAGACCCCCGCGAAGGTTTTGTCGGGCAGGAGCGCGCTTTGCGCGCATTGAAGATGGGAGTGGAACTTTCTGCCCCCGGCTACAACGTTTTTGTCTGCGGCTTGGCAGGTACTAGCCGAGGTGGCACCATCGCACACATGATTGAAGAGCTCCATCCGCCGACGAAAGAGTCACTGGATCGTTGTTACGTCAACAACTTCAAAACTACGGACCGGCCAAGACTGCTGGCGCT
>WNGL01001654.1_pt1 | contig 31563 bp, 25 predicted proteins | sample 5400591 | NCBI WGS metagenome assembly WNGL01 (sample SAMN13153377, study PRJNA577476) | soil metagenome | isolation source: 80 cm soil or saprolite under Garry oak tree replicate 1 | place: USA:California | collected 2016-06-15
AAGGTGGAGGCACGGTCTATTTGACCAATGCTCCGGGAAGCTCCCCGTTTACGATCTTTGATACCTATGATTGGCGCAGTGTGATTGAGAATGGGATCTTCAAAGAGGGCAAGCATCCCTGGCATCTGTTGCGTTTTCCCACACGAACCGAGGCTGGGGTCGTGGTGCATTGCCATTTTACCTTGTTGGTGATGGGGCTGTGTACGGCCTTTCGCTTGTGGCAAGTCAAGCAAGCTTCGACTCCCACCTCGCAAACAGCTATCCAGGCAAACCTGAGCACGGCCTTGCTTGGCGGGGAGGGCACAGCGCGCTGGCGGCAACGCTTACGCGAAGAAAACCGCGACAAAATCATGGTCTTCATCGGCCAAGCCTATGGGATTTTCCAGCTCGCCGAATTTGCCATCCTGACTCATCTGCCACTGCGCCGACTCCCCGCTGCTCTGGGCTCTCCACAGGCCATTCTTCACCGTTTTGGGCTGAGCCCCTAATCCTTATATCAAAACATCAGGGAGAACATCAAAAGCCGCTTGCCATTTCTTACTATATATGGTACACTTTAAATGGCATAATAGGACATAATTTTCAACATATACTTTGGCTTTTACTTCTGAGGCGCAGACAGAAGTGAAGATAGATCGAAAACAACAAAACAAATGCATAGTAACGCTACATTAGGAAAAATGTAGTGAGGAGGTTTTTTATACTTTGACAACAGAACAAGTTCGGCTGATCCCGCTTGGAGGGCTGGGAGAAGTCGGAAAGAATATGATGGTGGTAGAGTATGGTGACGACATCATCATTATTGATGCGGGGTTGATGTTCCCCGACGATGAAATGTTTGGCGTTGACCTGGTTATCCCCGATACGAGCTACCTGAACGACAAAAAGCAACGCATTCGCGGCATCTTTATTACGCACGGTCACGAAGACCATATTGGCAGCCTACCCTATGTCTTGCCAATGCTCGATTTCCCACCCATCTACGCTACTCGCCTGACCCAGGGACTTATTCAGGTCAAGCTCAAGGAGCATAAGCTGCTCGAAAAGGTCGCGATCAACGTAGTGACGCCGGGTGACCAGGTGTCTGTCGGGAAATGCCTTGTCGAAATTGTGCGCGTGAACCACAGCGTTCCCGATGCCGTCGCCCTTGCCATCCATACACCCATCGGCACCATCGTGCATACGGGCGATTATAAGTTCGACCATACACCGACTGATGGACGACCCGCTGATTTTGGCGCGTTGGCACGCCTGGGCAATGCAGGGGTGTTGTTGATGATGGGTGATAGTACGCGCGTCGAAACACCTGGCTATACGCCGTCCGAGCGCGTCATCAACGATTCGTTCGACAAGATTTTTGCCAACGCGCCCGGGCGTATCATTATTGCCACCTTTGCCTCGCTGCTCTCGCGGGTGCAGCAGGTGATCGATACCGCCACGCGCTATGAACGGGTGGTCGCGCTGGTTGGCCGCAGCATGGTGAATAATGTGCAGATGGCGATTGAGCTTGGCTACTTGAATCTTCCCAAAAGCATGTTGATTCGCGCCGAGGATATCAATAAGTTTCCGCCGGAGCGCGTGGTCATCATTTGCACGGGAAGCCAGGGGGAGCCGACTTCAGCCCTGACGCGCATCGCTAACCAGGATCATCGCCTGGTACGCATCCAGCAAAACGACAGCGTCATTCTTTCGGCAACACCCGTTCCGGGCAATGAAAAGATGGTGAATCGCACCATTAACAACCTGTTCCGCCAGGGCGCGGAGGTCTACTACCAATCCATCGCCATGGTGCATGTGTCGGGCCATGCCGCCCAGGAAGAGTTGAAGCTCATGATCAACTTGCTGCGCCCTACCTACGTCATGCCGGTGCACGGCGAGTACCGTCAATTGATCCTGCACGCGAAACTGGCCTATTCGCTCGGCATTCCTGAAGATCACATCGTCGTCGCGGAAGATGGCGACATTATCGAAGTGACGCCGGAATCGATCAAAGTGGCGGATCACGTGACGTGCGGGAATGTGTTTGTGGATGGTCTTGGCGTTGGTGATATCGGGCATATTGTGCTGCGCGACCGCCAGGTACTTGCCCAGGATGGCATTCTGATGGCGGTGCTGACGGTTGATAAAGAGACCGGGCAGCCGCTCGCGGGTCCCGATATTGTCTCGCGCGGCTTTGTCTATATGCGCGACTCAGAAGAACTGCTGGAGAGCGCGCGTGAGCGCGTCTTAGAGTCGTTTATCGGCTTAAACGGTCACGCTTCCGACTGGTCATTCGTCAAAGACAAGATTCGCCATACGCTCAGCGAATTCCTGTATGAGAAGACGCATCGACGCCCCATGATCTTACCTGTAGTGATGGAGGTATAAGTACAACAAACCACTTGCTTCTCTGGAACATATGCGCTATCATTAGGGATATCTTCGTATCTCTTGCAGGATTGTAAGGGCGACCCTCGCGGTCGCCCTGGCAATAATTCGAGGAGGGAACCACGATGGCGGCAAATGGCCAGAGCAAAGGGCGGAAAGGGCGAGTGGGACCGAGCGTTGACACGGGCAAAGCCTCTCGCGTGAGCAAGGCGGCGGGAAATATCGGCTCGGAAACGATGCGTGTTGAGCAGCGTTCCGGTTCTTCCGCGACAAAACAACAGGCGAATAATAACCCGGTACCCTCCAGAAGAGCGCAGGCTGCTAAACCGGCGCCGAAGAAAGGCGCCGGTCGCCCTGTGCCTGCCGCCAAAACTCCTGCTCCTCAACCTGCAGATTCGCGTCTCATCGGGAAGATGCACAGTAGATGGCAAGCGCTGGAACCCCACCACCAGCAGCGTTTCTACAGCGTATTGTTGCTGATATTATCAATACTCCTTCTTGGCGGATTGACCTTTTGGAGCAAAATATCGCTGCTGGGGCAAATTGGCAGCTTCTTCCTCCTCTTCTTTGGCTGGGGAGCCTACCCCCTGACAATAGGCCTGATTGCGTTTGCCATCGCGCACCTGGTTGAGGGAATACGCAATATCCGCTTTATTCGCTGGTCGATGGTCATCGGGCTGGTTGTACTGTTACTGCTGGCGCTGGTGGAGGGTCGCCTGTTCGTTGACAAGACGGGCGGAGTGATCGGCGCGCTGCTGGTGCGTCCCCTGCTTGGGTGGCCTATGCTGGTTCAGCACGTGCTGGTCATCGGGCTGTTTATCCTTGCTGCTATCTTCACGTTTCGTATTACAATGAGCCATGTCGTGAAGACCACCGGTTTCTTCAAAAGGATGTTCGCTGATAAGGGGCGCAATGCCTCGGCTGGAAGCGGGGCGCGTCCTTCGCCGTATCTTGGTCAGCGCCCGCAATATAGCCGCTATAGCAGCCTGGCGAACGCGGCTGACCGCTCTCAGAAACCCGGCACACGAGGAGATGTTGAGGCGCTGGACGATGATGATGTGGCGATTGATTTTGACGCGGATTTTGAAAACGATGATGATCCACTGAATGATATCAATATTCACAAGCAGCAGGTTGGTATGGTACCACGTGGGGCGCGTCCTGCCCAGCCATTGGACCGCGAGGAACACCAGGCCGCAATTCGAGGTGTCAAGCAACAGTCCTTGCCGTTTGACGAGGCCGCCCGCGCTGCTAAACAATCTGGCAATGGCAGCGTGCAGAACGAGATCGAGCCGCTTGCACCCAATCCAATGTTTGCAAAGCAGCCGAAGATTGTGACGCGCGCGGCAAAGCCGGTCGTGGATTCACCCTGGAAACTTGTTGATACCACGCTACTCAACAATCCTGAAGAGGTGAAATTGCACGTGCTGGGTGATGATACCGGCTCACTGGCGAAAGTCATTCAGGAAACGCTGCGCAGCTTCCGCGTCGAAGCCGAGGTAAGGCCGGAAGATATCAGTATTGGCCCTACCGTCATCCGCTTTGGCATTCGTCCCACCGGCAAACCGGTCATGAAGCCAGATGAAAAAGGCAGGCTGATCCCGATCAAAGATGGCGCTGGCAATATTGTGTATGAGCAGCGTACGCGTGTGAGCCGCATCATGGCCTTGCAGAATGACCTCGCGCTGGTACTGGAGGCCAAGTCGATTCGCATGGAAGCGCCTGTGCCGGGTCGCCCCTATGTCGGTGTAGAAATCCCCAACAAGAACAGCCGCCTGGTCACGTTGCGCGAGATCTTGGAGAGCAAGGAGTACGCGGCGGCGAAGGCCAAATCGAAATTGACGATGGTGCTGGGAAAAGATGTGGCAGGAGCGGTGCGTATCGGGGACCTGGCGCGCATGCCGCATCTCTTAATTGCCGGGGCGACCGGCTCTGGGAAAAGTGTGTGCCTGAATGCCATCATTGGCAGCTTTCTCATGCAGTCCACGCCCGATGACGTGCGCATGTTGATGGTCGACCCGAAAATGGTCGAATTGAACATGTACAACGGCATCCCGCACCTGCTCGCGCCAGTCGTCACAGAAGTCGATAAAGTTGTCGGCTTGCTCAAGATCGCGACTGCCGAAATGGAGAAACGCTATCGAATTTTCTCCCAGATGAATGTGCGCAACCTGGAGGGGTATCGCAAGCTGCGTGCCGAACGCATGGCGCGCGGCGACAATACGCTGAAGAACCTGCCCGCCATCGTGATTATTATCGACGAGCTGGCGGATCTGATGATGATAGCCCCGGAAGAGGTTGAAGGGCTAATCTGTCGTTTGGCGCAGTTGGCCCGTGCTACCGGCATTCACCTGATTATCGCCACGCAGCGTCCCTCGGTGGACGTGATCACCGGCTTAATCAAGGCCAACATCCCGACTCGCATCTCGTTTATGGTCAGTTCGGCGGTCGATTCGCGCACCATCATCGACATGGGCGGCGCGGAACGCCTGCTGGGTCGCGGCGATATGCTCTATCTGCCAGCCGATGCTGGCAAGCCCGAACGCATCCAGGGAGCCTTTGTCGCAGACGACGAGGCCGAGCGGCTCGTCTCACACTGGAAACAGCAGGCGTTAGATCATGCTGCCGCTGTGGCGGCCACGCAAGGCGGCAAGGCTCCACAGGGAGGCGTTGTTGCACCTGTGGTTGAGCCTGGATGGGAGTTGAGTGAGCATATCTCCGATGAATACGAGCTGGATGATGAGCTGCTAGACCAGGCGGAGCAGGTCGTGCAGGAGTACGAACGCGCCTCTATCTCCCTTTTGCAGCGCCGCCTGCGTATTGGTTATTCACGCGCGGCCCGCCTGATCGATTTGCTAGAAGAGCGTGGTATCATTGGTCGCATCGAATCTGCTGGTCGTTCCCGCGAGGTGCTGGAAAAACGGGGCAAGTACAGCGGGAATGGCAATGGCGGCGAGGGCCGCTCAATGGCGGATGAGGCGGCTGATATTATGGCAGAAGAGAAGGCAAAAGAAGAGTTTTTGAAGAAACAGGCGGCGAGAGGGAATCAGCAGGGGAATGCCTTGGGACCCGGAGATAAAGAGGCATGAAATGCACCTCACTTCTTCTCAAGGGACGAAAATTTCTTCAGCCATGTTTTTTATTGTCACGAACGCCGGATGAGTGCTAAGTTGACGTACCTGCTTGTGATAACTCGATTTAAATTCCTCCCTCATTTTTTCTCCTTTTACATCTATTTCAACTGTGTCAAACGCCTTTGTTTCGGCCTGAACTTCCTTGCTTGACCTGCCTACACTTTGTAATATACCTGAGAAGGAGGACACAATCGGTCCTTATTTCAGCAACGGTGTTTGAGGCTTTCTATAAATTGACGCCCATTTGTTGTAATATTTTGCTGTGCTAAACGATAGTTAAGGTGAGTTACTTAAACAGCACGAGGGAAATGATGCAAGCAAACAGGCTTATGGCACAGGCGGAGCAGGAGATGGCCCTCCTATACAGGAAATACGCACCAGGCCTGCTTACCTATGTCCGTATGCGCATTACCTCAGAAGAGGATGCGGAAGACCTGGTGGTGGAAGTCTTCCTGGCGGCGATCGAGAATGCAAAAGTTGCTGTGCTCTCGGAGAAAGCGAAGCAGTTATGGCTCTGGCGAGTTACCCGCAACAAAGTGATCGATACTTACAGGCGTGCGAAAACTCGTCAGAACGTGACACTTGAGTATGTAGCTGACGGTCTTTTTGAAGATGAAATGGCAGGCCCCGAATATGCAGCTTTGCGGCAAGAAGATTATATGGAGTTGTATGCACACCTGCAAAGCTTGCCCCCGCTTCAACAGCAGATTTTACGCATGCGCTTTGGCCAGGATTTATCCTGTCGTGAGATCGCGACCACGTTAGGAAAGCAGGAAAATGTGGTGCGCGTCACTCTTTCACGCAGTTTAAATCTGTTACGGAAAATCTATCGACGAAGAAAGGAGGAGCAGGAAGGTGGCTGAGAAGGATGAGTTTTTTTCCCCTGAAGAAGTAGACAGACAAATTGAAAATGTGAGCCAATTCAAGGAAGGCGATCGAAGAGACGCGGAGGCATTGGCGTATCTACGCAGCTTTTACCAGGCTGATGCCCAGCAGGAGCAGGCGACGCTCGATCGGATCTGGAACCGCATTGCGGGCGCCCCTCGTTTTGAACAAGATCCTCAAGAAAGTGAGAATGAGCTACCTATGCAACATCCACACATACCATACAGCAGTAGTGGCACCTCGCGTGAATCACACCCACGGCGCACGAGGCTCTTGCGGCGACTTAGTATATTGGCGGCGGCTGTCTTCCTGCTCGCCCTGGTTGGCAGTATGGCACTGGTTTTTTACGCGGTTCGACATAATAATGGAGGCACCGCCTCTCCTAATCCAACATCAACACTTTCAACTGCTCGTGTGCCACTCCTGGTCACTTCGGTCAGTATGTCGGTAACACCTGGATCGATTGCGAACCTATCCTGCGGTACGAACGTGACCGTGACCTATACGGCTCTCTTCCACGTCAAGCCCAATAGCGTCGGCGGTACTGTTCAATTTGAGTATACGGTCAACAATGGGCGCGGTCAGACCCCGGCCAGCATCACCTTCAATCCAGGAGAGACGACGAAATCGTACACATTTACGTGGAGTGGCGCGTTGCCTTTCGACCATACCTACCCTGAACCTGGCGGTGTCCAGGTGACCAGCCCCAATCAACTGACTTCTCCACTGGTTGGGCCAGTGGGGCAGTGCACGCCTGCGAAGTTCCAGGTCACGAACATTGATATGGCGGTGAGCCCCACATCCATTCAAGGATTGTCCTGTGGTACTTCGATAGTGGTGACCTATACAGCTACCATTCACGTTGCGGCCAATAGCCCCGGTGGGACTGTTCAGTTCAGTTATACGGTCAACAATGGTCGCGGTCAGACCCCGGCCAGCATCACCTTCAGCCCTGGACAGACTATGCGAACCTATACATTTACCTGGAGCGGCGCGTTGCCTGCCGATCATACGTATCCTGGACCAGGGGGTATCCAGGTGACCAGTCCCAATCAACTGACTTCTCCACTGGTTGCGCCAACGGGTATGTGCAGTTAAGCTGGATTGCCAGGGCGACCTGAGATGGTTGCCCTGACAAAGCGATTCACAGGAACTTTTGAGAACCCCTGGGATCGCTTTCCTGTGGGCGGCAGGCAGCACTCATAAGGGGTCACCATATAATCCTACACTAATAAGATAGAATTTTTGAACAAAGATAGAGCAGCTGCTCACGCAACTTTGCTCCTATAGGTTCAATCTGGGCTTTCCTCTTCCAACTCCTTCAGTAACTTCACGTCTTGCTTGCTGCTCAAATCCAGCTTTGCGAACAAATCGGGTCGCCGTTCTTTTGTCCGTCGAATGGATTCTTTCCGTCGCCACTTTGCTATTTCGGCGTGATTGCCTGATAATAGTACGTCGGGGACGCGCCAGCCGCGAAATTCGGGGGGGCGGGTATAGTGTGGGTATTCCAGCAGGCCGCTGCTGTGTGACTCTTCTAGAGTTGATGCTTCACCACCCAGCACGCCGGGGAGTAGGCGGCTGGTGGCATCGACTATGATCATGGCGGCCAGTTCGCCGCCTGTCAGTACGTAGTCGCCCAGCGAGAGTTCGTCGGTGACGAGGTGCTGGCGCACACGTTCATCGATGCCTTCGTAGTGTCCACAGAGCAGGGTGATGTGCTCTTGCTGTGAGAGTTCGCGGGCGATTTGCTGCGTGAAAGGGCGGCCCTGGGGCGTGAGCAGGATGATTGGCCCACCCTGGTAAATGGACTCGACCGCGGCGAAAAGGGGGTCTGGTTTCATGACCATGCCCGCGCCGCCGCCATAGGGGTAGTCATCGACCACGTGGTGTTTGTCGGTGGTGGCGTCGCGGATGTTGTGCAGCGCAATGCTTAATAATCCTCGCTCCTGCGCGCGTTTCAGGATGCTTTCGGTAAATGGCCCCTGGAACATTTCAGGAAAGAGTGTAAAAATGTCGAAGTGCATGGACTGGCCTGCCTTTTTAGTTCAATAATTGCCCCTATTATATCTTACTCTTTGAGTCATTTCACTTTCCTGGTAGAACTGCGAAATGGGGAATAGCGTGCCTGGCACCTCCTTGCTACTTTACTGTTTACAGGTACGTTTTGCATAATGATCTATTTTTACAGATAGGAGAAGGGGAAACGTGAAGATTTTCAAGCAGCTCAAATATATCAGCCATTATGAACTCTGGATGTTCGCTGTCGTGGCTATCGCCGCGGTACTCCGCTTCATACTTATTTATTCTAACTGGCCTATTACAGATGCTGACGAGGGGAATATGGGCATACTCGCACTCCACGTAGCTTACCAGGGCGACCATCCTGGTTTCTTCTATGGCGGGGCCTACCTGGGCCCTCTGGAGGGCTATGCTGCCGCCCCACTCTTCCGTCTTTTCGGAACATCGCTTTTCGCCTTACGCCTGCCCCTGGTACTCTTCTTCGTTGGGTTTCTGATCAGCATGTTTTACCTGGTTCGTCTCCTCTACAGTGAGAAATTTGCCCTGGCGACGGTGATCTTGCTGAGCCTGGGTTCGCCCGATGTGCTTTTCCTTCAACTTCGGGCGTCTGGTGAATATCCAGAGATAGAGATGTTCGCTGCACTTATATGCTTGCTTGCGGTCTGGCTGGCACTCTCTTCACACAGGATCGGCCAGCAGAGATGGAAACGCCTCGTGATCTACGGCTTACTTGGGCTTATAGTGGGAATCGCGCTGTGGGTCGATCTACTGATTCTGCCTTTCGTGGCAACGGCAGGATTGCTCTTGTGGCTGTTCTGCCGCAGAGAACTGCTGAGGTTGCCTGGCCTCAGTCTGCTGGTTGGGATCATCGTTGGTGGGTTTCCGCAGATCTACTACAATTTGACCGCGCCCCTGCTCCAAAATTCTTTGATTATTCTGATAAACATCCATCATGGAGGTGCCGAGGACATGGTGGTGCGGCACCTGACATGGGTGAACCAGCTCACCGGTACTGTCTTTGTTGCCCTGCCTATGGCAACAGGGGGCAGCCTCCACTGCCCGCTAAGCGCTATTCCGCCTTCTGGATCGCCTACGCCCGCAACGCTGCCATGTGTCCTGTTCCAGGGCGGCTGGACGGTTGGCTATCTCATCCTATGGTTCATCGCAGTCTGCCTTGCAGTCTACGCCATCCGGCGATACCGTCGTCGCGTGCGCGCGGACATGGCACAAGGCATTTCTTTAGAAGAGCGGCAGGAGGCGATTCGCCAGGGTGGTCGGCTGATGCTGTTAGCGAGTGCAGGGTTGACGCTAGTACTTTATGCCATCGCACCATCACCAGCCACCGCTCCCGATACCTCTTTTCGCTATCTTACCTGCCTGTTGCTCGCTATTCCCGCTCTCTTGTGGCCCATCTGGCACAGTCTAAGCAAACAGAATATCTCCAACTGGCGGACAGGAGGAAGGTTGCTCTTGGAGGGAGGGCTGCTCTTACTGGTAACTGCAACATTCGTGAACGGGATGGTTGGGACATTCATGCAGATCCACACGGCGCAGGATGTGTATCAATACGAGGAAACCCTGGTTCGAGACCTGCAGCAGGTTGGTGCAACACGCGTGTACTCCGATTACGCGACCTGCAATGTAATCACCTTCCTTAGTCAGGAGAAGGTCATTTGTAGCGCCGTGGACGAACGACTACAGCCGGGATATGATCGCTATGTGGCCTATCGCTTGATTGTGCAAGCAGCTCCTCATCCCACCTATGTATTCCCGCCCAATACGAAACAAGCTGAGACATTGAAGCAGCGGGTCCTCTTAGCAAGCTCTCACTATCGACAATATAAAATTGAGGGATACGTGGTATACCAGGTTACGTGATAATTCCAATGTTTTAGGGATTAGACAGTGTGTGTTACAATAGCACGTGTCGTCAATTACTGGCAAGCCCTACGGAGTCTTTCATGTCCTGGTCCCAAGCACAACAGTCCGAGGATTTGCATGATCAAATCATCATCCTCGTCGGCAGCGCGATTCGTTTATTGTGTGGTGAGGCGGGCGTTTTTGTGATATCGAACGAGGCTTTTGATCCTTTGAGCAGCGTGCAGCATAGCGTGTATCGCTTGAGCGATGGCGGTTGTGCTGATCTGCTAACATATATACGAGAGCGCCGACCGCCAGATAGGGCGCACCCCTTTGTGGTGGATGCCGTTCCGCCAGCATTGGTTGCGCGGCTGGGAATGTACGACGATCTTGTGGAGGAGCAAGCGGCAGCAGCTCTTGAATGTTGCTCCATTCTGGTGTACGATCACGCGGGTATCTCAGGTGTGCTGCACTATCTTCGCCAGCCAGGAATGCGTTCGTGTTTTGAGCAGACCGATGAGGGAGTGGAGGCGCTACCACTGTTTATCGCGCATTTTGCGGCTGGTGTACGTTCCGCGTTAAAGGCGCGAGTACTGCTGAAGGAACAGGATCGCCTGGCGGCTATTTTCCAACAGAGCGCCGAGGGTATCCTGACGGTTGATACGCAACTGCGCATTGTTGACTTTAACCCCACGATGGAGCGACTGACGGGCTGGAGTGAAAGCGAAGTGCTGGGGCGCTACTATTACGAGGTGCTGCACCCGCAGGACCGCCAGGGCAATGAATCTGGAGCGCACGATGCGCTCATTGCGCAGGCGTTCGCGGGGCACAGCAATGCAAGCCGCGAAATGGTGATAGTGGCGCGCGATGGGCAGCGTTTTGATGTCGTTGTCACGGCCTCGTGTGTGCGGTCAAGCAAAGGCGAGCCAATCAGTGGTATTCTTACTGTGCGCGACATTACGCGTGAGCGTGAGCAAGAGGAACAGCGTTCAACCTTCATCTCGGTGATCTCGCATGAATTGCAGACGCCGATCGCCATTATCAAAGGCTACGCCTCGACACTGACGCGTACTGATGCCGCGCTCGACCTGGAAGCACTTCGTCCTCGCCTGCAGGCGATTGAGGAAGAGGCTGATCGCCTGAATAAACTGGTAGGCAACCTGCTCTATGCTTCGCGTATTCAGGCGGGCGGGCTGCATATGGATATTGCGCCGCTGGATATATCGAGCCTGATACAGAAGGTTGCGCTTCACCTGCGCGTGAAAAGCCCGGATGTGACGGTGAAATTGAATCTTCCGCCTCATCTGCCAATGGTGATGGCGGATAGAGATCGTATCGAAGAAGTGCTGCAAAATCTGCTAGATAATGCCATCAAGTATTCGCCAAAAAAGCGCATAGTGACGGTGACCTGCCACGCGATGAGCGATGAGGTTATCGTGAACATCAGTGATCTGGGCATGGGCATCTCGCTACGCGAGCAGGAGCAAATCTTCGAGCGTTTTCATCGAAGTCAGAGTAGCTCGGCATCCTCTATACAGGGCGCTGGACTCGGTTTATATATTTGTCGTGCCATTGTTGAGGCGCATGGAGGACGCATCTGGGTAGAAAGTGTCCTGCATCAAGGTTCAACTTTTTCGTTTAGTTTACCTCGTGAAGAGAAAGCACGTTTGCCGATGGTGGTTTTCTAATGGAGAAAGATGTATTTGATCAACGGAATATGACCATTCTGATTGTGGATGACGAAGCCCGTATCCGCGATTTTGTGCGTATGAATCTGGAAATGGAGCATTACGGCGTCCTGGAGGCCAGCAATGGTATCGAGGCGCTGGAGCACCTGCGCGAGCACCTGCCCGATTTAATCGTGCTGGATGTCACCATGCCCGAAATGGATGGTTTTGAGACCCTACGCCATATACGCGAGGTTTCGACCATCCCGGTTATCATGCTCACGGTGCGCCAGACTGACCAGGATAAGATTCGCGGGCTCGACCTTGGAGCCGATGATTACCTTGGCAAGCCGTTTAACCCCCGCGAACTGCTCTCGCGTATTCGCGCGCTCTTACGCCGTTCATTTATGGCTCCGCCCGCGCGCAAGACGGAGATTATGGTTGATCCCGACCTCAAGATCGATTTCTCGCGGCGTGAGGTGATTGTGCGCGGCCAGAAGGTTGTGCTGCGCCCGACAGAGTATCGCTTGCTCTATCACCTGGTCAGCAACGCGGGACGACTGTTGACGCATGAGACCCTGCTCTCAAAGGTGTGGGGACATGAATACCGCGATGAAGCGCACTATTTGCGGCTGTATATTACGTATCTGCGGCAAAAAATTGAAAAAGACCCGGCACATCCGCAGTATATTTTGACCGAACGCGGTATCGGCTATCGTTTTAAGGAATTGGAGAACTAGGAAGGAAATATAGTGAATAAAAAAGAACGAGTAGACGCGGCTCTGCGAGGTGATATGGTGGACCGCGTGCCTGCCAGCATGTGGGGTCACGACTTCGAGCGCGAATGGAATCCGAATACGCTCGCCGAGGCGATGGTGGAGAACTTCACGCGCTACGATTGGGATTATATGAAGGTCAATCCCCGCGCTAGCTACCATGTCGAAGGATGGGGCGTCAAGGTGCGACCATCGGGTGAGAAATATAAAGCGCCCATCTTCGAGGATACACCGATTAAAAGTTCCTCTGATTGGAGACGTATTCGCCCACTTGAAGCCGATGAGGGAGTGTTGGGGGAGCAACTGCGGGCTTTGCAGATGATTAACCATTCAATAGGCTACGATGCCTACTTTGTGCAGACCATTTTCTGCCCGCTGGGTGTGGCAAAATACCTGGCTGGCAATAATAAAGAACTTGTCCTGCATTCCATTCGTGAAGACCGCACCGCCATGCATGCCGCGCTGCGGGTCATCACCGAGACGTTTACCAACTACGCGATTGCCTGCCTGGAAGAGGGCGCGAGTGGCATTTTCTATGCTACCAATGGCTGGGCTGCCGAGGGGATGTTAACCCCTGACCAGTATCGCGAATTTGGCGAACAGTACGACCTGGAATTCCTGGATGCTATCAAGAGCAGGAGCAAATTCAACATCCTGCACAACTGCGGCTCTCACATCTACTTTGATCTGCTGTCGCCTTACCCGGTGCAAGCCCTCAGTTGGGCCGCGACCGTGGAGGGCAATCCTGACCTTGGCGAGGGGAAAAAACGCTCTGGGAAAGCTGTGATGGGTGGCATCAGTGAGAAGACGACGCTCAAGAATGGATCACCTGACCAGGTGCAGGAAGAGGTGGGGAAAGCTCTTGAGTTGACGGGTGGTCGGCATTTCTTGCTGGCTCCTGGATGTTCTATTCCCCCGGAGACGCCAGCGAAGAACCTGGAAGCGATTCGCCGCTCGCTCTCTTGACACGTCAGGAAGCATTGGCTATACTTCCAAGCACAGTATAAAAAAGCGATAGTGCGCGGCGATTATCTCGCCGCGCAGCATTCTTTATGAATGAAGCATCCTGGTAAAAATTGAAGGGCATTGGGAAGGCACTTCGTGAGTGATGGAGCGATATCAAACGATTCGAGCGTATTCCGCGGGTGGTGTAGTATTTCGGCTTGTTCCACTGCAATCGCAGGCAAACGCACCTGCGGGCAGCCAGTGGCAAGGAGATGAGGTAGGGGTAGAAGTGGCGCTGGTGGGACGCAGTCATCCTGGCATGTGGGCGTTACCAAAGGGGACGCCGCGCTCTGGAGAAACTATTGAGCAGGTGGCAGTTCGAGAAGTGCAGGAAGAAACTGGACTACAGGTACGGTTAATCACCTATATAGGTTCTATCTCCTACTCATTTATTCGCGACCAGGTACGTTTTTATAAGCAGGTGCGTCATTTCTTGTTTGAAGCTGTTGGGGGAGATATAGCCCTGCACGACCACGAATATGATCGTGTAGCGTGGTTCCCACTGCAAGAAGCGCTTCGTCTGCTGACCTATCAGAATGAGGCGAACATTCTTAACCAGGCAGAGGGAATTTTGCAGCGTTGGTTACAGAGCCAGCAGAAGGAAGGTAAAATATAACCCTATGCAGAAAACCCCGCGTTATGGTTTGATACGGCGCCTGCTTTTTCCCTATAGCGGAGAGGAGCCGCTCACATTCCGGCAGAGTATGCGAGTGATGCTGGCGTGGGCGCTGCTCATTCCCCTCACTATATCGCTGTTGGTGTTGGCGGTAGCATTGCCGGCGGTAATTTCCTTGCAGAGAGTACTGACGTTTTTCGTCATTGCATTCCTCTCAGGGGTGGGGATATTTGGTATATTAGGGTTATTAATTGTCCTGTTCAATAATCACGCTGCACGTGTCCGCCAAGCGTGGAAAGCTCAAAAAGGTCAATAATAACCGGTGGAGGTACCTATGGATCTGAGCGTTGAAGGCAAGACTGAGCGTATTCCCCCTGGCTCACATATCTGTCAGCTGTATAGTAAGGTGACAGAAATTCCAGGGGTGACGGCCCGTTTGATGCGTGTGGGGCTTTCTCATTCTGAAAAGTGCCTGTTTGCTGCTGCTCCAGCACAAATAAAAGAACTGCGTGAAGAACTCACCAAATTGCAGGTAGATGTGGATGAGATGATGGCAGGTGGGCAATTGATGCTATACGAGGAACGTGAGCCATTTTTAGCCAACGGTAAACGCTTTGACCCGTATTTCCTGCTCTCTTCCCATCAAACCTTTATCGCTCAGGCGCTGCGGGAGGGGTGGCTGGCGGTGCGTATTTCCATTGATATGACCTGGTTGACAAAAGATATCGCTACGCCCGAACAAATTCTGAAGTACGAAGCGGCGTCCGATGCCGTCTTTACCTTCCAGAACGCACCGATCATTGCATTGATGCATTACGATCATAGCAAGCTACTCCCCAGCCTGGTGGTAGAAATGCTTAAACTGCACCCCATCGCGGTGGTCGGTAAGTATATTAAGAGGAATCCCTACTATTTGAACTCCGAGCAGTATATGCTGAAGATCCTGAGGATCAATAGGGATAAGGAAAAAGGCTCCTCATAAAGCAGCACAAGCAAATGCGCTCCTGCGAAAGGAGCGCATTTGCTTTAGTTCTGGGTGAATGTTTTTTACTGGTTAAACAACTGTCCCAGGGTTCCGCCGACATTGCTGGTGCCGCCCGCCTGGCTTGCGCCTTCAGCCTGTGGGGGATGGTAGGACATCGATTGAATGCCGAGGCGACCTGGGCCGGTGAAGCGGTTCAGGATGATAGATGCGCCGGCCATCAGGCCGCCGATCGCGCCGAAAATGCCGCCGCCGCGCTGCGAACCGGCCACGGTGGTTACCGTCATCTGCACCGATGGGTCTTTCCAGAGCCATGCGCCTGGCTCAACGTCCAGCGTCTCTCCGGGAGCCAGGTTCTTTTCAAAGACGTTGCCATATCCATGCAGCAGGAGCATGCCTTCACCACCGCGACAGGTGAACTGGTCGACGAAGAGGCCCGTGCGACTGAAAAGGATGTTGGCCGCACCCTGGACGAAGGTAAAGCCGTAATCAATGTTGCTGGTGGCGACCAGGAATTGATGCTCACGGACTTCTACCAACTGACCAGGCTGCAGGCGCAGGGCTACAACCTGGCCAACGGAGTCGCGGGAGAAGGAGATGTTCCCAGGTCCCTGTGCCTCGGTAATGAAGATCTGCAAGCCCGCGAAAAAGCGTTTCGCCATGCCCCTCAGTGATTTGAAGCCAATCTGTACGCCGGGGTGCTTCCAGAGCAAAATGTGATGCTCAAAGTAAATGGAGAGCTGGTTTCCTAGCATAATATCAACGACCGGGACCAGTTCGCCATCAATCGAGATGGTCATATCGGCGACCCTCAATGGCCCTTTGGGGTTGTGCAGTTCTGCCTTTGGCACCTGGTTGCCGAAGACACTGTTGCTATACTCTTCGTATTGATTGGGCGGAATGTAGCCGCCCTGGGGGGCACCATACTGGCTTGGCTGACCGGCGGGTGGCGGTGGTGGCGTCGCCCCTATTGGCATAGGTGAACCACACGTGCCGCAAAACTTCACTCCATCGGCTACCTGACTTTGACAGCGGGGACAAATCATGCATTGACCTCCTTAAATCTGGCACAATATATTCTACAGATCTTGCGAAAATCTACTGTTAGACTGAACAAAGAACAGTCATGAATATGCGATAACATGCGGTAAACATAACAGTAGCTATCTTGCATGATGATATCACATGTCAGCAAATAGGCAAAGAAGAAGGTAGACAAAAATCAAAGGGCCGCCCAGTACGTAGAAACCGGAGGTCGCCCTCCGGTTTCCCACTAAGGGTAACCTTATTTGCTTATTGCAGGTGTGTGAAAAACCGCATCGGAATGTAGAGCTATAAATCGTCGGCACATACCCTACGTCCGATGCAAATTGCCGAACTCCCTGGATTATTTCATTGTATATTCAGAGATTCAGTAAAAGAGTGCCTATAGAACGAAGCTGTCAGCCAGGGGGCTGCGGGTATTGCCGTTCTGTTTCTCACTGACTGCCTGCTGCCCACCTGTCTGGCGGGAAACATAGCTGCTGTTGTTCATCGACTGCGATGCGTTTGGCGTATTCTGCAAGTTCTGTAGGCTTTGCAGCGTAGCCTGCGCCTGTGCGCCATTCGCTGTCTCAGTTGCGAGCTGAATGGTTTTGCCATCAACAACGACCGCTATGCCGATGCCGCGTCGTAAATCGGCGAGCTGCCGACGGAGTTCACGGTTCTCAGCTTCCAAAGCGTCCATCAATTTTTTCTGTTCAAGTAGCATCTGCGCTATGCCTTCAAAACCAGCGCTTGCAGCACGATCCATCATGGATTCCTCCTGCGAATTTCGTGTACCTAATAATTCTAAAACAAAATTTCCCAACACAGCGCCACGTCCTCCCAGCTTCTCACGTACTCAACCCAATAGATGTACGATGCGATCCCAAATGGCCGCCGCAACGCCTGTTTTGGGCATTACAGGCAAGTCTTCCATTGCACCAGTGGCATGAAAGATATATACCTTATTGGTCTCTGCTCCGAAGCCGCTATCCGAGCGGCTTACATCGTTTGCCACAAGTAAATCCAGGCGCTTAGCTGCCAGTTTGTCGCGCGCGTAGGTGATGACATCGCCCGTTTCGGCGGCAAAGCCTACACGCACCAGCCGCTTTTTACGCTCATGATTAACTTCCGGCGGTTCTGACACATCCGCGAGTTCTCCCAGGATATCTGGATTACGCACCAGGCGTAGGTTGAACCCGCCCTCCGCATCTACTTCCTGCGCACCTTTCCCCTCCTTTTTGAGTTTCTGCGCCGCCATCACAGCCGGGCGATAATCCGCCACAGCCGCGCTCATGATCAGCACATCCGCCTCACCAACCGCATTGAAGACTGCTTCGCGCATCTGCATCGCGGTTTCCACTCTCCACACATCCACCCCATAGGGCGCATCTAAGGCAACGGGGCCGGAGATCAAGATGACATGCGCGCCGCGATCTCGCGCCTCTGTTGCCAGGGCATAGCCCATCTTCCCTGATGAGCGATTGCCCACGAAGCGTACCGGGTCGATTGGTTCCTGTGTGCCGCCCGCCGTAATCACAACGCTGCGGCCGACCAGGTCTCCATTACGTCCCAGCACCACATGGATAGCTCCCAACAGTACACTGATATCGGGAAGTCTTCCCACACCCACTTCCCCTGATGCCAGTCGTCCCACTTCTGGTTCGAGAATAAATGCTCCGCGTTCCTGCAAAAGCGCCAGGTTTGCCTGGGTTGCCGGGTGCGTATACATATGGTGATGCATAGCGGGTGCCAACAGGAGCGGCGCTCGGGTTGCCAGCGCTACAGCCGTCAGCATATTGTCAGCTATGCCGTGAGCCAGTTTCGCGAGCGTATTGGCAGTGGCCGGAATGACTACCAGTAATTCCGCCTCTTCCCCCAGGGCAATATGCGTTTCTGCGGCGCGTCCTGAAGGTTCCCACAGGTCGGTGTAAACGGGTCGATGGCTCACGGTTGAGAACGTCAACGGACGAACAAATTCCTCCGCGCGTTCCGACATAATCACATCAACGATTGCACCCGCCTGTTGCAGACGGCTTACCAGCTCGACTGCTTTATACGATGCGATCCCACCACATATAGCGACGAGGACACGTCTATTCAGTAACACTGCTTGCCTGCTCTCGCTCTTCACTCACACTGCCTTCCGTTCAGAAACGCAAGCTCCAGGAAGAGCATTTCTGAATGCGCAGGAGCACCAGTCCTTGCTTCAAAAGGACAATGCAACAATAGCACAGAATGATACATTTTCACAAGATTCCTGACCAGAAGTACCATGTTGCCTGCTGCCAGGCAACATGGCAGGTATTTCTATGACCGGATGTCCTTGCGTTTCAAGAAGTAAGCGGTGAGGCCGCCAAGAATGAAAATCATGGCTACCAGGACGAACCAGCACAAAAGCAGGTGCAGGGTTGCATCTGTTTGGCTGTTGGTTGAGAAGAGGGTACCCTGGTACGTCCAGCTATCTCCGCCTATCTTGTCGCCGTGAATACCAATGCTGGAACCCGCGGCAGCCATACCCCAGCGCACCGCGAAGAGCGACGCGAAGGCCTGTAAAGGCCCATCGAGCTTAAAGAGAATACCAGAAAAGATGACCTGGGGGACCAGGAGGAGTGGAATTAAGCTGACAGCCCTGTCATTATTGGGGGCGATGGCTGAGATCATTAGCCCCAACATCAAGCCTGCCAGCGCCGTAAGCGCCATGGTGATATAGATTTCCACCGGCGCCGGTAGAATGATACCCTGTTGAATGGGCGCGGCGAGGTTGACCACCAATACCAGGACGGCGCTTTGAATCAGGCACAATAAGCCTAACACCATAATCTTCGAGAACATGTAGGGAACGATGCCCAGATTTACGGTACGTTCACGACGGTAAATGGGCGCCTCTTTGACGATTTCGCGCACTCCATTGACGATGCCGAACATCGCGGCCGCGAACGCCATGATAAACAGGTATTTCTGCGAATCATTGCCCGCGCCTGGGATGATATACGCCTGCGTTAATTGTAATGCCTGGCTCTCTGTATTTCCCAGGAGCAGGAACTGGTTTACCTGGTTCTGACAACTGGCCGAATTGGATACGGACTTTGTTATAGGTGGTAAGATCGGCGGATGCAACTGGCAGCCGGCGATAGTGGTCGGGTCGAAAATGCCATGTCCGCCGGGTGTGAGCATCAAGTAGAGGATGAGCGCGATCAACGGAGCTTGTAATATGAGAATGAGCAGGTTGACTACGTCATTCTTGAGCAGTTCGAGATAGCGCAAGGAGAGCAACGAGAACTGCCTCCAGGGGTTGCCGCGTTTGGGCGGGATGACCCCGGTTGTTTCCGGCTGCCGGTCGGCTTGCGCGGCAGGACTTTTATTGAGAGATGTGACTACATATTGCTGAAATTGCGGAGAGGCCTTGAAGCGATTCTCGGCCTCCAGTGGAATGTTGGGATTTTCTTCGGTCGGCTCCAGCGCACTATAGATTTCGGCGAAGTCGGTTTTGCCGAAATAAGCTTTTGCCTCGTTTGGCGGCCCAAAGTAGGCTAAACGCCCGCCCTGCGCCAGGAAGCAGATGTAGTCGCAGGCATTGATATTATTGGTGGCATGGGTCACCAGAATAATGGTATGACCCTTGTCGGCAAGTTTGCGCAGCAGGAACATCATCTTGCGGTCCAGGCCAGGATCGAGGCCCGATGTTGGTTCATCCAGGAAGAAGAGGCTGGGGTTGGCGAGCAATTCGAGTGCGATGGAGACACGTTTGCGCTGTCCACCCGACAGTTTGCTGACGAGCAATTTGCGCCGGAACTTCATTTCTACGTCGTCGAGCACTTCATCGATACGCTGGTGTATTTGTTCCTCGGTGAAGTCATCGGGGAGGCGCATGCGGGCGGTGTAATACAGGGCGCGTTCAACGGTTAGTTCGCGGTGAATGATGTCATCCTGTGGCACATAGCCAAGCTGGGTGCTGAAAGCCGCGAGGTGTTGATAGTAATCTTTGCCATTATAGAACACGGTGCCTTTATGGGCCGGTCGAAGACCGTTGAGGGCATCCATGAGCGTGGATTTGCCCGCGCCGGAACCGCCTACCAGGGCCACAAACTTGCGTTGGGGGATGGCAATGGAGATATTATCGAGAATGATGGTTTTCTTGCTGCCCTCTTTGTAAAGGCCGAGCGCATCGATACGAATACCGCCGCTCTCGTCGCGCTGGGTGAGCTGTGTGCCAGTATAGGTGAAATTGAACGGGCCGATGCGTATCTCATCACCGGGTCTTAACGGCTGGTTGGTGACACGCTGCCCATTGACATAGACGTGATTGGTGCTTCCCAGGTCAATGATGCGATAGCCACCCTGTACCAGTTCAAGACGGGCATGGCGTCCAGACACCTGGGGGTGATCGAGTACCACCATATTGTCGGGTAATCGACCGATGGTGATGACCGGCGCTCCTAAGGGAATGGGGCGAATCTCTGGGACAATATCCTGCGCGGCGCCACTGCCATCGTCATAGGAAATTGTGACCATAGTGCCGTGTTCATCGCCGATACGGAAGAAATCGCCACGCGCCAATGGTTTGCGGAATGCCTGGTTGCCTGGAATATGATTGCCATTGTAAATCAGACCGTTCAACGTCTTGCCACGAGATGGGTGAGGATGGACGAAGACATACTGGTTGCCCTCACGGACAATCTGCGCGTGAAAACCAGAAACTACTGGCTCACTGATGACCAGGTCATTAGATGGTTCACGCCCGATATTGATGACCTGTTTGGTTAAGGGAAGCGCCTGTTTATTTGGATGAATGTTGGAACTGGCCTCTATTGAAGGCGTGCCCGGGGCTATTCCCGGCGGCGTTGCTTCAGAATAGACTACCGGTTTTACCGGCGGCTGGGCACCAGATGATCCCACGGGAGGAGACCCAGCAATGGTATGGAATGCTGGCTGAGCAAACGGTTGCTGTGGAGGGAGAGGCTGTGATGGAGCATAGAGTTGCTGTGGTGGTAGCGGTGGCATGTATGGGTTTTGTGGAGCAGGTTGCTGAAGCGAAACGGCAGGGGCTGCCAGGTCAGGTGAGACCAGGAAGAGGAAGGTGGTTCCATTTCCCAGGCCAATGGTATCGCGATCAGCGATGGGACTCTGCTGCACGTCCCGTTGATTGACAGTCACGACGTTCTGTAGCGAGAGTTTTTCGATACTCCATTGTCCACCATTATTCACCAGGCGGGCATGTTGGCGCGAGACCAAGGGGTCAGAAATGATGATGTCGTTTGTCGGTTCACGACCAATAGTCATCATGGGCTTACTGATCTGAATGGTACGCCCGGCCAGTGGACCGGTAAGAAACCTGATCGACCCCAATCCCTGGGACTTGTTTAGCACATCCATAAAAAAAGTCTCCTCTAGGTGAATGATGACAACTTGCGGCAGCTATCGAGTCCTCTCGACATGAACTGATAAAAGACATGCAGCGCATTTGCTGTTGCTCTATCTCACGCATCTGTTTTAGTGAGGCAATTATACTGTAGTGGTGTTCTTATGACAAGACGGTAAAAATATAGGTAGCCCTGGCGGTGTATGCTGCCCCGCTTCGTAGGGACAAGGTGTGGTGTGGGGCGGACGCGGGGGCCTTGTGCTTGTCCTGGCTGGGGGATCGAGCGAGCACCGAGGACAAGCACAAGGCCCCCTCCCCTCTTCACCACCGCCCCTTGTCCCTACGAACCTGCTGCTTTGTGCAGATTGATATTGCCGGTGCTGACATCGATTTTCAAGATGGCTGACGGGAGTGTCGAACCGGGGATGAGCGGGCCACAAAAGTAGGTTGGGCCAGGAGGGGATGTGCCACAATAAGGAATGAGGGTGGGGGGAGGGGTCAGAGGAAAATCGCTGTTGAGCTTGCCAAAATTGGTATTGGCATCAATGATGACGTTCAAAGAGGCGTTCAAGGTCGCATTGACATTGCCTGACTCACTTTTGAACTCATACCAGGCATGAGGATCTGTAGAGGTAGAGGTAGTGCAGGGAACAATGGGTGTACTGAAGTGGACATCTAAGAGCGCATTGAACGTGATATTGCCAATGTTGGTCACGACACAGGAACCAGCGACCAGTAGCCCATGCTCCATAGAGACATTTCCCTGTTTGCTCGCCTTGAGGTTAACTGTCCCTTGAAAATTCTGAACCGTTATATCTCCTTTGATGGTGGTAGCGGCATTGAGGGTAAATGGAGGGGTGTTGGTCACATCGGAGGGAAGCCTATTCACGCTGGCGGGCAAGACCAGCGTCAAATCAACAGCATCGAGGGTGGGATTGGGTATAGTTGTACTGATCGCAAGGCAACTCGCTGGAGGGCAACTGGCAGTCGTGCCATTTCCCGCATTGACCGAGATGCGCCCAAATTCGCTGGCGGCGTTGCCGCTGCTGCTCGCCTGGACTTTCCTGGTATAGGTAAGGGTGGCAGTGGTGTTCGTATTATTCGTGTCAACCGAGACGCTCACATTGCCTGTGCTGTTGTTGATCTGTACCTGCGTGAGAGTGGGCGGGACACTCAATGGAATCGAGTGCGGCTGGTCCGAAAAAGTAGAACTGCCAATGCCCAATCCAGGGAAAGCCGTCGGAAGGACACGGTAGAAGATGAATGCAACGATGCCCGCAATTAGCGCAATTGCGACCACACCACCAATGCAGCCAATCAACAGGGTTGACCCAACACTGCGGCGACGTGGTGGTACCGCTCGTCGAGGCGTGGAAGACGGTGTTTGCGAGCCTGCGCGCCGGACTGGTCGATAGTTTGGCTCCTCTTCGGGGTTAGTTGTGCGGCGCGGAGTGCGTGCGGGCGTATCTTCAATTTCGTCACGCGCATTGAGCGGTTGACGGGGACGTTGACGCAAACGCGCGTAGACATTCTCGCGCGATTGCCGAGTCATGCGCGGTCGCTGCGGCTGCTGTTGTGAGTACGTGGTGTTATCTTCCTCGCGGAAATCGTGTGTCCGGCGGCGCTCCACGGGAGGCTCGGTCGCCTGGTCGCGATCATCACGTGGGGGGACAGGCCGACGCTGAGAAGGTGGACGCTGCCGAGGTGGCTCCAACGAATCTTCATAGTTATCTTGCGAGGGACGCTGATAGGGCGGGTATGCCTTACGAGAGGTATCACGCGAATCATTGGTATTAGCCGAACCAGAACGCGGCCTGGGGCGCGCCCTGGTATCGCCTGCGTCTGAACGAGGGCGCGGTAGTCTGGAGCGAGGTCTATCACTCTGGTAGCTCTCGCCTTTGCGGGCTTCTTCCCAACCGTCTTGTGATGTATCCTTGTCTCTAGTCATATTCGTCCTTTTCCTTTCGTCCTGCCCGAGTGCGGAACTCCAGGCGTGTCAGCGTCGTTGGCAGGACGGATAGGTACTGCCTTGCATCCTGCCTGAGCGAAGCGCACACCTTGCATCTTGCCTGAGCGAAGCTAGGACGCAGTCCGTTGGCAAGATGACTTCTAAGAAGGACGCAGCCCGTTGGCAGGATGGCTTTCAAGGTACCGATTGTCTTCGTTTGTCCATCGTAGGGAAACGCATAAAGGTCCCAAGCTAAAATGTTACCAGCCTATGGTATGACATTTACTTACGATGTACCAAGCACAGCATAGGGAGACGACTTTTTACCCTCCAGCAGGAGAGCGGGTATGATAGCCACAAGGCAGAGTATACCGGCCGCCAGAAAGATCGAAGTGTACACATCGTGTCCGGCGCTGGTGCCAAATTTCGCCAGGGCATCCTGGAAAGCCTTGCTAAAAGGACTCACTCCGGCGGGTGGTTTGAAGGTGACAATGATTGCGTGGAAACGTCCAAGTCCCCACGAGGTCAGGGCGGCGAGACCAATGATCATGCCCACCATACGTAAAACGGTGACGACGGATGAGGCCATACCCATCTGTGAATTGCTCACCGTATTGATGGCGGTAGTGCCGATAGGCGCGATAACGAGGCCAAAGCCAAATCCGCAAATGACCGTACTGGTAGTAATCTCGATCCAGTTCACGTCGATGGGCCAGAGATGCATCAGCATAAACCCGAGTGCAGTGAGCAGCAGGCCAATGACCGCCGTTGCGCGACAGGTAATACGTGGGCAGAGCAGGCCGCCAACGATAGCGCCGACAGGAATCAAGGCCGTCAAGCGCAGCAGCGTCAGGCCAGCATAGAGGGGATCACCACCGACCACGGTAATGATAAAGAACGGGATATCAACCATAGCGCTAATGAGTGCGCCACCTACCAGCAGACTGACCAGGGAGGAAGCGGAAAATGCTGCGCGTAGAAATACCGACAATTCCACAATCGGCAGAACCTGTTTGCGAAGGCGCGGTCCAGTACGTCCTGCTGTTTCTGCATTGCCTTCCCCCCGAACGTGGGCGCGATCCAGCACGCCTCTACGCTCAATGAAAAGTTCCAGCCCGATAAAGGCAGCCAGCAAGAGCAGCGATGCGCCAATCAACCAGGGATTATTCTGTATCGGCGACTGGTTGGGGTTGGGAACCCCCGTGGTAGCAGTGATCGCCTCCTGTGAAAGTCCCAGGCTCAGGCAGAGTAGGGATGCCCCTAGCAGCAGCGTGCCGAGAAAATCGATGCGCCCCCTGTTTGTAGGGGCGCGATAAATCGCGCCTACTTGCGTTGCAGGATGATACCCGGCGCCCGATGGAATGAGCCGCCAGACCGCAAAGGCGAGGATGGCGACAATTGGGAGATTGAGATAGAAAATGGCCTGCCAACCCAGCGTTTGCACAATTACGGCGCCGTAGAGCGGACCCAGTACCCCACCGGTCTCCGTCACCATACCGATCAAGCCAAGCGCCAGGCCGCGCTGTTTTTCACCATAGAAATCGCCAGCAATTGCCATAGCGACCGGGATGAGGGCGCCGCCCCCGATTGCCTGCACAAAGCGCGCGGAAACCAGCCAGACCAGGCTGGGAGAAAGCGCGTTGGGATCGCTGAAATCATTGGGCGCGGAGACATTGATGCCGATATGTTGCAGGAAACTGATATCCACTGTATTGCCCAGGTTGGTTGCAAGGCCGCAGAAGAGCGAGCCGAAGGCGAAAATACCGAGGCAAATCAGAAAGACCGCGCGCCGTCCGTACATATCGGAGATGCGTCCCATGAGCGGCATAGCGATGATGAAACCGAGCAGGTAGCCGCTTACGATCCAGGCTGCCCGGTCAAGTTGCTCCGGGCTAATCGATAGATCGACGATGATTTTGGGCAACGCCGTGACCACGACCGTCTGATCGAGGGCGGTAAGAAAAACCGCGCTGCACGCGGCCAGCATTGCCAGTGTAGGGACGGGATTTATCCTGTCCCTGTCTCGTGAATCGTCCTTGTCTCGCAGTCGAATGCGCTGAAAACGCTGCATCGTCTATCCTTTTCCTATGGCGTTGCCGTCGGCGTTAAGATGGGCGGCAACGTTGGTGTCGCACTGATGGGTGGCGCCTGGATGTTGACCGATTCCCCGAAATTTGATAGCTTGAAGGTGCGTACCGTCTTATCGGTATCACCCTGCGCCGCTATTCCCGTAATCACAATCTCATACGGCAAGTTATCATTTTTCCCAATGCAGGTGGTCACTTTGTCCAACGTGCCTGCTGGCGCGCCACCTCCTGTGATGCCAGAAAGATAGCTGGGATCAAGTTGGCCGCTGAAATTCCAGCAACTTCTCCCATCCACATTCGAGTCGGTGGGCTGGCTGGGATTCTGGATATGGCCCAGGATTGCCGAGACGCCCGTCTGTGGATCGGATAGTGTGCGTGGATCAATCAGCCCCGTCGCTGATTGCCAGGTACCGAGGGCGGCGAGGTAAATGTACTGTTGACTGCCCAGGGCGATGATCTGTACCTGCTGACTGGTCCCCAAAAAGATCGCATTGGCTGTAGCCTTGAGCTTATCGGGAACCTGAATATCGCCATCCGCGCTGGTAATCGGCAGCGCCGCATTTGTCCCAATATTCTCTGCTTTGAGGCTAAAATGATAGGATGTAACCTTCTGAATAGCTGCCTGAGCATTTTTAATCAATTGATGCACATCAGGCGCGTTGCTATTATCTCCACCGCATGCCGCAAGCAGCAGCGCCAGCATCAGGATGAGCAATATGTAGGGGTGCGATGTATCGCGGATGATTCTGTAGGGACCCGATGTGTTGCGTCTGCCTGCCATGGAACCCTCCTTCACTCTATAAGCCATATGATGTATGTATGACACATATTTTACCATACGACTGAAGAATAAAGGAGGTTTCACAGACCCTGCCTTTTCTCCTATCAATCTTGTATATCAAGCGTATTATATGCTATGCTCGTTTCAAGCATTCACCCCATACGTCAGGAAAATGAGGAAGGTTATGTCAGAACGAAAGCAGCAGAACTTGTATGTACCCTTGCGAGTGCGTTTTCGCTCGGCTGCCGAGCGCGCGCAGTGGGAACGTGAACAGGCTGCGGCCAATACGCCTACCATGCCGCGTATCCCAGAAACCCCTGATGACTCGATGCTGCAATCGCCAGCCGTAACGTATCCACATGGGATGGAGGTACCGCAACGCGCGCGGCAGATTAAAGAGGTGATCCGCTTAGGCAATCTATTACGCGCGGAACTGGGCCTCAATGAAGTGTTACAGCAAATCATCGCCTCACTGAGCGCGTGCACCGGCTTTCGCAGCGCCGCCATCAACCTGGTCGAACAGGGCAGCGAATACCTGGCGGTTGCCGCTCAGATAGGATCATCCGAGGAAAATGCGCGCCTGTTAACGGAAAGACCTATCACGCGCGAGCAAATGCAGCGGTTCATGCGCCCGGAATTTCTTATCAGCCAGAGCTATTTTGTGCCGCACGAGCGCTTCGCAGAATTCTCGGATATTCCAACGGTTATAGATTTGCCCATTGATCGATACGAGCCGGGTGGATGGCATCCTGAAGATGCACTACTTGTACCCCTCTTTAGCCCGCGCAAAAAGAAAGGGTTCCAACCGAAGAGCATATAGAGATCGTCGAGTTGTTCGCGAACCAGGCTGCCATCGCCATCGATAACGCTGTCATCTTCCAGGAGCGTGAAGCCGAGCGTCTCGCCCTGGAACAGGCCATTGAACTGCTGCGCCACGATCTGAAGCGCCTGCAAAGTGGTGACTTGCGTGTGCATGTCCAGTCTTCGCATGAAAAGTTGCAGCCCATCGTCCAGGCAGTCAATACCATGATCGAAGAGTTCAGCGAGATTCTGGGCAGTGTGCAAAAAGTAACGGAAGCAGTAGATGAGCATGCCCAGGACGTGCGACGCGGTTCAGAGGTACTCGCGCATGACACCAGCCAGCAAGAGCACCAGGTAGAGTCCATCTCCCGCGTCATCGATGATATGGCAAGCACGATGAAACGCGTATCCGAGCGCGCAGAGAAAATGTCCCAGGTGGCATCCGAAGCCACCGAAGTCACCGAGGAGGGGCAAGAAAAAGTTGATCGCGCCCACGAAGGCATGCGCTCAGTACGCGAAACCACCATGCAATCCGCTCGCATCATCAAACGCCTGGGGGAAAGTGGCCAGGAGATCAACGACACCGTCGTAGAAATCACTGACCTCACTACTCGCATGAACCTGCTCGCCCTCAATGCGGCCATCGAAGCTGTGCGCGCAGGCGAGCGAGGCCAGGGCTTCGTCGTCATTGCTCAGGAGATTCGCTCACTGGCCGTTAGCAGCGCTGAGGCCGCGCGCAAGGTCTCCTCGCGCATACGCGCCATTCAAAACGAAATGACCACCGTCTCCCAGAGCGTTGACCAGCATATCCAGCAGGTCGTTGTGCAAACCGAACTGGTCACCCAGGCCAGTGTCGCCCTTGCCGCCATTGGCATCGTCACGGAGCAGATGGTTGATCTTGTGCAGGGTCTCGGCCCGGCAGCCATCGGCCAGGCACAAGGATCGCAATTGGTGGCGCATTCCGTGGAAGAGATTTCACTCATGTCCAGTGAGATTGCCCAACAATGCGGGCATATGCAGCAATCGCTGGCTCACCTGGTAGAGTTGACTAACTCACTGCGCAACCGTTTGTCGGTTATTCGTATTGCAGAGCGCTAGAACGAGGCAGCTAGAAGCGAGGAACGGTCTTGAGCTGGCATATTCCCGATCCAATGATGCTGGTAGCCGATAGATTTACACAGTTTCTCTACAGGGCCACAGGCGGCTTGCTGGGAGAAAAGCAGTTGAGCTACTCGGTTCTCCTGCTTCACACTATCGGGCGCAAAACCGGAAAGAAGCGCACTCACGCGTTGTTATATTTCCGGGACGGAGAAAATCTGGTTATTTGCGCGTCGAACAACGGCTCACCTCAATCTCCTGCCTGGTATTTGAACCTGCAGGCGAACCCCCGCGTTCATATACAACATGGCAGGATACGGCGAGAGGTCACCGCGGAAACCGTTGGTCCAGAGGAAAGAGAACGGCTCTGGCGGAAGCTTTTAACGGTTCGTCCCCAGTTCGCCGGCTATCAGCAATACACCTCGCGTGTGTTTCCCATCATCATTCTTAAACCGCTTCCTGCGGTGAACGGCAGTGTATCGGGTCAAGGAGGAATACCAGGCATGAGCAGTTATGTTTTCGATCCCCAGGTTATTCACGAAGTCAGCCTTAAACATCTTGGAGAACCTCTTGAACAAATGTTTGATAATATAGCTGCTGACCTGTCGGAGCGCTATCCGGGTGCGATAGATACTTCCAAACCCTGGATTTACAATAATGCCGGTGGTGTGATGCTTCAGATGAAGCTCTATCATGCCTCTCTGAATGAATATATTATGATCTGGGGGACTCCCATAGGGAGCGAGGGGCATACCGGTCGGCACCTGGCCGAATTCTATGATACCGTACTTGACGGAGAGGCCTGGTACTACCACGAGGGGCAGTTTACTCGCGATGTCTATAGGCCGGGAGATCAGGTCTTTGTAGGCAAGGGGCAAGCCTCTGGAATGCATTATCCCGATCATGTCTGGATGATTGAGTATGCACGCGGCGCGCTGCCCACGTTGCTCCCTTTCGGCCTTGCGGATGCCCTCTCAAGTACGCTCGATTTCAAAACGGCGTGGCAGACCCTGGTAATTTACCTCTCGCTGGTTCTGCGAAGGTATTCAAAGGGTCAGAAAGTCGTGCTGGGCACTCTTGCGGGGGTTGCCCTGGCGCTGTGGGCATTCGGCGGGACACGGAAGCGGAATCGCCGCAAAAAGTAGGGCGCGATTGATCGCACCCTGGATAGCGTATTTCTCTCTATCCGTGTTCATAAGGTTAACGTCTATTTTCGCACACGTTTCCCTTTGTAATAAGGTGACATGCGTAGAATCCACCAGCGCGCGGCAGGACGTATCATCATCGTAAGCAGCCGCTTGTAGCCAACAATGCGCGTCAGTTGCTCCATAATATCGTCGAAAGTATAACGCTGGTAGTGAAGCAAGCGCTGGCTTTCCCCGGTATCCAGCCAGTCGGTACTGTATGGCTCGGTACCGAAGGCGCGCTCCGGCAGTCTGCCGATGCCCATCATCTCCAGCATGCGTGCGAGATAGTCCCCGTAATAGATCTGGCAGCCGGGACCGCCTCCGATGAGCAGAACCTTTCCCCATACCTCGTCACAGCGCATAGCGTTGGCAATCGCCAGCCCGGCGTCATAGTTGTGGATCACCTCGATGCGTGTCGTGAGCGGTATCCTGAACATTATGGGATGGGGGCTGCGCAGACCCAACGGTGGCACATCGGCGAAGCGAAAGATCGTCCACTCCAGCCCCGATGTTTTCACCATCTCCTCGCAGGCGATTTTGTGGGTAGTGTAGTGATCAGTGGCCTGTACCGGGTCTGTTACCTTGCGCGGCGGCGGTTGATCCTGTGTGTGTCCAAAAACATCGAGGGATGAGGCAAAGAAAAATCTTGGCAGCCTGGACAGGCTGCGGGCCGCGTTGAGCAAATGGCGTGTTCCATCGATATTGATCGAGTGGGCGAGCCTGGGATGGTCTTCGCTGCCTGGCGGAATCATATAAGCCAGGTGAATGATGACATCCTGGCCCTGTACAGCTTTCAGCAGGTCTGCCGGCTGCCTGATATCGCCCTGGATGACTTCGAAATTGCCGGTAATGTGCTTTAAAATGCGAGTGTGGGCTTTGCGTGGCCTGACGAAGCAGCGTACCCGGTGCCCCTGGCGCAGAAGTTCCTGCAGCGCGCTCTGGCGCAGAAGTTCCTGCAGCGCGCTGGTTCCAATGTTACCAGTAGCCCCGGTTAACAAAATGTTCATGTTTATTTCCTACCCTTGCATAATTATATCTCAATGCACTTACTATCATCGTTTCTTTTTTGTGACGTATTACCATTGATATCACTTGATTTCACGAGTCAAGACAGGTATACTCCCTATAGCAAATAGTTATATCGGAAAATAGAGCGGTCATGATGCAGCAGAGAAAGGACACCTTCAACAATGTATGACGCACCTAAAGTAGATCCGACCAAATTTGATCTCGCTTCCCTAAAACGAACAAGGCCAGAACAGGACAATGATCGGCTTTCCAGGAGGGCGGCCCTCCTGATGCTCATTGTCGTGCTCCTCATCTACGGCTTCAATGCCATATGTGTGAAACAGAAATTGAATCAAGCGCATACGCGATGTGGGGTGCCATAGTGTCCTGCTCGTGAGCTTGTTTACGACGCTCGTTAGCTCATTGAGTATCGTTGCGAATCGAGAGGCTTCTTCTCGATGACGTGCGCGTAACAGCCAGTTTTGTTTGATCTCTTCTGCTGTGAGATTGAGCTTGATGAGAGTGATCGCGTCTACCGATAGCGTCAGGTACTCCACATTCCTGGAGCATTTCACCAGTATCCACGTCGTCCTCCACGACCACAATGATAGCGTCCGCCTCTTCCTGTTTCTTGAAAGGCATGGGTGGCCTATGGCAACGATTCGTCAATTTTGGGGCCATTTGTGCCGCTCTGCATTTTTTACCTCTCAAGAATCCTCTGCTGCTGAGAAGAGCCTCATTTGACGAGCCGCCGTCTTCTTTCGCTTTTTCTTTGGTTTCTTCTTGCGCCTTGCCGGTGTTACTTGTCCTGTCAGTTGCTCCTGCCGTTTTTTCGTTGGAATAGGAAGATCGTATTCGATCGGCGGCGAGTGCTGCGTCAGGTCGAGTTCGTAATGTCCAAAGCGATTGATGTGATGCCGGATATAAGGGGAAAGCGCTGCTACGGCCTGCTCATCG
>WNGL01001207.1_pt1 | contig 31538 bp, 22 predicted proteins | sample 5400591 | NCBI WGS metagenome assembly WNGL01 (sample SAMN13153377, study PRJNA577476) | soil metagenome | isolation source: 80 cm soil or saprolite under Garry oak tree replicate 1 | place: USA:California | collected 2016-06-15
ACGGACACGCGGCCCTTGCCGATCATCTCGGCTAGCTTGAAGTATGCGTCAACAGCTGCCCCTCACCCTGCCCTCTCCCCAGAGGGGAGAGGGATACGATTTCCTTTCATCCCTCTCCCCCATCGGGGGAGAGGGCCGTCGTTCGAGCCGAGACGCTCGCCTCGAGCGACGAGGCGAGGGCTGAGTGAATGAGGGGGCGGTGTAGGCAGTCTTTGCTAACGGAGCAAAGGTGAACAAACCATCAACCAAGAGAGGCGAGCATGTTCTTCGAGCTCAGGCAGTACCACGTCCGGCCGGGGCAGCGCGAGAACTGGGTCAAGTGCATGGAGGAGGAGATCATCCCGTTCCAGGTCAAGATGGGCATGGTCATCCTCGGCAGCTTCGTGGGGGAGGAAGACGAGAGCATCTACGTGTGGATCCGCCGGTTCGAGAGCGAGGCGGAGCGCAAGCGCCTCTATGACGCCGTCTACCAGAGCGACTACTGGAAGAACGAGATCTCGCCCAAGGTGCCGACCCTGATCGATCGCGAGCAGATCAAGGTCACGCGCATCGTGGCCACGCCGCGCTCGGTCATTCAGTGATCGATCCTCGCGGAGAAGCTGATATGCTCTGACTTCATGGGTTTTTCCGCCGACACTCTCCGTGACCGCGTCGCCATCGTGACGGGGGCCAGCCAGGGCATCGGGCGCGCCATCGCCGTCGAGCTGGCCAAGGTCGGTGCGCATGTCGTGGTCTGCAGCCGCCGGCTCCCGTCGCTGGAGACGGTGGCTGCCGAGGTGCGCGCGCAGGGGCGGCAGGCCCTCGCCCTGGCCTGCGACGTGGGCGACGCGGGGCAGGTGGAGGAGGCCGTGGCCCGGACCGTGAAGACGTTCGGGCGCATCGATCTCCTCGTCAACAATGCCGGCTACCGGATCCGCGCGCCCCTCGAGGATCTTCCCCGCCAGGAGTGGGACGCCATGGTGCAGACGAATCTCACCGGCGTCTTTCTCTTCTCGCAGGCCGCGGGGCGCGTGATGATCCGGCAGCGCGCGGGCAAGATCGTCAATGTCAGCTCGGTGGCCGGGCGCACGGGCTCGCGAGGTATGGCCTGCTACGCGGCGACGAAGGCGGCGGTGAACGTGCTGACGCAGAGCCTCGGAGCCGAATGGGCCAAGCACGGCATCACCGTCAACGCCGTGGCCCCGGGGCCCGTGGAGACGGAGGGCGTGCTCGAGGTGTGGAAGACTCCCGCCATGATCGCCCAGGCCTCGCGCGACGTGCCGCTCCAGCGGCTCGGCCGTCCCGAGGAGATCGCCTGGGCGGTCATCTTCGCGGCCTCTGACCAGGCGAACTTCATGACCGGCGAGACCATCTATGTGAGCGGCGGGCCCCGGGTGGCCAACCGCGAGGACTAGGATGCGTCCGGCCGTTGGTTCTCTGCCGCTGCTGCTGCTGTTCATACTGGTGACCGCCTGCGCGACCCCGCTCTCCACCGAGCAGCCGGTGGCACGGCACGTGATCCTGATCTCGATCGACGGGCTCCGGCCGGAGTTCTACCTGGACTCCGGGTATCCGGCGCCCATCTTGAGGAAGCTCGCGGCGAGCGGCGCGCGGGCTCAGACCGTGGAGCCGGTCTTCCCTTCGAACACCAATCCGAGCCACGCGACCATCCTGACCGGGCTGCGGCCGAATCGGCACGGCATCATCTTCAACGTGCGCTTCGAACCCGACGGAACGCGCGGCGGCTGGTACGAGGACGCGAGCGAGCTCCGGGCGCCCTCACTCTGGATGTGGGCGCGAACCGCCGGCCTGCGCACGGCGAGCCTCAACTGGCCGACCACGCATTTCGCTCAGATCGATCTCCTCGTGACGGGGGGCGACTATCCCGCCAACGAGGCGGGGTTGGCCAAGCTCGCGCAGGCGACGACCACCGGTCTCTTCGCCCTCGCCCGGGTGACGCCTTCGGTGGCGGCCCTCAAGGACGACGTCACGTGGGACGCGCTCATGGCCGCGACGGCGGCGGGGCTCGTGCGCCGCGCGCAGCCGCATCTGCTGCTCCTGCACTTCGATCAGACCGACCATTTCCAGCACCAGCACGGGCGCGACGCCGACGAGGTGAAGCGCGCGGTGGGACGCGTGGACGGGCATCTCGCCTCGATCCTGGAGGCGGTGAGCGAGGCGGGGCTCTCGAGCCGGACGGCCGTGGTGGTGACGGGCGATCACGGATTCTCCAATATCCGTCAGGAAGTGTTCCCCAACTACTTGCTCGCGCGAGCCGGACTGCGCGGCTGCCCGAAGCCCGGGGCGACGTGGCGCGCGACGGCGCACGTGACAGGTGGGTCCGCCGCCGTCTTCGTCAATCCGCGCGGGGACGCGAGGGCCACCCAGGCCGCCGAGTCGGCCCTGCGCGCGGCCGGCGCCGGCCGCTACGCCATCGTGCCGAGAGCCGAGCTCGACGCCCTCGGCGCCATGGAAGGCGCGGCCTTCGCCCTCGACGCGGTCTCCGGCTACGCGATGGGCGATGCGTGCAATCGCGGGCTCAGCCGGCCCGCGTCGGGCGGGCAGCACGGATACCTTCCCTCGCGAGCGGAGATGGCCACCGGGTTCGTCGCCGCTGGCGCGGGCGTTCGCGCCGGGGTGACGCTGCCGGCCATGCGACTCATCGACGTGGCGCCGACGGTGGCGCGCCTCCTGGGTCTGCCCGCGCGACCCGCGGATGGGCGCATCCTGACGGAGATCCTGCAATGATGCCGATGGCGGCTCGACTCGTCGGGCGCCCTGGCGTCGCTCACATCCAATCCTCCAGAGGAGCTCGTGCCGCGCCATGACCCCCAACGAGACTCAATCGCCGCTCGACGCCGCGCGGAAGCTGGCTCCGATGGTTCGATCCTGCGCGGACGAGACCGAGGCCGGGCGGGAGCTGCCGCGGCCGCTCTTCGAGGCGCTGGCCGACGCGGGATTCTTTCATCTCGCCGTGCCGCGCAGCCTGGGGGGCGGCGAGCTCGACCTGCCCACGTACATCCAGGTGATCGAGGAGCTGGGCAAAGCCGATGCGAGCACCGCGTGGGCCATCAACCAGGGCGCGATCTTCGCGACGTACGCGGCGCGCATGCCGCCGGCGGCCGCGCGCGCCATCTGGATCGACACGCCGCGGGCCGTGGTGGCAAATACGCCGGGCGCAACGGCCAAGGCGGTGGTCGTCCCGGGCGGCTACCGGGTGACGGGACGCCAGGGCTTCAGCACGGGGTGCCGGCACGCGGCCTGGCAGGCCTCCCATGCCCAGGTCTTCGAGAATGGCCAGCTCAGGCTCTTGCCCGACGGCCAGCCCGAGACGCGCTATCTCTTCGTGCCTGTTGCCGAGGCCGAGCGGCTCGACACCTGGCAGGTCCGCGGCATGCGGGGCACGGGCACCCACCACTTCGCGGTGCACGACGTCTTCGTGCCCGAGGCGCGCACGGTGCTGTCGACGGCGGCGCGATTGCTGGAGCCCGGCCCGCTCTACCAGATTCCGCGCACGCTGGCCTTCGCCTCCGGTGACGCCGCGGTGGCCCTCGGGGTGGCGCGCTCCGCGATCGACGCCTTCGTCGAGCTGGCGGGGGCCAAGACGCCGCGTTCCGTCGTCGGGTTGCTACGCGATCAGCCCCTCGTCCAGTCGGACATCGGCCACGCCGAGGCCTACGTGCGCACGGGGCGCGCCTTCCTGACCGAGACCGTCCGCGACATCTGGGCCCATCTGAGCGCGACGGGCACCATCAGCCTGGACCAGCGCGCGACGCTGCGTCTGGCCACCACGCACGCCATTCGCCTCGCCGTCCAGGTTGTGGACATCGTCTACAACGCCGCGGGCGCGACGGCGGTCTACGAGAGCCATCTCATCCAGCGCCATTTCCAGGACATCCACGTCATCAGCCAGCACATCCAGTCACGCCTCGCCAACTACGAGCTGGTCGGCCGCCACTGGCTCGGTCTCGCCGTGGACGAAACCCGTCTGTAAGACCATGACGCTTCCGTCGACGCGCGGGCCAGGAGGGGCCGGCCAGAGCTATGCGCGTGACGATGTGCTCGCCGCGGTGAAGGCGCTGGCGCCCCGGCTGCGGGCCGCCTCGGACGAGGTGGAGAGCGAGCGCTCGCTGACCGAGCCGCTCGTGCACGCCATGGCCGATGCCGGGCTCTATCGCCTCCTGCTGCCATGCTCGCTCGGCGGGGGAGAGATGGATCCGCTGGCGTACTTCGACGTGATCGAAGCCCTGGCGCAGGCGGACAGCGCGGCGGCCTGGAGCGTACTGATCTCCACCAGCACCATGGCGATCACCGCGCGCGGTCTTCCCGACGAGATTCTCGCCGCGATGTTCACCTCGCCGCGGCAGACGATCATGGCGGGCTCGGGTCCGCCGAAAGGCCGCGCCCTGCCCGTGCCGGGCGGGTACCGGCTGACCGGGCGCTGGACGCAAGGGAGCAACATTCTCCTCGCGGGCTGGATCCACGTCGGCTTTCATCTCTACGACGGGGATCAGCCGCGGCGCGGGTCCGACGGGCGGCCCGTGTATCTCCGCTGCGTGCTGCCCGCCTCGGATGCCAAGGCGGTGGACACGTGGCGCACCACCGGCATGCGCGGGACGGGAAGCCACGACTTCACCATCACCGATGTCTTCATCCGGGAGGAGCGCGTCCACGGCGCCTCCGAGGAGTCGCTCCGCCCCCAGCCGCTTTACCAGTTCGTGGGCTGGACCCACGTCGCCCACGCCGCTCTCGGCCTCGGCATCGGACGCGTGGCCATCGACGAGTTCATCGCGCTCGCCGGCGGAAAGGAGGCGACGTGGCTTCCCGCCGAGGGTCGGCTCGCCTCGCGCACGACCATCCAGGCCAAGGTCGCCAGGGCCGAGGCCCTCGTCGGCTCGGGGCGCGCCTATGTGCGCGAGGCGACGCGTGATCTGTGGGAGACCGTGTGCCGCGGCGAGCGGCCGTCACCCGGGCAGCGCGCGATCTATCGTCTGGCCATCGCGCAGGCCATGACCAATGCCTCGGAGGCCGTGGATCTCATGTACAGCGCGGGCGGGGCCAGCGCGATCTACGCGACGAGCCGGCTCGATCGCTGCCTGCGGGATGCCCACACGGCGGCCGCGCACGTGTGGGTGGCGCCGGATACCTACGAGCTGGCGGGGCGACTCCTGCTCGGGCTCGATCCGGGATCCACGACGATCTGAGCGGTCTCAGATCCAGACGTCGTTCTCGGCCGTCCGCTCGCCACCCTCGTGCCCCGTGTTGAGCACCCCGCGCGGCTCGATGAGCAGGAGCTTGACCTCGCTTTCCGCATAGGGCTTGTGCTCGACGCCCTTGGGAACGACGAACATCTCGCCTGTCGCAACATGGACGGCGCCGTCGCGGAAATCGATCCGAAGATTGCCTTCGAGGACGATGAAGGTCTCGTCGGTGTCCTTGTGGTCATGCCAGATGAAATCGCCCTGCAGCTTCACGATCTTGAATTGATAGTCGTTCATTTCCGCGATGACCTTCGGCGCCCATCGCTCGTCGAACAGCCCGAGCTTCTGCCTGAAGTTGATCGCCTTGTAGGACATGGGATCCCTCCGCTGGATCTCGTTACTTGTGAGCCGTCACCCCCTCACCCTACCCTCTCCCCCGATGGGGGAGAGGGATCAGGAGGAAGCGCTCATGTTCTCATCCCTCTCCCCCGTTCCCGGGGGAGAGGGTAGGGTGAGGGGGATCCTGTCACAGCTCGCGCAGCAAGCGGCCGAAGCCGGAAATGGCCCCGCGGACGCCGGCCATCCGCAAGGCCTGCCACAGACACGCCTGGTTGCTGCTGATCACCGGCTTGCCGAGATCACGCTCGAGCATCTCGAGCACCGCCACCGTGGGCAGCCCGGTGCCGCTCAGGAGGACGGCCTCGGCGTCGCGCGCGTCGGCCTGACGCGCGAGCAGATACGCGCGCTCCTCGCTCTCGGCGTAGATGTCCTTGACGTCGGTGAGCCGATGATAGCCGGCGATCTCGAAGCCCGCGCCGGCCCAGTAGGCCTTGCCCTGCGCGCTGATCGCCTCCGGGTACGGCGTGCCGAGGGCGAGCCGCTTGATCCCGAAATGCTGGAGGGCGGCCCGCACCGCGTGCGCGGCCAGGAGCGCGGGCGCGCCGCTCAGCGAGGCGATGCGATCGGCGAGGGGCTGGTCGTTGCCGAAGCCGAGCGCGTAGCTCGACGCGGTGTGGGCGAGGACGACGACGGCGGGGCGAACCTCGCCGAGGGCCCGGGCCGGCCCCTCCAATCCCTCGCGATAGGCGCGCGTGCGCTCTTCCATGCCGGCCGCGCCTCCCGCGGGGCCGAGCGACGGCGGCGCCTCCATTCGCGCGAAGTGCACGCTGACCCCGGTGGGCGCCATGCCGCAGAGCTCGGGCTCCACCGTGGGATTGCCGGGCGGGAGGAGCACGCCGATGCGCGCGCGCCAGCCGAACATGGGTGGCCTCTCTTTCCTTAGCGGAGCTTCAAGTCCTCGGCGGGTCCCACGTACGGGTAGCCCTGGATCAATCCCGCGGCGGCCACCTCGACGCGCGGGCCCACGCCCCAGATGAAGCCTTGCTGGAAGAGCGGCGCCACGAGCACGCGATCGGAGACGATGCGCTGGATCTGGTGGAGATGGGCCTCGCGCTGCTTGCGATCCAGCTCCTTGGCCTGCCGCTGGAAGAGGTCGTCGATCTCCGGCAGCGACCCGTATGCGTAGATGCCGCCCTTGGTGAAGAACGGCTCGAGGCGCGCGGCGGCATTGCCGGCCGCGCCCGTCGCGCCGATGAGGAGCCCCTTGATCTTCTTCTCGCGCCAGGAAGAGAGGAAGGTGGCGCGCTCCATGGTCCGCACCCTGGTGCGGATGCCGATGCCCTGGAGAAATCCACCCACTTCCTCGGCCAGCGAGGTGTAGGGGGGAAGCGGAGTCAGGTCGCCGGCATCGAAGCCGTTCGGGTATCCGGCTTCGGCGAGGAGCTGCTTGGCGCGACGAGGATCGAGCGGGGGCGGCTCGATGGGCAGGGCGAACTCGAAGGTCGAGGGGACGAAGGCGCCCGTCAGCTTCCCCATGCCGAGCATCTCCGCCTGGTTGAGGGCGGGCCGGTCGATGGCGAGGCTCGCGGCCAGCCGCACGCGGCGATCGTGCCAGGGAGACTTCGGGTCCCACTGGTCGAGGAAGTCCAGCCAGTAGACGCCGTAGACGAGGGGCGCGACCACCTTCATGCCGGGCGCGCGGCGGAGCTGCTCGGCCGTCGGCCCGGTGAAGAGATACGCGATGTCCACCTCGCCCGTCCTCACGGAGGCCGCCCGCGTCGCCTCGTCGGGAATGCTGCGCATGACCAGCCGCTTGACCGACGGCGCCTTGCGCCAGTACTCGGGAAAGGCTTCGAGGACCAGCTCGACGCCCGGGTTGAAGGAGACGAACTTGTAGGGCCCCGCGCCCACGGGGGATTTCTTGAACCCGTCGTCGCCGACCTTCTCGACGTACTTCTTCGGGACGATCCAGCCCGCGCCGGTGGCCGAGGTGCCATAGAAGGACATGAAGTCCGGCCACGCTTCCTTGAGGACGAAGCGGACGCGATTGGGGGCCACCACCTGCACGTCCTTGACCTTTTCCCTCAGGAGCCCGGCGCCGCTGCCCTTGTACCGTTCGTACGAGAACTTCACGTCCTCCGCGGTGACGGGATCGCCGTTGTGGAACTTGGCGCCCTTGCGGAGAACGAACTCATAGGTGATCCCGTCCTTGGACACCGTCCACGACTCGGCCAGGCTCGGGGTGTTGATCCCACCCGGCATGGGCTTGACCAGTCCGTCGTGCAGCGCGTAGAGGACCATGAACGGGGTGATGAGCGCCTCCGTCTCCGCGGGATCGAGCCACCGCGAGACGAGCGTCACGTGCACGCCGATGGCCATGGTGCCGTCCGGCGGAGCGGCGAGCGCCGGCGACAGGCCGGCCCAGATCAGAGCAAAGGTGAAGGCGGCTGCCACGAGCCGAGACGAACCACGCATCTCGATACCTCCGCTGGAGACTTTCGGGAACGCTGTCTTCGTGCCCGAGAAGCTACCACATCTTTGGCGGGGCGAAGCTCAGGTAAACGTCTGCTACGAACACACGGCGGGCGCCGAGGCCTGCCTCGACGCCCGTGGGAGAAACCAGTCTGCGACGGGTCGTCTATGCTCGGCGGCAGCGCCTCCACATCACTCCACCCAGCGCGGCGAGTCCGGAGCCGAGGAGAAGGAGGCTGTCCGGCGCTGGCACGTCCGACCGGTCCGATCTGACTTGGAAACTGTAATTCTGGAACTGACCCAGGACCTGAAATGTCCCATCCTCGACGCGATTCACAGAATTGGAGGCTCCGGGCGGCAGAATGATGGTAGCGGGATCGGAGGCAAATCTCACATCGACGGTCAAGCCATTGGCAGCGTAGATCACCAGCAATCGGTCGCTGAGCGTTCCTCCAACCACGTCTTCAAACAGGTCACTGTAGAAAATGGTGCCCGACGGATTCTGGAACGCGGGCAGCGTGAAGTGGAGGAATTCGCCGGTAGTGTCCGGGACGATCGTCGGAGTGAAAACTTGAGTAGGAAACAGAGTGACGCCCGGGGCATCCGTGAGGTCATCGATACGCACCTCGATGACCGCCCCTGCCCAGCCGACCCCACTGACGAGCCCCACCAGTGCCAGGGCCAGGAAAGCTATGATCCGCAGCTTGGCGTAGGTCGTCATGCTCTGCCCTCCCGAATGATCGCGTACCCTGCCTCGCACAGTCGGCGCCGCGGCAGGAACAGCATTTCTCATGCCCACTGGCACAATCCGGAGTGCATGCACAGCAGACGGCTTCGCCCCGCACGCGGACGCCTAGGTCCCGGCGGCCAAGTCATACTCTGCGGCCGCGCCTCAACGTCGCCCCCCCCAGTGCGAGGAGCCCGGACCCGAGGAGGACGACAGTGGCCGGTGCCGGCACATCTGCCCGGTCCGATCTCACCTGAAAGGAGTATGCGCGGACATCGAAGGGGGAGGAGAACGAGCCGGCAAACCGAAAGTCGCCATTCTCGACGATGTCGAAGATCTTGGTAGCTCCGGCCGGCAATGTGATGGTGGCGGGGTCGGAGGCAAACTGCACGTCGAGGATAGAACTGCCGGCAGCGTGGGTGACCAGCAACCGGTCACTGAGCGTTCCCCCAACCACGTTTTCGAAGAAGTCACTGTAGAACGTGGTGGCTGGTTGGTCCGGGGGCGCAGGCAGGGTGAAGTGCAGGAACTCGCCCGCAGTCGGAAGAATCGTCGGAGTGAGACCTGGAGGAGGTCCAGACAGGGTGACGCTGGGCGTATCAGTGAGGTCATCGATGTTCACGCCAATGGGGCCAGACACACCTGCCCAGCCGATCCCGGTGAGGAGTGCCACCAAGGCCAAGGCCAACGGCGCTACGATCCTCAGCTTGGCGTAGGGGGTCATGTCGTTCCTCCTAAGAAGATGGCGGCGAGCCTTCTGCGCACACTTCGCGCCGTCCTGCTTTGAGCATTCTTCGTGCCCAAAGACGGAGACGAGAAAAATCGCGGGCTTCTCGACGGGGAATCAGGGCACCTGAGCCAATCCGTAAGGTGGTTCGACAGTTCCGGGGCGCGCCTGGGAGCGCGGCTAGAGCTCCCGACGGCGGGCAAGGGTCACGATGTGCTCGGCGGTGCGGAGGGCCAGGGCTTGAATGCTGAGTGACGGAGAATCCCCGGCGCCCTGGCCGGGAAGAACGCTCGCGTCGACAATGAACAGGTTCGGGACGTCGTGGGAGCGACCGTAGGCGGTCACGACCGAGGTGCCAGGGTCCGTCCCCATGCGGCATGTGCCTCCCACGTGGGACGCTGCCGGCACATCGTAGGTCGTGGCCTGGCGGAGCACCTCGACTGCGCCGGACGCGCGCGCGAGCTCCTTGACGCGCTCGAGCATCGCATCCAGGGCAAGGAGATCGGCCTCTGAGTGCGCCGACTCTACGCGAACGAGGGGTACTCCGTCGGAATCCTTCGCGTCGGCCAGCATCACGCGGTTCCCGGCTCGGGGCTCCTGTTCGGCGATGCCGAACAGGGTGACGATGGTACCGAAGTGTGAGCGCATCGCGTCCTTGTGCGCCCGGCCGAGTCCTGGCAGGAGGAGCGCATGGGACACGGGACCGTGGAACCCGCCCAGCGTGCCCGACACTCCCAGGACGTAGCCGGAACGCACACTCCCGTCACGACTCGGACGAGAAAAGTTCCAGATACGCGAGTCGATCGGCGGACCCTTGTAGGCATCGATCCGCTCATCGAACCGGACCGTGACCTCGGCGAGGAGGGTCTCCAGGAGGAATCGGCCGACGAGGCCGGAGCTATTCGCGATGCCGTTGGGCCGGGTGGCGGAGCGGCTCGCCAGTAGAAGGCGGGGCGTTTCGACCGCTCCCATCGCCAGCAGGGTCACTCGCGCGCGCGCCCGATGGATGCTCTTCGCGCGTCGATAGACGACGCCTTCGACTCTTCCATCGTGGCCCATCTCCAGCCCGAGCACCCGGGACTCGGTCTGGACCTGAAGCCGACCTGTCCGTTCAGCTCGCCGAATCGCCGTCAGATCGACGCTGGATTTGGCGCCGAAGATGCAGCCCTGGGCGCATCCGCCGCTGCGCTGACAGGGTCGCCGCCCGTCGACGCTGCGGGTTGGGAGCGCCAGCGAATTTGGCAGCAATGTCCAGCCGAGCTTTGCCGCGCCTGTCGCGATGCGCTGGCTGGCGTAGGAGAGGCGATGGGCAGGGGTCGGGAAGGGTCCCCGCGGAGGCTTGAACGGGTTGGCTGGATCGCCAGCCACGCCGAGGACGTGCTCAGCGCGTTCGTAGTGCGGGGCAAGATCGGCATAACGGAGAGGCCAATCCACGCCGAGTCCGTAGAGGCTCGCCGGCTGGAAAGCGTGCTCGGGGAATCGATGGGCCTCCCCCTGATAGTGCAGCGTCGTCCCCCCGAGTCCGAAGACCCGTTCGTATCGAAACGGCTCGCGGCGAGTCCGCGGCTTGGGCACTTCACCCGGCCGACTCGAGGAACCGAGGTGCGCATAACGCTGATCCAGCAACGCACCCTCCTCGAGCACGATGCTTGCGTCGCCAGTGGGGATCTCCGTGTCCCGGAATGCCCGCGGACGGAGCTCCCAGTCCGGGTGATTCATCGGGAAATCCCGGGCGGGCTCGAAGCTCCGCCCACGCTCGAGAAGCAAGACGCGCATCCCGGCCTCGGCGAGGCCCATCGCGGCGAATCCTCCGCCGGCCCCCGAGCCGACGACCACGGCATCGAATGCTTCCTGTTTGGTAGCGGGTGTCACTGATCGCGTCCTCTTGCTCGGGTCGGTGGATCGGCGTACTCGGGGTAACCCGCCGATGGCGGCCGATACCCGACGACGCCCTGTCCCACCACGGAGCCCCAATAGAATGCGAGGACATCCCGTCTGACCCGGATCAAGAACTCTTGGGCCACCCCCCGAGAGTCGCCGGCGCCGCTGGCGAGCAACAAGAGGATCCGCTCGCGGCCCGGTCCATCGAGCGCTTGGAACGAGGAGGCTCCGGCCCTGCGAGCCAGACCCTCTAGGAGGCCGAGCCCCGCGCGATACAAGGTGAGAGCCGAAGGGCTGGTGGTCAGGTGAGCGAGAATGCGCGCTGGAACTCCCGCGTCCAGCGCTCCGGGGTCTTGGTCGCGAGGAACAATGCTGTCCGCGACCGCCTCGAGGGTCGCCAGCGATGCAGCATCCAGGGGACCGGGCGTCAGGGACTGGGCCAGGGCCCTTCTGGGCCTTCGCAAGACGATGGAGGTCCACAGGAAGCTGCCAAGAAAAGTGCGACGCCCGGATCTCAGCGAGCGCGGCCACCTTGGTGTCAGGAGCGCATGTCCTTTACCGGACGTGCACGGACAATCCGGATCTCGAATGGCAACTGTGCAAGATCAAGCCAGCGCGCGACCAGCGTCACATTGGGGGTCACGCGCGGACCCACGGGGGGCTCGGCGTGCAGAGCCGCGCGCCGCGCCGGGACTTGCGCTCGCGTGAGTGGACGCGGTAAGAAGGCTCGCACGTTGCTCATTCGTCAAGCTGCCCTTTCAAGCTGCCCCGGGAGGAAGAGAGCATGCATCGCATGTCGAGACGGGTGCTGATCTGTGTGGTGCTGCTCTCCCTCCTGCTCACCGGCGGCCTTGCCGACCCCGCGGCCGCGCAGACCAAGCCAGAAGGGGAGATGCGCTGGGCATTGTACGTCACCTTGGCTCCCGCCTGGTTCGATCCTGCCGAGGTGGTGGGCGTCCTCACTCCGTTCTGGGTCCTGTATGCCATGCACGATGCGCTTGTCAAGCCGATGCCGGGTAATCACCTGACCCCGAGCCTCGCGGAGTCCTGGACGGTCAGCGCGGACCAGCGCGTCTACGACTTCAAGCTCCGGGAGGGGCTCAAGTTCCACAACGGCGATCCTTTCACCGCCGAGGACGTGAAGTTCAGCTTCCTTCGCGCCAAGGGAGCCAGGATCCTCCAGGACAAGGTCAAGGAGATCGAGATCGCCGGCCCCTATCGAGTGCGCTTCCACCTGCACGAGCCCTTTCCGGACTTCATGACCTACTACGGAACCTTTGCCACGGGGGCGGGCTGGATCGTGCCGAAGAAGTATGTCGAGCAGGTGGGCCTCGACGGCTTCAAGAAGAACCCGGTTGGGCTCGGGCCGTACAAGTTCGTGAGCAGTACGCCGGGCATCGAGCTGGTCATGGAGGCCTACGAGGGCTACTGGCGCAAGATGCCGTCGGTCAAGCGGCTGGTCTACAAGAGCGTGCCCGAGTCGACCACCCGGCTGGCCATGCTGAAGAGGGGCGAAGTCGATCTCGCGTACCTGCTGGACGCGCCGCAGGCGATGGAGGTGAAGCGCGATCCCACCCTCAAGCTGGTGTTCTCGGGTGGTATCGGGACGTACTATCTGGATTTCTTCGATCAGTGGGATGCGAAGTCGCCCTGGCACGATCGCCGCGTGCGGCTGGCCGCCAGCCTGGCCATGGATCGCAAGGCGCTCAGCGAGGCGGAGACGGTCGGCGCGTCCCGGCCCACGGGCAATGTCATCCCGCGCAAGTTCGAGTTCGCCCTGCCCATCGAGCCGCCGCTCTATGATCCCGCCAAGGCCAAGCAATTGCTGGCCGAGGCGGGCTATCCCAATGGCTTCGATGCCGGCGAGCTCTATCCCTGGCCCCCATACTTCTCGATGGGGGAATCGGTCGGACAGTACCTCGGCGCGGTGGGGATCAAGGTGCGCCTGCGCACGATGGAGCGCGCGGCGTTCTACGCGGCGCTCCAGACGAAGAAGCTGAAGGGGCTGTGCGTCTGCATCAACGCCGTCTACGGCAACGCCGCCTCCCGGCTGGCCGAGACGGTGCCCTCGAACGGGGCCTTTGCCTACGGCGGCTACCCCGACATCGATGCGCTCTACCAGCAGCAGAGCCGGGAGACGGACCGGCGCAAGCGCGAGGCGCAGCTGCACCTGATCCAGCGGCAGCTCAACGAGCGCGTGCGCTTCGCGCCCATCATGGAGTACATCTGGCCGAGCGCGGTGGGCCCGCGCGTGGCCGACCCCGCCCTCATGCTCATCGATCCCTATCCCTGGTCGGCGCCGCTCGAAGAGGTGCGCCTGAAGAAGAACTGACGTGACACCCGCCGGGAGGTCGGCATGAAGTTCGGGATCGACTACTTCCCCGACGCCCATCCGGATCAGGTGTCGGCGCGGCAGTACTTCGAGGACGTGCTGGACCTTGCCGGGTACGCGGATGAGCTCGGCTATGACAGCGTGAAGATCGTCGAGCATTACTTCACGTCCTACGGCGGCTACAGCCCCGATCCCTGCCTCTTCCTGGCCGCGTGCAGCCAGCGCGCGCCCCGCATGCGCATGGTCACGGGGGCGGTCCTGCCCGTGTTCAACCACCCCCTCAAGCTGGCCGGGCAGCTGACCATGCTCGACGCCATCAGCGGCGGCCGCCTGGACGTTGGCGTCGCGCGCGCCTTTCTCCCCTACGAGTTCGACGCCTTCGGCATCTCCATGGAGGAGAGCCGCGCGCGATTCGAGGAGGGGATCGAGGCGCTGATCCGGCTGTGGACGGAGGAGAACGTCACCTTCGAAGGCAAGTTCCACCGATTCAAGAACGTGACCTCGCTGCCGCGGCCGACGCAGCGGCCGCACCCGCCCATCTGGATCGCGGCGGTGGTGAGCCCTGAGTCCTTCGTGTGGGCGGGCGAGCGCGGCTACAACATGATGGTGGTGCCGTATCTCGGGGAGCACCACGAGCTGGCCGACAAGCTCGAGCTCTATCGTCAGGCGTACCGCGACCACGGGCACGAGGATCGGCGCGGGCCGGGAGAGGTGATGATGGTCCTCCACCTCTACGTGGCGCCCACGCGGGCGGAAGCGAGGGAGGAGTGCCGCGCCTACATGGAGCAGTACCTCCGGAACTTCCGGGCCTCCGCCAAGTCGTGGACGGGCCGGCAGTCGGGTCAGTACAAGCCGTACTCGGGGCTCGAGCAGATGCTCAACGACATCACGTACGCGCGCGTGCTCGACGAGACGCGGGCCATCATCGGCGATCCCGACGATGTGGCGGAGCAGCTCTCCTATTTCCGGGACACGTTCGGCGAGGTCTATCCGAGCTTCCAGGTCAACTTCGGCATGATGGAGAAGGCGAGGGCGCGCCGGAGCATCGAGCTGTTCGCCCGCCAGGTGATGCCGCGCTTTCGCTGAAGAAGGGACCTTGCCGACCCCGTGAGTTTCGACGGCCCTCGCATCCCTCTCCCCCATCGGGGGAGAGGGCGGGGTGAGGGGGCAAGCCTTAGCCTCCTGCCAGATCCTGTAGTTCGTCGAGAAGAGGTACTTGACCGCGGTTGATTCTGCGCCTGGCTTCCTCGAGGTCGAACCAGGCGGCGCGGTCGACTTCGGGGAATTCCTGATGACGGCCGGAGCGGGGCGGCCACTCCAGCGTGAAGGTATTGCTCCGGAGCGCGCGGGGGTCGAAGTCGCCCTCGACGGCCCAGGCGTGGACCATCTTGCCGCCCGGCTGCCTGACGGGTGACAGGGGCGTGAAGGGACCGGGAAGCTCCAGGCCGGTCTCTTCGCGGAGCTCGCGCTGCGCGGCGGCGAGCGGATCCTCGCCCGGGGCAAACTCGCCCTTGGGGATGGACCAGGCGCCGAGATCCTTCTTCTGCCAGAAAGGGCCGCCGGGATGGACCAGCAAGACCTCCCGTCCCCCGGCCCGGCGTCGGTAGAGGAGTATTCCCGCGCTCTGCTTGCCTCCCGTGTTCGCGCCGCCCCTCTTCGATGGTCGCGGGCCCGGCACAGCCTGGCCTCCGTGCCTATCGGGACTTGGGCGAGGCGGGGGGAGGAGGCGCGCCCGGAGATTCTTCCGTGTCACTCGCCTTGCGAAGGTCGAAGAGGCGGGGCAGGGATCGGCTCTCCCCTTCGAGGTACTGCACGCGGGCGATCCGCTGCATGCGCGCCACCATCTCCTGGATGCGCGCGCAGGCGATCAGCGATTGCTCGATCCACTTGCGCTCGGTGGAGTCCTCGGGCAGCCGCGGACCCAGCATCTCGAGACGGCCCTTGACCACGAGGAGGGGGTTGTTGATCTCGTGGGCCGTGGTGGTGGCCAGGGTGGTGATCGTCCGCAGCTCCTCGGCCTCGCGCTGTGCCGCCTCTGCCTTCTTCCGATCGGTGATGTCGCGCACCACGCCGAGGGAGCCCAGGACCTGGCCGTTCGGGTCCTGCATGAGCGAGATGGAGGCGCTCGTCTCCACCCAGCGGCCGTCCTTGGCCCGAAAGCCCAGCTCTCGATTGCGGATCTTGCCTTCGGCGCGAAGCTGCGTCATGACGGCCTGGGCTTCGTCGATTCCCCCACGGTAGTAGTCGGCCACGCGATGCCCCATGATCTCGTGCGCCCGGTAGCCGAACATGTCCTGGGCCCCCGAGCTGAAATACGTGAAGCGGCCGTGGGTGTCCGTGGTGATGATGGCGTCGGCGGAGTTCTCGGTCATGGCCTCGAGAAAGTCCCGCGTGTCCTTGGCTTCCTTGTAGAGCCGCGCGTGCTCAACCGCGATGGCGGCGTGGCTGCCGAAGGCGGTGAGGAGCGCCACCTGCTCGTCATCGAAATCATGGCGGTGCCGCGTGAGAAGCGCGAGGACGCTCAGGAGCCGGCCGCGCACCGAGAGGGGAATGCCGATGAAGGAGACATACCCCTGCTGGCGCATCCACTCGCGGTTGATCGTGCCGGGATCGTCGGCGACGTCCTCGACGATCAAGATCTCGCCGGTGGCCGCCACCCGGCCCGTGAGCCCCTCACCCACGGCCAGCGCGCCCTTGAACCCCGACTGTGGGACCCCGTGGGGACCGTGCTCGGCGCGCAGGACGAGCCGCTCGCCCTCCATCACCCAGATGCGCGCGGAGGAGTCAGGCAGGAGCTCGGTGGCGGCATGGGCCACGCGATCGAGAACTTCGGACAGCTCCAGCGATTCGGTGACGGCGTGCGCCAGACTTGCCAGCGTCTCCATGGGCTACTCTCCTGTTCCGGGGAAGAAGAACGGCGTGAGCGGTCGGGAATCATCGCGCCCACTGCTCGGGGCGCAAAGGAGATCAGGACGCGTCGAGCACCTCGCGGACTTTCCGAGAGAGGCTGTCCGGCGTGAACGGCTTCTGCACGAAGGCGGTGCCCGGGTCCAGGACTCCGTGGTGCACGATGGCGTTGTCCGTGTAGCCCGACATGAACAGCACCTTGAGCCCGGGCCGATCCGCGACGAGACGATCGGCGAGCTGGCGGCCGCTCATGCCCGGCATGACCACGTCCGTGAGCAGGAGGTGGATCACGCCCGAGTGGTCCTGACTGACCTGAATCGCCTCCACGGGATTGCTGGCGGTCATCAGATTGTAGCCCATGAGCCCGAGGATATCGCGCGCGAGGTCCCGCACATCCTCCGCGTCTTCGACGAGCAGGATGGTCTCCGAGCCTCCGATGTGGCGAGGGGCCGGCGCGTCCGTGGGTGAGGTCGCCTCGGTCTCCTCCACCCTCGGCAGGTAGATCTGAAAGGTGCTGCCCTGGCCGGGCTGGCTCAGGACCTCGATGGTGCCGCCGCTCTGCTTGACGATGCCGTAGACCGTGGCCAGGCCCAGCCCCGTGCCGTGGCCCGCGGGCTTGGTGGTGAAGAATGGCTCGAAGATCCTGGTGCGGATCTCGTCGGTCATGCCGATACCGGTGTCGCGAACCTCCAGGAGAACGGCCGGCCCCGCCTGGATCTCCGCATGTGTCCGTGCCGCCGCCTCGGCGACGCCAACGTGCGCCGTTCGAATGGTGAGGCGGCCGCCTTCGGGCATGGCATCGCGGGCGTTGACGCTCAGGTTCAGTATGACCTGCTCCATCTGGCCTGGATCCACCTTGACCCATCCCGGGGTGGCGCTGGGCTCGATGACGAGCTGGATGTGCTCGCCGATCAGGCGCCGCAGGATGCGCTCGATGCTCGCCACGATGGTGTTGAGATCGAGCACCTGGAGGGCCAGGATCTGTTTTCGGCTGAAAGCCAGGAGCTGGCGCGTGAGCACGGCCGCCCGCTCCGCGGTCTCCTGGATCAGCTCGACGTTGGGCCGCCCGGGGTGCTTCTCGGGCAAGGTGGTGAGAAGCAGGTAGGTGCGTCCGCCGATCACCGTCAGGAGGTTGTTGAAGTCGTGGGCGATGCCGCCCGCGAGCTGGCCCACCGCCTCCATCTTCTGCGATTGCCGGAGCTGCTCCTCGAGCTGTTTCTGCTCCGCGAGATCGACGAGGACCCCCATCGAGCCCGTGACCCGTCCCCGCGCGTCGACGAGGGGAGCGGTGGAGGAGATGACGTCGATGAGGGTGCCATCCTTTCGCCGCCGCTGCGTCTCGTAGAGCGTGGCGACGCCCCGGCGGTTCTGGGCGACCGCGGCGTCGAACTCGGCGCGCTTGTGATCGGGAATGGTGGGCACCGCCTGCCCGAGCACCTCGTGCTCGTTCCAGCCGAGCATGCGCGTGGCGCTCTTGTTCCACAGGACGACGCGCCAGGCCTCGTCCATGGCGATGATGGCCACGGGCGCGGCGTCGATGAGGGTCTGCAGCCTCTGGCTCGTGTCGCGGAGGGCGGTCTCGGCCCGCCGACGGGTCGAGATGTCGCGCACCACGGCGAGCCGACCCACGAGCTGGCCATCCTTGAAGACGCTCGTCACGTTGGACTCGACGGAGACCCTGACCCCATCGCGCCGGACGACCTCGGTCTCGAAGGACGGATCCACCTCCTGACCTGAACGCACAGCCTGCAAGCGGCGCTGGGCCTCGGCGGCGCCCTCGGGAGCCAGGAGGGACCAGATGGGGCGGCCGCGCTGCTCCGCCTCCGGATAGCCCGTCAGCTCTTCCCCGCGGCGATTCGTGAAGACCACGTGGCCCTCGAGATCGAGCAGGAAGACCGCGTCCATGATGTTCTCGCTCACCCAGCGATACCGCTCCTCGACCTGCCGCTTCCCCTCCCGCACGCGCCGGTCTTCGAGGGCACGGATGACGGCGGGGCCCAGCCGCGCGAGGCGGTCCTTCAGGAGATAGTCGGAGGCGCCCCGCTTCATGCATTCAACCGCCGACTCCTCGGTGATGGTGCCGGAGACGACGATGAACGGGATATCCAGCGCGCGCTGCTGCAGGAGCTCCAGGGCGCGGGTGGCGTCGAACATGGGCAGATGGTAGTCGGCCAGGATGACGTCGACGTCCGGAGCCAGATTGGCGAGAAACTCGCCCTCGCTCTGGACCCGCTTCCAGTTCGGGTCGAATCCCGCCCTCCGGAGCTCGTGGAGCATGAGCTCGGCATCAGCCTGGAGATCTTCCAGGATCAGCGCCTTGAGCGGGGTGGTCACCGGAGCTTTCGCTTCAGCGGGCCGGAGCCGCGGGAGGCTGGTTGAGGAGCACCCAGTAGAGCCCCACCTGCTGCACGGCGTCGCTGAACTGCTGGAAGTCCACGGGCTTCACGATATAGCTGTTGACGCCCAGGCGGTAGCTCTCGATGAGGTCACGCTCCTCGCGCGAGGAGGTCATCACGACCACGGGGATCATGCTGGTCGTCGGGTCCGCCTTGATGCGCCGGAGGACCTCGAGCCCGTCGACCTTGGGCAGCTTGAGGTCCAGGAGGATCACCTTCGGCCCATCGTCCTTCTTGCGGCTGGCGTAGGCGCCGCTGCAGAAGACGTAGTCCAGAGCCTCCGCGCCGTCCCGCACGACGTGGATCCGGTTCGTCAGGTTGTGCTTGCGGAAGGCGTGGAGGGTCAGCTCGATGTCGTGGGGATTGTCCTCGACAAGGAGGATCTCGACGATCTTGTCGGTCATGCGCCGCCTCCGGGGAGTGTGAAGTAGAATGCCGCGCCCTGTCCCTCTTTGCCTTCGGCCCATACACGGCCACCGTGACGATGGACGATGCGCTGGACGATGGCCAGCCCCACGCCCGTGCCCTCGTAGTCCTCCTGGCGGTGCAGCCGCTGGAACACTCCGAAGAGCTTGTCCACGTACCGCATGTCGAAGCCGATCCCGTTGTCCTTCACGAAGTAGACGGGCACGCCATCCACCATCTCGCAGCCGAGCTCGATGCGTGCCTCCTCGCGGTCCCGCGTGAACTTGAAGGCGTTGGAGAGCAGGTTGACCCACACCTGCCGGAGCAGTCTCGGATCGCCCTCGCAGGGGGGCAGGTCGCCCTTGACCACCTCCACGTGCCGCCCCTCCTGCTCCGCGTGGAGCTCATCGAGGGCCAGGCGGACCACCTCCTCGATCGACACGGCCTGCCGGGACACCGCCTGCCGCCCCAGCCGAGAAAACGTGAGGAGGCCGTCCACGAGGTGCCCCATGTAGCCGGCGTTCTCGCGCACGAGGCCGAGATAGCGGATTCCCTCGGGCGAGAGCGTCCCCGCTTCCTCGGCGAGAAGGATCCGCGTGAAGCCGTCCATGGCGCGAAGGGGCGCCCGGAGATCGTGCGAGACGGAGTAGGAGAAGGCCTCGAGCTCCCGGTTGGCCGTCTGCAGCTCCTCGGCGCGCCGGGTGAGCTGCGCTTCCTTCTCGCCGAGGGCCGCGGCCATGCGGTTGAACTCCTCGCCGAGGGTCTGCACCTCGTCGCCCGTCCTCACGTCGATGCGCTGGGCAACGTCTCCCGTCCCGATGGTCCGGGCCGCCGCCGTCAATTGCTGGATCGGGCCCGTGATGCGTCTGGCCGTGACGAAGGCCAGGAGTCCCACCAGGGTGGCGAGCGCCGCCGTGCTGAGGAGGATCCCCTTGGTCAGGAGGTTGACGGGCGCGAGGGCGACGGCGAGCGGAATGGCGTACACGACGGCCCACCCCGAACCCGGGAGCGTACGGTAGGCGCCGAGCTTGACCTCTCCGTCGATGGGATTGGAGAACTGCCCCGCGCCGGCTCTCCCGCTGAGCGCGCGCTGGACGGACGGCACCGAGCTGAAGTCGGTCTGTTGCTCCACGTAGTTCGGGTTGCTCTGATGCGCCAGGATGAGTCCGTGCCGGTCCGCGACGTAGCCGTACGCTCTGGACGCGCCGGAGCCCGAGCCCACGGATCCGAGCTTCGAGAGCCTGGCGAGCTGAAGGCCGCCTGCCCACACGCCGATGATCACGCCGTCCGTGCCCCGCACGGGGGCCGCCACCACCACCGTCGGGCGCTGAGTGGCGGGGGAGATGTGCAGGTCGCTGACCACGGTATCGGGGGCGGCGAGCGCGTCCTTGTACCACGCCGAGAAGGCAAGGTTGCGGTGGGAAAGCTCGCGCTCCAGCCGCGCGGGTTCCAGGACGTAGACGGTTCCGTCAGGCTTGAGGAGCATCAAGTATTCGAACGCATCGGCATGCTGTAGCACCGTCGCCGCGAGGGCGCGCCGGAATCCCTCGATGGCGGCGGGGTCCACCGGCGCCGCGGAGGGGGTCAGCCAGTGGCGGGCGAACTCCCTCATGGCCGGTCGATCCGCGGTCACGCCGATGAGGCCGCGCGCCCCGCCGATGTAGAAATCGACGGCGCTCGCGTACACTTCCCGGCGCTCCACCAGCTCCTCGAGCGCGGCCTGCCGCAGGATGCCGCGTCCGATGGAGATGGCGAGCACGGCCACCGTAGCCGCGGTCAGGAGCACGGCGCCGACCACGAGCACGGGAAGCTTGAGGGTGAGTCTCGCGCGCAGCATCTACCCCTTCTCCCCGAGGACCTCGGTCAGGAGGGTCTCGTCGTAGAGGCGGCGGGCGGGGACCGGCGTTTTCAGCACCCGCGCCTTCACGAGGGCCTGCTGCATCTGATCGAGGAGCTCGGGCGAGTTTCTCGCGTCCCGTGGCCAGTGGAGGAGGTTGATGCGCTCCGCGACCTCCCGGCCGAGACTCAGCCGCCGGGCCAGCAAGGCCCGGGCTTCCCGTGGATGGTCATTGATCCATCGAACCGCCGCGAGATGGGCCCGGAGGTAGGCCTTGACCCCCTGCGGATTGCTTCGGTAGAAGCCCGCGCCGAACACGATGAAGGAAAACTCCATTCGCTCGAAGGGCGGTCCCCCCACCACCCAGGCGAGCAGCCGGCCGTCGCGCCGCAGCAGGGATTGGGTCAGGTAGGGCTCGTTCATGCCGGCGCCCGCGACATTGCCCCCGGCCATGGCCAGCCCCATGTTGGGGAACGAAATCTCCACGAACGCGTAGTCCTCGACCCCTTCCTGCTTCAAGCGCCCGTCGACAGCCGCGGTGGCGATGCTGTTGCGAGCGTTGGTCGCGATCTTCTGCCCGCGAAGGTCCTTCCAGTCACGGATGTGGGGCGCCACGAGGAGCCCGACCCCTGGATGCGCCAGGTCGGCAAAGCAATTGGCCGCCACCACCACGATCTTGTCCGGGATCCATCCTTGCTCGGCGGCGGTGAGAACGGGAACCGATCCGGCGGTGGGGCCCGCGTCCAGCGATCCATCGGCGAGGCCGGCGAGGACGGCGGCGCCTCCCTGGAAGGTCTGCTCCACGAAGCGCAGTCCGTTTCGCTTGTCGAATCCCCGGTCCTGCATGACGAAGTACGGGAGGTAGTCCTGTGCCTGGAGGACTCCGGTGCGAAGAGTGACCTGCGGCCTCCCGCCGTCGGCGCATCCGACCAGACTGATGACAGCAAGCGAGAGAAGGGCGAGCCGCTTCACACCTCCGCCTTGGCTCTGGCGAGCCTACTGACCGCGATCGACCCTGAAGGCTTGATTCTGTGGCTCAGATCAGCCACGAGGAAGGCAACCGATGACTGCAACAGCCCCTCGCGAGAATTGTAACAATGCGGATTCGTTACACAGCGCCGAATAATCATGCTGGGTACTGGGCTAACGCGTCGCGCCAGCCTCAATCGAAGGCGAAGGTGGCGAGCTAGGCTTTGGCGGTGCTGGATTCGGAGAGCCTGGCCTCGCGTCCCTCCGCAGCCGCGGGAACGCCGTCGCGGTAGGAGACCCACTGACCCAGCATGGCAGGCACACGCGCGCCCGGGGTGATGATCCCCGTGAGGTTGAGCGGATCGCAGGCGGAGAGGCGTATGGCCTGACCGCTGGCCGCCTCGCGCCGGACGGCGCGCAGCGCCTCCAGCGCTTCAGGCGCGGCGAACTGCTCCCCGACGAAGGCGCCCACCATGCGCCCGCCTCGCAGCTCCCCGCGCATCTCGAGGCGGCGGTACACGCGGAGGAGATCACGCCAGGCGGGGGCTCCGGGCTCGCGCTGCAGGATCTCGCGGAAGACGATGCCGTAGCGCCTCACGTACTGGCGGGCGCGCGCTTCCAGCACATCGTCGGTCGGCAAGGACGGCGGCGCCTCGAGGAGGGCCCAGCGTCCCGTGCCGATGGGCGCGCGCGACGAGCGCGCTCTCCCGGCCCGCGGGCGTTTCCGCTTCTCGGAGTGCATGAGGCTGCGGAGGCCGGCGAAGCCGTCGCCGGTCACGAGCCCGGCCGAGACCAGCTCGCAGAGGGCTTCCTCCACCTCGATGCGCAGCCGGCGGACCCGCGCGGCGATCTCGTCGGTGAACGACGCGCCCCCCGCCCGGAGCTGGGAGAGCACGTCGCGCGCGGGCGCCGACAGCCCCGCCTCGTCTTCGCCCTGGCGCGGCTCGAGGAGCCAGCCGAGGTTCTGGCGGCGGAGGAGCGTGATGGGCACCGTCCCCGAGAGCCGGCGGCCGGCGTGGCGCGTGCTCTCGTGACGCTCGAGACGGCCCCAGGCGACCTCGCCCGACAGGCAGAGCTCGTCGAGCCAGGCCGGCTCGTACCGCCCCACGCGCGCGGGAAGGACTTCCCGCTCCCAGCCTGCCGCGGCCACCTCGAAGCCCTCGAGCTGCTCGATGACACGCGCGAGACCCTCTCGGCCGTGGAGCTGCAGCCCGGGCTTCACGTGCTGCCAGGCGAAGAGGAAGCGCATGAGATCGGCCGCGCTCACCGGCTCGATCTCCCGCCTCAGCCGGTCGAGCGTGCGCCGATGGATCCGTGCCAGGAGTCGCCGGTCGCACCATTCGATCGCGTCGGGGGCCAGATCGGGGGAGAAGCGCCCTCGAAGCACACCGCCTTCGGCCTCGATCTGGGCGACGGCAGAGTTGACATCACCTACGGTCAGGCCGAGAGGCGCGGCGAGCTCGGCGGCCGTGACCGGCCCGAGGAGGCCGAGCCGGGCGCGGATCATCTCGACGAGGGCGCCGTCGCGATCGGACCACACGGGCGCCCGGCGCGCAGGGGGCTCGATCACGTCGGGCTCGAGACGGCCCTCCGGCCAGATCGCGAGGGCGAGCGAGCGGCGCTCGGCGGCGACCCAGAAGGTCCGCGCTCCCGTCTCGAGCCGAGCGGCGCGCCTGGCGGCGATCAGCTCGTCGAGCCAGCCCGTCCAGCTCGCGGCCTGGTCCTCGGCAAGGTCCTCGGGGAGCGCGCCCAGGTCCAGCAGGAGATCGTGGAGCTCGTCGGCGTTGCGGAGATCGGGCCGCGCCTCCTCGACGACGGCGGCGATGGCCTCGGGATCGAGGCGCCCCACGTCGTCCGCCAGCTCCGCGGGCAGACCGCGCCGGAGGGTGACCGCGCGGGCCCGGCGCTCCTCCAGCGGCGCGTCGTCCAGATACGCATACGGGTTGGCGTTCAGGATCTCGTGCGCGAACACCGAAGGCTCGGGTGTCTCGCGGGCGACGCGACGGATCTTGCCGCTGAAGAGGGCCTCGAGACAGCGCTTGAGCCCCTGGGCGTCCATCGCCTCCGTGAGGCAGTCGCGCAGCGTCTCCTTGACGAGCGGGTGGTCGGGGATCTCGACGGGCCCGACGGCGTTGTCCTGGCAGCCGAGCTGGGCGGGGAACACGGAGGCGAGCAGGTCCTCCGCGCGCATGCGCTGGAGAAACGGCGGCACGCGGCGCCCGCCTTGCCAGCGGAGAAGCGCGAGCGCGCGGCTCGCGTCCCAGCGCCAGCGCGTGGCGAACATGGGCGCCTGGAGCGCCGCGTCGGCGAGCAGCCGCTCGACGCTCGAGGGATGCACCATCTCGAACACGCTCTCGAGCGGGAAGCTGTGCTGGGGGCCGAGGGAGAGCAGGACGCCGTCGTCGGTGGCAGCCGCCTGCAGCTCGAAGTCGAAGCTCTGGCAGATGCGCTTGCGAAGGGCCATGCCCCAGGCGCGATTGATCCGGCCGCCGAACGGCGCGTGGATGACGAGCTGCTGGCCGCCCGCCTCGTCGAAGAAGCGCTCGGCGACGATGGTGTCGAGGGTGGGCACCGCGCCCAGCGCTCCCCGGCCCGCCGCGATGTAGTCCCGCGCGAGGGCGGCGCCGCTCTCGTCCAGCCCGCACTCGTCCACGAGCCAGCGCGCGGCGGCCGGCGGATCTCCGAGCCGCTTCTCGACTTCCTCGCGCACCGCCGCCACCTCGGCCGAGAGCTCGGCGGTGCGCGCCGGTCCCTCGCCCAGCCAGAAGGGGATGGACGGCGCAGCCCCGCCCGCGTCCTCCACGCGCACCTTCCCGCTCTCCACGCGCCGGATGCGCCACGAGTTGTTGCCGAGCAGGATGACGTCGCCGGCGAGCGACTCGACGGCGAAGTCCTCGTCCACCGAGCCGATGAGGGTCTCGTCCGGCTCGAGGATGACATCGTAGTTGGCGTTGTCGGGGATGGCGCCGCCCGAGGTCAGGGCGGCGAGGCGCGCGCCCCGGCGGCCCTTGAGCGTGCGTCCGACCGCGTCGCGATGGAGCCGCGTGCCCGCGCGCCCGCGCCGCGTGGCGATGCCTTCCGCGAGCATGTCGACCACGGCGTCGAAGTCGGCGCGGTCCAGCTCGGCATAAGGCGCCGCCCCCCGGCAGAGGGCGTAGAGCCGGTCTTCCTCCCACTCCTCGGCGGCGCAGGCGGCCACGATCTGCTGGGCGAGGACGTCGAGGGGCGCGCGCCGCAGACTGATGCGGTCGATCTCGCCCCGCCGCGCGGCGCGCACGAGGGCCGCGCACTCGACGAGCTGGTCGCGGGTGAGCGGGAAGATGCGGCCCTTGGGCGTGGCGCCCAGGGCATGGCCCGAGCGGCCGATGCGCTGGAGGCCCGTGGCGATGGAGCGCGGCGAGCCGAGCAGGCAGGTGAGATCCACCGCGCCCACGTCGATGCCCAGCTCGAGGGAGGCGGTCGCCACCACCACGGAGAGCTCGCCGGACTTGAGCCGCTGCTCGGCCGCGAAGCGGCGCTGGCGGCTCAGGCTGCTGTGATGGGCGGCCACGCTGTCCTGTCCCAGGCGCTCGGCGAGGTGCAGGGTCACGCGCTCGACGAGCCGCCGCGTGTTCACGAAGACGAGGGTGGAGCGGTGCGCGCGGGCCAGCTCGGCCACGCGATCGTAGATCTCGCCCCACTGCTCGTGGGTGCACACCGCCCCCAGCTCGTCGCGCAGCACTTCCACGGCGAGGTCGAGGTGGCGCCGCTGGCCCACGTCCACGAGGGCGGGGAGAGGACGCCCCGTGCCCACGAGGAGGCGCGCCGCCGTCTCGATCGGACGGATGGTGGCCGAGAGCCCGATGCGCTGGGGGCGGGGCAGGCCGCTCGAGGCGACGAGGTGCTCGAGCCGCTCGAGGGAGAGAGCCAGGTGCGCGCCCCGCTTGTCGCCCGCCACCGCGTGGATCTCGTCCACGATCACCGTGCGGGTGGCGGCCAGGCTTCGGCGGCCGGACTCGGAGGTGAGCAGGATGTAGAAGGACTCCGGGGTGGTCACGAGCACGTGCGGCGGCCGCTTGGCGCCCTGGCGGCGCTCCGTGGCGGTGGTGTCCCCCGTCCTCACCGCGGTACGGATGACCGGCGGGCGCATCCCCAGGTCCGACGCCACCGCGGCCAGCTCGCCGAGCGGCTCCTCGAGATTGCGGCGGATGTCGTTCGAGAGGGCCTTGAGCGGAGAGACGTACACGATCTCCGTGCGATCTTCGAGCGTGCCCTCCATCGACTCGCGAACCAGCGCGTCGAGGCAGTAGAGGAAGGCGGCCAGGGTCTTCCCCGAGCCGGTGGGCGCGGTCAGCAGAACGTCTCGGCCCTCGGCGATGGCGGGCCATCCCATGGCCTGGACCGGCGTGGGATCGGTGAAGCGACGCCTGAACCAGGCGTCGACGACAGGATGGAACATGGCGTCAGTATAGTCACATTCGTCGAGCCCTGCCGGAGGGGATGCGCGAGAATGGGGAGCCGGTAACCGCCACACGAGCCCATGGGAGGCCGCGTCGATGAATCGCCAGGATCTCACCCGTCGCGAGCTCTTGCTCACTGCTGCGACGGGCGCGGGAATGCTCCTGGGCCACGGCGCCATTCGCAGAGCGCAGGCCGCCGACAGCACGCCGTTGATTCCGCGCAAGCTCCTCTTCGCCGGTGCCGACCGGTCGACCGTCCGTATCAGCCCGGATGGGCGCCGGATTGCTTTCATGGCGCCGATAGACGGGGTACTGAACTTATGGGTCGGCGAGATCGACAATCTCTCGAAGGCGCGTCCGCTCACCAGGGTGACCGACCGCGACCTGGGTCCCTGGATCGTGTGGCTCTACAACAATCGCCACGTGGCGTTCTTTCGTGATCAGGGTGGAGACGAGAACTGGCAGGCCCATCGCGTCGATGTGGACACGGGCGATATCCTCGCCCTCACGCCGGGTCCCGGCGTCAAGTCGTACATCCAGCAGACGTCGCGCCACTTCCCCGATGAGCTCCTGATCGCCCACAATCAGCGAGACCAGCGTTTCTCTGACATCTTCCGCGTCAACGTCGCGAGCGGCGCCAGCACCCTGCTCCTGGCCAATGATCGGTTCGCGTGGGTCTTCACCGATCCCCAGTTCCGCGTCCGCTTCGGCGTCCGCCAGACCGATGCCGGCGACACCGAGTATCTGCAGCGCGGCGCCGGCGGCGACTGGGAGCTCTTCACCCGGATCGACATGGCGGATGCCCTGACCACGCGCGCCATCGAATTCAGCGACGACGGCGCCGAGCTCTACTGGCTCGACTCGCGCGGCCGAGACAAGGCGGTTCTCGTCGGCGAGGATCTGAGGACGGGCGCCAAGCGGATCCTGGCCGAGGATCCCAAGGCAGATCTCGTGGAGGTGATGCTCGAGCCGCGGAGCTATCGGCCCTTCGCCACCGCCGCTGTCTTTGCGCGCAAGCGCTGGCAGATGCTCGATCCGGCCTATGGGAAAGATCGCGCGTATCTCGCCAAGGTCTCGCCGGGAGACCTCACCATCACGAGTGTGTCGGCCGACAATCGGGGCTGGCTCCTCTACTACGAGCAGGACGTCGCGCCCGGCCGGTACTTCGCCTACGATCGAGGGGCCGCGAAGGCTCGGTTCCTTTTCTCGGCGCGCCGCGCGCTGGAGAAGGCGCCTCTCGTGCCCATGCAACCGGTGACCGTACGGGCCCGCGATGGGCTCGAGCTGGTCTGCTATCTCTCTCGCCCCCGCAGCTCCGGAGCGGGCCAGCCCCTGCCCATGGTCCTCCTGGTGCACGGCGGCCCGTGGGCCCGCGATATCTGGGCCCTGTCCTCCACGCATCAGTGGCTCGCCAATCGCGGCTATGCGGTCCTCAGCGTGAATTTTCGGGGGTCGACCGGCTTCGGCAAGAGCTTCGTCAACGCGGCCAACCTGGAATGGGGCGGCAGGATGCACGACGATCTCATCGACGCGGTCGACTGGGCCATCGCGCGCGGCATCGCCGACCCGAAGCGCGTGGCGATCTACGGGGCCAGCTACGGGGGCTATTCGGCGCTGGTCGGCGCGACGTTCACGCCGGGAAAGTTCGCCTGTGCCATCGACCTGTTCGGGATCTCGAATCTGGTGACGTTCATGAATGCCATTCCGCCTTACTGGAAGCCCTGGCAGGCGCTCTGGAAGGCGCGGATGGGCGATTACACGACGGAGGCCGGGCAGCGGTTCTTGCAGGAGCGCTCGCCGCTGAACCGCGCGGACCGGATCGTGCGCCCGCTGCTGATCGGGCAGGGTGCCAACGATGTGCGCGTGAAGCCATCGGAATCGGATCAGATCGTGGCCGCCATGCGAGAGCGCGGCGTCCCCGTCACCTACGTCTTCTACTCGGACGAAGGGCACGGGTTCGGCCGGGTGGAGAATCGGCGGTCGTTCACCGCCGTGGTCGAGGCCTTTCTCGCCAAGCATCTGGGGGGCCGCCTGGAGCCGGTGGGCGACGACTTCGCGGGGTCGACGATCGACATCAAGGTCGGGCGCGAGCTCATACCCGGCCTCGGGTGAGGGGCGGTGAGACGTCACGAGCGCCGAGGGCACTCGACGCTCGTGCAGGACAGCGGTGAAACGCGCGACTACTGCCTGGTGCGCTTCCTCCACGCCGCGGCGGTCCCGAACCCGAGGAGGCCGGAAGCAAGCAGGAGCAGCGAGGCGGGTTCAGGCACCCGTAGCTGGCCCCGGATCTCTCCGCCCGGGTTGAGTGTGGTGTGAATGTTCAGATAGGTGTTTCCGGCCAGAAGGCCGGCGATCAGTACGGCCTCGGCACTCGCAACGGTGCCGCCGTTGTTGGTGATGAAAACCGGGTTATAGCTTGCTGCGTCAGCCAGATTCAGCGTCTGCAAGTAGCTCCCCGACGTCACTCCCAGAGGAAATCCTGGAAAGGCGGGGACCGTGGTGGCGACCCCGGCGTTGGTGCCCAGAGGCGCGCAGCAGTGGATGTGTGCCGCCGAGGTGTTGGCCAACAGCCCGCTGAACGTCACATTGAGGAACAGCGAGTTGGCGGCCGCGTCGAGGGTTGCCCGCACCTGGCCCGTCCCCGGCGAGACGATCGGGGGCACCTCGTTTGCCCCGCTGAGAGTGGTGCTGAGCGGAACGGGGATCGCATGGGCGGGCAACGCCGCCAGCATCGGAGCCGCCATCAGAGCCAGCAACAGAGTTAGCGCTCTCATTCTTCCCCTCCTTCGGTAGAGCTCATCGTTGTCCGGCTCACCCTCGCAACATGTCGCCGCCCGCATGCGCAGGTTCTGTCAAGATCTCCGTCATTCGCCTTCGCCGTTTTTACCGTCTTCCCTCGGCGCTTCGACGGAGAGCGAAGAAGAGCAAGCACCGCGCCATCTCTGCCCCTCAAGAGAATTCGTGACATGCGCATGGCTCCCAGACTCTGTCGCGTAAAAAACTCGGACATCCACGGTAAGAGTTCCCGGCGCTTCATTCGTAACGCAATTGAAGAGAATCATCTGAGTGGCTCCGGCGAAATGGCGTGTGATCGATCGCCACGCATCGGCGGTGAGGTCGGGCTCCATGGAGCGGACGGCAGCTTGGCCGGTATGGCCCGTCGGGTCCCTGTTGGGGGCGATGCTGACTAGCCCGGTTCGTTCTCCAAAAACGGTGAATGGCAGACGATGAGGGTCACAAACGCAGGGCAGACGCCGATCAGCGGCAGGGCTAAGTAGCTGATCTCATGATGTACTCGTGCCAGGTATGTCGTTTGCACAACACAAGCTTGGATGGCCACCGGACCCAAGCGGCAGGAGCAGAGGCGGCGCCCTCGAAACCGGGTCTCCTGGCCCGTGATCGTGGAAGTGGACGACCGTCTCCTTCGCGGCGAGACGCTGGATCTTGCCCCCTTTGGCGCCAAGCTCCGGCTCGATGAGCACCTGGTGGAGGGCACCGTCGCCACGCTCCACATCAAGCCGCCCCAGGATCCTCCGCTCGACCTCGAGGCCATCGTCTGGCGAACCGACAAGGACGGCTGCGTCTTCTTCTTCATGAAGGCCGCCCCCACGAGCCTCCAGTCCCACCCCGAGCTTCCCGCCTCCCGCTAAGTCTCGCGGCTTCCTTTCCTCTCGCTCATCGCGCCGGCTTCATGGAGTTGGCGACGAGGTACGCGGCGATCTTTCGGCCCATCTCGTCTCCGACGACCATCGAATTGCGGAAGTGGATGCCGCCCCAGATGCGCACCTCTCGCTGCTCCTGGGCCATCTGCGCGATGCTGGTGAACTGCCGTGTCAGGCGCGGATCCATGAGATCGCTGACCGTGAAGGTGACAGGTCCCGTACCGAATACCGACTCCAGGATGCCCGCGCCCACGCCGCCCACGATGCCGGCCGCCGAGGGATATTCCGGATGCATGGGGTTGGGATTCAACGATGTCCAGCCCGCGTCCCTCTCCGTGGCGTCATTGCCGTCCAGATCGCCATTGCGGATCGCGGTGACGGGCCGCCAGAAGTTGTAGAGGAACTTGGCGTCCCAGTCGGCGATGAACACGTTGGCGATTCCCATGTTGAGCAGGGCAAGAAGCCGGGCATTGTCCGCGAGCCCGAGCTTCTTCGCCGCGGAGAGCTCGCGCGCGGCTTGATTCCAGCTGGGAAGAAAATTGGTCTGGGCCCAGAAGCGCACGGCCTCGGTTTGCTGGGGAGTGCGCTTCGTGCTCTTCGCGGCCCCGATCTCCTTGGTCTCGTTGTAGTCGCGCGCATAGAGCGCGCTCGTCAACGCGGGCGGCGGGCCGGGCCGGAACTGGTCGGCGCTCGTGATCACCCACCCTTTGGCCCGGGCGTACTCGGGGAAGAGAGGCGCGGCCGTCGGGATCCAGACGCCGGGCGCGGTGACGGGACGGTAGGTGTCGGGCACGCCGGTGGCGTCGTTGGCGCGGTCGGCGAGGATGACCGCGGCCGCCTGCTCGCCCACCGCGATGCCCTCAGTCTTCGCGGGCCCGTCGGGAATCTGCTTGAGCGAGGCCGCGTAGGCCTCTTCGACCTTGGCCTTCTGGCCTGGAATGACCTGGATGAGGATGGAGCGCGCGGCCGCGGCCACTGCCGCATCGGCCGAGGCGCTGGGCGCGGCGGGGCTCGTCACCGCATAGCGCGTGTAGCGGCCCTGGATGGTGTTGACCGCGTCGGCGATGGCCACATGCACCATGGCCATGCAGCGCGACCACGGATTGCCGGCGACGTTCCCCGCCTTCAGGACGTCGATGGACGTCTGGTTCCACTCGGTGACCGTGTCGGCGCCGGCGTGGCCGGCCGTCAGGGCCATCGCGAGCGTGGCGAGCAGGAGCGATAGCCACCGGCGGCTGCTCGCCCCGGCAGATATTCTCCGGAGG
>WNGL01001351.1_pt1 | contig 31525 bp, 33 predicted proteins | sample 5400591 | NCBI WGS metagenome assembly WNGL01 (sample SAMN13153377, study PRJNA577476) | soil metagenome | isolation source: 80 cm soil or saprolite under Garry oak tree replicate 1 | place: USA:California | collected 2016-06-15
GTCTGCGCGGCTCCGCTGCGGCCCTTGACGGGTGAGCTTGCGGGCACGACCAAGCAGAACTCGGGATGTCGGGGTGCTGACCTTTTCGACCGGCGTTTTCAGGCCGCCGGTGTTCGCCTTTTCAACCGGCGTTTACAGTCGGCTACGGGCGGCGCAACTTCATGGTGCCCGTCCCCTCCCGTGCATCCTTCGCCGAGCTGAACGCATCGCTTCAGGCCTCCTGCACCGCCGATCTCGACCGGCGGGTGTGGGGGAAGCAGCTGAGGAAGGCCGAGCTGCTGGAGGTCGACCGGGCGGCCATGCTCCCCATCCCCACCCCGTCCTTCGAGGCCCGCCGGGTGGTCCATGCCCGGGCCAACTCGCTCTCGCTGGTCCGCTTCGACCGCAACGACTACTCGGTCCCGACCGCCTTCGCCCATCACGAGCTCACCGTCATCGGTGGCATCGAGCAGGTGCGCGTCGCCTGCGGGGAGCAGCTCGTGGCGACCCATCCCCGCTCGTGGGAGAAGGAGCAGACCACCTTCGATCCCCGCCACTACCTGGCACTTCTGGAGCGAAAGCCCGGTGCCCTCGACGTGGCCCGGCCCCTGGAGCGATGGGAGCTGCCGGGGTGCTTCGCGCTGCTCCGCCGGCGGCTTGAGTCCTCACTTGGCCACCTGGGCACCCGGGAGTTCATCAAGGTGCTCCGCCTGCTGGAGGGCGCGTCGCTCAGGGAGCTGGCCTCAGCCTTGGAGGCCGCGCTTTCCATCGGGGCCACCAGCTCGGACGCCGTCTCCCTGATCCTTCACCATCGCCAGGAGCGCCCAGTCGCCCTGTTCTCCCTCGACGGGCACCCGCACCTGCGCCCGTACCGGATCGACCCACCCGACCTCACCGCGTACGCCTCCCTGAAAGGAGCATCAGCGTGAAGGCCCTGCAGTCGAAGTCCCTGGTCCTGCTGCACCATCACCTGAAGGCGCTGCGGCTTCCCACCATCGGGGCCGAGTGCGAGAAGGTGGCGCGGCGGGCCGCCACCGACGGCTGCGATCACCTGACCTACCTGCTCCAGGTCACCGAGCTGGAGCTCTTGGAGCGGGAGCGCAAGGCCGCGGAGCGCCGGCTGAAGGCCCGCGCGGTTCCCCACGCTCAAGTCCCTGGAGTCCTTCGACTTCGCCGCCCGACCCTCGGTGAACAAGGCGCTCGTGGCCGAGCTCGCCCGGGGGGAGTTCATCGACCGAAGGGAGAACGTGCTGTTCGTCGGCAACCCGGGGACCGGGAAGAGCCATCTGGCCATCGGCCTTTCGGCGGCCGCATGCGCCAGGGGCTACCGGGTTCGCTTCTTCAGGGTCACCGAGCTCGTCACGCTGCAGATCGAGGCCAGGGACGAACGCGCCCTCCTCGGCCTGAGGGCCCGCCTGGGCAAGCTCGACCTGCTGGTGCTCGACGAGCTCGGCTACGTGCCGGCCTCCAAGGTCGGGGCCGAGCTGCTGTTCGACGTCATCTCCACCGCCTACGAACGGACCAGCCTGATGGTGACGACCAACCTGCCGTTCGAGTCCTGGACCGAGGTACTGGGCTCCGAGCGCTTGACGGGGGCCACCCTCGACCGGCTCACCCACCGATGTCAGATCATCGAGACGAAGGGCGAGTCCTACCGGCTGCGCGATGCCAAGGGATCCCAGGTGCTGACCTTTTCGACCGGCCACCGTTAGCCTTTTCAACCGGCCTTTACAGCCGCCCCCCGCCGGCCGTAGTACGCCGCGTTCTGGGAGGTGAACCGGCCCCGGACCCGGGCAGGAGCGGTGCTGGAATCCGCAGATCGAGTGGGACTGAGGCCGCGACGGACAGAAGGTATCAGTAGACTCGGATCTTCGCAGGCCCCAACACGTACGGCCACCCGGTTCCCCAGACCCTCGACGAGCTCCGTGAGACCGGGGCGCGGGTGATGCGAACCGACCACTCCGGCGACGTCGAGGTCACGTTCACTCCGGAGGGAATCCTGGTCCACACGGGGAGCGGCCGGGACCTTCTCCTACAATCCGCGGCGTGACCGAGGCCGTGCGAACGCCGTGAGTGCCCCCGCCGCCGTGCTGCTGTGGGGCGAGGACCCGTTCCTCCTGCGCGAGGCGGCGCTCGAGCGGCTGGCCGGGGTGCAGCCGGTGGAGCTCGACGCGCGGGAATGGCGGGGCGGCGAGACGGCGGACCTGGCCACGCCGTCGCTGTTCGGGGAACGCCGGGCCCTGCTGGTGATGGGGTGCCGGGCCCTGCCGGAACAGGCGCTGGCCGAGCTGGCGGGCTACCTGGCCGCGCCGGCCCCGGACGCGCAGCTGGTGCTGGTGGCGGAGGTGGCGGAGCGCGGGAAGGCCCCCGCCGCCCTGACCAAGCTGATGAAGGGGCGCGGGGAGGTCGTCGAGGTGAACGTGGGCCGGCGGGACCTGCCGGGGTGGGTCGTGGAGCGGGGGCGAACGCATGGCCTCACGGTGGCCCCCGACGGGGCCCGGGCGCTGGTGGACGCGGTGGGCGAGTCCCCGGCCGCGCTGGACTCGGCCCTGGAGCAGCTGCGGGTGGCGTTTCACGCCGAGCGGATCACCCGCGCCCTGGTCCAGTCCCAGTTCCAGGGGCTCGGGGACCAGCGGGTGTGGGACCTGTGCGACCGGATGTTCGCCCGCGACGTGCCCGGGTCGATCCGTTCCCTGCGCTCGCTCCTCGATGGACGTGAGGACCCACTGGTGGTCCTGGGCGGCGTCGCCGCCCGCCTCCGGGACCTGCTGCGGGTGAAGGTGCTCCCCGAGCGGATGCCGCCCGCCGATGTGGCCAGGGCGGCGGGGCTGCGGTTCGACTGGCAGGTCCGCCGGTACCGCGACCAGGCTCGGCGGTTCAGCCTGGACGAGCTGGTCCGCCTCCACGGCCGGGTGGTGGACGCCGATCGCGACCTGAAGAGCGGGGGACAGGGGGACGTGGTGCTGGCGGCGCTGGTGTCGTCGGTGGCGGGGGGCTGAGCGGCCCCCGGACGGACCGGGAGCGACGCCTGGCCGGACTCAGCCCTCGGCGGACTGGGACCGGGCCACCATGCGCGCCAGGCGGGACTTCCGGCGGGCGGCGGTGCGCTTGTGGATCACGCCGCCGGAGGCGGCCTTGTCCAGGGCCCGGCTGGCCGCACGCGCGCCATCCTGGGCGGCCTCGAGCTCGCCGCCGTCGGCGGCCGTGCGGACCTTCTTGGCGGCGGTCTTCAGCGCCGTGCGCACCGACTTGTTGCGGACGCGCCGGCGCTCGTTCTGGCGGTTCCGCTTGATCTGGGACTTGATGTTTGCCACGGCGGGCCAGTGTACCAGCGGGGTCCGGGCATCCGGGGCCGGAGGCTCGGGCGCCCGTACCATGAGTAACCGAGTGACCGAGACTGAGTGACCGAGTGACCGAGACCGACCGCATCCGGAACTTCTGCATCGTGGCCCACATCGACCACGGCAAGTCCACGCTGGCCGACCGCCTGCTGGAGCTGACCCACGCCGTCTCGGCCCGGGAGATGCGAGAGCAGTTCCTGGACCGGATGGACCTGGAACGCGAGCGCGGCATCACCATCAAGGCCGCGGCGGTCCGCCTGCTGTACGAGCACGACGGCACCAGCCACGTGCTCAACCTCATCGACACACCGGGGCACGTGGACTTCACCTACGAGGTGTCCCGTTCCCTGGCGGCCTGCGAGGGCGCGGTCCTGCTGGTGGACGCGGCCCAGGGGGTCGAGGCGCAGACCCTGGCCAACTTCCACCTGGCCCAGGAGGCCGGCCTGGTGGTGATCCCGGCGGTGAACAAGATCGACCTGCCCCAGGCCGATCCGGACGGGACGGCAAAGGAGGTGGCGGAGCTGGTGGGGGTGGCCCCCGAGGACGTCCTGCGCGTCTCCGCCAAGAGCGGCCTGGGGGTGGAAGACCTGCTTCGCGCGGTCATCGAGCTCGTCCCGGCGCCGGACGGCAGTGCGGACGACCCCCTGCGCGCCCTCATCTTCGACTCCCTGTACGACCCGTATCGCGGCGTGCTCGCGTACCTGCGGGTGAAGGATGGAACGCTGCCCGCCCGGGCCCGGATACGGCTGATGGCCACCCGGGTGGACTCCGAGGCCGAGGAGTGCGGGGTGTTCGCCCCCGGTCCCACCCCCGTTCCCAAGCTGGGGCCCGGCGACGTCGGCTACGTGGTGGTCGGCGTGAAGGACGTGCACCAAGCCAAGGTCGGCGACACCATCACGCTGGCGGCGAAGCCCGCATCCGAGGCCCTCCCCGGCTACCGGGAGCCCAAGCCCATGGTGTGGAGCGGCCTGTATCCGGCGGAGGGCGGCGACTACCCGGCCCTCCGCGACGCACTGGAGCGGCTCCAGCTCTCGGACGCCGCCCTGGTGTTCGAGCCGGAGTCGTCACAGGCCCTCGGGTTCGGGTTCCGGTGCGGCTTTCTGGGGCTGCTGCACATGGACATCGTGAAGGAGCGGCTGGAACGGGAGTTCGACCTGGAGCTCATCGCCACGGCCCCCAACGTGGAGTTCCGGCTGGTCAGGGGGGACGAGGTGTGGACGGTGCACAACCCGTCCGAGATGCCGGCGCCGGCCACCTACGACCGCGTGGAGGAGCCGTACGTGTTCGCCACCGTGGTGACGCCCTCCGAATACCTGGGGCCGGTGCTGGAGCTGTGCCAGGCCCGCCGGGGGAACCTCCTCGACATGCGCTACCTGTCGCCGGAGCGGGTCGAGGTGCACTACCTGCTGCCGCTGGCGGAGATCATCTTCGACTTCTTCGACCAGCTGAAGTCGCGGACCCGCGGCTACGCGTCGCTCGACTACGAGCACTGGGGCTACGAGCCCTCGGACCTGGTGCGCGTGGACATCCTGCTGCACGGCGAGCCGGTGGACGCGTTCTCCTCCGTGGTCCACCGCGAGAAGTCCTACCAGTACGGCAAGGCCATGGTGGATCGCCTCCGTGAGCTGATCCCGCGGCAGCTGTTCGACGTGGCCATCCAGGCCGCCATCGGCAGCCGCATCATCGCTCGGGAGACGGTCAAGGCGAAGCGCAAGGACGTCCTGGCCAAGTGCTACGGCGGCGACATCACCCGGAAGCGGAAGCTGCTGGAGAAGCAGAAGGCCGGGAAGGCCCGCATGCGCCGGGTCGGCCGGGTGGACGTGCCGCAGGAAGCGTTCATCGCGGCCCTCCGGGTCGACCAGCGCGGGGGCAGGCCGTGACCGGACGCGGGCCCTCGGCTTCCGCGGGGCTCTACGTACACGTCCCGTTCTGCCTCACGCGGTGCGGGTACTGCGACTTCAATGCGTACGCGGGGCTCGGTCACCTGGCCGCTCGATACGCGGACGCTCTGAGGCGCGAGGCGTCGCTGGCGGCGCCGGAGTGGTCTGACCACCGGTTCGACTCGGTGTTCTTCGGCGGGGGCACGCCGACCACCCTCGGGGGAGAGGTCCTGGCCGGGCTGCTGGGCCACCTCCGCGACGGGTTCGACGTGGCGCCCGAGGCGGAGATCACCACCGAAGCCAACCCCGACACGGTCGACGGACCCCTGCTCGAACGGCTGCTCGCCGCGGGGTTCACGCGGCTCTCGATGGGCGTGCAGTCGTTCGATCCCGAGGTGCTGGCCGCGCTGGAGCGGGTGCACGGGCCGGCGTCGGCCCGGCGGGCGTACACGGCCGCCCGCGCGGCCGGGTTCGCCGACGTGAACCTGGACCTCATCTACGGGGCGCACGGCGAGACGCTGGCCTCGTGGCGGCGGACCCTGGACCAGGCCGTCGCGCTCGGGCCGGACCACCTCTCCTGCTACGCCCTGACCATCGAGCCCGCCACGCCCCTGGGATGGAAGGTCAACGCGGGAGTGGTGCCACCGCCCGACCCGGACGTCCAGGCCGCGATGTACGACGTGGCCTGCGAGGTCCTGGCGGGGAGCGGCTACCTCCACTACGAAGTGTCGAACTGGGCCCGCCCCGGGTTCGAGTGCCGGCACAACATCGGGTACTGGCGCCGCCGCCCCTACCTGGGCCTGGGGGCGGGAGCCCACTCGTACCGCGACGGCCGCAGGTGGTGGAACCTCCGCCCGCCGGCCGCCTACATCGAGGCCCTCGAACGCGGAGGCGAACCGGTCGGCGGTGACGAGGTGCTGACCCCCGACGAGGAGCGCCTCGAGGTCGCCTTCCTGGGGCTTCGGACCGCGGAGGGCCTCCCGGCCGCGGAGGTCGATCCCGCGGAGGCGTCGCGGTTCCTGGAAGAGGGGCTCCTGGGCAGGCGCGACGGCCACCTGGTGCCCACCGATCGGGGCATGTTCCTGGCCAACGACGTGGCCCTGGCCCTGGTCCTGGTGGACGCCCCGGCCGCTCCCGCGTAGCCGAAGCGGCGAACCTGCTTGGCACTCCCGTTCGGCGAGTGCCAGGCGTGCTACAAAGAAGGCGACATGGCGAGGGCACAGCCGAGCGAGCTGGGAGCCCGGAAGGCCGCCGTGCTGCGGGCCGTCGTCGAGGAGTACATCCGCACCGGAGAGCCGGTCGGCAGCGAGACGGTGGTCGAGCGGTCCGGCCTGAGCGTCTCCCCGGCCACCATCCGCAACGAGATGTCGGCGCTGGAGGAGCTAGGGTACCTCCACCACCCGCACACCTCGGCCGGACGGATCCCTACCGACCTTGGCTACCGCCACTACGTGGACTCGCTCCGCTCGCGGGTCCGCCTCCGCGAGACCCAGCGCCGGGCCATCGCCCGGTTCTTCGAGCGGACCGCCCGGGACATGGAGGAGGTCCTGGTCGGGGCGACCCGCCTGCTCTCCCAGCTCACGCAGTACGCGGGCCTCGCGCTGCCGCCGTCGTCGTTCGAGGATCGCATTGCCCGGGCCGAGCTGGTCCAGCTCGGTTCCGTGGTGCTCATCCTGGTGGTGGGCCACCACGGGCGGGTGTACAAGGCGGTGCTGGACCGGGGCGACCTGCCCGACGCGACCATCGCCGCGGTGGGGGAACGGCTCTCCGGGCTCCACGACGCCACCCTGACCCAGGCGGCGGAGCTGCTGGGGAGGCTGACCCGGGAGGTCCCGGCGGAGCAGCGGGGGCTGGTGACGGGGGTGGCCGCCGCGTTCGAGGAGCTGGCCCACCGGTCGGAGTCCGAGGAGATCGTGGTGGGGGGCATGGGGAATCTGGCCGCCGAGGTAGCCATGTGGCGTCGCGACACGCTGCACCGGCTGTTCGAGGCCGTGGAGCAGGAATCGCGGGTGCTCCGGCTGCTGCTGGAGGTCTCGCCGGCCGACGAGGTGGCGGTGACCATCGGCGCCGAGCACCCGGCCACCCAGATGCTGGAGGCCGCCGTGGTGGCCGCGCCGTACGGGGTCGAGGGGGCGTCCCTGGGGACCATCGGGGTGATGGGCCCCACCCGGATGGACTACCTCAGCACCATGTCGGCGGTGCGGGCCGTGGCCCGGCGCCTGTCCGAGCTGGCCACCGCACTCGAGCGTCCCATCTCCTAGCGCAACGGGTGTCGCAACCGGCGGGAAGCCGAACCGTGCCAACTACACTTTCGGACATGGCGGACGTGCAGGACCTGTACGGCGTCCTCGGCGTGTCGCGGGAGGCGTCGGACGACGAGATCAGGCGGGCCTACCGCAAGCTGGCCCGCGAGCTCCATCCTGACGTGAACCGGGACCCCGCCGCCGCCGAGCGGTTCAAGCAGGTGGCGGCGGCCTACGAGGTGCTGTCCGACCCGACCAAGCGGCGCCAGTACGACATGTACGGGAGCGGTGCGGCGCCCGACCTGTTCCCCTTCGGCGACATCTTCGACGTCTTCTTCGGCGGTGGGTTCGGGGGCCGGCGCACGGCCCGGCCCCGGCGGACACGCGCCCGCCGGGGCGGGGACGTCTTCGCCGAGGCCTCGCTGACCCTGGAGGAAGCGGCGTTCGGCGTCCAGCGGGAGATCTCCATCGATTCCCTGGAAACGTGCCCCCGGTGCCAGGGGAGCGGCTGCGAGCCGGGGACCCATCCCTCGCGGTGCTCGCGGTGCGGCGGGTCCGGGGAGGTGCAGGACGTCCAGCGGAGCATCTTCGGGACCATCATGACCGCGCGCCCCTGCACCACCTGCGAGGGCACCGGCCAGGAGATCCGAGAGCCCTGCTCGGCGTGCGGCGGGGACGGGCTGCTCTCGCGCCGGCAGGTGGTCACGGTGGACATCCCCGCGGGGGTCTCGGACGGGATGGAGCTCCGCGTCTCGGGGGCCGGCGACAGCGGACGCCTGGGGGGGCCGACCGGCGACCTGTACGTCGCCGTGCACGTGGCCCCCCATCCCGTGTTCGAGCGCCGGGGGCACGACCTGCACGCCGTCCTCGACCTGACCATGACCCAGGCGGCGCTGGGCGCCGAGTTCGAGGTCCCCACGCTGGAGGGTGCCGAGCGGGTCCGCGTTCACCCCGGCACGCAGTCGGGAACGGACATCCGCCTGCGAGGCCACGGCGTCCCACACCTGGGCCGGCGGGGGCGCGGGGACCTGTTCCTCACGGTGGTGGTTCGCACCCCGGACGGTCTGAAGCGACAGGAGCGGGACCTGCTGGAACGGCTGGCCCAGCTGCGAGGCGAGGAGCTCGGGCGGAAGCCGGCGCCGGCTCCGCTCCGGCGTCCATCCGCGCAGGCCTAGAACCGGAACCGCGCGGGTACGATCCGCTCCGTGCTTGCCTTGGAGACGGGCTGACCGGTGCGGGCCCACTGCCGGTTCTGCCTGATCGTGGAAGGTGAGGCTCCCGCCGACGTCCTCCACTCCTCGGATCATGTCCTGGCGTTCCGCGACGTCAACCCGCAGGCACCGGTGCACATCCTGCTCATCCCGAAGGAGCACGTGACCTCGGTGCGGGAGCTGGGTGACCGGGAGGGCTCCATGCTGGTCGAGCTGATGCGGGCGGCCACCCACCTGGCCAGGGCCGAGGGCATCGACCAGCACGGCTGGCGGCTGGTCACGAACGTCGGCGCCGACGCCGGACAGAGCGTGCTCCACCTGCACTTCCACCTGCTGGGCGGGCGAAGGATGCGGTGGCCGCCGGGATGATCACCCGCGGCCCGCCTTCCCGGGAGGGGCCACGGACCTGCGGTATCATCGGGTCGTTGTCCGGGGTCGCGATGACGCGGCCCTTTGTTGCACAAGGAGGGGACGGAGCGAAGGCTCCGACGAACGAAACTTGGCGAAAGCCACCACGCAAGTAAAGATCCTCGTCCCGGGCAGCCAGCCGATGGTTGCCCTTCTCGGCCAGCGCGACGAGCTCCTCAAGCTCGTGGAGTCGGCGTTTGACTCGCAGATCCTCGTTCGGGGCAACGAGATCACCGTGACCGGTCCGGAGGGCGAGGCCGAGGTGGTCGGCCGGCTGTTCGAGGAGCTGCTCGCGCTGCTCGAGCGGGGCCACGTGCTCACCGAGTCGTCCGTCGGGCAGACCATCCAGCTGATGAAGGGCGAGAACGGCGTGGTCGCGGCGGAACGGCCGTCGGAAGTGCTGGGCGACCGGGTGCTGACCGGCCGGGGCCGTTCGATCGGCCCCAAGACCCTCGGGCAGAAGCGCTACGTCGACGCGCTGCGCCGCTCCACGGTGACCTTCGCCATCGGCCCGGCCGGCACTGGGAAGACCTACCTGGCGGTGGCCACGGCGGTCAAAGCGCTCCAAGACCAGGACGTCCGCCGCATCATCCTTACCCGGCCCGCAGTCGAGGCCGGCGAGCGCCTCGGCTTCCTCCCCGGGACGATGTTCGAAAAGATCGATCCCTATATGAAGCCCATCTATGACGCCTTGTACGAGATGGTCGACGCTGACGTCCTTCAGCGGCTGATGGAACGCGGAACCATCGAGGTCGCGCCACTGGCCTTTATGCGGGGGAGAAGCCTGAACGACTCGTTCATCATCCTGGACGAGGCGCAGAACACCTCGCCGGAGCAGATGAAGATGTTCCTGACCCGGCTGGGGTTCGGGTCGAAGGCCGTGGTGAACGGGGACGTGACCCAGACCGACCTGCCGGCCGGGCAGCGCTCGGGGCTGGCGGTGGTGGAGGAGATCCTGCAGGGCATCGAGGGCATCGAGTTCATCCATCTGGGGGCGCGCGACGTGGTCCGGCACAAAATCGTGCAGGACATCGTGGAGGCGTACCGTCGCTTCTCTGAGGGCCGCGTCCGCGCCGGCGAGTGATCCCGTGAACGACTCCGACCCCGCCCAACCCGAGGTCGCCTTCTCCAACCGGCAGGACGTGCCGGTAGACGAGGAAGCGCTTGCAGCGCTGGCCGTCCGAACGCTCATCGCGGAGGACCAGGCCCGGGTCGAGCTGTCCGTGTCCTTCGTGGGGCTCGACGAGATGGCCGACCTCCACCTGCGGTACATGGGCGAGGAAGGGCCGACCGACGTGCTGTCGTTCCCCCTGGACGGCGCGGACGAGGATGGCTGGAGGGTCCTGGGCGACGTGGTGATCTGCCCGGAGTACGCCGCCCGGAACAATCCGGACCTGGATGCCGAGGTCCGCCTGCTGCTGGTCCACGGGATCCTCCACCTGCTGGGCTACGACCACGAGGAGGACACCGAGCGGGCCGAGATGTGGGCTCGCCAGGAGCACTACTCCGGGGTGCGGGCATGACCGGGGCCGACTGGCTGGAGCTCGTCGCCGTGTTCCTGCTGATCGCGGTGGTGGCCCTCATGGCGTCGTCGGAGACGGCCATCACCCGGACCAACCGCGTGCGCGCGTACCACCTGGTCGAGGAGAAGCGGCGAGGCGCCGTGTCGCTCCAGCGGATCGTGGAGAACCCGCCGCCGTACCTGAACGTCGTGCTGCTGCTGACCATGCTCGCGACGGTCGGCGGAACCACGCTGGCCACGCAGCTGGCGGTGCGGCGCATCCACCGCCTCGGCGAGGTCATCGCGACGGCGGCCATGACCCTGCTGCTGTTCGTGTTCGCGGAGGTCACCCCCAAGACGTTCGCCATCCAGCAGACCGACCGGGTGGCGTTGCGGGTGGCCCCCTTGGTGGTGGGCCTGACCCGGCTGTTCGGCCCGATCGCCAAGGCCCTGCTCCGGGTGGCGAACGTGGTGATGCCCGGCCGCGGCCTTCCCCAGGGCCCGTACGTCACCGAGCAGGAGATCCGGACCATGGCCGAGGTGGCCTCGGAGGAATCGGAGATCGAGGAGGAGGAGGCCGACCTCATCCACTCCATCTTCGAGTTCGGGGACACCATCGTCCGCGAGGTCATGGTGCCCCGCCCCGACATCGTGGCCATCGACGTCGACAAGACGTTGCGCGACGTCCAGGACATCGTGCTGAAGCACGGGTACTCCCGGATCCCGGTGTTCCGCGAGGAGATCGACGACATCGTCGGGATCGCCTACGCGAAGGACGTGCTGAAGGCGCTGCACCAGTCGAAGCAGGACATGCCGCTCTCGCAGATCGTCCGTCCGGCGCACTTCGTCCCGGAGTCCAAGAAGGTGGCCGAGCTGCTGCGGGAGATGCAGCAGAAGAAGTTCCACATCGCCATGGTGTCCGACGAGCACGGCTCGGTGTCCGGGCTGGTGACGCTGGAGGACCTCCTGGAGGAGCTGGTCGGCGAGATCACCGACGAGTACGACCGCGAGGAGCCGCAGATGGAGCCGGTCGGCGACGGGACGTACCGGGTGAATGGCCGGCTCCCCATCGACGAGCTGAACGAGCTGCTCGAGGTGGACCTCCCCCACGAGGAATGGGACACCGTGGCCGGGCTCATGCTGGGCCTCCTGGGGGCCATCCCCACCGAGGGCGAGGAGGTCCGCTTCGACAACCTCAGCTTCACGGCGGAGCAGGTCCAGGGGCGGCGCATCGCCAAGGTCCTGATCAGCCGGATGCCGCCCGAGCCCGAGTCCGTGGACGCGGAGGACGGCGCCGGTGAGTCCTAGCCCCTCAGTCGCGGACCTGATGGCGGCGGCCCGCGGGGCCCGGGCCAATGCGTACGCCCCATACAGCAACTTCCTGGTCGGCGCCGCCGTGCTGGCGGGAGGCCGGGTGTTCACCGGCGTGAACGTGGAGAACGCGGCGTACCCGATCGGGGTCTGCGCGGAGCGCATGGCCATCGGCGCCGCGGTCACGGCGGGGAGGCGGGACATCGAGGTGGTGGCGGTGGTCGGTTCCGCGGCACAGCCCACGCCGCCCTGCGGCGGCTGCCGCCAGTTCATCTCCGAGTTCGGGCCCGGCATCGTGGTGGTCGCGGAGACCGAGGACGGGCGGCGGGCCGAGTGGCGCATCGCCGACCTCCTCCCCGACGCGTTCGGTCCAGCGTTCCTGGAGTGAGCCACCGGCGGCCACCGGCGGCCACGCGGGTGCCACGCCGGTGCCACGCCGGTGCCGCCGATCCTTCCATTCCACGCCGCTTCGATGCTAGAACCTCCCCATGGCGGGGGAGATCGAGCTCGGTTCGCAGTTCGCCGGGTTCCGGATCGACGACGTCCTGGGGCGGGGCGGGATGGGCGTGGTCTACCTGGCCTGGCACCTGACCCTGGACAAGCCCGTCGCCCTCAAGGTGGTCGCGCCAGAGCTCGCGCAGGACGAGGAGTTCCGCCTGCGGTTCCTGCGTGAGGGCAGGCAGGCCGCGAGCATGGACCACCCCAACATCGTGCCGATCTTCCACGCCGGGGAGTCCGACGGCCGCCTGTTCATCGCCATGCGCTACGTGGAGACCGACCTCCGCCGGGTCCTGGCCGGGGAAGGCCGGCTGACCCCGGGCAGGACGGTGTCGATCCTGGACCAGGCGGCCGACGCGCTCGACGCGGCGCACCAGCGCGGACTGGTCCACCGCGATGTCAAGCCGGCCAACATCCTGATCCAGCCGGGGACCGGCGGGGTGGGGGACCGGGCCTTCCTGACCGACTTCGGGCTGGTCAAGCACCTGGACTCCCGGACCGCCCTCACCCGCACCGGGATGTTCCTGGGGACCCTCGAATACGCCGCGCCGGAGCAGCTGCAGGCGCGGCCGGTGGACGGCCGGACCGACCAGTACGCGCTCGGTTGCATCCTGTTCCAGTGCCTCACCGGGCGGCCCCCGTTCGTGGCGGAGACCGAGGCCCAGATGATGTACGCCCACGTGTTCGAGCAGCCGCCGTCGGCCGTGGACCGGATGCCCGAGCTGCCGCCGGCCGTGGATCGCGTGATCTCGCGGGCCATGGCCAAGGACATGGCCGCCCGGTACCCGACCTGCCGGGACATGATGGAGGAGACCCGAGCTGTCCTGGCCGGCGCCATGCCGGCGCCCCCACCGGTGCCCGTCTCCGCGGCCACGGGGCCCGGGGCCGCCCCGCCGCCTCCCCTCCCGGTGCCGGGCGCCCCCGCCGAGGCCTTCGCCGAGGCGCCCACCGTCCCGCTGGCCGGGCGCACGGTGCCCGGTCCTCCCAGCGCTCCCGTGGGCCCATCGATGGAAGCGCCTCCCCTCCCGGAAACGGTGCTGGTGCCGACGCCGGAGGAGCGGGCCGCGGCTCCGGGGGCGGCGCCGCTCGCGGTGCTCGTTCCGCTGGGCATCGCCGCCGCGCTGCTGGCGATCGGGCTGTTCGTCCCGATCCGGAAGGGGTTCGGGCTCTCCGCTCACCTCGACGCCGCGTTCTTCAAGGATCGCCTGTGGCATGCCGCCGAGGCCGCCGCCGTCCCCATCGCCGCCGGCGTGGGCGCGGTGCTGTGGTGGGTCCGCCCCCGGAGCCGGTTCCTGGTCTCCGGGGTCCTGATCGGACTGGGCGTCGCCGCCTTCCTCAGGAACCTCCAGATCCTCATCTACGCGGGCCTGCCCGGCTCGCCCGGTCCCGGCGTGTTCCTCCGGCTCCTCGGTGCCGTGGCCCTCGGGATCGGAGGTGTGCTGGGCGCCCGTGCCGCCGCTGCCGCCCGCGCCGCTCCGGCGCCGGCGGCCGGTCCGGCGGGTCCCGGGTCCATCTGGCCGTGGTTCCTGGGCGCGGGGCTGGTCGTCCCGGCGGTGGTGCTGCCGTTCGCGAAGGTCCCCTTCCTGGGCCGGTCCCTGTCGATCATCGGCCCGGACGACACGCACCGGGCGGTATACGCGATCGAACCGCTGGGGATCGCCGCGCTGGTCCTGGCCGGGGCCGCGTGGTGGCTGCGAGGCCGGCCGGACCGCCGGCTGGTCTCGGCAGTGGTGACGGGCCTGGGAGCCGCGCTGTTCCTGCACTTCCTGTGGTACGCCATGGCGCCGGTGCTGCTCCACCCGATCACCAGACCCCTGGCGGGGGGATTCCTGGGGCTGGCGTCCGCGGCGGTGGTCGGGGTGGGCGGGTGGCGGGCGCATCGATGGGCCGACCGGGCCGGGACCGCGAACGCGGGGTCCGGCCCCCACAGCGACGGCCCGGGGTGACCGCCGGCGCCGGACCGGACGAAGGGGGAAGCTCGGAGGCCACTCCGGCCTTCCGGTCCGGATTCGTCGCGGTGGTGGGACGGCCCAACGTCGGCAAGTCCACGCTGGTGAACGCGCTGATCGGTCAGAAGGTGGCCATCGTGTCGGACAAGCCCCAGACCACCCGCCACGGCATCCGGGGCGTCCTCACCACGGAGGGGTTCCAGCTGGTGCTCACCGACACCCCGGGGTTCCACAAGCCTCGGACACAGCTCGGGCAGCGGCTGAACCGGACGGTGGCGGCGTCGGTGGAGGGCGTCGACGTCGTGCTCTTGGTGGTCGACGCCGCCTCGGGGGTGGGCCGGGGCGACCGATTCGTCTTCGAGCGACAAGTGGGGCCGTTCCAGGGCCCGAAGCTCTGCGCGGTGAACAAGGTCGACGCGCTCGGGCACCACGACGTGGTACCGCAGCTGGCCGCTGCCGCCGGGCTCGGGGAGTTCGACGAGATCGTCCCCGTCTCGGCCCGGACCGGGCGGGGGGTGGCGGAGCTTCGCGACCTGCTGGTGGCGCGGCTCCTGAAGGGCGAGCCGCACTTCCCCCCGGACGCCGCGACCGACCAGCCGGTCGAGCTCCGCATCGCCGAGATCGTGCGGGAGAAGGCGCTGGAGCTGACGCGGGAGGAGGTCCCGCACTCCATCGCCGTGCAGGTCGAGGACGTCTCCCGCGACGGCGACCTGGCCAGGATCGATGCCCTGGTCCTGGTGGAACGGCAGTCACAGAAGGGCATCGTGATCGGGCGGGGGGGCCAGATGCTGAAGGCGATCGGCTCGAAGGCCCGCCCGGAGCTGGAGCTGCTCCTGGGCACGAAGGTGTTCCTGGGCCTGCGGGTCAAGGTCCTGAAGGAATGGCAGCGCGACCCCTCCGCCCTCGACCGCCTGGGGTTCTGAACCGAACAGGCCGCGGGAACCCATCGCGCGGCGCCGGCCGTCGAACCCCCATTCGCAACGGCCGACCCTTCGACCCGAGAGGGGGTTCTCGATGGCTCGCAGGCTACTCCTGGTCGCCGCCGCATCGCTCCTGGTCCTGGTCCTGGCCGCCGGGCCCGCCCTCGCGTGCGGAGGGCTGGTGTCGCCGAACGGCACCATCGCGCTCGTCCGCACCACCACCCTGGCCGCGTACCACCACGGCGTGGAGCACTACATCACGGGGTTCGAGTTCGCGGGCGGGGGAGCGGAGTTCGGCTCCATCGTGCCCCTCCCCGGCATCCCGTCGAGGGTGATCCGGGGTGGCGACTGGACCCTCCAGCGCCTGGAGCGGGAGGTGGCGCCGCCGGTCGAGGGGCTGGCGGCCAAGGCGCTCGCCCCGGTGCCCGCGGCGTCCCCGGCCCATGTCATCCTCCAGAAGTCGATCGACTCCCTGGACATCACCATCCTGAAGGGCGGCGGGTACGCGGTGGGGACGTGGGCCAAGCAGCACGGCTTCCTGCTCACCCCCGACGCGCCGGAGGTGCTCGACTTCTACGCCTCCCGCAGCCCCATCTTCATGGCCGTCCAGTTCAACGCGAAGCGGGCCCAGGCCCGTGGGGAGCGGATCGGCGACGCCATCCCCATCCACCTGGTCATCCCGACGAAGGCGCCGTGGGTGCCGCTGCGGATCCTCGCGCTCGGCGCGAAGGGGCTGCAGCCCATCCAGGCGGACGTGTTTCTGATCACCGACCGCCAGCCGGCCCTGCTCCCGTCCCCGGAGGGCTCACACGACCTCTCGCCAATCGCCACGGGGCTGCGGCTCCAGGTGAGCGAGCCCGCGTCGGCGCAGCTGCTGGCCGACCTGCGGTCCGACCGCGGCATGAGCTGGCTGCCGGGGACGAACATGTGGCTCACCTTCCTCCAGCTGGACGTCAAGGCCCGCGACCTCCGCTACGACCTGGCCATCGACCCGTCCGGCCGGGACCGGCCCTCGCCGGTGGCCGCCGGCCTCACGGTGACCGATCGCGTGCTGCCGGAGCCGCATGGTTCGCTGATCGGCCTGTGGCTGGCCCTCGGCCTGCTGGCGGCGCTGCTGGACGTGGCGTGGGTCCAGCGCCGGCGGATGCGTCCGGCCGCCTGAAGGGACAGGGTGAGATGAGGCGCGTCCGTCTGCTGGCGCCGTTCCTGCTGCTGCTGCCGCTGGCGGCCTGCGCGACCAGGGCCGAGGCCGGTGCGCCGCCGCTCCTGGTCCAGCACGTGACCATCCACTGGTCGAGGTTCCACCCCGCCACGTTCGACTTCCCCGCGGGGACGACCGTGCGGTTCGTCATCCACAACACCGATCCCATCGACCACGAGTTCATCCTGGGGAGCCGCGCGGTGCAGACGTACATCGAGCACACCGCGCACCCCGACCACGACGGATCGGTGCCGGGGCAGATCTCGGTCCCCGCGGGCGCCACCGTGCAGACCACGTACACCTTCGGCCGGCCGGGCACCGTGCTGCTTGGCTGCCACGTGCCCGGGCACTACGCCTACGGGATGCGGAGTCGCGTTCGGGTCAGCTGAAGCGAGCCGGCCCGGGCCGGCGGGTCACTGGACGACGATGACTCCGACCATCCCTCTGGCCTGGTGGAACTTGCAGAAGAACGGGTAGGTCCCGGGGGCGAGGCCGGCGGACTCCCCGTTGAACGTCGTTCCCGGCTGGATGTCCACGTCCACCTGCGTCCCGGTGATGGTGAAGTTGTGGAGCACGCTGTCCTGGTTGGCGATCGAGATGCTCTGCTCCGAGCGGGCGATCACGCAGGGAGGGTGGAAGGCGAAGTTCTGCTGGGTCAGCTTGAACACCGATCCCTGGGAGAGGTCCGTGCAGTTCGCCGGGGTGCCCGTGGCCCCGGTCGCCCCGGTCCCCGTCCCCCCGGTGGTTCCGGTGACCCCCGTGGTCCCGGCGGACGTGGTGGTGCTCGACTTGCTGCATCCCGCCACCGCCAGCGTGAGCACGGCCAACGACACGAGCAGCGACCTTCGCATCCGGATCCCCCCTTGTCAGCGCCGGGCGGAGCCTAGCAATCCAAGGGGTCGAGGGCCAGCAGGGGCGTCCCGGTACTTGACAGGCCCGCCCGCGGAGCCCAGGATGACATCCGAATGTACGGTCGTCCGGACGACATGATGACAGTAAGGAAGGTGCGATGAACGGTGCCTCGGCCGCGCGAGTGGCGGCCTCGGCCGCCCTGGACCGGCGAGATCCGCTGCCCCTCTACTCCCAGCTGCGTGGGGCGATCCTTCGAGAGATGGAGGAGCGCGGGCTGCGGCCCGGCACCCGGCTCCCCACCGAGGCGGCCCTCCAGCGCCGATACGGCGTGTCCCGCTCCACCATCCGCCAGGCCATGGCCGAGCTCGCCGCCGAGGGAGTGATCCGGACGGTGCACGGGGTGGGGACCTTCGTGGCCGAGTCCAAGATCCGGCACGTGCCCCTGCTGACCTCGTTCACCGAACTCGTCAGCGCCCAGGGGTTCGAGCCGTCCCACCGGATCCTGGCCTCGGTGGTGGTCGGGGCGCCGCCGGACGTGGCGGTGGAGCTGGGTGTCGGGCCGGGGACGACCTGCCGGTTCCTCCGGCGGCTGATGCTGGCGGACGGGACCGCCGTCGGAGTCGCCGAGACGTGGCTCCCGCACGACGTGGTCGGAGCGCACGAGGAGTTGTTCGACCAGGACCGGCTGGGGGGTGGGTCCCTGTACGCGGTGCTCCAGTCCCCGCCGTTGGGCCTCGTGCTTCATCGGGCCGTGGAAAGCATCTCGCCGGGAGTGGCGGACTCCGAGGCCGCAGGCCTGCTGGGCTGCGGGGAGGGGAGCCCGGTCCTGTCGATCAAGCGGGTCACGTTCACCCCGGAGGACCGGGTGGTGGAGGCCACCCACCTGGTGTTCGCGGGGGACCGGTACGAGTACCGGGTGGAGCTGCACCGGCCGCAGGAGGGGGCTCGGTGAGCTCGACCCCCTCCACCGCCTCCACCGAGGGGGACGTGCGGTCGCTGGTGGCCGCCGTCGTCGCTGCGGTGGTGCCGGAGGAGCCCCCTCCCGACGCCGCCCTGGCGCCGGACGGACCCACGGCCGCCTCCCTCGCCGACATCGCCATCGGCGCCGACCACGGCGGGTTCCGCCTGAAGGAGCGGATCGCCCGGGACCTCCGCGAGCACGGGTTCACGGTGCACGATTGCGGGACCGACAGCGCCGACTCCGTCGACTACCCCGACTTCGCCCACGCCGTGGCCCGGCTGGTGGCCGGCGGCGGGACCCGCTGGGGGATCGTGGTCGACGGCGCCGGCATCGGCTCGGCCATCACCGCCAACAAGGTTCCCGGCATCCGCGCCGCCACGTGCTGGGACGTCTCCTCGGCCCGGAACAGCCGGGAGCACAACCACGCCAACGTGCTGGCCCTGGGGGCCGGACTGATCGGCGAGGCGCTGGCCCTCCAGATCGTCCAGGCGTGGCTGTCCACCCCGTGGGGGGGCGACCGCCACGCCCGGCGGGTCGGCCAGATCACCCTCATCGAACGCCAGTACGCCAGGACGTGATCATGGTGGCGAGAGCGGACCTGATCGACGCGGTGACCCGGGAGGTGCTGGCCGCGCTGGGGCCGGGCGACGGGGACCTCTGCCACGACTGCGGCGGGTCCTGCGCCGCGCACTGCTCGGACAAGGTTCGAAGCGTGGTGGCCACCGGCGCCGGCCGCATCGCGTACTCGGGCGACGGGGCCGCCGTACCTCCGGACCTGGCCAAGTACATCGACCACACGCTGCTCCGCCCGGACGCCACGGCCGCCGACATCGACACGTTGTGCGCCGAGGCCCGCGAGTTCGGGTTCGCCGCGGTGTGCGTCAACCCCACCTGGGTCCGCCGCTGCGCGCAGAACCTCCGGGGCAGCCCGGTCCGGGTGGCTTCGGTGACGGGGTTCCCGTTCGGGGCCAGCACGCCGGAGGTCAAGGCAGCGGAGGCCCGGCGGGCCATCCGCGACGGAGCGCGCGAGATCGACATGGTCATCAACATCGGCGCGCTGAAGAGCCGCGACCTCGACCTGGTCCGAACGGACATCCAGCGGGTGTCCGACGCCTGCCACGAGGCGGGGGCGCTCAACAAGGTCATCATCGAGGCGGCTTACCTGACCGACGAGGAGAAGGTCATCGCCTCGCACCTGGCCAGGGAGGCCAGGGCCGACTACGTGAAGACGTCCACGGGGTACGGCCCCGGAGGCGCCACGGTCCACGACGTCCTGCTGATGCGGGAGACCGTGGGGCCGCGCCTGGGCGTCAAGGCGGCGGGAGGCATCCGGACCGCTGAGGACGTGCGGGACATGATCGCCGCCGGCGCCACCCGCATCGGCGCGTCGGCGGGCGTGCAGATCCTGACGGGAGGGAAAATCCGGTGACCAACGGAGGTATTGAGCTCCGCGCGTACTGCTTCCTGGACAGCCTCCAGCCGCAGTACGCCGCGTTCCTGGGAACCGTCGCGCAGGGGTTCCTGCCCCTGGCCGGCGACGCGTCGCTGTACGTCGAGATCTCCCCCGGCATCGAGATCAACCGGCTCACCGACGTGTCGCTGAAGGCGACCAACGTGACGCCGGGCATGCAGATCATCGAGCGGTACTACGGGATGCTGGAGGTCCACTCGCCGGACCAGGCCGACACCCGGGCCGCCGGCGCCGCGATCCTGGAGTCCATCGGGGCCAAGGAAGGCGACCGCATCAAGCCCCGAATCCTGTCCAGCCAGATCGTCCGTCGGATCACCGACCACCACGCGCAGCTGATCAACCGGACCCGCCACGGCCAGATGATCCTGGGCGGGCAGACCCTGTACGTGCTGGAGTGCGAGCCCGCTGCCTACGCGGCGCTGGCCGCGAACGAGGCCGAGAAGGCGGCCGAGATCAACATCCTGGAGGTGCGGTCGTTCGGCTCCATGGGCCGCATCTACCTGGGCGGGGAGGAGCGGGACATCGACGTGGGATGGCAGGCCGCGGTGGCGGCCATCGAAGGGTTGGAAGGCCGGGACGCGAAGGCGTAGGCGCCCGAAGCCGGGCGCGAGAGGAGGAAGAGCAACGATGGCAGATGCCCTGGGCATGATCGAGGGCCGCAGCTTCGCCGCGGTGGTGGAGGCCGCCGACGCGATGGTGAAGGCGGCCAAGGTGGAGCTGGTCAGCTACGAGGAGACCGGCGGCGGCTACGTGACCGCCATCGTCCGCGGTGACGTCGCGGCGGTGAAAGCGGCGGTGCAGGCTGGGATCCAGAACGCGGAGAAGGTCGGCGAGATCGTGGCCAGCCACGTCATCGCCCGCCCGCACGCCAACATCGACCTGGTGCTTCCCCTCGGACGGAGGGAGCAGGCCCAGGGCGAGTTGGGCCAGGCCAGCTAGCGATCGCGAGCCGCGCCCGGGGGCGGCCCCACGCGGGCGGTGCCCCCGGGCGATGAGGGAGGTTACGGACGTGCTCCTCGGACGAGTGGCCGGAACCCTGGTGGCGAGCCGCAAGGAGCCCACCATGGACGGGCTGAAGTTCCTGGTGGTGCGCCACCTGGACGTGGACAACAACGAGACCGGCGGGTTCGTGGTGGCCGCGGACGCCGTGGGTGCGGGCGTGGACGAGGTGGTCCTGGTGGCCACGGGCAGCTCCGCACGGCAGACCGAAGCCACCCGGGACCGGCCGTGCGACGCCGTGATCATGGCCATCGTGGACACCTGGGAGGTCGAGGGCGAGGAGCGGTTCCACAAGTGAGCGCGGGGATCGGTGAGCCATGAAGACGCTGTCGGAGCAGGACGTCCAGGAGATCATCGAACGGGTCCGGCGGCGGCTGGGCCAGGCCGGGCCCGATGCGGGTTCCGGCCTGCGGGCCGCGGAGTCGCTGGCCGAGGCGGAGCGAACGGAGCTCGGCGACGGGATCTTCCCCACTATCGACGACGCCGTCGCCGCCGCGTCACGGGCGTTCCAGGAGTACCGGCGGATCGGGCTGGACGGGCGAAAGGCCATCATCGCCTCGATCCGGCAGGCCATGCTGGAGAACGCCGAGCGGCTGGCGGAGATGGCTCGGGCCGAGACCGGGCTGGGCCGGGTGGGGGACAAGCTCGTCAAGAACCGCCTGGTCACGCTCAAGACCCCCGGTCCGGAGGACCTGGAGCTGGAGGCGGCCACCGGGGACCAGGGCATGGTGGTCACCGAGTTCGCGCCCTTCGGCGTGGTGGCCGCGATCACCCCGACCACCAACCCGACCTCGACCGTGATCAACAACACCATCTCCATCGTGTCCGCGGGCAACTCGCTGGTGTTCAACGTGCACCCCAACGCGAAGCGGGTCTCGGCGGAGAACATCCGGCTGATCAACCGGGCCATCGTCGCCGCCGGCGGGCCGCGGGACCTGGTCACGGCCACCCCCGAGCCCACCATCGAGAGCGCGAAGGAGCTCATGCATCACCCGGACGTGCGGCTGCTCCTGGTCACCGGTGGCCCGGCGGTGGTTCGCGAGGCCCTGAAGACGGACAAGCGGGCCGTCACGGCGGGGCCGGGAAACCCTCCCGCGGTGGTCGACCAGACCGCCGACGTGGAGAAGGCCGGGCGGGACATCGTGGCGGGGGGCTCGTTCGACAACAACGTGATCTGCACCGACGAGAAGACCACGATCGTGGTGGACTCCGTGGCCGACCGGCTGGTGCCGGCCATGGCCCAGCACGGCGCGTACGTGCTGAAGGAGCACGAGCTCCGGCGGCTGGAGCGGGTCATCTTCACGGAGCTCGGTCCGCCCAACAAGCCCGGGCACGTCAATCCCGCGTGGATCGGCAAGGACGCCTCGGTGATCCTGGCGGAGATCGGCGTTCGCGTGGACGACGACGTCCGCCTGGTGGTGGCCGAGGTGCCGAACGAGCACAGCCTGGTGTGGACCGAGCAGATGATGCCGGTCATGCCGGTCACGCGGGTGTCCACGGTGGACCGGGCCATCGACCTCGCGGTGCGCTCCGAGCACGGGTTCCGGCACACCGCGTCGATCCACTCCACCAACGTGGACACCATCACCCGCATGGGCCGGGCCATGAATTGCTCCATCTTCGTGGCCAACGGTCCGAACTTCGCCGGCCTGGGCGAGGGCGGTGAGGGGTTCACCTCGTTCTCCATCGCCAGCCCCACCGGGGACGGACTGACCCGGCCGCGGACGTTCTCCCGGGAACGCAGGATCACCGTGGTCGGCGCCCTCAGGATCGTGTGAGGGGCACGAGCCCGTGCAGCCGGCCATCGCGCTCCTCGAGTTCGAGTCCATCGCCAGGGGGATCGAGGCCGGTGACGCCATGGTCAAACGGGCGCCGCTGGACGTGATCCGGGCGGGGACGGTCCATCCCGGCAAGTACCTGGTGCTGGTGGGCGGCCTCACCGCCGACGTGGAGGAGGCGCTGGAGGCGGGGCGGGAGGTCGCGATCGGGTCGCTGGTGGACGTGGTGTTCCTGCCGGACGTGCATCCCGACGTCGTGGCCTCGGTGGGCGGCGCTCGCCGGGAGGACGGCGGGGAGGCGCTGGGGATCATCGAGACCCGAACGGTGGCTGCGGCCATCGACGCCGCCGACGCCGGCGTGAAGGGAGCCGAGGTGACGGTGCGCGAGCTCCGCCTGGCCGACGACCTGGGTGGCAAGGGCTACGTCCTGTTCGGCGGTCCGCTGGCCGAGGTGGAGGCCGCCGTGGAGTACGGGGTGGCCCGGATCGCCGGGGCGGGGCAGGAGGTGGCCCACGTGGTCATCTCGCAGCTCCACGGCGAGATGCGGGAGAACCTGGTCGCCGACGGGCGGTTCGGGGAGCGGATCCGAGGCGCCGAGAAGCCTGCGGCGCAGCCGCCTCCGGACGTGGACGCGCCGGCAGCCCGGCCCAGGCGGCCCGCCCGGAAGATGGCGTAGCCGGATGCAGCTGGCCCGGGTCACCGGAACCGTGGTCGCCTCGGTGAAGGCCGAGGGCCTGGAGGGAGTGAAGTTCCTCATCGTGCAGCCGCTCGACCGCCACCTGCGGCCCGAGGGGAGTCCGGTGGTGGCGGCGGACGCGGTGCGCATGGCCGGGCCGGGAGAGCTCGTCTACATCGTCGGGGCGCGCGAGGCGGCCCAGGCGCTGCGACAGACCTTCGTGCCCGTCGACCACGCCGTGGTGGGGATCGTGGACGCCGTGGAGGAGATCGGGGGCCGGCCCCGATGAAGGTCGGAAGGGTGGTCGGGACCGTGGTCTCCACCATCAATGCGCCGGTGTTCGACGGCAGGCGCCTGCTGGTGTGCGACCTCCTGGACGCCGCCGGGAAGCCGGACGGCACCTACACCATCGCCGTCGACACCGTGGGGGCGGGCGCGGGCGAGGCAGTCCTCATCGTCGACGAGGGGAACTCGGCTCGGCAGGTGGTCGGCCTGGCCACCGCCCCCATCCGGGCCATCGTGGTGGGCATCGTGGACGAGCTGACCGTCGACGGTGAGCACGTCCTCGCCGAGGGCTGAGCGCTCCGCTACGGCGCCGGGCACCCCGGGAACTCGAAGGAGCCGATCCGCGTATGCCACGCCGTCCGCGCGCGGTTCGGGTAGTACTCCGCCTGGTACCAGAACGTGCAGTCGTCGGTCGGGTCCACGCTCATGGTGCTGTAGTCGCCCCACCGGTCGGTTCCGGTCTGGGAGCCGCCCCCCGCCTGGAGGGTCCGCTCGTGCTCCATAGACCCCGGCGGATCGGCCGGCGTCCGTCCCGTGTACCGGATCGACGGCGCCAGGTGCTTGCCGCCCACGCTATAGCCCAGCGCGATGTCGCCGGCCGCGTCCATGGCCACGCTCCCCATCCACCGGTCGGCGCCGTCCGGCGCCTGCGTGCCTTCCTGGAACAGCACCGGGTGCGACCCCGGATTCCTGATCTCGAACCACCGGACCCCGGCGTGGTCGTGCCCGTTCACGTCCACGGTGGCATTCACCACGATGGACTGGTGGTCGCCCAGGTTCCGGTACGCGGCCCGGAACATCAGCTGATCCTCGGCGATCGCGTCCAGCCTGCGCGGGGTCCCGGGCTGCGGGATGCATTTCAGCGAGCCGCCGCACATGTCCGGGTCGAACGGCGCGGTGTGCAGCTTGGCCGGCCCGGTGATCCCGGCCTTCAACGGGTGGGCGAAGTCCGCGTGAAACCGGAAGATCTCCAGCCGGTCGGTGAACACGTGCCGGGCCAGCGCCCTGTCCTGCAGGGCCACGATGAAGTTCGGCGAGCCCGCGGGCGGGGGCGTCGTCCCGTCCAGGTCCGACGGCAGCAGCCCGTAGAGGTCCTGCTGGGGGAACTGGTGCCACATCTCGACGAACTGGCTGTCGGCGTCCTTGCCCTGCAACATGTTCGAGCGATCGAGGGCCATGACCTCCACGCCCACGAACTCGCCGGTCAGGGGCCGGATCATGTTGAAGGTGAGGTAGTAGCCGTCCGGCCACACCCCCATCTTGGGGTAGTCGTCGAACAGCACGTCGCTGACCTGGAACGAGTACCGGAACCACTTCCCGGTGGGGTCCGGGGTCTGGGAGACGGCCGCGCACTCCACGAACGGCGGCAGCTCGTGGCCGTGCTGATCGACGTTGAACCCGAACTGGCTCATCACCCACCGGTCGGCCAGCGGGTCGTACAGGACGATCGGGTCGCCCTGGTTCTGTTTCTGGCACACGCCGCCGAAGCCCTCCCACAGCGTGTTGCCCTCGGCCGGGCCGAACAGCTTGTGGCCGGACTTGTCGAAGATCGCGAACGAGCTGTTGACCCACTGGACGTACTCGTTCGGACCGACGTCTCCCTCCGAGTCCGGCGGGTACACGCCGTCGACGTTGGAGAGCCCCTCGAAGCTCGTGTGGGCCAAGGGGACCACGCCGGGTGCCGCCGGCCGCACCGCCCGGTCCAGCGGGCGGGCGCCGGTCGCCGGCACCGGGCGGTTCACCGCGGGCACGCCACGTCGGGGGATGAAGACCGTGCCCCGGGGTGGGCGGATCACCCGCATGTCCCGCAGCCGAGGCGACACGTCGTGGTGCAGCGCGGCGCGCACGGTGACCGGAGCTGGGGCCCCCAGGCCCCGCACCTCAGTGCCCCCGGGGGACGCGCGCGCCACCGGCGTGGCGGCCAGCGAGACGCCAAGGGCCACGGCCAGCAGGGCCAGTCGGATTCGGGGAAGCGAGCGCACGTGCGATCCTCCGCTATCCGGGCAGGCCCCGAGTTCTACCCGGAACCCGCCGGTTCCGACAACCGGATCATGAGCTGAGGGCGGTCAGGCCGGCCAGGAAGCTGTCGGTCTCCTCGACCCGCGGACGGGCCCTCAGCCCGGCGAACGCGCTTCGCGCTTTCTGGAGTCGAGCGCGAGCCTCGCCGGGGCGTCCGAGCCCGATCAGGCATCGACCCGATCCCAGGAGGGCCTGGCCCCGCTCCAGCACGAACCCGTACTCGTGCCACCCATCCGCGGCCTGATCGAAGAGCTCGAGCGCGCCCGCCGGATCGCCCGCCGCTTCTGCCATGAGGGCTCGTGCGGTGAGGACCGAGCACCGCTGCCGGGCGAAGCTGGTGGGGACCCCGTCGAGCAGCGCGGCGGCAAGGTCGCCGGCCCCGACGGCAATCGCGACCCGAACGGCGTCGGGAAGGAACAGCGCCCGGTATGTCGGCGACCTGTCCCGAGTCGAGTCCTTCAGCTCCTCGACGAGGGCGGATGCGGCGGCTGAATCCCCCCGGGCGTGCGCGATCGACATGGCGGTCCCGAGCGCCGGCACGAGGACCTGCGAATCGCCGACCTTCCGTGCCCGCGCGAGGATCTCCTCCTCCACGGCGGCCGCCCGGGCCAGGTCCCCACGCTGGAGCCAGACCAGCGCCTGGTAGGTGAGCGTCATGAGCGCGCCCTGCCACGTCCGATCCACGTCGTTCTCGCGAGCGCGGTCGGCGATGGCGAGCAGTTCGTCCCACGCTCCAAGGTCGAAGAGCATCCAGCACGACTCGGCGGTGGCCCAGTCCACGTATCCGGGAGTCCCCCGACGCTCGGCGAAACGGATGGCCGCCCGGTGGGTCTCCAGTGCGCTGGCCGGGCCCTCGCTCATCCACACCCAGTACCCCAGGTTCACGTGCGCGGTCGACGTCGTGATCCCCAGTCCGAGATCGAGCGCCATCCTGAGCGCCTCCCTCAGGTCGTCCAGGCCGCCGGGATCGCCGAGCTCGCACCTCGCCATTCCCTGGCTCTGGAGTGCGTGAGCGACCTCGGGGGAGAGGTCCAGCTCGCGCGCGAGCGAGACGGCCTTCTGCGACCACCGGAGGCCCTCAGGGGCATCGCCGTGGAACAGCGTCCGCGAGCCCAGCCGGGCGTAGGCCCAGGCCAGCTCCGATCCCGGTGGCTCGCGCTCGAGGATGGCCACCGCCTCCGCGAGCAGCTCCAGCCCGCGTTCGGTCTCCCCCCGAACCCACAACGGAAGCGTCAGCTTCCCCATCACCTCCGCGGCCCGAGCGGCCTCCCCGCGGGCTCGAAGTGCGTCGATGGCTTGCTGGTAGGTCGCCTCCAGGTCGGGACCAGTTTTGCCCGTCTGCCACGCCGCGTCGGCGACCTTGACCATGAGGCCCGGCCACTCGGGGTGTTCCGGCGGCGTGAGCTCCCGCGCGCGTCGATAGAGAGGTTCGGCTCGGCCGGGATCGAGGAGGAACGCCCGGTCTCCGGCCAGGACCAGGTACCGGCGGGCCGGGTCCTCGAGCCGCCTGGCCTCCTCGGCCGCCCCCGATGCGCGGGCCAGCTCGAGGGCCTGGGTCAGGTGATGGGCCAGGAAGTCAGCGTGGTCGGCCACCCGTTCCCCCGCTACCGCCTCGATCCACCGCGCTGCCGCCTCGTGCTTTCGGGCTCGCTCGGCTCGGGGGATCTGGCCGTACGCGACCTCCCGGATCAGGACGTGCCAGAACGAGTACTCGGCCTGGCCCTCCATGGACGACCGTCGGGCAGGCCGGAGCAGCTCCTTGCGAGCCAGTTCGTGGAGATCCTCCCGGACGGCCGCTTCGTCCGCGCCACCGATGGCGGCCACCGCCCCCGACCAGAACACCTTGCCGACCACCGACGCGTCCTGGAGCAGGGCCTTCCTGGCGGGAGGGAGCGTGTCCAGGCGGGCCGCGATGATGGCCTGGACGGTCTCCGGCACCGGGATGTCCCGGTCCGCGATGACGTGCCAGGAGCTGCCTCGACGCACCAGGAGCCCACGGTCGATGAGCATCCTGACGAACTCCTCGGCGTACAGGGGGTTGCCGCCGGCCCGGTCCAGCAGAGTGGCCTGGATCTCAGCCGGGAGGACCGCCTGGTCGAGCAGCGTGGCGACCAGTCGAGACGTCTCGTCCTCGGAGAGCGGCGACAGCGCGACGGTCACCGAGTTGCGCTTGCCGCCGCCCCATCCGGGATGGCGCTCGTACAGCTCCGGCCGCGCCGTGCACAGCACGAGCAGAGGCACGCCGGTCGACCAGTCCACCAGGTGCTCCAGGAACTCGAGCATCGCCGGGTCGGCCCAGTGGAGGTCTTCCATCACCATGAAGAGCGGCCGGGTCGCGGCCACGGCTTCCAGGAAGGCCCGCCACGCAGCGAACGCCTCGCCTCGTTCCACGCCGCCGGCCGCCTCGGGTTGGGCACCCGCCAATGGAGCCAGGCGGGCCGCGATCCACTCCCGGTCGGAGCCGTCCTCCACTACGGCCTCGACCGCACGCGCCAGCTTGGCCTGGGCCTCGGAGGGATCGTCCGACTCCAGGGTCCCGGCCTGTGCCTTCACCACCTCGCCCAGGGCCCAGAACGTGACACCGTCGCCGTAGGGGAGGCACCGTCCCTGGCGCCAGAACACGATCTCCGGCTGGTCGTCCACGAAGGACAGGAACTCGGAGACGAGCCGGGTCTTGCCCACGCCGGGCTCGCCGGAGATGGTCACGAGATGGACCTCCGCGTCCTGGACGACGCCCCCATAGGTGTCCTGAAGGAGGGCGAGCTCCCGCGTCCGTCCGATGAGCGGCACCGCGGTTCGCTGGTCGACGTCCACGCCGAACCTGCTTCGGGCACCCGAGGCCAGCCAGATCGGAACGGCGTCGGCCTTCCCCTTCACCGTCACGGCGTCGAGCGGCTCGTATTCGACGGCGGCCCTGGTGGCCCGGTACGTGACCTCTCCGACCACCACGCCGCCCACAGGTGCCACCTGCTGGATCCGGGAGGCTGTATTCACGATGTCGCCCGCCACCATGCCCTCGCCGTGGTCCGGCCGGGCTCCCAGGTTGACCACGGCCTCCCCGGTGTTGACGGCGGCCCGCACGGCGAGGTCGATCCCCGGTTGCTCGGCGTTGAGCTCGAGGATGGCCTCAGTGATCCGAAGGGCCGATCGCACGGCCCGCTCGGCGTCGTCCTCGTGAGCCACCGGGGCTCCGAACACCGCCATCACTGCGTCACCGATGAACTTCTCGACCGTGCCCCCGAACCGCTCGATCTCCCGCTTCAGCAGTGTGTGGTACGGGCGGAGCCGGGCCTGGACGTCCTCCGGATCGGCCGCGTCCGACGCAGCGGTGAAGCCGACCAGGTCGCAGAACAGCACCGATACGACCTTGCGCTCCGTGCCCGGGCGCGGGGCCGCCACGAGCGACGCACCGCAGAAGCCGCACAGACGGAACCGCTCGGGATTGTCCTCGCCGCACTGGGGACAGATGGGCACTCGCCGAGTCTACGGTGCCGGACTGCCGGATCGAGAGTGGCTCCGGTGGCCGGCACAGGCTCCCGAGGATGTCACGGAATCGCAAGAACTCCGCAGCCGGCGGGCGAGATGCCCGGGGGTACGATTCCGGCAATGCCCCTCTATTCGGAACAGGGCGTCGTCCTCGGGCGAATCAAGCTGGCCGAGGCGGACCGGATCGTCACCATCATGACCCAGGGCTCGGGGAAGGTCCGGGCCGTGGCCAAGGGCGTGCGGCGCACCACCAGCCGCATCGGCGCGCGGCTGGAGCCGTTCACCCACGTCTCGCTGCTCATGTACCGCGGCCGGGGCGCGCTCGACACGGTGACGCAAGTGGAGATCATCGCCGCGCACAAGGCCCTGCGGGAGCGCTACGACCTGATCACCGCCGGCGAGACGATGCTGGAGGCCGTGGACAAGGTGGCCGAGGAGCACGAACGGAACGTCCGCCTGTTCCTGCTGCTGCTCCAGGGGCTCCGCGCCCTGGAGACCTCGCCGGCCGACCCCGCGGCGGTGGCGGAGTCGTTCCTGCTGAAGCTGCTGTCCCTGTCCGGATTCCATCCCAGCCTCACCGCGTGCGCGGTGTGCGGTGCGTCGCGGCCGTCGCTGTTCGCCAGCGGGCAGGGCGGGGCGGTGTGCGATGGATGCGCCGAGCACGGGGCCGGGCCGGTGTCGGCGCCGTCGCTGGACCTGCTGGCCTGCTACGCCGCCACGGACCTCCGGGCGGTGGGCGACGTGCCGGTCGACGGCCCGGTCCGCCGGGAGGCCCGGGCCATGCTGTACGGGTTCGCCGAGTACCACCTGGACCGCCGGATGCGGAGCCTGCCCATCCTGGCCCGCTCGGGACCCGTGATCGCGAGCGCGACGCCGTGAGCAGCTACCTCAGCGACATCGACCTGGACCGGGTGCCGGAGCACGTCGGGATCGTCATGGACGGCAACGGCCGGTGGGCCCGCCAGCGCGGGCTGCCCCGGACCGAGGGCCACAAGATGGGCGAGGAGGCCCTGTTCGACGTGGTCGAGGGAGCGCTGGAGGTCGGCATGAAGTGGCTGACCGTGTACGCCTTTTCCACCGAGAACTGGCGCCGGCCGCCCTCGGAGGTCCGGTTCCTGCTGAACTACAACCGGGAGCTGCTCCGGCGGCGCCGCGACGACCTGCACTCCCGGCGGGTGCGGATCCGGTTTCTGGGGCGGGTGGACTGGCGGATCCCGAAGAATGTCCTGCGGGACATGGAGGCCGCCGAGGAGCTGACCCGGGACAACCGCCGGATGACTCTCACCATCGCGTTCAACTACGGCGGGCGGACCGAGATCGCCGACGCCGTGAAGGGGATCCTGGCCGACCACGACGCCGGCCGCCTGCGGGGCGAGCGGATCACCCCGGACAGCATCTCCAGCCGCCTGTACCGCCCGGACATGCCCGACCCCGACCTGATCATCCGCACCGCCGGCGAGCAGCGCCTGTCGAACTTCCTGCTGTGGCAGGCGGCGTACGCGGAGTTCTGGTTCACCTCGGTGCTGTGGCCGGACTTCAACCGCGAGCACCTGTTCGAGGCCGTCCGCGACTTCCAGAAGCGCAGCCGCCGCTTCGGCGCCGTCGAGGACTGATTGTATGTATGGCCTTGTTCCAGCCTCTAGCCACCGAGCAATTCAGGGCAGAACAAGCCAGCGAGATTAACTCTCGGGTGGCGCCTCGAGGCGAGAACGCACCGGGAGGTCGTCATCCAGTTCAATGGTGACTGCCGAGGACTTATCGCGGAGAAGCAATAGGTCCGCCATCAGCAAGATCGTCTGCGCGACATACTGAAAGGCCTCATGCTCGCCAACTGCATCGTGAACACCCTTGCTCGCAGCATCGTAAACGGCATCGATCCGCCGACCGAGGTCTTGGATGGTAGCCAGAACGAGCTCGCCAGCGGCGTGGCCACCCGCCATTTCGTACGCGAATTGCCAGAGGCGAGATATGTACCGCTCCTCAGTCAGCGACCGCTCCGTACCGTCGGCCCCCGCCACCCGCTGGTCCTGGGCCGGGTAGACTGCGTCCGCCAGCGTCTTCAGCGCCCGTCGACATGAAAGGACTGCGTGCGAGTAGCGCTCTGCGGTCCCGTCCGCGACGGCCGCCTCTGCTTCATTTAGCTGCTCCACCGCTTGAGGAGCCACGTGAGCCAAGGACTCAAACACATATTGGCGGCTGCGAACGAGAACGTCGGGTCTGTTTCCAGCAATCATGCCCATTTCCGTTCTGGACAAATAGTCGTAGATTCGCGCCCGGATTTCATCGAGGACTCTCACGGTTTCACCGCGACTCAGACGAGCCCACACAACCAGGTCGGCGCTGCCTTGCTCCCGCTCTATCCCCTCGACTTCTCGGAGGTACTCCACCTTCTCCTCTAGCCCAGCTATAGAGCTTGAATCGGGGACTCCTCAGGTTCCCGTGGGTGATGTAACCCCCGCGTGAGCCCAGTGGGGTGGTCCTGACCAGTGCGTTCGGGCCCAGCAGGCCCCCAGAGAGCGGCAACGGAAGACGCGCACGTGTCGCTCCCGCGGTAGG
>WNGL01002545.1_pt1 | contig 31515 bp, 33 predicted proteins | sample 5400591 | NCBI WGS metagenome assembly WNGL01 (sample SAMN13153377, study PRJNA577476) | soil metagenome | isolation source: 80 cm soil or saprolite under Garry oak tree replicate 1 | place: USA:California | collected 2016-06-15
CCAGCTCATCAGCGGTCCCCAGGTACTCCTGCGACACGATCCTCGGCTTGCCGTCCACCCGGGCGGACTCCACCAGGTAGTAGTACGTGGCCGTGCCGCGCTTCTTCCCCACGATCGATGCCATATATGGGTAATACAGTGGGCCGATCATGAAATCAAACACCCAGCCGGCATGTCACCTGGGAAAATTCACCGAGCCGGCCGCCGGGCTGAACCCAGAAACCCGTGATCCTCGGAAACTCGGGCTAGGCGGACATCGCCGCTGACCGAGCGGCAGGTCACGGTCGCGGTGACATCGCCGCCCGCATCCGAATCCTCGAGTTCACTGCTCGCATCGCCGGAGAGCGTCGCGAGGTCGAGCCGGAGGCAAATCCCCGGGATCACTCCCACGGTGATATCGCCTGATGTGGTTTTGACGTCGATCCGGCCGGTGGCAGCCCGCCTGATCGCCACGTCGCCGCTGACTGACTGGCAGGTCGCGTCGCCATCGGAGCCGCCGATCACGATGTCACCGGAGACAGTCCTGACTCGCGCTGTCCCGGACCTGTCCAGTTGCACATCTCCGGACGCGGTCTGCACCTCGGCCAAGCGGAGCACATGCCCGGCGGCGACGTCGCCGCTCACGGTGCGCACCTCGAGCGCCCCGAGCGTGCCATTGCAGCGCACGTCGGCGACCGCGGTGTCGATCTCGCACGAGGAGCCTTCTGGCAGCCGGACGACGACGTCGAACTGCGAGGAACGTCCCGTTAGCAACCCGAACCGCTTCTGGTCGCCGATCAGCAGCCGGCCGCCCTCGAATTCGACCCTGATCTGGGAGAGCGGATCGTCCCCGCCCCACCTAGCGTGGGCCGGCTCGATCTCGACGGTGACGTCCTGCGTGGGTACGGCGGCCACTGTGATGCTGCCGTCGGGTATGCGGATCCGCGCCTCGATCGGTTCGCTCGCCGGGAACTCCCACGAAGCCATGGTGGTCTCCTCTCTGCGCCGGGCTCCGTCAGCTCCGCGCGGTGCCAGTGATTCGCTGCCCGAGCCCGCGGCGGAACGGTGATGTGGTCCTGCCGGTGGGCGCATCGAGAGCGCGCCGCGCCGCGCGGACAAGCCAGGTGTTCACCGAGACCCCATCGGCAGCGGCCGCCGCATCGATGCTGGATTTCACGTTCTCCGACAGGCGCAGCGTCACCCGCGCCACACCCGCGTCGTCGGCGTCAGCGGGGCCGGGCTCATCCGGCTCGCTGGGTGCGGTGGCCTGAACCACGAACGAGGCCTCGCCGCCGGCCAGCCTCACCTCAACCACCGCGTCGTCGAGCCGGGAGGTGATTTCCGCCGCGGCGGCCGTCAGCACATCCAGCAGCGTCAGCCTGACCGAAGATTCCAGTGCCTGACTGATCATCTCGGCCGAGCGGGCGACATCCTCGCCCGCAACGCGGGTGATCGACGCCAACTCGCCACGCAGCATCGTGACGTACTCTGACAGCTCCATGACATCACTATGACGTCATAGATGACATTAGTCAAGCGTCACGACGCCGTCAGGGCGGAGCGAGGGCCTGGCGCAGGTCTTCCAGCAGGTCGTCACAGGACTCGATGCCGACAGACAGGCGGATCAGGTCGCCGGGCACCTCCAGCGGTGACCCGGCGGCCGAGGCGTGCGTCATCCGGGCCGGGTGCTCGATCAGCGACTCCACGCCGCCGAGCGACTCGCCGAGGGTGAACACCCGGGTGCGCCCGCACACCGCGACCGCCGCCTCCTCGCCGCCGCGGACCCGGAACGACACCATCCCGCCGAACCCGCGCATCTGCTTGGCCGCCGTCTCGTGACCGGGATGCGACGGCAGCCCCGGGTAGAGCACACCCGTCACGGCCGGGTGCGCGGCGAGCATGAGCGCCACCCTGTGGGCGTTTTGCGAATGCCGGTCCATCCGGACCGCAAGCGTCCTGATCCCCCGCAGCGTCAGCCAGGAATCGAATGGCCCCGCAACCGCACCGGTCGCGTTGCGGTAGAAGGCCAGCCGCTCGCCCAGTTCCGGGTCGGCCACCACCAGGGCGCCGCCCACCACGTCCGAGTGGCCGCCCAGGTACTTGGTGGTCGAGTGGACCACCGCGTCCGCGCCGAGCGCGAGCGGGTTCTGCAGGTACGGCGAGGCGAACGTGTTGTCCACCACCAGCAGCGCCCCCGCCTCCCGGCACAGCTGCGCGAGCCCGGTGATGTCCGCAATCGACAGCAGGGGGTTGGTGGGCGTCTCCACCCAGACCACCCGCGCAGGCCGCTCCCTCAGAGCATGCTGAACGGCTTGCGCGTCCGACACGGGCACCGGCTGGTAACTCACCTGCCAACTGGCCAGGACCTTGTCGAACAGGCGGTAGGTGCCGCCGTAGGCATCATGCGGGATGATGACGTGGTCGCCGGGCCGGCAGACGGTGCGCAGCAGGCAGTCCTCGGCCGCCATGCCGGACGCGAAGGCCAGCGCCCCGGCACCGCCCTCCAGCGCCGCCAGGCACTCCTCCAGCGCGGTCCGGGTCGGGTTCGCGGTCCGCGAGTACTCATAACCCGCCCTGAGCCCGCCCACGCCGTCCTGGGCGTAGGTGGAGACCTGGTAGATGGGCGGGACCACGGCCCCCGTCGCCGGGTCGGGCGCTTGCCCGGCGTGGATCGCCAGCGTCTCGAACCCTCCGGTCACGGGGCACCTCCCGCCAGGAACGCGAGCACGTCCTGCCGGGTGATCATGCCGGCTGGGCGGCCGTCCACCAGCACCACCGCGGCCCCGGCCTTCTCCAGCGCCTCCACCGCGCGGCTGACCTGCTCGCCCGACCCGACCATGGGCAGCGCTACCGACATGTGATCGCCGACCGGGTCCTTCGGGCTCGCGCGGCCGGAAACGAGGGCGTCGAGCAGATCGCGCTCGACCACCGAGCCGACCACTTCGGCAGCCATCACCGGGGGCTCCTCCTTCATGACCGGAAGCTGGGACACGTTGTACTCGCGCAGGATGCTGATCACGTCGGCGACCGTCTCCCCGGGGTGGGCGTGCACGAAGTCTGGAAGGCCGGCACTCTTGCGCGCGAGGACTTCGGCGATCTTGGGCTCGGCGGACTGCGCGCTGAGGAAGCCGTAATCGGCCATCCACTCGTCGTTGAAGATCTTCGACAGGTAGCCCCGGCCACCGTCGGGGAGCAGCACCACGATCACGTCGCCAGGGCTGGCGGTGGCGGCGGCCCGCAGCGCGGCGACGACCGCGAGCCCGCAGGAGCCGCCGGTGAGAAGCCCTTCCTCCCGCGCCAGCCGGCGGGTCATCAGGAACGAGTCGGCGTCGCTGACCGCGATGACCTCGTCGCAGACGCTGGGATCATAAGTGGCAGGCCAGATGTCCTCACCCACGCCCTCGACCAGGTAGGGGCGGCCGGTGCCGCCGGAGTACACCGAGCCTTCCGGGTCGGCGCCGATCACCTTCACCCGGCCGCCCGAGACCTCCTTGAGGTAGCGGCCGGTACCGGTGATCGTGCCGCCGGTGCCGATCCCCGCCACGAAGTGCGTCACGGTGCCGTCGGTCTGCGCCCAGATCTCCGGGCCGGTGGAGTGATAGTGCGACGCCGGGTTCTGCTCGTTGGAGTACTGGTCCGGCTTCCAGCCGCCGGGTGTCTCGCGGGCCAGCCGGGTGGACACCGAGTAGTAGGACTCGGGGTGGTCGGGCGGCACCGCACCGGGGCAGACCACAACCTCTGCGCCGTAGGCGCGCAGCACGCTGATCTTGTCCTGGCCGACCTTGTCGGGGCACACGAACAGGCATCGGTAGCCCTTCTCCGCTGCCACTATGGCCAGGCCCACGCCGGTGTTGCCCGAAGTCGGCTCGATGATCGTGCCGCCAGGGCGCAGCGCCCCGGACGCCTCGGCGGCTTCCACCATGCGCAGCGCGATCCGGTCCTTGACCGACCCGCCGGGATTGAAATACTCCACCTTGGCCAGCACCGTGGCAGCCACGCCCCGGGTAACCCTGCGCAGCCGCACCAGTGGGGTGTTCCCCACCAGGTCAATCAGCGATTCATGGACCTGCATGGCCCGGCACCTCCCCTATCAGCACCGGTCTCGGGACACCGCAGCAGGTCATGGGTGCCACCGCAACGGTTCTGATCACCCGACGCTATCCCACCCACCCCGCGGCAGTGTGCTGGGGCGCTGGCCTACCGTAGGCTACTAGTCAGTACGCCAAGCGACCAGAGGGAGCCGTCATGCCCGAGGCAGTTATCGTCGCTACCGCCCGTTCCCCCATCGGCCGGGCATTCAAGGGATCCCTCACCACCATCCGGCCGGACGACCTGACCGGGCAAATGGTGACCGCCGCGCTGGCCCAGGTGCCCCAGCTCGACCCCGCCGACATCGGCGACCTCATGCTCGGGTGCGGGCTTCCGGGCGGTGAGCAGGGATTCAACATGGCCCGGGTGGTGGCGATCATGCTCGGCTGGGACCACCTGCCGGGGACCACGATCACCAGGTACTGTTCCTCCTCGCTGCAGACAACCCGGATGGCATTCCACGCGATCAAGGCCGGTGAGGGCGATGTGTTCATCTCCGCCGGGGTGGAGTGCGTGAGCCGGCTCGCCAAGGGCAGCAGCGACAGCTGGCCCGACACCCGCAACCCGGTTTTCGCCGCTGCCGAGGCCCGGACGGTGGAACGGTCCGGCGACGGCGCACCCGCGTGGCAGGACCCGCGCGAGGACGGCTCGATCCCTGACATCTACATCGCCATGGGGCAGACCGCGGAGAACGTCGCGCAGATGCGGGGTATCACCCGCCGCGCGCAGGACGAGTTCGGGGTGCGGTCGCAGAACCTGGCGGAGAAAGCGCTCGCCAACGGATTCTGGCAGCGTGATATCACGCCGGTCACGCTGCCGGACGGCACGGTGCTGTCCGCCGATGATGGCCCGCGGCCCGGCACGACGCTGGAGAAGGTGGCGGGGCTGAAGCCGGTCTTCCGCCCCGATGGGACCGTGACGGCGGGCAACTGCTGCCCGCTCAACGACGGCGCGGCAGCGGTGGTGATCATGAGCGACCGCAAGGCGGCCGACCTGGGCATCACCCCGCTCGCGAGGATCGTCTCCACCGGCCTGTCCGCGTTGTCGCCGGAGATCATGGGCCTTGGCCCGGTTGACGCCTCCCGGCAGGCGCTCGGCCGGGCGGGCATGTCGATCGATGACATCGACCTGGTCGAGATCAACGAGGCGTTCGCCGCCCAGGTCATCCCGTCCTACACCGGCATCGGGATCGACATCGACAAGCTGAACGTCAACGGCGGAGCCATCGCCGTCGGCCATCCGTTCGGCATGACCGGGGCCAGGATCACCTCGACGCTGCTGAACAGCCTTGCGTTCCACGACAAGACCTTTGGCCTGGAGACCATGTGCGTCGGTGGCGGCCAGGGCATGGCCATGATCTTCGAGCGCTTGTCCTGACCAATCCGGCGGGTCCTTTTTCCGAGAACTTTCCGCAAGCCTGGTGACAAGAGATCTTCCTGCCCTTTACTGTTTCGCCCGGCTTCCGCTGCACTGGGCGGCGGGGCCCGGCCAGCCGGCCGCCCCCAGCTCCGGCCCCACCGGTGCCCCCTGACATGATGAACGGCGGCGTCTGCGGACCGCGCCGACGGCCTTGGCACCCAGAGGTTTCGAAAAGGTCACGACCAGGGGGTTGCCAGGAGCGCCAGCCGTGATGCAGGCTCAACAGCAAGAAGGTGTCCACCCCCTGGAGGTGCCAGTTGACTCTGAACCACTCCTCCGAGACGCACAAGAACCTGATAGCGCGCATCCCGTTCGTCACCGGACGTGACCTCCCGGAGTGGTTCGCAAGTCTGGAATCTGGACCTGCCTTCTTGCGCTGCGAGGAACGGGCTCACTGGCTGGCGGACGAGCATGGGCTCACGCACGGCTATGCCAGCGCGATCGTGCACGAGTATGAGGTGAGACGGCGCATCAGGCTAAACTTTGCCTGATGGATCTTGACCGGGCGACGGACTTTCTGTCGTCCCATCACCGAGCTGTGCTCGCGACCTTCCGGGCCGATGGCCGGCCCCAGCTCTCACCGGTGCTGTGCGCGGTGGACGACGATGGCCGGGTACTGATAAGCACCCGGGAAACCGCGATCAAGGCGAAGAACGCCCGGCGAAACCCACAGGCCGCGCTGTGCGTGTTCAGTGACGGGTTTTTCGGCGACTGGGTCCAGGTTGAAGGGGAGGCGGAGATCATCCCGCTGCCCGGCGCCATGGAACTCCTCGTTGATTACTACCGCCGCGTTGCCGGCGAGCACCCCGACTGGGCGGACTACCGGGCGGCGATGAAGCGCGACCAGCGCGTCATCATGCGGGTAACCATCACCAGAGCCGGCCCGGATGTGAGCGGCTGAGCGGTCCTGGTGCGAGCTGCTGACCAGGGCATCATCGCAGCTCAGGCAAGATATAGCGGGCGAGCGACAGCCAACTCGAAATGCGCCTGGTTATCAGCATGCGCGGGGACGACGGCCTGGCAGTGCCCCCGGTCGGAGTCGAACCGACACTGGGGACCCTTTTAGGGGGCCGGCCTCTTCCCTTGGGCTACGGGGGCTGGGACATGATACCCCGGTCGGTCCGAACCATTCTTGGCTAGCCGTTTAGGGAGTAGAAACATTCACCCTGGTTCACATATCCAATTCTGCCGCCACGACCGTCGAATGCGAAGCGTTACTTTTTTGCCCAGATATGGAAAGATTGCCCACGCAGGGTAATCGCTTCTCCGGCACCGTACAAGCTATCTCGCGTGCCCGCCGGAAGACGGAATCCAGCATGGCTGGCGTGACCCGGCCGGTGAACGTGTTTTGCTGGCTCGGGTGATAACAGCCGAGCAGCAGGATCTGCCCTTCGCGGCGCGAAGCCGGGGCCGCGAGCAGGACCTCGGTACCGTGCCCGAACCCGGGCCGCGGCCGGGGCAGCGAGAAAGCGGCTGAACGCAGCAGAGACCACGTCGCCTGCCAAGCGAAGGCACCAAGGCACACGACTACCCGGACCGACGCGGCGACGAGGCCGAACTCCGCGGCCAGCCACGGCGCGCAGGTGTCTCGCTCCGACACGGATGGCTTGTTCACTGGTGGCGCGCATCGCACCGCCGCGACCAGCCGGGCACCGATCAGCCGCTGGCCATCACCGGCGGCCGTTGACGTGGGACGAGCAGCGAGCCCGCATCGGTGCAGCGAGGCGAACAGGAAATCGCCGCTTCGGTCCCCGGTGAAGATGCGCCCCGTGCGGTTGCCACCATGAGCCGCCGGGGCCAGCCCGACGATCAGCACGCCGGGCCGCGGATCGCCCCAGCCGGGAACTGGCCGCCCCCAGTAGCTCTCGTGGCGCGAAGACCGCCGCTTCACGCTGGCAACCTGTTCCCGCCACTCCACCAGCCGGGGACAGGCACGGCACACCGACTGGCGCGCCGTCAGCTCAGCCAGGTCCCCGGCCCCGGCTGCGAGCGCCCGTACGTCCGCGGCATCGCGTGCGATCGGTGTGGCAGCAGTGGCAGGATCCTCCGGCCAGCCGGTGCCAGGGCCGGTCACCGGACGGCTTCTCCCACCAGCGACCAGGCGATGCCGTCGAGAATGTCGTGTTCGCTCACCAGCACCTCCGCGAAACCGAAACGCTGCATGATCCGCATCAGAACCAGCGCCCCGCCACCGATCACATCTACCCGGCCCGGGTGCATGACGCTCAGCCCGGCCCGCTCCGCCCGCGTCTGGCTCAGCAGCCGCAGCGTCTGTTCCTGGACTGCGCCCGCGCTGATGCGGGAGTGATGAATCCGGGCGGGGTCGTAGCTGCCGAGCCCCAGCGCCAGCGCGGCCACGGTCGTCACCGACCCGGCAAGGCCCACCAGCGTCCGTGCCTGCGCGACCGGGACCTTGGCAGCCACCGCGCCGAGCGCGGCATCGACATCGGCGCGCGCCGCCGCCACCTCTGTCTCCCGGGGCGGGTCACCATGCAAGTGCCGTTCGGTAAGCCGGACGCAGCCGATATCCACGCTCAAAGCGGCCGTTACGGCGCGCGTGCCGCCGAGCACAAACTCCGTCGAGCCCCCGCCGATGTCGGCGACCAGGTACGGTGCGGCGGCACGCCCGGCAAGTTCCGTGGTCGCGCCGGTGAACGACAGGCGGGCCTCCTCGTCACCGCTCAGCACCTCGGGCTCGATACCGAGAACCGCGTGCACCCCGGCCACGAAGTCCGCCCTGTTCGCCGCGTCGCGGGTGGCGCTGGTCGCGACCATCCGCGTGGCTGTCACCGAGGCTTCCTCGGTGATCTCGTGATAGGCCCGCAACACCCGCAGTGTCCGGTCGAGTGCCTCGGGCGAAAGCCGGCCCGTGGCATCCACCCCCTGCCCGAGCCGGACGATCTCCATCTGCCGGTGCACGTCGGACAGGCTGCCCCGGGCCGGGTCCACGTCAGCCACAAGCAGCCGCAGTGAGTTCGTGCCACAGTCCATCGCCGCCACGCGAGTGGCGGCGTCCCCACGCACCAGGCCGCCCGTTACGGCGAGCTGATCACCAGTCATGGGACCTCCGGGCCGACGCAGGGTCCCGTCTCCCACCACGGGCCTGCCGCCGCCGCGGTCTGCTGGCCAAGCGGGTTCGCTCCCGGCACGGCGAGTTCGTGTGCGAGCAGCGCATGGAGGCACTTGACCCGCTCAGGCATGCCTCCCGCGCTCTGCGTTCCCGGTGCCAGCGGTTTTACCCCAGCCGCGCGTGCCACCTCGTCGCGGCGGGCAAGGTAGTCACGGTGAGCGGCCAGGTATGCCGCACGCAGTGAGGCATCTTCCGCCAGCCGCTGCTGCATGTGCCGCATGATCCCAGCTGCTTCCAGCCGGCTGACCGCCGCGGCCGCCCGCGGGCAGGTCAGGTAGTAAAGCGTCGGGAACGGGGTGCCGTCGGCCAGGCGCGGCGCGGTCTCCACCACGTCCGGTAGCCCGCACGGGCACCGGTGCGCGACGCGCCGCAGCCCGCGCGGCACGCGTCCCAGCTGGGTCGCGACCACGGCCTCATCCGCCGTCACCTCGGGCTTGCCCGGTCCGCCCGCTCCACGGACTGCCACAACCGCTCGTACCACGGGGTGAGACTTGCGGCGGTCACGGCGGTGGGGCCACTGCCCGGGTGCCGGCCAATGACCACGTAGCAGGTCTCGTCCGGCAGGCACAGATGAAGCCGGTCCCTGGCCAGCTGCTCGATGTAGGCGGGATCGTTGAGCCGCTGCTGCTCGGCGTTCAGTGCCCGCAGCCGGGCCAGCAGCGACTGGCGCTGCACCTGAAGCTGATCGATCTGGCGCCGCTGCGCGATGTATTCGCGCACCGGGTAGGCGAGGCTGAGCGCGATCGCGCAGATCACCACCGCCAGCACCGCTGCCCGGCTGGTGAACCGGGTCCGGTCTGCTCGCTGCGTGGGCTCGGGCATCACTGGCCAAACGGTGTCCGGGGGAAGGCGGCGGCACCCGCGTACTCCGCGGCGTCGTCAAGCAGTTCCTCGATCCGCATGAGCTGGTTGTACTTCGCGACTCGTTCCGACCGGGCCGGTGCCCCCGTCTTGATCTGCCCGCAGTTGACCGCCACGGCGAGGTCAGCGATCGTCGTATCCTCCGTCTCGCCTGACCTGTGACTGATCATGCATGCATAACGGCTGCGCTGGGCCACCGCCACCGCGTCCAGAGTCTCTGTCACCGTGCCGATCTGGTTCAGTTTCACGAGCAGGGCATTGGCCACACCTTCGGAGATCCCGCGGCGCAGCCGTTCCGGGTTGGTGACGAAGATGTCGTCGCCGACCACCTGCACCCGGTCGCCGAGAGCCGCGGTCAGCGCCTGCCAGCCGTCCCAGTCCTCCTCGAAGAGCGGGTCCTCCAGGGAGACGATGGGGTAGGTGCCGAGCCACTCGCCATAAAGCCGCGTCATCTCCCCGGCGCTGCGCGTGCTGCCCTCGAAGCGGTAGCCCTCCTCGTCGTGGAACTCGTTGGCCGCGGCATCGACCGCGAGCGCGATGTCACGCCCGGGGGTGAACCCGGCCTTGCCGATGGCCTCGACGATCAGATCGAGCGCCGCCCGGTTGTGGGCAAGATCGGGCGCGAAGCCGCCCTCGTCACCGACGCCGGTGGACAGCCCGTGCTGTTTGAGCACGGACTTGAGCGCGTGGTAGGTTTCCGCGCCCCAGCGGACCGCCTCGGTGAAGGTGGCGGCCCCGACCGGCGCGATCATGAACTCCTGGATGTCTACGCTGTTGTCCGCGTGCGCTCCCCCGTTGAGAATGTTCATGCACGGCACCGGCAGCACGTGCGCGTTCGGGCCGCCGAGGTAACGGAAGAAGGGAAGCCCCGCCGACTCGGCAGCGGCCTTCGCCACCGCCACGCTCACCGCGACGATGGCGTTCGCGCCCAGCCGGGACTTGTCGGGCGTGCGGTCCAGGTCCATCAGCGCATGGTCGATGAGCCGCTGATCGTCAGCGTCGAACCCAAGCAGTTCCGGCTGGATCTCGTCGATGACCGACTGGACCGCCTTGGTGACCGCCTTGCCGCCGTAGGCGTCGCCACCATCGCGGAGCTCGACCGCCTCGAAAGCCCCGGTGGAAGCACCGCTCGGTGCGATTGCCCGGGCTTGCGTTCCGTCGTCCAGCATCACCTCGACCTCAACGGTCGGGTTACCCCGGGAATCCAGAACCTGCCTGGCGTGGACGACATCGATGGCGGACACGGAATGCTCCTCGTTGAGGTGATGAGAGCCGACTCTCCAGGATTGAGCCTAGTGGAGCGGCTGTCAGCGCAAGGGCCGGCCACGCCGTGACCAACCTCACGCCGGGCAACGGATCCCACCGCATGCCCCCACCGCCAGCCACCCCCTAGGTGTTGGGGTGTTCCCACGCCCGGACGCGGCTGGCGTAGCAGCGCGCGGCAGCCCGCAGTTCCAGCTCCGGGTCCAGCCCAGCCCGCCGTGCCTTCGCCACCAGCGCAAACAGCTCAGCGCCGATCTCAGAGCCCACCTGGTCAGCGAGTTCGGGTGGAGCGCCGACACGTTCTGCCCGGTGCTGGAGCTGGGCGGTGAGCGCGAGCGCGGGCTGCCCGAAGGGTACGGAGTCGACCGCCGAAGCTGGCCCGGTTCCGGCGCTGGCGCGTTCGGCGGCCTTGATCGCGTCCCAGTTGCGCTTGACCTCCTCCGGCCCGGTGACTTTGACGTCGCCGAACACGTGCGGATGCCTGCGGGTCAGTTTGCCGACGATGCCTGCAGCCACGTCATCGATGGTGAACCCGGTGCCATCGGTCCGTTCGGCCGCGACCCGGGCGTGAAAAACCACCTGGAGCAAGACATCACCGAGTTCGTCCCGCAATGCCGCCGGGTCGCCGCTCTCCAGCGCCTCCAGCGCTTCGTAGCACTCCTCCAGCAGATGCGGGGCCAGCGACTCGTGCGTCTGGCGGGCGTCCCAGGGGCAGGCCACCCGGAGCGTGTCCATGACCTCCACCAGGCGCAGCAAGGCCGCACCGGGCAGGTCAGCGGTCACTGTGGCGTCGTCAGCGGTCACTGTGGCGTCCCCCGACGGGCACGCCGGTGCTCACGCCTGTGGAGCCCTAGCATGCGGGCGTGAGCTGAGTTGATGGCCGCGGTGACGGCGTGGGCCCTTCCGGCGCCGACAGCGTCAGCGCCGCCGGGATGACAGCGAGGCGGCTGTAATCCATGCGCCCGTACTGCGGGTTGATCGTGATGCGGAGGCTCTTGGCGGCCAGGCACTGCTGCCTGTTGAGGGCCTGGCCCAGCATCTGCAGGGCGGACTGGGAGGTGGGCAGCGTGCCGCCGTCGAGCTGGCGAATGACGGCGTTCTGGATTGCCTGGTACCGGCCCAGCTCGCCGAGCATGTCCGGTGGCAGGCCATTCGCAACGGCCAGGTCAGCCAGCCGGATCTTGCCGTTGCCGCCCTGCTGGGCCCGCGCTGTGATAGCGGCGAGCGCACGCTGGGTCTCACCCTGGGAGACTGTGACATTGTGCTGAGCCCCGAGCTGCTCACCAATCTGGAACCGCACCAGCCACCCGAGCACCTCCTGCGCCACCTGGGACTTGGGGAACTGTAGCTGGATCCCGCCCTTGCTGGCCTGGTACGCGGTTTCCAGGTTGTCGACCTGTTTGGTCAGCGTGGCAGCCGAGATCCGCTGGTCGCCGACAATCGCTGCCGCACCCAGCCGCAGGGGTCCACACCCGGCCAGGGCAACAGCAGCGAGCGCGGCGGCGGTCACAGAGACGAACGTGCGGAACACGATGGCATCCCTTCTCATCCAGCGCCCTCTTGCTGGGCACTGGCCTGCAATCCGTTCGGCATGGCCGGGCCAGTCTCGCCGAACACCGCTTCGATGAGCTTCCCGCACCACCCGAGCAGTTCACGGTCACGCAGCAGCGGGGTCCCCACGTGGGTGCTGGACGCGGCCCTGGGCACTGGTACGAGCATCGTACGCACTGCGGGCTTGAGCACTGTCTTCGGGTAGAGACGCTGCACGCGGACCTGACGTGACTCCGGCAGCTCCACCGGCGAGAACCGGATATAGGTGCCCTGCTGGGTGATGTCGGTGAGCCCGGCGCGGCGCGCCTGTGCCCGCAGGCGGGCGACGGCGAGCAGGCTGAGGGCCGGCTCCGGCGGCGTGCCATAACGGTCGCTGAGCTCGTCATGGACGCCCGCGATGTCCTCGCCGGAGTCGATGGCGGCGATCCGGGTGTACGCCTCCAGCCGCAGCCGCTCGCCCGGTATGTACTCGTGCGGGATGTGGGCGTTCACCGGCAGTTCCACCCTGACCTCCGGCCGCTCGGCCGGGCCCGCGTCGCGCAATTCGCTCACGGCTTCGCCGATCATCCGCACATACAGGTCGAACCCCACGCCGGCGATGTGCCCGGACTGCTCACCGCCGAGGAGGTTGCCCGCCCCACGGATCTCCAGGTCCTTCAGCGCCACGTACATGCCCGCGCCCGCCTCGCTGTGCTGCGCGATCGTGGCCAGCCGCTCGTGCGCGGTCTCCGTCAGCGATTTGTCGCCCGGGAAAAGGAAGTAGGCGTAGGCGCGCTCGCTGCTGCGGCCTACCCGCCCTCGCAACTGGTGCAGCTGCGGCAGCCCGTAAGCGTCGGCGCGATCAACGATGAGTGTGTTGGCGTTCGGGATGTCTAGCCCGGACTCGATGATGGTGGTGGAGACGAGCAGGTCGAACTTCCGGTCAAGAAAATCGCCCATGATCGTCTCAAGCAGGCGCTCGTTCATCTGCCCGTGCGCGACCGCGATCCTGGCCTCCGGTATCAGCTCCGCCAGCCGCGCCGCCACCCGGGAGATCGACGAAACCCGGTTGTGCACGAAGAACGCCTGGCCGTCACGGAGAAGCTCGCGGCGGATGGCCGCCGCGATCTGCTTCTCGTCGTAGGGCCCCACCAGCGTGAGCACCGGGTGCCGCTCCTCGGGCGGGGTGAGGATGGTGGACATCTCCCTGATCCCGGCGATGCCCATCTCCAGGGTGCGCGGGATTGGCGTGGCAGACATGGCGAGCACGTCCACCTCCGTGCGCAGCCGCTTGAGGTACTCCTTGTGCTCCACCCCGAAGCGCTGCTCCTCATCGAGAATGATGAGGCCAAGCCGGGCGAACCGGGTCTCAGGGGAGAGCAGCCGGTGGGTGCCGATCACCACGTCCACGGTTCCGTCGGCCAGCCCCCGCCGGGTCTCCGCCACCTCGGCATCGCTCTGGAACCGCGACAGTGGTTTGACCACGACGGGGAAGGGCGCGTACCGCTCGCCGAACGTGGCGAGGTGCTGCTGCGCCAGCAGGGTGGTCGGCGCAAGCACGGCAACCTGCGTGCCGTCCTGCACCGCCTTGAACGCCGCCCGCACCGCGATCTCGGTCTTGCCGTAGCCGACGTCGCCGCAGATCAGCCGGTCCATCGGAACCTGCCGCTCCATGTCCAGCTTGACCTCGTTCACCGCGGCAAGCTGATCAGCGGTCTCGACATAGGGGAAGGCGTCCTCCAGCTCATGCTGCCACGGCGTGTCGGCGCCGAACGCATGGCCGGGCGACGCCATCCGGGCCGAATACAGCCGGATCAGGTCGGCCGCGATCTGGCGCACGGCCTTGCGGGCGCGCCCCTTGGTCTTCGCCCAGTCGGCACCACCGAGCCGGTGCAGGCTCGGGGCTTCGCCGCCGACATACCTGGTGACCTGGTCAAGCTGATCGGTTGGCACATACAGCCGGTCTGGCGGGTGCCCCCGTTTGCCCGGCGCGTACTCGATGACGAGGTATTCCCGCACCGCCCCCTGTATGGTGCGGCTGGTCATCTCCAGGTACCGGCCCACGCCGTGTTGTTCGTGCACGACGTAGTCGCCGGCGCTGAGCTGGAGCGGGTCGATGCCGCCCCGCCGCCGGCTGGGCATCCGGCGGGCGTCACGCGGGCCGGTGTGCTGACCCAGCAGGTCGGCTTCGGTCAGGACGGCAAGCCCGGCCGAATCCCAGGTCAGCCCGTGACCGATCAGCCCGGTGGTCACCCAGGCCGTGCCAGGTTCCGGTGGCGCGGCCACATCACCGAGCCGGGCACCGATGCCTTCCCCGCGCAGCATCTCGGCGAGCCGCTGCGCGGGGCCGTGCCCTTCCGTGACGAGCACTACCTTCCATCGCGCAGCCAGCCAGCCGCGCACATCCGCGAGGGCCTGGTCTGTGTTCCCCCGGTAGGAATGTGCCGGGCTCGCCCGGATGCGCACGGCCGGTCGGCCGGTGCCGTCGCTCCCCAGTGCGTCCACGTCCAGGGCGGCACCATCGGCACCATCTGGGCTCTCGAATGGCGTGATCGTCCACCACGCCAAACCCAGGTCATCGGCGGCGGCCCGGACCTGTGTGATCGACTGGAACGCCGCCGCCCCAAGGTCGACCGGCGCCTGTCCGCCGGCCGCGGCGTTCACCCAGGACGCCTCCAGGAACTCCTGGCTGGTCCGGACAAGATCGGCTGCCCGGGCGCGGATTCGCTCGGGGTCGCAGGCAAGCACGGCCGCCCGGCTGGGGATGTGGTCAAGCAGCAACTCCATCCTGCTCGCCAGCACCGGCGCGAACGCTTCCATGCCTTCCACGCAGATGCCGTCGGCGAGCTTGCCGAGCACGTCGGACAGGCCCGGGTGATCCGCCAAGAGTTGCTTCGCCCGCTCCCGCACCGCTGGGGTGAGCAAAAGCTCCCGGCACGGCGGTGCCCACAAGCCTTCGCTGGGCCCGAGGCTGCGCTGGTCAGCCACCCGGAAGTAACGGGTCTCCTCCACGCTGTCGCCGAAGAACTCGACCCGCACCGGGTGCTCCTCGGTGGGCGGAAACACATCGAGGATGCCGCCGCGCACCGCCACGTCACCCCGCCGCTCCACCAACTCGGTCCGCGCGTAGCCGATCTCGACCAGCCGGGTGAGCACTTCCTCGAGGTCGGCGCCGTCCCCGGGCTGGAGCGCCACCGGCTCGATCTCGCCAAGGCCGCCCACGATCGGCTGCAGCAGGCCCCGCACCGGGGTAACCACGGCCATGAGCGGGCCAGTGCGGGGGCCAGCGGAGTCGGGGTGGGCTAGCCTGCGCAGGACCGCGAGACGGCGGCCTGAGGTGTCCGAACGAGGGGAGATCCGCTCATGCGGAAGCGTCTCCCAGGCCGGGAAGTAGGCCACCCGGCCATCCGGCAGCAGACAGCCAAGCGCCTCGCTCAGTTCCTCTGCCTCCCGGGCAGTCGCGGTCACGGCGAGAACGAACTGGCGGTCCGGGCCGGCCAGCGCACTCGCCAGGAAGGGGCGAAATGCGCCGGGGGCGGTGACGTCGGCCCCGCGGGGGGCGCTTTCACCGGCGCCAGAGCCTGTGGCCAGGCCAAGGGTGTCACGTAGCTGAGGATCGTCCGCGATAACAGTGAGAAGACCGGCGAGGCTCATGGCTTCCCTGGGTAGACAGCACGAAAATCCCGCACAGGCGTGGAGCGCCGCCCAGTAAGGATGCGGGATGGCTTCAGTCTATGACTTCCCGGGCACCGACATACCCGGCCGGGCCGCCGCGGGTGGTCGCCGTCAGCCGGCTCTCGGCTTCTCACGCATAAGCACAAAAGCTCAGGACTACGCTATGATCCCGTGACATCCGTAAACGGGACTCCGGGGGACGGCCTCACTGCGGGCGTGGCTGGTTCTGCTCGCGGGCAATATGCCCCGGATGGCCACGAGCGGAATGCCACGGGTTCGGGACGCATCGAGAAGGCGCTGGGTGGAGTACAGGACTTGGCTCCTGTCTCCGCACCCACTCAGGGTCAGGGCGGGGCTGTGGGTGCACACGATGCCAGCGTTATGGGTGCAAGAAATTTGCCGGCGGCCCGGAGCGATTTCTTTGCCCGGCACACCGGCGCGTACGCGGCTGGCCGGGTCGGCCAGCCAATCACGATCCTTCACGCTGGCTGCACAACCGCAAGCGATCTCGGTACCGGGCAGTTGCGCGCCGACGGCGCCGATATCAGCGTCAGCCTGGTCGATGACGACCAGCCGGTGACCCGGGCAGCGGTGGCGGCCAACGCCGGCTTGAGCCAGGCAGTCCTCGGTGATCTGCGGACCGTGCCGTTCCCGCCGCGGGCTTTCGACATCATCCAGTGCTCTTCGCTGCTCGAACGGATGCGCAACGCTGAGCTCGTCCTGGACCGCTTGATCGCGGCCGCCAAGCCCGGCGGGCTCATGCTGCTGCGGTTTTGCGACCGGGACAGCGCCGCCGGGTTCCTTGAGCGGGTGCTGCCCACCGCGGTCAGGCGGGCGATCTGGCGCAGACGCCGGCCTGGCGAGCCCGGTCCGCACCCCGCGGTGTTCGAGCCGCTGGTCTCCGAGCGTGGTTTGCAGGCCTACGCGCTCCTGCGTGGCCTGGTGATCGCTGACCGCCTGGCGCTGGGCGGGCTGGCGGGCGGGCTGTCCTCGGGTCCCTTCTTTTTCCTGGCCGCGCAGCGACTCGTTGCCTGGCTGTCCCGCGGGCGGCTGACAGCAACGCATGAGGAGCTCTGGTATGTCCTGCGCAAACCCGAGAACAGGTTCGCCCGGATCCTCTGACCGCGAAGTCTGGCCGCCTGCAGGGACTGCCTGGCTTGCCGGTCACTGCCCGTGTACTCTCAGGCAGTGCCTGGCGGACGCCGGGGCTCAACGGAACGCCCTAGCTGAGTGGCGGGCGGCAGACGGAGGTACTCGTGACCGCTGAGGTTGCGGCCGGACTGGCCGCGGACTTCACGACCCTTCCTTCCTGGACTCTCAATGAAGGCCAGCTCGGGGATCTGGAACTGCTGCTGACGGGCGCGTTCGCGCCCTTGACCGGGTTCATGGGGACCGAAGACGTGACCTCGGTGAGCGAGCGGGGCATGCTCGCCGACGGGACGCCGTGGCCGGTGCCTGTCACCCTGGACGTGCCTGAGGACGCCGTTCCGCCGGTTGCGCGGCGGCTCGCGCTGAACGATCCGGAAGGCGTTCCGCTTGCGGTTCTCGACATCACCGGGCGATCCCTGGCGCCGTACTCCGAGGGCGGCCGGCACGCACGTGCTGGCTCGGCGGAAATCACGCTGAGCGGGCCCGTGAGCAGCTTTCGCGAGCCAGAGCATGGGCCGTTTCGCCAGCTCCGGCGGCACCCAGCGAAGCTGAGGGAGGAACTCGGCGGTGACCCGGTCCTCGCCTTCGCGACCCGCCGCCCGCTGACCGGGCGCCAGATCGGCCAGCTGCGTCATTTCGCCGGCCAGCTCAGGGCAAGGCTGCTGCTCTTGCCGTTGGTTGCTGGGCCTTCCGACGTGGTGGTCCGGCCCGAGGCCCTGGTCCGCGCGGTCCAGGCGGCTACCAGGCACCTGCCACCGGGAACGATGGTGGTGCCGGTGCCGCTGGCACCCCGCAGAGTCAGTGCCGGGCGCGAGATCGCCGTCCGGGCTCTGGTCGCGGCCGCGTATGGCGCCACCCACCTGCTTGCCGACCAGCCTGGCGCTGACAGGGAAACCCTGGCGTGCGCGGCTCAGACTCCCATTCCTGTGGTCGCGGCCGGCGACTGGGCATACGACCGGGCGCACGAGGTGTGGCGCCCGCTTGCTCTCATCGAGCCGGGCACCGAGCAGACCGACCTCGCAGCGGGTGAGCTCGAGGATCTGCTGGACCAGGGAGAGGACGTGCCCGCGTGGTTCAGCCCGCCCGCCATCGCGGCCGAACTCCAGCGTGCCCGGCCGCCCCGGCGAGAGCGTGGTGTGGTGGTCTTCTTCACCGGCCTGTCCGGGTCGGGCAAATCCACGATCGCCCGCGCGCTGCGCGACGCCCTCGCTGAACGGGGCGACCGGACAGTGTCGCTGCTCGACGGGGATCTGGTCCGCCAGCTGCTGTCGGCCGGGCTGACCTTCTCCCGGGCTGACCGCGACCTCAACATCGCACGTATCGGCTATGTGGCCACCGAGGTCGCCCGGCATGGCGGGATTGCGATCTGCGCGCCGATCGCACCCTACACTGACGCCCGGGACGGGGTGCGGCGGATGGTTTCGGAAATCGGCGACTTCCTGCTCGTCCATGTGGCGACGCCGGTGGAAGTCTGCGAAACCCGGGACCGCAAGGGCCTCTACGCCAAGGCCCGGGCCGGCCTGATCGACCACTTCACCGGCATCTCCGACCCATACGAGGAACCCACTAACGCCGAACTGGCGATTGACACCTCCGTGATGAGCCGCCAGGAAGGCGTCGGCGCTGTCCTCAACCTTCTGACCTCGGGCGGTTGGCTCGATAACGGCGGGTAGGGTGACTTTTCGGCTCAGGCTGCCGCTACGCTACGGGGCATCCCAGCCGGGAGGATCATCCCTGAAACCGGATTCGCGCGCCAGGGACGTGCGGCCGGGCCAAGGACCAGCCTGGCGCGCGCCGCGTGCAGAGAGGTACCCATGACGCTGAGTCCTGCGATGACCCTAGGTTCATTTCTGGTCGCGGTGATGGTCGGCCTGACCGGCATGGGCGGCGGCGCGCTGCTGACACCCATGCTCATGCTGGTCTTCGGTGTTCCGCCGCTCGCTGCGGTTTCCAGTGACCTGGTTGTCTCGGCCATCACCAAGCCCGTCGGTGCCCTGGTACACCTTCGGCGCGGGACCGTGAACCTGCGTCTGGCGGGCTGGCTGAGCATGGGTTCTGTGCCGTCCGCCTTCGCTGGCGGGCTCATTGGATGGTGGCTCGGGCCGGGCAGCACCGTGCAGGCGGTGACATCCCACACCACGGGTGTGGTGCTGGTGATTGCCGCTGCGGGCATCGCGTTTCGCACGGTCCAGGGGCTCGCGCGGCCGCCCAAGGAGCATAGAGCGAGAGGTGCTGGTGCTGGTGCCGGTGCCGGCGCTGGTGCCAGCGCTGGTGCTGGTCCTGGGCTGGAGTTCCGGGGCCAGGCAGGGCCGCCTCTTGTGGTGCGCAAAGTTCCTACCGTACTGATCGGTATACTTGTTGGCCTCGCGGTGGGGATAACCTCGACCGGGTCAGGCACCCTTGTCATCGCGGCCCTGACCGCCGTATACCCGGCCCTTCCGCCCAACCGGCTGGTTGGGACCGATCTTGCCCAGGCCGTTCCCATGGTCCTGTCCGCCGCCCTGGCCCACGTGATCGCGGGCAACGTCGTGATGAGTGTCACAGCTCCCCTGCTCATCGGGGGCATCCCGGGTGTGATTCTCGGCTCACTGCTCGCCTCGGTGGCGCCGAGCGGCGCCCTGCGGCCAGCCCTCAGCCTGGTGATTCTCGCCTCCGGCCTCAGCCTGCTCGGGGTCGGGCCGACCGCGTTGGTCGTGGCCCTCGCCTTGGTTCTGGCCGCCAGTGCCCTGCTGGTGATCAGCCTGCGCCGGCGCAACGAGCGCCGTGCCGCCAGCCTCGCGGGCAATTCAGCGTCGGGCGAGACCGGACTCCGGGGCGCGCAAGACCTTCCCCCGGCCCGTGACTCGGTCCCCTCGGCAGAACGCCCGCCACCAGCCGAACGGGCGCTCCGGCCCGGAGGTGCGGAGCATCCGCCAGCCACCGAACTGGACTAGCGGTGCAGTGTCTCCAACAGCCGCAGGAGCATAAGCGCTCAGTCGGGCCGGACGTAGAACCCCCTGCCGGGTACCGCGACTATCAGGCCCTCGTCGCGAAGCAAGTTGAATGTCTTCATCACAGTGCCGATTGCAATCCCGTGGTGCTGCGCGAGGGTCTTTGCGCTCGGTACACGCTGCCCGGCGGCCAGCTTGCCGGAGGTGATCTCTTCCCGTAGCAGGGCCGCGAGCTGCTGGTATGCAGGCACTCCGCTGAACGGATCGATCATGGTGATTAGAGTAAGGAAACCCTGGCTCTCTCGGTATGCAGGGTTAACCTGGTTAACCTGGTTATGCTGTGAGGCGCAGCAAAACAGCTTCCGGGCCATCGAGCGGAGACGCCATGACGAGCGCGCCACCAAACCTCAACATTCCCGATGCCCCCGTGGCCGAGGTTCAGCAGCTACGGGCCGACTACACCGAGATGGATATCAACGTTGAACTCTGGGGCCTGACATGGGTCTTCGTGGCCCGGAGCAGAGGCGGCAGAGATCCGTGGTTCCTCGCCTCCGACAGCCTCGCCCGCTTCCGCAATGCCTTAGAGGGCAAGGGATTCAAAGGGTAAGCCGATCCGCTGCTTGCGGCTTGTCGGCTCCCCCTGGAGACGATGGATCTCGCTATGAGTGCTGGTCTGCCGGCCCAGTCCCCCACTCCGCGCGGCTCCAAGCCGCCATTCTCAGATCAGAGCAGCGTGGTCAGATCGATGCTGACGCTGACTGGATCAGTGACGGTCATCTTCCCTGAGTGCACGCCCGCTGAGGCGTAGGTGCCCGTGGTCGGGTCGAGTCTGTAGCAGAAGACGGACAGAATGTTTTCAGACGCATCGTGCTCGACACGCCAGTAGTACATGATTCCGGCCGCAGCATATTCCGCCGGCTTGTCGGTCTGGTCGGTGGTCACCGAGCCCGGTGACATGACCTCCACCACCAGCACGCAGTGCTGCGGGCGAAGCACCGTGTCGTCGGGAAGCGAAGCGTCATAAACCACGGCGTCGGGGCGGCGGTTCAGCAGTGGGATGTCCCGCAAGCGCAGATCCACGTCCGTGGACACCGCAAGCGTCGGCCTGCACACTGCCTCAAGGACGTTGGCGAGGCGGCGGCAGATGTCCTGGTGCAGGCGGCGCGGGGCAGCGTTCACGATGATGGCTCCGTCGACAATCTCGATTCGGCGGCAGATGTCCTCAGGCAGTGCCTCATACTGCTCCGCACCCAAACCGTTGGGCAGATCCATCCAGTCAGGCAAGGCAGTCATCGAAACCCTCCCTTCGTCGTGCGCTGTCACCCTAACGGTAACCAAGGACAGGTGCGACGCTGAGCACGCGCTACTGCCACCATGCCCGATTTCGTAGAGCTTTTGCGAAAGAGGGCAAGGGATTCAAAGGGTAAGCCGATCCGCTCCTCACGGCTCCCGCCTGGGGACTTGTTTGCTACCGCAGGGGTCCGCTATTTCTCTGGATAGGGGTCGCGCCCGCTCGTGAGCGTGGCAGGCGACACCCGCAGCCGTGGATGTAGCAAGCTCACCTGCCCACCCCCGCGAGCTCGTCCGGCTGCGAGGAGTGACGGCAACCCACTCCACGCAAAGACACAGGATTCACGCCGCTGCGACCTCAGCCACGGGGGCTGCACGCCCGAGGGGCTCGCCGGACCGGTCAGGCCGGGATCAGGGAGTCACCCGGGCGCGGCAGGCGCACGTCCAGAGGCCGCCAGTCGAGCCGGTGCTCCGGGCCCGAGCGCTCGTCTACGTTGACCCACCCGCACACGGTGACTGTCTGGCCGAGGTGGTCCGGCAGGTCATGTATCAGTGTTCTGTCCATGAGCGAGGCGCGCTCTCTTCGATGACAGGGCGGGATGAGGCCCAGCGGACGGCCGGAGTGATCGCCGGGTTCAGGTGGAGTTCGTCGTCTGTGCACACCTGACCTCGACGTCTACTGACCCACTCTCCCGTCGAGTGCGCCTCGGCCCGCCTGGCTTCCCACGCCTGCGCGACCACCTCGGGATCGGGCACCGCGTCATCGAAGTCGCCGTTGCTGTCGGTGTCGGAGCGGTAGAGCGGCGGCACGTCCTGCCCGGCCATCACCCGCCGGAACCAGTTCCGCTCCACCTCGGCCAAATGGCGCACCAACCCCAGCAGCGACAGATTGGACGGCTCCACCGAGCGCCGGGCCATGTCGGCGGCATCCAAACCGGAGCACTTCAACGCCAGTGTCAGGCGCTGGTCGCGAAGGTACCCGCCACAGGTTTTCCGGTGCTACGCACAGCGCGGCAGTCGCTTCCCCGCGCGAGCGAGAGATCTCAGTCGTCGTCCTCGGATCGCGCGCCCGCGTCGATCCGGGACCGGAACCCGCGCAGCGAGCCTGCCAGCGACCTGGCCATCGCGTCGCGCTGGCGCGACAGCAGCACGTAACTGGCGACCCCGCTGACCACCAGTGCAAGGGCCAGCAGCAGCCACCCGCGCGCGCCCGCACGATAAATGAGAGCGGTGGCGACGACGAACAGCAGCATCCTGGCTGCGGAGTAAACGACTGTGGCACGCATAAAAAATTCCGCCTAACGCAAGCTTTACCAGACCGTCCCGGCTGAGCAGGCCCGCGAGCACGCCGGGGTCGATGTTGCCGCCGGAGAGGACCGCCACGGGTGCCCGCGCGGCGGGCAGGTCCTGCCTGCGCAGCAGGCATGCTGCCACGGCCACCGCTCCGCCCGGCTCGGCGATGAGGTGTGCCTCCACGGCGATCCGCCGCACTGCCTCGCGTATCTCATCCTCGGTCACTGTCACGATGTCGTCCACGTAGCGGAGGATGTGCTCGAACGGCAGCGCGCCCACTTGCTCCACCCGCAGCGAGTCAGCGATCGTCCGGGCAGTGCTGGCGGGGGGCCAGGCGACCCGCTCGCGGCGCCGGAACGAGTCCCGGGCGTCCGCCGCCAGTTCTGGTTCCACCCCGATCACCTTCGCGCTGGGACACAGACCACGGATAGCCGCCGAGACCCCGGAGAGCAGGCCGCCGCCACCGACGGGGACCACAACCAGGTCAGCTCCGGGACGCTGCGCCGCGATCTCAAGCCCGATGGTGCCCTGTCCAGCGATCACCGCACGGTGATCAAACGGCGGGATCAGCGTGTACCCGTGACGGCTGATGAGGTCCTCCGTGGCTGCCACCCGCGCCGCGAGCGTGGGCTGAACCGACACGATTCGCGCACGCAGCCGACGGACGGCGGCGATCTTCACCTCCGGAGCGTTCTCCGGGATCACGACCACGGCGGGAATGCCGAGCAGCGCCGCCGCGTACGCCACCGCCTGGGCGTGGTTGCCGCTGGAATGGGCGACCACCCCCCGCTCGCGCACGGCCGGGGGCAGTGCACTGATCGCCGCGTAGGCCCCACGCAGCTTGAACGAACCAACGGGCTGGAGCGACTCGGGCTTCACCAGCAGGGCAGGCTGGGTCCCCGGGAAGGGCACCAGCGGAGTCGCCACAATAACGCCGTCCAGGCGAGCGGCAGCAGCCCGGATCTCGTCGACCGTCACCAGCGCGTCTGGGGAACCTCCCGGGAAGCCTGACACCGGCCCACCATATGCGGGCCGGACAGTCCCGCGCGGCGAGCGGGCAAGAACGAATTGGAACCCGCCAATTTTCTGGAAATCAAGGAATCAAACGGGTGTTTGTCGCGACACTGAAGACAAGCTCCGAAACGGAGATCAGGAGGGGTGAAGTGTGGACGGGAACAGTGAGCGGCTTCTCACTCCCGGGGAGGTCGCGGCCCTCTTCCGTGTCGACCCAAAGACCGTTACCCGCTGGGCGGCGTCTGGCCGCATCAACAGCATCCGGACACCTGGAGGGCACCGGCGCTTCCGCGAGTCAGAGGTTCGCGCTCTGCTCCGTGGGGAGGCACACGTTGCCGGAGGCGCCCCTGCGCCATGACACGGCGGTGCTCAGTGCGCCAGATGGCTCGCTGGCCAGACACCAGCCAAGCCGGACTTTCCTACCCGCATGCTGCATGCGTGGTGGGCACTACCGTACGGCCGTCAGCCGGGCGGTTCGCTGATGGGCCCGCCAGCGGAATCCTCCGCCTGCGGGCCGTCTAGGCCTTTGCTTACGAGGTAGCTCTCAAATTCACGCCGCAGCGCTTGATCCCCATCCCGCCACTGCTGGCGCCGCTCGGCTAGTTCCTCTTCTGACACAGCATGTCGAGCGAGCCGCTGGTACTCGGGATCCGCAGGGCTGATCTCAACGTAAGCGTCACCCATCACCTGGCCTACCTGATCCATGGCGGACTCAGGAGCCATCAGATTTCCGTTGGCCAGCCGTATCACGAACATCTTGAATCACTTAGATCCGGTAACGAACATAGAAGTACAGCATCACATCCAGCGCGGTCCTGCTGTCACCTCCCAGCATGTCAACCAGCGCTGGCCGCTGGCCAGAGGCAATCGCAGCAAACGCATCCGCGAAGAACTCCCGCCTTCCCAGCGCGCCCTCCTGCCGGTGGAACTGGCTCACCAGGCGGGGGAAGCAGCGCCCATAGAGTGCGCGGAACTCCTCCGAATCCGATTGCCACAACCCCCCGGACCCATCGATATCGTCGAGGGCGTGCCCGACCTCATGACACACGACGTCCGGTGTGGCAGACGGCCGGGTCCCTACGATGATCTTGCGCTCACCATAGGCCCCAGCGCAAGCATCCCAGGTGGCGCGCCCTGAGGGCAGCGGAACCCCCTTCAGGCGGCCCATGGCATCCAGGTCCGGCACACCACCGGAACCAATATGGATGGCCCGCAGGCCCGCGGCAAGGGCCTGGGAGACCGTGGCCGGCAATTCCGCCAGCCGGTCGATTGCCCGTACCACCGCCGGCGGGGGCAGGACAGCTTCGTCCCATTCGCGATGGATTAGCCCCTCCAGCGGGCCGCAATTCCGGCGGCCCTCGGCCACCTTCCGGGCATGCGCGACTTCGTACCACGGCAGCCGCGTGGCGGCTGCCGTTCCGGGCGGGGGCCGGGCAGCATCACGGGCTGCCCCGGGCGGGGGCCGGGCAGCATCACGGGCTGCCCCGGGCGGGGGCCGGACAGCATCACGGGGGGCGGCCCCGGGCGGGGGCCGGGCAGCACCACGGGCGGCCCCCGGCGCGGCGCGGGCCGAACCGGGCGCGGGGCGGACGGCGGCTTTGGCCGCTCCCGGGCGGCGCGGGTCTGGCCTGCCGGAGGTTTCTGGCCTGCCGGAGGTTTCTGGCCTGGCTGGCCGCTCCTGGCGGGCGCGGGAGTTCCTGACGGGCGAAGCGAACGGTTCACCGCCCGGTGGGTCCACGTCTTGGACGCCTTGATGAGAACCGGCCTCCGTTTGGGGAAATTCTTCTCTGCGATGCCTGCCACCAGCAGGCATGGAGGGGAAGGCGGCATCTTCCCGGTTCGGTGCCCGGGCCCCGGCCGTTCCACCAGGAGCCGACCGTGCCCGGCCGGGCCGGCGGAACCGGGCAAACAGCCGCAGCCGCATGACTCCCACTCCCGCGATCCAGTCCCCAGGACCGTCAGGTTACGCCCAAATACTGACATCGTCGCGTCTCGTAACTGTCCGTAACGAGTTACGGACAGCCGGGTAAGGCATCATGAGTCCGCCGATTTAGCCACAGCCGGGACGGAACGGCCGCTAAGCTGCGGCTATGACGCTGGTGGGCGCGCTATCCGCCCTGCTCATCACCGCCTCCTTGGTCATCGCCACCTGGGTGGTTACGGACCGGGCGATGCGGTGGCCGCGGCGCGCGCCTCGGCACGGGCTGGCGGCTGAGGCGGCAATCCGGCGTCATCCGGCGGGCCGCAGCCGGTTTGCGTCGGCTGGCACACCCGCGTGGGCGGGCGAGGCCCCGGCCGCCCCGCGCCCGGCCGGGCCGGACGATGACCCCGAATTCATCAGCGCGCTGGAGCGGCTGATCAGGGGAGGCGGCGCGGACCCCGCTGGGTGAGCACCAGGGTCAGCCCATCCCGGCGTAGGAGTGCAGGCCGGTAATCCACAGGTTCACCCCGACCAGGTTGAACAGCAGGCAGGCAAAACCAGCGAGCTGGACATATGCCGCCCGGCGCCCACGCCAGCCGACGGTGGCCCGGGCGTGCAGGTATCCCGCGTAGACCACCCAGGTGATGAAGGACCACGTCTCCTTTGGATCCCAGCCCCACGGCCTTCCCCACGCCTGGTCCGCCCAGATGGCCCCGGCGATGACGGCGAACGTCCAGACCGGGAACGCGAAGACAACCGTCCGGTAGGAGAGCCTGTCCAGCCCCTCACGCGAGGGCAGGTGCGCCAGGATCACCCCGAAACCGGTCTGCTGGCCGTCCCCCGAGCGCCGGGCAGGCCGGTCCGCGAGCAGATACAGGACGGTCATGACGGCCGCCACGATGTAGGACCCGATAGCAATGATCATGGCCGTGACGTGGATGGCGATCCAGTACGAGTGCAGTGCGGGAACCAGCGGCCCGGCCGCTGTGTACAGGACCGTGGCGCACAGTCCCAGGCCGATCACGACCGGTGCCATGACGAACAGCCCCAGTGAGTAGACCCGGTACCGGACGGCCACGACGAGGAACGCGAACACCGCGGCACAGGTGATCGCGGTCAGGAACTCATACATGTTTCCCCACGGGATCCGGCCCTCGGACAGCCCACGGGTGAGGATCCCGAGCGCGTGCGTCACCAGGCCGATCGCCGTCAGGGCAAGCGCTGCCCGCAGCCAGGGCCCGGCCGGCACCCCGCCCGCCCGCCAGCGGCTGGCCGGCACTGCCACCGGCGCAGGCGGCCCGCCGGTGGCCGCCGATGCCCCATCCGGCGACGCAGGCACGCCGCCTGGCGCCGGCACCCCGGCGGCCCGGGCGACCAGGGCCGCGGACGCCGCCGTGGACGCCGCCACCCCGGCAGGAACAGGAGCAGCCACGGTAACGCCAGCGGTCTCCCGCTCCCGCTGCCCACCCCGCCGGCCATAGGCGAAATCTCCCGCGTAGGCCAGCATGGCCAGGGCGTAGAGGAAGACGGTCGACAGCAGAAAATGATCGCTGAGCTGGGCCAGGCCGAGATTGACGGGCACGAGCCTCACTCCCTCTCCGTGCTGATGCGGGGCGGATTGCCGGGACTGGACGTTTCGGTGCTCCCCGGCGAGGGGACGGCGCCGGCCGCCGCCAGCGCCCCCGACAGCTCGGCGAATTCCGCCCCGAAGCCGTCGGACGCCTCAGTTCGCGCCAGCCCGCCAACCTCGACCGCGGTCTGGCCATCATCCCCGGGTTGTGCGCGGACGAAGACCCGGCGCCGGTGGACGAAGAATGAGAGCAGCAGCCCGGCCAGCGCCATCATCCCGGCGATCAGCGCCGGAACCCGCCCAGGATCGTAGGTGATCGCGAGGCTGATCCACTGCCGGTACCCGGTGAAGGTGACCGTCCCGGCTCCGCCCGGCAGCTTCATCGATTGCCCGGGTGCCAGCGGCCGCGGCTTGATCGGCAGCTTGCTCAGGCGGGAGGTGTCCAGTTCGTACACCGACTGCGGCACCCCGGTGTTCATGCCCAGGTTGCCGGCGTAGGAGACCATGCTCACCGCCGGGTTGAGCGGTGCCGGGAAGGCGGACGCGAGCTGCCCGCGGACGTCAATGGCAGTGGGCACGAAAACCCCGGCGAAACCCAGCTGCCGGGGCTTGGCGTCCGGCACCTTGATCACACCCTCGGAGGTGAGCCCTGCCTGCTCGACCGGGACGAAGGGCACCGCCCCGTCGAACACCACCCGGCCGCTGCCGTCGGTGACACGGAACACCGGCGCGTAGCCGTGACCGATCAGGTACACCTTCACGCCGTCCACACCGAGGGGGTGGTTCACCCGCAGGTCGTAGCGGCGCACCGGCGATCCGGGCTGCGCCGAGTAGGCCAGGTAGGCGTCGAAGGCGGCCGGCTGGCCACGCAGCGTCCCGGACCTGACGTAGCTGGCACGGAACCGGTCCAGCGTGACCGTGAACGGCTGCAGGCTGGCGGCTGACACCAGCCGCCCGGGCCGGAACTGGTCGAGTGAGGTCACGGTGTTGGCGAAGGACTGCCCAGACACGAGCAGCCGGTTCGCCTTGTAGCCAAACATCCCGCCAAGCCCAACGGCCACGAGAACGGCCAGCAGCGCGAGATGGAACAGCAGGTTGCCTGCCTCCCGGAGGTACCCCTTCTCGGCGGCGACCCAGCCGTCGCCAGCCCGGACCCGGAACCGCTTGGCCGCCAGCAGCGCCGACGCGGCCGCGAGTACCTCATCGGGCGGCAGCGACGACCGCTGGCGGGACACCAGGGGCAGCCGCGCCAGGTTGCGGGGCGCCCGCGGCGGCTGCTGCCGGGCCGAGCCAGCGAGCCGGAACGTCCGCGGAATCACGCACCCGGCCAGCGAGAGGAACAGCAGCAGGTAGACCGCCGCGAACCAGGGCGCCCCGAACACGCTGAACAGCGACAGCCTGGCCAGCCACGGCGCGAGCGACGGATGGGCCGCGTAGTACTGCTGCACGGCCTGCGGGTCGATCCCCTCCTGCGGCAGCACCGACCCCGGCACGCTCGCCAGTGCCAGCAAGAACAGCAGCACCAGCGCTGTCCGCATGGAGGTGAGCTGTCGCCACGCCCATCTGCCCCATTTCATTCCGCCAAACGGCGGTGCCTGACCACCGCCCGCGGCTCCCTTGCTGCCCGGCGGAGACTCCACCGCCCGCTCCGCGGGCTGCGCCTCCCCGTGCGGAGTCTCCTCCGCCCGCTCCGCGGCCGGAGCCTCGCCCTGCGGAGCCTCGGCCTTCCGGGACTGTTGCGCGGTCATGAGTTCTGCACCATCGCCTGGCTGATCAGGCTGCGCAGTCCCGCGTAGGTGACCTGGCCGACAACCCGCGCGGTGACCCGGCCGCGGCGGCTGATGACCAGCGTGGTTGGGATCCCGGCGGGCGGAACGGTGCCGCGGAAGGCGAGTGCGACCTCATCGGCCTGGTCGCTCAGGCTCGGGTAGCTGATGTGAAAGGTGCGCCTGAATGCTTCGGCGCTGGCTGGACTGTCCCGGATGTCAACCCCCAGGAACTGGACGCCCGCCGCACGGAAGTGCTGTGCCAGCACGGAAAGGGCCGGCGCCTCCGCCCGGCACGGGGTGCACCAGGACCCCCAGAAGTTCATCACCAGGACGTGCCCGCGGAACTGCGCCAGGCTGAGCTTTCCGCCGCCCAGCGCCGCGGCGGCAACGCGCGGCACAGCGGGCTCCTTCCCGGCACCAAACACGGTCGTCCCCGGGCTGCCGCTGACGAAGCTCTGGCCGTCGCTGGCGGGCGTGCTCTGCCCGATCGCCCCGCCCTCGCAGCCCGCCACCGCGAGCGAGACCACCGCCATCAGCGCGGCAGCCAAAACAGCGCGCTGTGCTCTTGCCAGCCGGTGCGGGGGCCGGGGGAAGAGGCCCGCGCGGGGCTGACGTCGCGGCGGATCGAACACGAAGTGATCTCCTACAAGCGGTAGTGCTCGCCCTATTGTGCCCGACCACGCATTCCGCCGCGTCATCGGGCCGGCCCTCCGGTCGCTCGCCGCACTCAGGCGCCGGGGACCTGGTCGCGACCGCCACCAGCGGGCTCGGCGTAGGTGCTGCCGCGAATCGTGCCGCCGGTGTAGGTGAAACTGGTGATGCTGGCGAGGGCGCACTGGCGCCGGCCAGGGTGATGCCACAGCGGACGGCCCTCCACCGACCGGCGGACGACCCAGATCGGAAGCTGGTGACTGACACAGACTGCCTCATGCCCCCGGGCAGCCCGGGCCGCGTCGTCCATGGCGGCACGCATCCGGGCGGCGATACTGACGTACGGCTCGCCCCAGGACGGCTTGAACGGGTTGCGGAGATGCAGCCAGTGGCGTGGCTGGAGCAGCGCGCCGGAACCCACCCCGAACACCTCTCCCTCGAAGTGGTTCCATGGCTCGATCAGCCGCTCATCAACCTGCACCTCGATGCCGAACTGCGCGGCAAGCGGCGCGGCCGTTTCCAGCGCCCGCTCCAGCGGCGACGACAGCAGGACCGTCACGTCCCTGCCAGCCAGGAACCCCGCGGCTGCCTTGGCCATGAGCCGCCCCTCTTCGGAGAGGTGATACCCGGGGATGCGACCGTAGAGCACATCGCGGGGGTTGTGCACTTCACCGTGGCGCAGCAGCCGAACGATGGTCGTGTCAGTCATGGCCTGCCCAGCCTATCCGGCAGGGCCTCCCCCGGTTCGCCGCTGGCATCTTGTCATCACCCTCGCCACACTGGCCGCTGGCGTTAATCTCGAAACCGGGCCGGGGAGTTGCGCAGCGCTGCGCTGTCGGATACGCGAGCGGGGAGGGAGCGAGGCGGTAGTTGTGACCGAAGCAGTCAGCCTGCACCAATGGATCACGGCAATCATCGAGGTGGCGGCGGGTGGGCTGGCCGGCGCCGGGATCCGGCTCACACTGCGCTGGCTCGCGCGCCACACACCGGCCAGGCACTGGCAGGAGGATGATCTCATCTTCGCCCTGCCACGCATGCTCCTCCCCTGGGGAGCCGTCATCATCGGCCTGTGGACCGCCGCGTTCAGCCTTCCGCTCAGCCACGGAGTGCGCGCCGATGTCGATCACGGGTTGCTCGCACTGGCGGTGCTGGCCGTAACTCTCGGCGCCGCCCGGGTCGCGGCGGACGCGGTGCAAGCCGGGGCGCGGGCTCACACAGGTGTCTCCGGGTCGGCCACCATCTTTGTCAACATCACCCGGGTGCTGGTGCTCAGCATCGGGCTCCTGATCCTGCTCGCCAGCCTCGGCGTGTCGATCACCCCGTTGCTTACCGCGCTGGGTGTGGGCGGGCTCGCGGTGGCGCTCGCACTCCAGGACACCCTCACCAACCTGTTCGCCGGAGTCCATATCCTGGCCTCAGGAAAGGTGCGGCCTGGCGACTTCATCCTGCTCGACAGCGGTCATGAGGGTTACGTGCTGGACACGAACTGGCGCAACACGACCATCCGCCAGCTGCCCAACAATCTCGTTGTCGTCCCCAACGCGACCCTCGCCGCGGCGGTCATGACCAACTACCACCGCCCCGAGCAGGAAACGTCGCTGACAGTCCAGGTCGGAGTCGCCTACGACAGCGACCTCGACCAGGTGGAGCAGGTGACCATCGACGTGGGCCGGGAGGTCATGCGGGAGGTGGACGGCGCCGTCCCCTCGCACGAGCCGGTGATCCGCTACCACACGTTCGGGGACTCCAGCATCAACTTCTCGGTGCTGCTGCGGACATCAGAGGTCACCAAGCAGTACCTGATCGTGCACGAATTCATCAAGCGACTGCACCGCCGCTACCGGATCGAGGGCATCGACATCCCGTTCCCCATCCGAACCATCGTCCCCGCCCCCGCCGAGCACCCCGTCCTGGCCGACTAACCAGCGCATACCCGCCCAGCCAGCGCATACCCCAACCGTCCCGCCCAGCGCATACGCCAA